>CEUO01010946.1_pt1 | contig 27889 bp, 14 predicted proteins | sample 531391 | NCBI WGS metagenome assembly CEUO01 (sample SAMEA2622799, study PRJEB7988) | marine metagenome | isolation source: saline water (ENVO:00002010), including
AATAAAATCCTCGGAATTGATAATATCCCAATTGAAATTGGCGTTATCGAACACTGGGAAAACGAAGTTGAAGGATTAAAAAACGATCAAGATAGTTTAAATGAATATTATAGACAATTTCCAAGAACTGAAGCTCATGCATTTAGAGATGAAACAAAAGATTCATTATTTAATTTAGTTAAGATTTACGAGCAAATAGATTATAATGAGGAAATAAATAATATTGCTAATATTACCATTGGAAATTTTCAATGGAGAAATGGTGTTAAAGATACTAAAGTAATTTTTTATCCAAATCCTAAAGGAAGATTTAAAATAAGTTGGGTACCAGATAGTAATATGCAAAATAATGTTATAATTAAAAATGGTCTTAAATATCCAGGAAATGAGCACATTGGTGCTTTTGGTTGTGATAGTTATGATATTAGTGGAACTGTAGATGGTAAAGGATCTAATGGTTCACTTCATGGATTAACTAAATTTTCCATGGAAAATGTAAAACCAAATCATTTTTTTTTAGAATATGTAGCAAGACCACAAACAGCTGAAATATTTTTTGAAGACGTTCTCATGGCTTTGGTTTTTTATGGAATGCCGATATTAGCAGAAAATAATAAACCTAGACTGTTATATTATTTAAAACGTAGAGGATATAGAGGGTTTTCAATAAATAGACCTGATAAATTAAATTATAAACTTTCTGTAGCGGAAAGAGAAATAGGTGGAATACCAAACTCTAGTGAAGACATAAAACAAGCACATGCAGCTGCTATTGAATCTTACATAGAAGATTATGTAGGTTTGTTAGAAAATGGATATGGAGATATGTATTTTCAAGAAACACTAGAAGATTGGGCTAAATTCAATATAAATAATAGAACCAAACATGATGCTACTATAAGTTCAGGATTAGCAATAATGGCTTGTAACAAAAATAAATATAGACCAATACCTCATTCTTTTAAACAACCTATTAAATTAGGATTTAAAAAGTATGATAATGATGGAGTTATATCAAAAATAATAAAATAAATGCAAATTTACACAAATAGTAATAGTACGTTTCCAGATCAAGTAGTTCCTATGGCTGAAAAAGCCACTAGTGAATATGGCCTTGCAGTAGCTAGAGCTATAGAAGGAGAATGGTTTAGAAATTGGCAAGGAGTAGGGTATAGATTTAACACAAATTATAATAATTTTCATAATTTAAGATTATACGCACGAGCAGAACAACCTATTCAAAAGTATAAAGATGAATTATCTATTAATGGTGATTTATCTTATCTTAATTTAGATTGGAAACCTGTAGCTATTTTACCTAAATTTGTAGATATTGTGGTAAACGGAATGTCTCAAAGAAATTATGCAGTTAAAACTTTTGCTCAAGATCCTGATTCTATCAAACAAAGAACTCAATATGCTCAAAATTTATTACAAGATATTGAACAACAATCTTTTAATGAATATGTTAATAATACTTTAGGTATAGATATTCAAAATAATAAACCTAGTAAAGATACTCCAGAGAATGTAAAAGACATTCCTATTCATATGCAATTAAACTATAAACAATCTATAGAAATTGCAGAAGAGGAATTAATTGATCAAATTCTTGAAAAAAATAAATATCATTTAATTAGAAAAAGATTAAATTATGACTTGTGCGTATTAGGTATTTCAGCTGTAAAAACTACATGGAATAAATCTCAAGGTATTGTAATTGATTACGTTGATCCTGCTCAATTAATATGGTCTTATACTAATGATCCTAATTTTGAAGATTTATATTATGTAGGAGAAGTAAAAAACATTTCATTACCTGAGTTAAAAAAACAATTTCCTCATTTAACACCAACTGAATTAGAAGAAATAGAAAAATACCCAGGTGCTACTGAGTATAGTAGAAATTGGAATGGTAGATATAACGAAAATACAGTACAAGTATTATATTTTGAATATAAAAGTTATGTAGACCAAGTATTTAAAATAAAATCTACTCCAAGTGGATTAGAAAAAACTTTAGAAAAACAAGATACATTTTTGAATGCTCCTGAAGGAGATAACTGGAAAACTGTATCTAGATCTATTGAAACATTATACTCTGGAGCAAAAATATTAGGACATCCTTTAATGTTAAAATGGGGAATGGCAGAAAATATGACTAGACCCTTTGCTGATACAACTAAAGTTAACATGAGTTATACTATAACAGCTCCTAGAATGTATCAAGGAAGAATAGAATCTTTAGTAAGTAGAGTTACTACATATGCTGATATGATTCAATTAACTCACTTAAAATTACAACAAGTTTTATCAAGATTAGTACCAGATGGTGTGTATTTAGACATGGATGGATTAGCAGAAGTTGATTTAGGCAATGGAACTAATTATAATCCTGCTGAAGCATTAAATATGTATTTTCAAACTGGTAGTATTGTAGGTAGAAGTTTAACTCAAGATGGAGATCCAAATAGAGGTAAAGTTCCTATTCAAGAATTACAATCGTCTAGTGGTGGAACTAAAATTCAGTCTTTAATACAAACTTATCAGTATTATTTACAAATGATACGAGATGTAACAGGACTTAACGAAGCGAGAGATGCAAGTATTCCTGACAAAGATTCATTAGTAGGGTTACAAAAACTTGCTGCTGCTAATAGTAATACAGCTACAAGACACATACTTCAAGCAAGTTTATATTTAACTTTAAAAACTTGTGAGAATATTTCTAATAGAATTTCTGATTCTTTAATGTTTCCATTAACAAGATTAGCTTTACAAAATAGTATTTCTAGCTTTAATGTAGGAACACTAGATGAATTGTCCTCAGTTAATTTACATGATTTTGGCATATTTATTGAGTTAGAACCTGATGATGAAGAAAAAGCCATGTTAGAACAAAATATACAAATGGCTTTACAAACTCAATCTATTGATTTAGAAGATGCTATTGATATTAGAAATATTAATAATTTAAAATTAGCTAATGAATTATTAAAAAAACGTAGAAAACAAAAACAACAAGAAGATCAACAAATACAACAAGCTAATATACAAGCTCAAGCTCAAGCTAATGCTGAGCAAAGTGAAAGATCTGCTTTAGCTGAAACTCAAAAACAACAAGCTTTAATTGAATCTCAATTACAACTAGAAAAAGGAAAATCAGAATATGAGATTCAAAGAATGCAAATAGAACTTCAATCAAAACAGCAATTAGCTGAACAACAATTTAATTATAATATGCAATTAAAAAAACTTGAAGTAAATGCAATGCAAGAAAAAGAAAAAGCTATTGAAAATAGAAAAGATCAAAGAATAAGATTACAAGGAACGCAACAATCAAAAATGATACAACAAAGACAAGATAATTCATCTGCTTATAACTTTGATGAAGAAGGTGAAGGAAGTGGATTTGGTATAGAACAAATGTTACCATAAATTCCAATTATTAATTATTATATTATATTATGTCAGAAAAAACAAAACAAGCAGAACCAGAGGTTCAACAAGAAGGTGACTTTAAAGTTAAAAAGAAACCTAAAAAATTATCTTCTAAAATTGAAAATACTACTAAAGTGGATTTTAAAAAACAAGAAGAAGAAGCGATAGAGGAAAAAAATAAAAAAACACAAGATGCCATACAAAGGGAAACAGCTAGCAGCATGCAAAGCACAGGAGAGGAAAGCGAAGAAAGCGGGAAGGAGACCAAAGTGGAAATGTCACACGAAGAAGAAGAAGAAAAAGTAGATAAAAATGTTATAGAGCAAAACGTTGTTATTGAAGAAGTTGAAGAAGATAAACAAGATACTGAACAAACAGAAGAAAAAACTGCTGAAAAAGTAGTTGAAGAAATAAAAGAAGAAAATGAAGAAAATCCAAAATTAGAACTACCTGAAAATGTTGAAAAGTTAGTTAACTTTATGAAAGAAACAGGTGGGACGTTAGAAGATTATGTTAATTTAAATAAAGATTATTCTAATTTAAATAATGAGGATTTATTAGTAGAATATTATTTACAAACCAAACCACATTTAAATCACGAAGAAATTAATTTCTTATTAGATGATCAATTTGCGTGGGATGAAGAAGTAGATGAAGAGCGAGCTATTAGAAAAAAGAAGCTTGCTTTAAAAGAAGAAATTGCAAAAGCCAAAAACTTTTTAGAAAGTTCAAAAGATAAATATTACGAAGAGCTCAAGTTGAAACCTTCGATATCTAATGAACAACAAAAAGCTATGGATTTTTTCAATAGATACAACAAAGAACAAGAGGCGAGAAAACAAGATCATGAGCAATTTAAAAATATAACAAATAAGTTTTTTTCCAATGAATTCAAAGGTTTTGATTTCAATATAGGAGAGAAAAAATTTAAATATAAAATTAATAATGCTAGTGATATTGCTAACTCACAATCAGATTTAAATAATTTTATTGGGAAGTTCCTAGATAAAAACGGAAAAATTAATGATTTAGAAGGTTATCATAAAGCCCTTTACGCCGCTAGAAATGCTGATTCTTTAGCAAAACATTTTTATGAACAAGGTAAAACCGATGCAATTAAAGATGTTACAGCTAAGTCTAAAAATATAACAAATGAAGTACGCTCTGCGCCTTCAGGTGATATATATATAAATGGAATGAAAGTTAAAGCAATTTCTGGTGTCGATAGTTCTAAGTTAAAAATAAAAACAAAAAAATAAAACTTAAAACTCAAAATTATGGGATTTGCAACAAACGGGAGTTTTCCCGCATCAATTACCCCAATGCCGTCAAAAGTTACAATGCCTGGAAATTATATTGATTTTCAAGATGCAGCTTTTGATGCTTGGACACAACAGTATCTTCCTGAACTTTATGAACAAGAGGTTGAAAGATACGGAAATAGAACTTTAAATGGGTTCTTAAGAATGGTTGGCGCTGAAATGCCAATGACATCTGACCAAGTTATTTGGTCTGAACAAAATAGACTACATGTCGCTTATGAAGATGTAACTAGAGTAGGTAATACAGTTACAGTAATAGGAAATAACGCTCTTAGAGTTAACCAAACTGTGGTTATTTCTAATGGATTTACAACTGCTAAATGTATTATATCTGAGACTCCAGCTGCACAAACTGCTACATTATTACCTTATACAGATGCTAGTTTAACTGCAATATTTGGTGCTGGTGTTACAACTGGATTCAAATTATTTGTTTATGGTTCAGAATTCTCTAAAGGATCTGAAGGAATGATCAAAGCTATTGAACCTAATGTAACTACTTACCAAAACTCACCAGTTATAATTAAAGATTTCTACGAAGTGTCAGGATCTGATGCTGCTCAAATCGGATGGATTGAAGTAGCAACTGAAGATGGAACTTCTGGATACCTTTGGTATTTAAAAGCTGAATCTGAAACACGAATGAGATTTGAAGATTACCTTGAAATGACATGTGTTGAAGGTGAATTAGCTGCTGTTGGTTCTGGTGCTATTGGTTTAAATGCCGATCCAGCTAACTACCCAGACGTTTGGAGCACTAATGTTAATCCAAAGGGTACACAAGGACTTTTTGCTGCTATCGAAGATAGAGGAAATGTTTGGAATGACTTTGCAGGTGCTGCAGCTCCAGGTTCTGGTGCTATGGGTGATTTCGATGAAATACTTAAGCAATTAGATAAACAAGGTGCTATTGAAGAAAACATGTTATTCTTAAACAGAGCTACTGCTCTTGATTTTGATGATATGATTGCTGCTCAAGCTGGTGGTGGTTATGCTTCAACTCAAGCTGCTTCTTATGGTTTATTTGATAATGAGGCTGAAATGGCACTTAATTTTGGTTTTTCTGGTTTTAGAAGAGGTTCTTATGACTTCTACAAAACTGACTGGAAATATTTAAACGATGCAACTACTAGAGGTTTAACTGAAGACATCGATGGTGTAATGGTTCCTGCTGGTACTTCAACGGTTTATGATCAAATGTTAGGTGCTAATATTAGAAGACCTTTCTTACACGTTAGATATAGAGCTTCAGAAACTGAAGATAGAAGATTTAAATCTTGGATCACAGGTTCTGTTGGAGGAGCATATACTTCATCTTTAGATGCTATGCAAATCCACTTCTTATCTGAAAGATGTTTAGTTACTCAAGCCGCTAATAACTTTGTATTGTTTAAATCGACTGTATAATTTATAATTATTAACCTTTTAAACAATAGAAAATATGGCAAGTTTAATTAATATACCTTACGGCGGAACAACTGTAATGCCTGGAGATAATCCAGCTAACTTAGCTGTAAATGTTGATGGGGTCTATTCCGTTGTAATCGATGGAACAGATGGCATTAAGTTATACTATGATCAATATGACGCAACAACACCTGCGCAATATTTAAATGTAGTATTAAACTTTAAAGGTGCTAACTCAGTAACAGCAGCCGACGTTACAGCTTTTGCTGACATGGTCGTTGAAGCTTCTCAAGCAGAGAATAGCATTCCCACTTTTGAATTAGCTGGGGATGACGGAACAGATGATTATCATTTAACTCAACTGACTCCACTAACACTAACATCTGGAGCTCCAGTTTAAAAATATATAGATATGAGTAATTTATTAAAAATAGCTATGTTACAAACTGGTTTAGATTTAACTGCAGGCGGTTTAAAATCTTCTGTAACAACAGATGTAACAGGTGGAAGTACGGGAACATTTGCTGGATTAACTGTAGCTGATGGTGATTTAACAATCGCTGATTCTGAAGGAAATGCAAAATCTCTAGAACAACCCTGCACATTAACCATTGTGCGAGCTGGCGCTGGTATAGGTGGTGCTGGTGGTAGTGCTACAGCTACGGTAGCTGGTGAAGGATTTGCTGTTGGTGACACTATTACTATAGCAAAAGCTTCTATAGGTGGTCCGGCAGCAGATGCTGTTATCACTTTAGTCGCGGCAGATTTACAGTCTGCTACAGTACCTGCAAATAGATATATTCCTGTAGAGGATATATTATATGTAGTACCATTAAGTACAACTACAATTAGATTGTGGATGAAAGATGGCGCTAACGCGGGGACAGGTTCTTCTTATCTTGTAACATTTAGTAATGCTGCAGATTCAATTGATGCTTTAGCTGCTTTTGCTAGTGATAGCGTAATGAAAGCTGTTCAAGCTGAAAACAGTATTCCTACCGCAAGATTTGGTGGAGGAACATATCCTATTAAACCTATTACAATAGTAATGGATTAATAACACAACAATAAGATCCCACTTCGGTGGGGTCTTTTTTAATTATTATATTATATTATATTATGGAAACAAAACAAAAAAAAGCTTCTGCTCCCAAGCAAGAGGTTAAAAAAGATAATTGGGAATACAAAGATAGAAATTATTTTCTTAAAGGAAATAAAGAACCTCTTACTTATAAATTAGGTTCTAGACATACTCCTAGACACAGTTTATTATGGTTTGATAAAGAAAAAGGATATCAACGAGAACTAAGATATGCAACAAATCAAAAATCAGTTTTTGTAGATGAACAAGAAGGACCTGTAACTTTAGCACATATTATATTTAAAGATGGTGCTTTAAGCGTTCCAAAAGAAAAACAAAATTTACAAAAATTGCTATCTCTATATCATCCAGCAAAAGGTCACTTATATGAAGAATTTGATCCAGTTGTACAAGCAAGTGATGAATTAGAAGATATAGATATGCAATTAGATGCTATGAATATAGCAAAAACATTAGATCTTGATCAAGCAGAAGCAATATTAAGAGTAGAACAAGGGTCTTCCGTTTCAGATATGAGTTCTAAAGAAATTAAAAGAGATATACTTTTAATGGCTAAAAAAAATCCAGGAATGTTTATTTCTTTAGTAAATGATGAAAATGTAATTTTAAGAAACTTTGCTATTAAAGCAACGGAATTACAAATCATTAAATTATCTCAAGATCAAAGGACATTTCATTGGGGAACAAATAATAGAAAACTAATGACAATTCCATTTGATGAAAACCCTTATTCAGCTATAGCTAGTTGGTTTAAAACTGATGAAGGTGTAGAAGTTTATAAAACAATTGAGAAAAAATTAAAATAATAAGTGATTATAATTAAGGCGGCTATGCGGCCGCCTTTTTTTAAAAATATCTATATGGCAATAAATGTAAATACAGTTTACACTACAGTTTTATATATTCTTAATAAAGAACAACGAGGATATATAACTCCAGATGAATTCAACAAATTAGGTACTCAAGCACAATTAGAAATATTTGAAAACTATTTTGAAGAATTAAATCAACAACTTAGAGTTGGTGGTAATAGTAGTCAATATGCGGATAGAGTGAAAAAGCTTCAAGAAAAAATAGATAGATTTTTTACAAGTGAAGCGTTAAACGTTACGCAAGGTGTAGGTGAATATTGGGCAGTAGCAAATTTAACTACATTAGGTTCAGGTAATACAGTTCATAGATTAGGAAATATAGAATACACAGAGCATCGAGACGCTAATATCTCTGTAAACGAACTCCCAGTTCAATTAGAAGAAGTAACTCAACAAGAATTTAACTTAGCTCGCCGATCTAAATTAACAAGACCTAGTTCTTCATGGCCCATGTTTTATATTGTAGATACATTTGTACGAATATTACCTGCGAATGTTAGTTCTGCAGTCGTTCCGCGTAAAACGTATACAATAAATTATATTAAAAAACCTCAAGATCCAATATGGGGTTATACAATAAATGGAGCTACAGGAGCGTATATTTATGATAAAGCAGCTTATGCTCCAGGTCCTCCGCCTAGTGGTTCTCGAAATTTTGAAATAGATGATACTGATCAAACTGATCTTATTTTAAAAATATTACAATATTGTGGGGTTATAATACGAGATCCTCAAATAGTACAAACTGCTACTCAGTTAGCTCAAATAGATGACGTTAACGAAAAATCATAACCTATGGCATTATTAAGTGAAACTAATGAACAATACTACGCTGGTCAACAAGCGTTTATAGCTGCAGCTGCAGATACTATTTTTGTATGGACAGGTAATACAACTTTAGTTGCAACTACAGCTACTAGTAATACCAACTTTAAAGTAAAAGTAAATAACGTAGTATGGACTGAAGTAAGTGTTGCCCCTGTAGGTAATCAATATCAAGTTACTAATACTAATGAAATTACTACTCCAGCTATGGCAGGTGGAGAAGTAGTAGTTATTGAGTTACTAGATAGTGCTAAATGGGATAATTATGGAAGTTATTCATATATTAAAATGAATGACGTAATTGATAATTTTTTAGTAGGATATGTAGGGGAAGGAAAATTAATTACTAATGTAAAAAGAAGTGATGTACTGTTTCATGCTAAAAGAGGACTACAAGAATTTAGCTACGATACTCTTAAATCTATAAAATCTCAAGAATTAACTATACCTGAGTCCCTGTCTTTAATTATACCTCAAGATTATGTTAATTATGTAAACTTTTCATGGATAGATGATTATGGAGTACAACACCCCATATACCCAGTAAATAACCTTACGGATAATCCGTACACTGTTCCTCTTCAAGATGCAAAAGGAATTCCTACTCAAGATAATTTAGGTAAAAATACTGAAGGAACTTCTATTACTAATGAAAGATGGAATACAGCAAATGATAAACTTATAACAGGAGATTATGATTGGGATTATTATAACGCAGGCGTATATGATTGGACATGGGATAAAGTAGCTTATGGACAAAGATATGGATTAGATCCTCAAACTTCTCAAAAAAATGGATGGTTTAACATTAATGAAAGAGAAGGTAAATTTAGTTTTAGTAGTAATTTAAAAAGTAGATTAATAATATTAGAATATATATCTGATGGATTGTCAGTAGATTATGATATGCGTATTCCTAAATTAGCAGAAGAAGCTATTTATATGCATATAATATATAGTATATTAGCTAGTAGAATAAATATTCCAGAATATATAGTTCAAAGATATAAAAAAGAAAGAAGATCTGCTTTAAGAAACGCAAAAATCAGATTATCTAATATTAAACTTCAAGAAATTATTCAAGTAATGAGGGATAAATCTAAGTGGATTAAACATTAATTAAATGGCAGAAATTAGAAATAACTTCATCAAGTCTAAAATGAACAAAGACTTAGATGCAAGATTAGTGCCCTCTGGGGAATATAGAGACGCATTAAATGTTGCAGTAAGTAAATCAGAAGGTGATGATGTAGGTGCTTTAGAAAATATATTAGGTAACTTTGGTTTAACAGATTTTGGTTTAAGTTCTATAACTAATTTAGATATAATTGGAACTTATGCTGATTTAACTAATGATCGCTTATTTGTCTTTATGACTAATTATGTTGATACTTCAGGAGATAAACTTTCTAATTTCGCTTCTTCTAATGCTCATTGTTATATTGGTGTTTATAATACTTCTACAACTACAGCTAACTTATTAGTAAGTGGTTATTTTTTAAATTTTTCTAAAACTCATCCAGTATTAGGTATTAATCTCATTGATGATATTTTATTTTTTACAGATAATAGAAATCAACCTAGAAAAATAAATGTTTCCTCAGCACTAGCAAACTCTTCTTATTACACTTTAGAAGATCAAATATCAGTAGCTAAATATTATCCTTTTTCTCCTATAGATTTATATAGAAACCAAGTAACTAGTTTAACTGGTTCATCTTTAGGAGCTTCATATACAGCTGAAGATAATGTTGCTACTACAGGAGGAACTGGTAGTGGCTTGACAGTTAACATTGTTAATGCTAATGGAGTAACTAATACAACTATACATAGTCCGGGATATGGATATACCCAAGGTGATACTATAACACCTGTTCCTAGAGGACCTGGTTCAGGAGCTACTTTAACAGTAAATACAGAATATGTATCTACAATGTATGATGTTTCTAGTCCTACTTTACCAGATAATTCTACAACTAATCCATATTATGATGCTAATTGGCCTGGAGATCCTGAATATTTACAAGATAAATTTGTAAGATTTTCTTATAGATTTAAATTTGATGATGGAGAATATTCTCTTATGGCGCCTTTTACTCAAGAGTGTTTTGTCCCTCAGCAAGATGGGTATTTTCTTGATAAAGATGAAGAACACGCATATGAAAGCACTGAAGTGTCTTTTATGCAAAATAAAATAAATAATATTATTTTAGTTTTAAATGTTCCTGGAGGAAGTACAAATTGGGATGATGTACCAACTAATTTAAAAGTAAAAGAAATAGAAATAATTTATAAGCAATCAAACGAAAATGCTTTAAGACTATTAGACAGTATTCCAGCTTCCGATTTCATAGCTCATTCTCAATTATTTTATGAATATCAATCTAGAAAACCGTGGAAAACTCTTCCAACTTCAGCTTTATTAAGAGTTTATGATCAAGTTCCTGTAAGGGCATTAGCTCAAGAAGTGGCTGGAAATAGAGTAATATATGGTAATTTTGTCGATAAACATACCCCACCGGCGAGTTTAAATTATAATTTAAGTACTGGTTTTAAAGAAACTGAAACTAGAAGTCCTGCTGATCCAAGTATTCAACCTGGTTATACTATTAAAGAATATCAAAATCATACATTAAAACAAAATAGAACTTATCAAGTTGGAATTGTTTTATCTGATAGATATGGAAGACAATCTGATGTTATTTTATCTTCTATAGATACAGCTTCTATAGATCCTGATTTAAAAGGCTCTACTATTCTTCATAAATATAAAACAGGTCTTAATGATGATCATAGAACAGGAGTTAGTGCTATAAATAGTTTTAGTTTTACAACTGCTACTAATGCTACATCTGGTTTGTATTACACCGATAACACTTGGCCAGGAGATTCTTTAAAAATAACATTTAATGATGTTATAAATTCTATAAAAAACACAGGAATAGGAACGCCAGGTTTATATAGTGCTACTAATCCAACTGGATGGTATACTTATAAAGTAGTGATAAAACAAACAGAAACAGATTATTATAATGTATATAATGCAGGTGTATTAAATGGGTATATTTCAGGTGATTCAGCTAATCCATTATCGGCTAGTCCATCAGAACCTGTAGCTCATATAGCTTTGATTGGTGATAACATAAACAAAATTCCAAGAGATTTATCTTTAGTTGGTCCAAATCAAACTTTTTTTAGAACTGGTCGTCCTAATTATAATGAAGATCCTAGTTACTATCAATTTTTAGATACTAATGGAGTTCCATTTGCCGCAGACCCTTACACGGAAGAGGGACAAGCACTACTACAAACTAGAGATAGAGAAAGAGATTTAGATGCTGGAAGTCAAATTACAAATGCTAGCGTAACATTATATCCGCGTGTTATAAATTATTCTACAGCAGGTGGCGCGCAGCAAACTGCACAATATTATCCACTGTCTATTGTTCCTCCAGCTAGTAGAAGTAGAGCTTTAAGCGATGAAGTTGTTACAATTGGAACTGGAACTGAATTAGGTTTATGGGATCCATCAGCTATATCTCCTTATAATATAGCTCCAGTTTTTTATGGTTATGAAAATAATCCTTATATTGCTAAAATAATTATTGGAAGTGCAATATCAGTTTCTGAAATAGATGGATATGGTCAGGTTGGACCAAGCACTGATGCTCACGCTTTAGATTATAAAATAACAGCTTTAGGAAGTGGTGGTGGTGGAACAGGTTATATAGCTGGAAGTAAAAATTTAGGTACTGAACCAATTTCAGGATCAAGTTCTTCAGGAACTTTAGGAGAAAAAGGAGTAGGTATTTTAGTAAATGTAAATGTAGTCGGTGCTTTAACAGCAAACGGAGTTAATATATCTAACGCAGATAGTAGAGATATAAAAGGATTTGAAATGCCTGTAGGAACTAGTAGTTACACGGTAGACTTAAAAGTAAATGGTGGTAATAACGATGGAGAAGTGCAATTAACAGTTACAAAACGATTAATGGGGACTACTCTTGCTGAAAATCTTAAACCAGTTTTATCAGTATATGAAACAAAACCTATAGAATCTAAATTAGATATATATTGGGAAACTTCTACTGCAGGATTAATATCAGAATTAAATACAAAAATTGAAGCAAATGATACAGTTACTCCAGCTAGTTTTGTAAAAACAGGTACTTCTAGTAAACCAGTATATACTCAAAATGAAGGAATGGCAAGTGGTACAGATTTATCAGATGACTTCAAAGCTGTTAATTTTGCTGGAACTGTATTACCTGCTGTAGGTACTCTCACTATGACTTTAGACTCTGTTAAAGATGTATTAGATAGAGAAAGAAAAACAGAATTTCAATTAGTGAGTGGTTCAACAGCTAACAGTTATAAAATTAAAAGTAATGGATTGTTTTATTTTGGTCCTAACGCAGGTACTGAAGAGAATTATACTTTTTATATTAAAGTAAACTCCCCAAGTGCTACTTACGCTACAGATGGAACTTATGTAAATTCAACTTTAGTTTTAGGAAGCGAGACAGGAACACCATGTTTGCTTAGTAATACAACACCAACAAATACTCCATTATCTATTGGTAATACAGTATTACCCGCTTCAGTTCCAGCGTGTGGTGATACAAGGACTGTTTCAGGAGTTAGTTCTGAAGATAAATTAGTAGTTATATTTTCTGCTACTAACGGATCTGCCGATACTAGTAGAAATACTGATGATTTAACTTTTAGCTTAAGTCAAGTTATTATGGGTACTCCTACAGTAGTTAATGATTATTATTTATCTGCTGTAAGCAAACAACCAGGTCAAATAGGTTTATACGTTAAAGGAGGTAGTACTTTGGCTCAAACTACTACTTGTTCAGTAACAGCTACAGATGCTGGTCAAGTAATGGCATTATGCACGTTAAATGTTACTACAGCTACGTAATTTACTAATAAATCAAGTAATTATATAAATATGTCTTACACTATAGAAGTAAAATATTTTAACTCATTTTGGCTTAAAAAAGCTTTAAAGACCGGAGAAACTACTCCGTCTTGGCCTGGTTTACCATGGAATCCTGTTGGTTATCCTACGTTTCCTTATAGTAGTAGCGCTTTTAACACCGCTGCAGATTATGATAATGCTGGATTTTATTTAGAAGAAACTAAAATAAAAGGTGGGTTCAACAACAGTACTTTAAGTTATGGTGTAAGAGCTTACGTAATAAATGAAAATAAAGATAAATTAGATAGAAAACATAGTTTAATATTTTCCGGTACATTAAACTCTAGAACTGGTTTTAATGAAACTAATGTATTTTCCATTAGCGATGCTATAGTACAAGATTTAGATCCTATAAATGGTTCTATACAAAAACTATATACAGAAGATACTAATTTAAATGTATTTCAAGAAAATAAAGTAAACAAAGTATTAATAAATAAAAATGCTATGTATGATGGAGATCAAGGATCTCAAGATACAGGCAATATAAGATTTTTAGGACAAAGTGTTTCTTATTTAGGAGAATATGGTATAAGTCAAAATCCAGAATCATTTGCTTTTTATGGATATAGAAAGTATTTTGCAGATAAAAATAGAGCTGCCATATTAAGATTATCTAGAGATGGTATAACTGAAATCTCTGGCTATGGAATGAAAGATTATTTTAGAGATTATCTTCAAACTATCCCTAATGAATGGACTAGAACTACAGTGACTAAAGCATTGAATCCAAATCCTGGTGCTGGTTCTCAAACAAGTTTTTCTGTAACAAGTGCTGATTGTGCTGATATTGAACTAGGAGCATCACTAGACCTAGACACAACTTCTACTGGAAGTATTGTTACTAATGTAGTAGATGCAGGAGCAACATGTACTATTACTATTTCTCCTGCTTATGTATTCTCTGGATCTGAAGTAAATGCGGTTTTTGTAACATATGTGAAAGGAAAAATATATGGAGCATGGGATGCTCATCAAGCTGCTTATACTTTGTCACTGCAAAAAAGTCCTCGTACAATTACTCCATCTGATGCTACGTATGGTGATTCATTTAGCACAGTAGGTTTTGATGAAACAGCCCAAGGTTGGACTAGTTTCTATAGTTATAAACCTAATCAAATGATTAGTTTAAAAAATAAATTTTATTCTTTTATAGATAGTAGCATATACGAACATTATTATGATGATCCTGCAGGTAACAATAGATGCGTGTTCTATGATGCGGCAAGTCCTTCACCTTGTAATATAGAATTTATTTTTAATCCTCAACCTTCTATAACTAAAAATTTTAATACTATAGCGTATGAAGGAAGTAATGGATGGCAAGTAGATTATTTAAGATCTGATTTTGAAGGTGTAGATTCTGGTTATCCATTAGGTACTAATAATGAATATCAAGATACAACACAAACTATAAAAAGTTATGTAGAAGGAGCTTATGATTCAACTAATCCTCCGTTAACTGGAGCAGCTGCATTAGTAGCAGGAGCAACTCAACCTGTTTTTAGAGCGGGTTTTAATAGAAAAGAAAACAAATATGTAGCTAATTTAATTAGTTCAAGTACAACTAGACCTGGTGAAGTAATTATTGGCCCAGATGGTTTTGGAGGTTATCCAATGTCAGGAGTAAAAGGTTATTTAGTTACAGCTAAAATATCAATAGATAGTACAACAGATGTAGGTGGAGTAAAAGAATTATTTTCTGTATCATCAAATTATGTAGTATCATCATATTAAATTAAATGGAAATAAAAGACATAGATAAACAAGTATTAAAAAACCCTTTAACTAAAGAGCAAGCAGCTGAACAATTTGCTAAAAAAACAAAAGAATTAAATTTAAAACATGCTTTTACTTTTGATGAAGCGTGGGAGATTGGACAAGAATTAAGGAGAAAAAAAGAATTTAGAAACAAAATGCAAAAAATTTCTGAAAACTTTAAAAATTCTAAAGATTTTATAACAGGAAAAGAAGTTAATAAATTAAATCCTTTAAAACATTTGTTTGCTGATGGATGTTATATTAGAGAAATATTTAATCCAGCTGGACAACTAATATTAACTAAAATACATAAAAAGAAACATCCTTTTTTCTTAATGGAAGGAGAAATGATAGTACTTACTGATAATGGTGTAGAAACTTTAAAAGCACCTCATTATGGTATTACGGAACCAGGTACTCAAAGAGTTATTTATTCTAAAACAGATTGTACATTTATTACTGTTCACGCAACAGAAAATACTAATATAAAAGAAATAGAGAAAGAAGTTATTGCCGATGATTATAAAGATCCAGAAATAACTTTAGATCAGGTTAAACTAATAAAAGAAAATATATGAGTTTTATAGTAGGAAGCATCATTATCGGAGGCTCTTTAATGTTAGCTGGCGGTACTATTAAAGGAATTGAAGCTGCTGGTCAAAAAAGAAAAGCTGCAATGGAAGATGCTAGAAGAAGACGTTTAGAGCAACAATATAAACAACTTCAAAATAGTAGACAAGCAGTAATAGATCAATCTGATGAAGTTAGAGCTTTAAAAGATCAAATATATAATCCGTATGCTAATATAGGAGTTGCTATGCAAGCGACTAACATGCAATTAGAACAAAGTGATGAAGATTTAGCTAATATATTACAAAGTGTAAATCAAGCTGGTGCAGGTGGTGGAGCTGCTACTCAATTAGCAAGAATGGCCTCAATTAGTAAAGCTCAAGCTAGTGCTAGTTTAGAACAACAGGAATTGCAAAATCAACAATTACGTATTCAAGGTGAAGCGCAAGTTATGAATCAAAAATTAAATCTAGAACAAATGGCTCTTCAAGAAGAAGTAGCTGCTTGGAGTAGACAAGAAGTTAGAGATACAAATGACTTAGGAAGAATAGAAAGACTTGAAGGTATGGCTAATCAAAGAGCTTTAATACATGAACAACAAAGATATCAAGCAATTCAAAGTATGGCTAGTGATATTAGTTCAGCAGGAAGCAGTATTTTACAAATGGGTGTAAAAGGAGCTATGAAAGGCGGCGGTGGAGGAAAAGATTCTCCTACTCCTTCTCCTTCTCGTTCTCCATTACAATCTGACGGTTTTGGTTTAGGATCTAGTAATAGTCCTTTCTTTAGTACTTCTAATTGGGGTGATCAATCTAATTACTTAACTACTCCAGACATGAATTTAAAATTAGGTGATTTTTGGACAAAATAAAATTAATTATGAACTCTTACAAAGAACTAAATAAACAAATAAACAATTACCTTCAAGCGTTAATAGCAGACAAAAATATTTTTGAAAGTGTAGAGAAAAAAAGAATTAAAATTGCTACTAATAATCTTACTCCTAAAAACAAAACGTTAATAGAAGAAGAATATGAAAAAACAAAAGAAGAAGCTAACGCTTTTAAATCATTAGTCACCGATAAATATAATAAATACGACATTAATCAACAATTAATGGATGTTATTAAATATATAAAAGATAATTTATATAATGATATTAAGAAACTTGGAGCTGATGGGACAAGATTAGAAATACAAGGATTAACTATAAAAGCAGAACGACAAATCGAGCAATTAAGAAATGATATTTCAGTGTTTACTACTGCAATAGAAGATTTTAACAGGGTTAAAGAAAGACCTGTAGGTAGTGCTAATTCTATTATTCCTGAATCTAATCCTTCTTTTATAAATTATGTATCTAAAAAACAAAATACAGATATATTATTAGTTCCTCTTCCAGATAACAGTGGTTTTAATTTAATGATATTAGATGATAATGGAAAAATAAATAAAGAAAGTGGGGTAATACCTTTATCAGAATTTAGCAAATCAATGGCTGAAGGAGAAATAACAGGTTATTTTGAACAAGTTCCAGATACTCAAACTTTAGATTTATTTTATAAAGATATGGATGATTTAGTTGCTAGTTTAATGCAAACAGATGCTGAATTAAAACAACAAACTGGTAAAGGTTTATTTAGTGATAATAAAAAATCTAAAGAAAAAGAAGAAGAAGAAACTCAAGTAGAATCAATAACGTTTAAACAAGTTAAAGATTTTTTTAATAAAAATCCTCAAGGAAAACAAATGTTATATTCTTTTTTGGAAGATGAAAGTAATTTAGGATATTATAAAAATTTACAATACTCTGAATATATAGATAAAAATAAACCTTTTACTTCAGATAACTATTTACAAGCTATAGAAAATTATTTAGTTTCTAAATTTAATGTTCCAGTAATTCAACAAGAACAACCTCAACAACAAGAACAAACTCCTATTCCCCCTGAAAATATCATAGCATAATATGGCTGAATTTAATATAGACAATTTAAATATCTCTTTAAATAAAGAAGAAAAAAATGGATGGAAACCCACTAAATTAACTAGTAATGGAGAAGTTGATCATGAATATTATAGAGCGTTAGGCACTTTTAGTGGTTTTCAAGTAGCTCCAGACTTATCTTCAGATGAAAGACAAAATGAGTATAATTCATATTTAAAATGGCAAGAAGAAATTAATATTGCAAAACAAAACCCTCCTAAAACTCCAAAACAAATTCGTCAAGAAAAGAAAAATAAAAGAAAAAGTAACAACACACTTGAAAAAAACCCTATTGATGTTAATCCTTTAAAAGAAGAAATAAGAAAACAAAAAGAATTAACAGCTAAGGAATCAGGTAGTATTTTTAAAACTGTAGAACTTGTTGACGGTGATGGCAATATTGTTAAAGATAGAACTTATGCTTATAGTGATTTAGAATCTGCTAATGCTAAAGGAGAATTAGGTGATAAAAAATATAAAAATGTTGAAGAATGGGTTGATGATTATAATGAAAAATTCAAAAAAACAAATTATAGTTTTAAAATAATAGAATCAAAACCATCTGAAAATCTTTTAAAAGAATTTGAAGCAGTTGCTGTTGAAATGAAAGATTTTAGTTTAGTAAACAATATGTTAAAAACAGGTAGAATGAACTATTTGTTTACTGAAAAAGAAAAAGATGCTAAAAATCAATTAATAAAACTTTTACCTCCTAAAATAAAAGTAGAAGAAACAGGTATTGGTAATAGTTTGCTTATTACTAATACTGTAAATGGAGAAAAGATTGAAGTTGACACAAGATTTAAAAGTGATCAACAAGAAGATATTGAACAAAATGCTGTTAAATTAGCTGGTTTTATAGCTGAACAATATGAACAAAATCAAAGTTTTTATAAATCAGAAAAAAAGCAAAAAGAAAAATTATTAAAAGAATACAATAAAATTTATAACGAGATAAAACCTACTAAAGAACAGATAAACAATATAGATAAGCAAGTAGAAAAAGAATGGCAATTTAATTGGGAAGGAAGAGTTGATTGGAGACCCTTAGGAGATGTTAATTATATGCAACAAGCTTGGATAGGTTTAAAAGGTCTAGAAGAAAAAGAACATCAAGAATTGACAGCTACAGAGAAAATAAATCTTCAAAATCAATATGCTAAAGAATTATATAAAAATGATCTGATACAAATTATTTTAGAAGAAAATGTAGATAAACATATACATAAAGATACTTTTATAGATTTTATATATAGAGAAGATAGATCTAAAAAAAGAGCGTTATTACAATCTGGTTCACATATAAAATTAGAAGATCAATTAATAGAGGCAACTAAAGCTGACTATTTATATAAAGCAGCATTAAGAAATCAAGAGCAAATTACTCAAGATATAAAAGATGGATATTATATTTATCAAGGAACTACTTGGACAACAGATGAGTTAATTAATGAAGCTGAACGAAATGATATGTCATTTCAAGAATTTATTCAAAGTAGAGAAGAAATTCAAAAAGTTTCTGGAGATTATGAAGTTTATCAAGCTGCTGAAAACTTTTTTAAAGAAGGATCCAAGGAGGATTACACTATTGAAGAAGGAAAAAGTTATATAAATTATAAAGGAAGAAAACTTCCAATTGAAGCTTATCAAACTTATTTAAATATACAAAATCAATTTAATTTAAGTGCTGCTAATATTACAAATTCTTTAATAAATAGAGAAGAAAAATACGATGATATAGAGAACTTTAATGTTGCTTTTGAAGCTTATTCACGTAATTTTGATAGAATTGAAGAAACTGGCGTGAGATTAGGTACAGCAGGATTAGATTTAGCTAGAAATATAGTTTATGGATCATCAACTTTATCTTCTTATATTAATCCTCTTTATTGGGCATCGCGAGGAATTGGTTATGATCCTTTAAAAGGAGTATCAGCTGTAAATCAAAGTATATCTAATTGGACACAAAAAGAACTACAATCTTACAATTTTCCTGATACACAATTTGGAGATATTAACAGTTTAAAATCTTTTTTAGATTGGAGTTTAGAAATGGGTTCTGAAAATTTACCACAAGTAGCGGTAGCTGTTTTTACAGGAGGTATTGGTAATTCTGTTAAAGCCAGTGCATGGTTATCTTCATCTGTATTAGGAGCATCTAGTGCTGGTCAAAAATTTACAGAAATGGATAGTTTACGACTTGGTGGTGCTGATATAAGCGATGCAGAATACTTTTTAAAAGGTTTAGGTTTTGGATTAACTGAAACTATTATTGGTAGATTTACGATGGGTAGTCAAATTGGACAAGGTTGGCAAATATTACGAGCAGGAGAACAAGGTGTAGTAAGTGAATTATATAGGAATGGTGGAAGATACATGTTAAATAAAGGTAAAAAATTCTTTATAGATTCAAACATGGAAGGTATGGGAGAATCATTAGTATATACAGTTCAAAAAGCTATTGATGGTGATTTAGAAAATTGGAAACTTATAGAAGCAGCTGAATCTTATAGTGGGGGATTATTGTTTGACGCTTTAGCTGGGCCATCTATTAAAACTATAGGAGCTACAGGTAATATTATTAAAGGAAAAGGATTAGGTAATACTTATAGAGGAATGTTATCTAGAAATTTTGCTGATGAGAAAACTATATTAGATGTTGAAGGATTAATAAATAAACAAAAACCTTTAATTTCACAAAATACTACAATTGCAGAAGAAATAGAATTACTTAAACAAACTGATTCTCCTAACTTTGACAGAATAAGTGAGTTAGAGCAAGTAATGGCTATAAACAATGAAGAATTAAATAGTTTAAATACTGAAGTTAAAGATATTATTCAAAACGTAGAAAATAACGTGCGTAAAAAAGGAATGAAAAAAATTCCTGCTGTTATGTTTACTATGAATCAACAAGAAATGGCAGAACTTCGTGTAGAAGGATTTGAAGTTTTAGCTAATACGGAATTATCTGATCAACAAAAGAAAAACAAAATAGCAACTCTTAATGAAAAATATAGAGAAATAAAATCTAATAATGATAGATTTTTAAATAGTGAAGTTTTTGGAGAAGAATGGTTTGCTTTAAAAGGTAATAGTGTTTTTAATCCAGATTCTAAAAAAGAAGTACAAGAGATTAAAAATGAAGCTATTAACATAATTCAACAAAATAAAAACAAACCTGATTATAAACCTACTAATGAAGAGATAGATGCGGTTGCTGTAGATATTGTAAATGAAAGAAGATATGATGAACAAATAGTTAAATTAAATAAAGTTTTACAAAATACAGAAGCGAATGGGATTAATGTCAATACCATTCAAGAAGCAGTTAATGAAATAAATAATATTTATGATCCTTTAATTGAAGTAGAAACTAATGAAAATACTAAAGAACAATTAGTTAATAGAAAAAACACTTTACAACAAGAAGTTAAAAGTGGAAAAGTTAACGGATTTTTCGATCCTTATACTAAAAATTTATTTAATATTAAAGATGTTGCTATAGAACAAGGTAAAACAGCTACAGCAGTACATGAATATGCGCACTACATTTCTACTGAAATGATTAATAAAAATCCTGAACAATTTGAAAGTCTATCAGGAGCAATAATTGGGTATTTAAATGAATACAATCCAGATGTTTTATTAAAAATGGAACAAGAAAATGTTAATTTAAAAGTTGGAAATAAATATGATATTGAAGAATTGTTTTCTTCTTTTACAGAAGAAATTGCTGAAGGAAATTTAGATTTTGAAGAAGCAGCAGGGTTTTTAACTGTAGTTGGTAAAGCGATAAATAAAGGATTAAAAGAAACTACAAACAATGAATTTGATATAGATTTTAAAGGAGAAAATGATATATTTACTTTTTTAGAATCTTTTGGAAATAAATTTAAGCAAGATGTAGTTGATCAACAACAAATGGATGCTTTAGTTAAAGAAGCTGAAACATTAATTAAAGAACCTGAGTTAGAAGTATTATTATCTGAAACACCTCAAAAACAACGAATCAATGAAGAATTAGTAGAAATAATTAATAATCCTGAATCTACTAGAATTGAGCGTAATAGAGCTACAGAACAACTTATTGCAGATAATCAAGCTTTAATTTTTCAAGCGTTAGGATTTGATCCTCAAGCTGGAGATATAAAAGCTGCTGATTTATTAGACACTGTAGTTAAAGACCAGTTTATGGTGAAAAAAATGTTGGAAAAATATAATCCAACTAAAGCCAAGTTTTCAACTTACCTATATGATATCTTAAGAAGAAGACGTCCTGAAATCTATGAAATGGCTGGATTAGATGCTACCAAATATAAAACAGAAAGTTTAGACGCACCAGAAGCAAGACAATTAGCTGAAGGTGGAAAAGATGTAATCGAAAAAATAGATGATAAAGTTAAAGAAAAACCAGCAAGAAAAAAAAGATCATTTACAGAATTAGGTTTTAAAGATGCTGATAATAATATTATACCTACTGAAAATTTAATTAATGAAATAGAAACTTTATTAGTAGATAAAATAAAAAGAGTAGTATTGATGAAAGATGCTACAGCCGATACTATTTTAAGTGAAGTAGAAAATACTATTGAAAAAGAAATTTCTAATAAAATTAAAAAAGCTATGGGTCCTATAACTAAATCAGTTATTGGATTTGCTCCTGCTAAATATAGAAATTTTATTGAAAATAATATGGATATTTTAGTAGGTGCAATGCCTATTAATACAATAAAGCAAAAAGCTAAAAGTAAAGAATGGGCTAGAATATTTAAGCTTAAAGAGATAGGTAAAGAAGATATAAAAAAAGTTAAAGATAGAAAAACAACTTATTATAGAAAACAAATATTTCAAGTTGAAAAACCAAATATTAATGATTTTAAAAAGTATTTTACTAGAGCTGGTTACACTACATTAATTGCTAGACAAAAATCTTTAACTCAACCTATAAGTAAAGAATTAGCTAAAATTGCTTTATTAAATATAACTACAAACCCTATAGCTCTTGAGAAAATATCTGAAAAAACTGGATTAAAAGCTGAACAAGTTTCTATTGTTGCTTTACAAAATAGATTGGAAAATATAAGTGAAACTTTAGATAATGAAGCTAGTGAAATTAGATCAATGGATGTAATTAAATTTAGTAAAGTGTTAATGAGTAAAGATAAAGTAAGTATTGAAAACTTTAAAGAAGGAGTAAAGTCTGATGAATTTAAAGCAACTTTAGCAAGTAATTTAGCAAATCCTGATTTTATTACTAAGACTGGTGAAACAAATGCTGTAGCTGCTACTATAAAAATGCATTTTTATCCATCTGAAATTTATTTTAATGATATATCAAACGCTGAATTAAGTAAAATTGCTAATGAATTTTATGGTCCTACTCAGAAAAAACAAGTAAAAGCTGAAGCTCAAAAAATAACAGAAATAGAATTAGCTGATATAATTAGTGATGCATTAATTAATGATGTAATGTTAAGTACTAATTATAAAGCAATGGAGTTAGCAAATGGAGTTAATGAAAATAAATATAATCCTAGAGATTTAACTAGTGTAAATGTAGGAAGAAAAGCTTTTGAAAAAGTATTACAGGTAACAGGAATAGAAAAATTTAAAAGAGTATTTGCCCCTGCATTAGCCGGTCCAGCTCGTTTAGCAGGTTTTGAAGTTAAACAACCAAATTCTATTACACTTAATGAAAAAGATGTAATAAAAAAATTAGATAAAGGACAACATGTTAGATTATCATTATTCAAAAATGTTCAAGATTTGAACGATAATTTAATAAATGCAACAGGTCCAGATGGTAACAAAATAGCTAAAAATTCAACTGGTGATTGGGGGAAAGTTTCTAAAGAGGGAAAAATGAGTAAAGATATTACTCAAAAAAATTGGTATTTTAGTAAAAAATGGGAAGGCTTTAGTAAAACAGAAAAATTAGATTTTGCAAAAAATCTATATGACGAAGGACAAATTAATAAAAACATTTTTAGAGAAACAGTACATGAGCTAGCGAAGTTGTCGAAAGAAGGTAGATTTAGTCCAGAAGAAGCTAGATGGTTTGTACAAAACCAATCTGCAGACATGACAGGAGGAATAAAATCATCTGCTTCTTTAATAGGTTTTCCAACATTAAATAAAAAACAATTACAAGAATCTTTAGATTTAAAAGATGATGATCCTTATGTGTTAGAACACATGACACCAGCCAAAAGAATGTCATTATTAACGTATCAATATTTATTAAATCCTAATGAAAAAACTAAAAAAGATTTTGATAAAGAATTAGATAAATTTCATACAATTATTTTACCATATGGAGTAGATAAAATTTTAAGATCAGAAGGTAAACAAGCTAGCATGGGTCTTAAACATAAAATAGGAGACGATCCATTTGATACACGTTATGATGAAGTGTTGAAAATAATGGAGATGACTAAAATAGATGGATCAATTGTTGGTAATACTTCTGTAAAATATAGTAAAACAAATAATAGTTCTAACACTCAAAAGTTTGATGCTGAATTAATTAATTCTAGTAAAGTTAAAAAATCTGACTTAAATGAAAATACAGGAATTTCCAATAATAATGCTTCTATTTTAGACAATGCTTTAGATATAGCTCGTGATCCTAATGCTCCAGTAAAGAAAATTAGAGTGTTTGATTTTGACGACACTTTAGCTAGAACTAAAAGCAATGTGTTATATACGATGCTTGATGGTACTACTGGAAAATTAACTGCTGAAGAATTTGCAAAGAAAGGTACAGAAATGGGAATGGAAGGTGCTATATTTGATTTTTCAGAATTTAACAAAGTAGTCGACGGTAAGAAAGGTCCTTTATTTGATGTAGCTAAAAAAATCCAAGATGCAAGAGGAACTGATGATGTGTTTGTATTAACTGCTCGCGCCCCAGAAGCCGCGTTTGCTATTAAAGAATTTTTAGATGGAGTAGGATTAAATATACCTTTAGAAAATATAACTGGATTAGGTGATAGTTCTCCATTAGCAAAATCAAGTTGGATAGTAGATAAAGCAGCAGATGGATATAATGATTTTTATTTTGCAGATGATCATTTAGGAAATGTGGAAGCTGTAAAAACCGTATTAGACCAAATAGATGTCAAATCAAAAGTTCAACAAGCTAAAATTAAATTTAGTAAAACTGTTGATCAAGCTATAAATGATATTATTTATGAGAAAACTGGAATAGAACCTTTTAAAGAATATTCAGATATTAGAGCTCAAGCGAAAGGACGAGAAGTTAAAACATTTAAACTTATTCCTTACTCAGCAGAAGATTTTAGTGGATTATTATATTCTTTATTAGGTAAAGGAAAACAAGGAAATGCTCAATGGAAATGGATGCAGGAAACCTTGATTGATCCATATAATAGAGGAGTTAACGACATTGCTATAGCTCAAAATACAATGTCTGCAGATTTTAAGGCTTTAAAAAACTCTATAACAGGTATTCCAAAAAATCTTAAAAAGAAAGCTTTTGGAGGTTTTACATTTGAAGATGTTACCAGAGTTACAGCTTGGACTAAACAAGGTATTAATATTGAAGGTATTTCTAAAAGAGATTTAAATCAAATACAAGATTTTGTAAAAGAAAATCCTGAGTTAGATGCTTTCGCACAACAATTAATAGAATTAACAAAAGGAGATGGTTATCATTATCCGGGAAAAAATTGGCTTGCAGGAACTATAACTACAGATTTTAGAGAAGGATTAAGAACTACTACTAGAAAGAAATATTTAACAGAATGGAATAATAATGTTGATGAAGCTTTTTCTACAAAAAATCTAAATAAACTAGAAGCTGTATACGGAACTAAATATAGAGAAGCTTTAGAAGATTCTATAGAAAGAATGAAAACTGGTAGTAATAGAAATGCTAAAATTGGTAGATTAGAAGCAAGATTTTTAGATTATGTTAATAATTCTATTGGTACTGTAATGTTTTTAAATGCTCGATCTGCGGTTTTACAAACTATCTCTGCTGTAAATTTTCTAAATTGGAGTGATAATAATCCTTATAAAGCTGCAAAAGCATTTGCTAATCAACCACAATATTGGTCAGATTTCATGACATTAATGAATTCAGATTATTTAGTTGATAGACGTAATGGGTTAAAAATAAATGTAAGTGAATCTGAAATAGCAGAATCTGCTAAAACAGCAAAAAATAAAACTAAAGGTGTAATAAATACTTTATTAAGTAAAGGTTTTGTATTAACTCAATTTGCAGATAGTTTTGCAATTGCTTCAGGTGGTGCTACTTTTTATAGAAATAAACTTAATAACTATCTTAAAGATGGTTTATCACAAAAAGATGCAGAAAAGCAAGCTTTTGAAGATTTTAGAAAAACAGCAGAAGAATCTCAACAATCTGCAGATCCTATAAGAATATCTCAACAACAAGCTACTACTTTAGGAAAAGTTGTTTTAGCTTTTGCTAATACTCCTAGTCAATATGCTAGAATAATGAAAAAAGCTATATTAGATTTAGCTAATAAAAGAGGAGATTGGAAAAGTAATATTTCTAAAATTTTATATTACGGAGCTATTCAAAACTTAATGTTTACAGCTTTACAAAGTGCTATGTTTGCTGTTATGTTTGATGATGATGAAGAAAAAGAAGAAAAAGGAATTCTTGATAAAAATAATATAAAAACTGCTAACAGCATGTTAGATAACTTATTAAGAGGTATGGGTATTTCTGGATCTGTAGCATCTACTGTTAAAAATGTTGTAATAGATTTATATGATAGATCACAAAAATCTAGGCCAGAATATGAAAAAACTTCATTTAAATTATTAGATGTATCACCTCCTATAGATATTAAGGTAAGTAAATTTAGACAAGGAATGAACGTATGGGAATATAATAGAAAAACTCCTGAAGCTCAAGATCCTTTTAATGTAGAAAACCCTGCATATAAAGCAATGGCTTATGTAATAGCTTCTACAACTAATATTCCTTTGGATAGATTATATCTTAAGATAGAAAACATTGCGGGAGCATTAGATGCTAATAATGAATATTGGCAACGAGTAGCGATGGCTTTAGGTTGGCCTAAATGGCAGTTGTTAAGTGAAAAAGAAAGAGCACAAGAAAAGAAAGATAGAAAAGATAGAATAAAAGCATTTAAAAAAGGTAGAAGTTACAAATTTAAACCTATTGACTCATTAGATTTATCTCCAAAAGTTGAAAAATCAAAAGAAAAAGAAATTAAAGTTGATACTACTACTAAATATAAACCATCAACAAAAACATCAAAAAGAAAAAAAATATTAAAAGACGATAGAAGTAAAAGACAAAAAAGATTATATAAATTATCAAAACAAAATCAAATAGATACATTAAAAAGTCTGGGAGTAACACCAGAAATTATTAAGACATTAAAATATGAAGAAGATAGAGTAAGAAAAATAGAAAAATTATACGATGAAAATAAATGAAAGTACAGAAGTAAAACTAGACCTTAAAACAATTATTAGTGTAATTATAATAACAGCTTCTTTTGTTGGAATGTATTATACTTTACAAAAAGATATTGAGGAAGCTAAACATCTTCCACCTTCAGAAATACAAAGATTAGAATATGA
>CEUO01074910.1_pt1 | contig 27348 bp, 33 predicted proteins | sample 531391 | NCBI WGS metagenome assembly CEUO01 (sample SAMEA2622799, study PRJEB7988) | marine metagenome | isolation source: saline water (ENVO:00002010), including
CAGTAGTCAAGAATCAAGCAAAAATTTTAAAAATAGTTAATATTACCGGGCCTCCCAATGACAATATTGTTGCGCGCGCAACTGTAGTTAAATACAGCGATAAAAAAAGTCCAGTTACAATATTTCAAAGAAAAGGAGTGGAGCCTAAAGTTATTGGCTCTTTTGCTTATACTGGCCATGGCGTGCAAGCTTTAGAAAATATGACTAGCCGATCGCCAGAGGCGGTGAATAGTGGCGGTAAATTTCTCATTTCTCTAGAAAGAGAAGTACGTAATGCAACTTCTGCAGGTGATGATGCACTTTTAGCGGCTCAAAGAAGAATTAGAAATTCTGAAAGACCAATCATACGCCACACAGTTGATCCTAGATTTGATAGCAGCTGGATCGATAATCTCATAGACGCCCTGCCTGAGAATGAAAAATCAGCTATAAAATTTCAAAACGATGGAACGATATCTGACATAAAAGGTAAGTCTGTAAACTATAAGCTAGCTAGCAATGCGAACGGCGCTTGGGCTAGTGCTGCAGCTCAAATTAATAATGAAATTAATAAACTTGGCGCGCTAAGAAGATCATGGAAGCCAGAAAACTCTGGCCTATCTGTGAGGCTGTCTGATATTTTGAATACCTCTCTTCCTGATAGAATGAATATTGACATATCAACAACATACGATTTTGTTCATGAAACAACAAATTATATATGGGGTGTTGATTTCAAAGTTAAGCCAGATGGAAGAGGTCGATGGCTAGCTGAAGCAACAGATAATATTGCTGGAGCAGGGGCGCGTGGACAAGTTTTTGATTTTTTCAGTAGCAGAAGAACAGGTGATGTTTGGAGGTATAGAACACTACTAGACCAACTTGAATCTGGTCGACTGATATTTACTGATGTAAGTGGCGCTGAACTTGATGTAATTAAAGAAATGCTAGCACAGTTAGGCGGCACTAGTGATCAAAAAATGCCACTTTTTCCACGTGTTGGTATAGGCGCCTTGCTTTCTAATGGACCATATGATAGAAAAAAAGCAGGAGTAAATAATACATTTTTAAGCAAACAAGTTGAAGATCTCAGAAAGTTAGCTAAAAAATATCAAACCGATAAAGTTAAAGTAAAAAAATCAGCCCTAGAGACGTTTACGGGCCCTCGCAAAGCGAAATATCTTAGATATTTACCTGGCGCTGATGTTTTAGATATGATACCAGCTACCAAAGGAATGAATATCGATCCGAATCTTACATTAGAGGCGATGTTTAGACAGATGAAAAAATCTGGTAAGACCCTCAATGTTCGTGGTGCAGAAAAAAAATACATGAAGTTTTTAGATGAGCTTAATGCTAATGATGTGTTTGCAAGTGATGCAGAGTTCAAGCAAGCAAAAGAAGCTGCAAAGAAGATATTTGTGCAGATGGAAACAATTAGTGATAGAAAATTATTTTTAAGGGTAACTGATGATTTACTAGCGCTAACAGGCACCTTAATGAAAGGCGCACAAAGAGTACTTAAAATACTCTCCCCGTTCTTTTATCTTTCCGACCTTAATGAATTAGAGCAAGGAAACGTAATACAAACCCCGGCTTTCCGGGGTATTACAGCGTTCTTCATGATGTTTGATCCAATTGGTGTTATAGGCTATCTATGTAGATGCCCATCATATTTGCAGCCTGGTACTTTTTCTTTTGCATGTGAAATGAGAAAAAGTTGGTTAATGGCTCAATCATTCGATCTGGGGCCGGCTGAGCCACAATGCTATGGCCTATCCCCAACCAAAACAGAGGATATTAGGATATATAATCGTATTATACAAGATTATAAAAATGGAAAATATGAAGAAAATGGATGGCATGATTATGAATCTGGCAATTATTTTGGGCCGGAGCGAAAAATGCAAAAAGACTTTTCTCAGATAGAAAATAATATCGATATTTTTGCAGAAAATTTTGAGAAGCTCTATCAAGGCCTTGCGGCATGTTTTGAAAGAGATAAATATGAACCACGTGAGTTTCACGAAATATTAAAAAGATCTGTGGAGGCTGCTACAAAAATAACAAGCATCACATCAAGAACTATGACTAAGAGTTCAATAGAAAAATTTGTAAATTCAAATTTATCTTTGAATCTGTCTCCAGATGGGAAGCCAATATCTGAGTATTTAAATAAAGATGCTATAGAGAGAGGTAAGGAAATAGGTGCGATGGGCTTTACAAATAAAACTTGGCTTGACGTCTTGCAAGAATATGAAAGCTCAGATAAAACAAAAAATGTTGAAGAGTTTATCAAAGCTAACAAGCCACTAATGCATCCAATTTCTGCTCCGCTGGCTTTAATATTTTATCCTGAAGCCGGCCTCGTCACGAGAGCACTAGACATGCTTAAAGCAAAGAAAAAAAGCAGTAAACACAAATTTTATGAGAGGGCATACTACTGGGAATTCTGTCATACAGCTACTAAATTTATGGCAATTACTGAGGGCTTACAGAGAGAAACGCTTAAAAAAGGATTTGAAAAAGTTGACAATGGCGCTGCAATATTACGTCTAACAGCCGAAGAAATAAACAGATTAATAAAATATACAGTGTATCAGAAAACTGGGTACTGGCCTGATAAACCCAAAGAATTAGAAACAGGAGCTATTTTAAAATATAATGCCACACTAAATGTTTCTGCCGCGGCATCAACACATCTTTCTGATAAACCAGGGGCTTTCAAGCGTCTTTTGCCTCTAGAGAGCTTAATTTATGAATTAGAATTAAGAAAAAATTGGAGCCCTGAAAAAGTGTATAAAGACTCTTACTACCACGACCGCCATATTGAAGATTTGTTAGAAAGAACTGCACTTACTCCAGATGTATATAAATTGTGGCAAAATATGTATAGTCCTAAAAATGTTAAAAAAAGAGAAGGATATGAAGAGTTTAAAGATATTCTCATTACAGATGAGGATGTGGTTTCTGACCAAGCTGTAGACAATGACGATATCTCCACACCTAGTATAGCCACTAGTGAACTACCAAAATCAAAAAAATTAAATAAATTAAATTTTAATCCAGAAAATATTAATCAGGCTTGGATTCATAATTTTAAAATTTTATCCGGATTAAAATCTAGATTTAGTAAAGATGACAGAATGAGAGCACAGAGGTTCCTAGCTTTTCTAAAAAGTAAGAGATGGATTAGATAAATTTATTTTCTAATCTTAACCATTGTAAAAAAAGACTTTACATGTTTTGAATCATAAAACAATTCTGCGCCGTCTTTATCGTATCTAACAGCTTTAATTCCTATTCTATTTCTTTTGATTAAGTTCGATACTTGTGAATTAGTCCCGTAAAAACTCACCCACCCATCTTCTTTAACTTCTTGTTTGCATTTATTCCAAATTTCTTCTGCGTCTGGGCCGCCGCCATTATGAAAGTATTTTTTTTCTAAAAAATCTAATGTAGGTTCAAAGTCTTTATCACCTCTGTGAATAAGCCTATAATTCATGTTTTCTCCTTAAATATAAATAAAATTCATTATAGGAACAATATAGAAACTAGTTATTAATATGAAAATAAGCTTTAAAGAAATAAATGATGGAGTTGAAAACGAGATCTATGTGCAAGATCAATTTATTGGATCTGTAAAATTGAACGTTTGGTCAGGCAAGTGGAAACTCAATCCATCTTTTAGAGCTGAATATGGTTATAGTAAGAAATTAAAAGAAGAATTTTCTTCATCTTACAAGGCAGGTAAATCTCTCGCCTCTTTGTTTTTAGACTCAGAATATCAAAAAAATCTAGAGGATACCGAAGAAATTGACGTGAAGGGATATTTGTTTAATAAGTGGGGTCCATGAGGGTTTAGGTTATGAAGCAGTTATTGGTGGCTTTTTTAGCATTGGTTGTGTTGCAATATGGCTGCAGTACTGCGAATGACGGGAGCGCCGGGACTGAAGATCTAGACTCTAATGCTGGCGTAGTGGAAGAGCCAGAAATTATTCCATGGGAAGATACACCAGATACTAATGGTCCTGAATGCATTGAATGTAAAATGTATTTTTGTCCTCCACTAGACTCTATATGGCAAAAAGAAATTTGTATGAATGTTTGTGAAGATCCTCCTACACTTCATTCAGAGACACCCTGTACAGAGCATATGGAGTGCGATCCAACACAATATTTGATTGCGTCTTTAGAATGTACAACAGATGACGGATATCCTGGCACACAAGATAAAGTGTGCAACAAAGGCAAGATACAGTACACTGATTGTGTAACAGAATGTTATGAGGAATCTTGTAACGGCATCGATGATGACTGTGATGATTTGATTGATGAAAATCAATTAAATGTTTGTGGTGAATGCGGAATTGTCCCTCCTGAAGTTTGTGATGGGGTAGACAATGATTGTAACGGTGAGACTGATGAAGATTTAATTCAGTCATGTTCTACTGTTTGCGGTAATGGCTATGAGGTATGTGATGATGGAAATTGGATTTCTTGCACGGCAAAACAACCTCAAAATGAAATATGTGACGGGTTTGATAACGATTGTGATAATCAAATTGATGAAGGGCTAGAGTGCACGTGTACAATACAAGACGTTGGTACTTTGTTTCCCTGCGAAGAGAGCCCACTTATTTGTGGCCAAGGTTTTAAAACATGCGAATGTGTCGATACACAATGCGCAGAAATTATAACAACCCCTTGTTACGCTCTTTGTTACTGGTTACCTCCTGAATTACAAGATCCTGCTTCGTGTGATCCTTTTGTTGGTATCCCACTTGAAGATGAAAAATGTAATAATTTTGACGATAATTGTAATCAACTAGTCGATGAAAATTTAATTTCTGGATGTTATACAGGACCTCTAGAAACAGCTTCTGTTGGAATATGTGAGCCTGGAGAGATGGTTTGTGATGCCGGCTCTTGGGGTAATTGGGATGAACTTGGTCAGTTTGTTGGTGGTATGTGTCTAGGCGAAGTAACACCGCAAAATGAAATTTGCAATGGAATTGATGATGACTGTGATGGTGTAACTGACTACGGCGAAAAAATGAAAGAAACTGATATTCTTTTTATTGTTGATTGGTCTGGGTCTATGGGTGATGAGATAAATGCTGTAATGATTGCTTTAAATAAATTTGCTGCAGACTTTAGTGATGAAGAAGTTTTACAATGGGGAATGCTAAGAGGGCCTGCGCCTTCGCCAACAGGTCCTCTTTTTTATGAAAGACTTGAGATGGTACAGAATTTGACAGGATTTACAGAATTTTTAAATTCTATGTCTGGGCTGGATTCTAGTCCTAATGGAATGAATGGCATGCGTGAAATGTTGTTAGATGCAATATATTTATCGATACATAATATTTCTTCAAATTTGATATATCCTATAATAGATTTAAATTGGCAAGGCTTGGTTTACCAAACAGGCACTGGGGTTCAGGTGGTTGAGTCGGAACCACCCCTTCAAAATTTTAATGTTAATTGGCGTCCCGGCGTCGAAAAGATAATAATTGTGTTTAGCGATGAGGACCCTCAAAGCTATATGGATCCCGTTCTAGAACTAGATGATGTTAAAAGCGCCTTGGGAACAACATCGCAACTTAAGTTATATACTTTTTCTAGATCAGGATCTGATAAGCAAAAATGGGAGCAATTATCTGATGCCGGAGGCGGAGAATGGTTCTTGTTGTCAAACAACCCAACTACAATGTATAATAGTTTGATGAAGATCTTAGATGAGATATGTAAGGATGAAAATTAATGAAAAATTTAGATAAACTGCAAAAAGAAATTGAATCGCTTGAGGAACAAATTAAGAAAGCTAAAAAAGAGAATGAACTATTGAAAGATGAAGTTGATTCTCTTTGGGCAATGATGGATGAAATAACAAAATCAGATATTGAAAATTTTTCGCATATTTTAGAAGACCTAAAAGCTGATGTTGTAACTAGAGCCCTTATGGTAACCAAGAAAAAAGCAGAATGCTAGGAGACTCAGTGTTTGTTAAGAAAAATAATATTTTTATTGGCTTTAAGTTTTTGTGTCACATGTTCAGGACATGGCCCTAATGTTTTTTTTACAAATGATAATAAAAAATTATACAAAAATTCTTTATGTATGCCTGATGAAAAAATGCCTCAAATGATTATAATTCCGTTTTTTGAAAATGCTAGTCAAATAATGCCAAACTGTAATATTTATCCAAAACATAAAACAGCCCTAGCTCTAATGATCTTTTACCACAAGTGGGTTGAATATTTTGGTGACAGAGACTTTGCTGTACGAGGTATGCTACAGAAAGTTATGATACGTTGGGGCAATAGTAAAAAAGTAAGTAATAAAGGATTTTCTTTAAATGGAGAGCTGTTTACTTCACGAACAATAATTGGTAAGGTTGAAGGACAGAATATAATTTGGGTCTGGAGAGGATACGATTATAAAATATCTGAAAGTTCTCTTACACATGAATTAGTGCATCTAGCCCTTAAGGCTAAATTTGGTACGTATGACGCTGATCATGAGGGCCATAAGTATCGTGGCTGGACGCCTGCGCACTCAGCGATGATTATCAGTGCAAGGAGAATGATGCGGGCTTTTAATATTTAAAAGGAGAAACATATGAGTAAACTGAGTAAATTAATTATAATTTTGGCAATAGCAGCTATTTTTTCGCTGCTATTACCATGGTTTTGTCCGGAGGTATTAAGTAAGCAACCAAAGTCAAAATTCTATGATTTTAGTGATCAAATAATTGATGGCGAGATAAAAAAACCTACGACACTTTATACAGACGCTAGAGACAGGGTAAAATTTGGTAGGCTTATGAAGCTTAAAAAAAGTTTTTTACCCAAGCTTCTTGAGACAGCTAAAGAAAAAGTTTTTAAGTAATAATTGACTATTTATTATTATGAAAGAAATATTTAAAATTTTACTCCTGATTGTGTTGGCTGGTAATTTTATGATAATGTGCACAGGCACAAATATTATAGATGATTGTGTAGCCAGTCAAGAAGATCAAACTGGGTTATATAAAATGGTTACTAGGGAAATTAGTGGCGACTGTGGAAGACTAGGGGAGCTAGATGTTAAAATTGACGAAGGTGTTGTAATTATTAATGATCGTTTTGGTTGCGAGTTAAGAGAGGATTACTGGAATGGTGAAATTTGTGCTACAGAATCTATTTTTTATTGTGACGATGGAGAGTGGATAATGAAACTTAATTGGACTGTAGGGAGTGCAACAGAAAATTCAGAACAGCTATTTGGTGATTTATCAGCAGTCATGCAGCGATTTAGCGTAGCTTATTCATGTGAGAGTCAATATAAATTTGAGGCAGTAAGATCTGGAGATCTATAGTATGCAAAAACTATTTGAAAATTGGCGCGCCTATATAGGAGAGCAAAATAACTCTTCACTAGCAAAAACTCTTAAGGGAATAAATCATCCAAAACTAGGAAAGCTACCACCAGATAAACCCACAGAAGATCATTATGTTGAGGCGGTTATGGAAGTTGCCCGGGCTATGAGTAATGTTCGTGCTAGGAAGTGGTATTTATCACAAGCAAAAGATAAAGGCCTAGGAGAGGAGTTTGTTAAGAAATCAGTTGAATTATCGTACTACATACGTGGATTTCTTGATCCTAGTGATATAGCAAGAGTTGTACAAGACAAATATCTGTTGATGGAGGACGATTTAAGGTATCTAGAATTTGCTGCAGCAAAATTATCAAGCTTTACCTCGCCACCATCATTACCAACACCAAAGGAATTCTCAAAGGCCGGCCTGAAAAAATTTAATGGTAATAGTGTCGTTGAAGTGAAAGAAGCTAACAATAGAAGATGGGGATGGCCAACTATGATAAGGTTTTTAAATAGTCTTGAAGTAAACCCATCTGTTGCAAAATATGCGCCATGGTTTGTTGAAGACATATCCAAACTAGATATCGGTAGATATAAGCTAGGTACAAAGATCTACGGCCATGGCAGTCATAGATGGGGTCTAGACGTTGATATGTCAGTACCAACTTTATCGGAACAAGAATTCAAAGGAAAAGAAATAACAGGTGATGTGCCTTTAAAGGGATACGTACCGACAAGAAAAGTAAAAATGAGTGTTTCAGATAAAAGAAGAGGCTCTAAAGAGTCTTGGAATTTTGATAATCTAGGTAGGGACGTATCAAAAATTGATATTGATGCATGTATAAATTTCATAGCGCATTGCTTGTATGGTCCGGGCGCAGGCACAGAATTTATAGTTGAGTATATATTTATAGATGAAAAAATTATTGCTGCTATTAAACAAAAGCTTAAGCAGGATATCAAAGCAGGAAAAAGATCAAAAAGGTGGCTGAGTAGAAAAATATTTGGGACAAAAGTTAGGCATGAAAAAAATCATTTTCACCACTTCCATGTAAGATTATATGGCATTGATGAAAATGTAAAAAAATACATTAGTGACAAAAAAAATATTGCTAAGCCTGATGTCGATGACCCTAGCACTGATAAAAATGAGAAGAAAAACTGGGAAAAAAACTATGAATCTGCAAAAATAGGATATAAGAATGCTAGAAAAAGAGTAAAAGAGCTATACGATGAAGTAATACCGGCTATTAGAAAACTTGAGAATTCATCCTACACCTTCACCGGGCCACCTGAAGAGATAAAATAGCATATGAAAAAATTATTTGAAAGTTGGAGGGGCTATATTAATGAACTCACATATTTTGGTGGAGATCGCCCGAGCCTAGCTGGAACAATTGGAAATAATTTAGGATATGTTAAAAATATATATCCAGCAGACAAACAACAAGCAACCGGAGAGGATCTATCAAAATCAGTTAAAGTTGTTATGCACAGAAATGGAAAAGTACTTTTATTAAAAAATGATATGGGCTGGGATTTGCCTGGTGGACATATGAAAAGCGACGAGAATATTTTGTCTGCTTTGGAAAGAGAGGTGTTCGAAGAAACAGGACTTAATGTGTTTGAACCAAAAGCGCTTCATTACAACCACGGCAACAAAGTATTTTTTCAGGCTGCATTTGGTGGTGGCGAGGTAAAGCTTAGCGATGAACACACAGAATATGGTTTTTTTTCAATGCAACAAATAAATGATTTTAATTCTAAAGGCAGCTTATCTAAGCCATATTTAAAATCAATTCAAATGACTCTTGGTACTGAAAGCGATGAAAATAAAAAAATATATATAAGATTGAGAGGTTGATGTAATGGAATGGTTATTAATTAATTACAATAAAAGATCATCGAAAAAATATGGGTGGCATCCGTCTTGGCTTAACCCCAATATACATGATATTAATTCTGATTTAATACAAAGTATCAAACATTTTCAAATGTTACATGATTTAAGTGTAGATGGCAAAGTTGGTCCTAATACATTTAGAAGATTGTTGGCTGAGCGAGATTTACAAGAATCAGATAATTATTTACTAATCAACGGACAACAAGTTGATATTGAGTGGGATGTTAAGCAAGATTTAATGCCTTCTAATTGTTACAGAAAATGGAGACGTGAGAGAAATCCAAATATGATTGTTACACACTGGGATGCAACAACGTCTGCAGAAAGGTGTAAGCGTGTTTTACAGGCGAGAAAAATATCTACACATTTTTGTATTGACAATGATGGTGTGATCCATCAATATGTTGATACAAACCATGTTGCCTGGCATGCAGGAAAAGTTAACAAATACTCTATTGGTGTTGATTTTTCAAATGCTTATTATACAAAATATCAAGACTGGTATCAAAAAAGAGGTTTCGGGCCTAGACCGATTTGCAAAGACAGTAAAGTTCACGGCATCAGGCTTAAACCGCACTTAGGGTATTATAGGATACAAATTGAAGCTTACAAAAAACTAATTGAAGTTTTGTGTGGACACTACAATATTCCCCTTCAAACACCAATGATTAATGAAAACATGACAAACAATGGAGTTGTACCAGAAGCCTCTAAGGGAAAATACAAAGGTGTAGTTTGTCACTATCATCTAACAAGGAATAAAATTGATTGTGCCGGTCTAGATTTGAAGGATATTATTGAGCAGCTTGGCTAATAATTTCTAATCTATGAGATTTAGCCATATCAACTAAAGCAAATCTTGTTGCTATTCCCTCGTTAATCCAAAATATTTCAAAAGTTTTTCTATCTAGCTTTCTTTTAACAATTCCAAGGGGTTTTTCTTTTTGTTTGCTGAGACCTTTAAGTGTTACTATATCGCCGGGGTTTATATCTTGCATAATTGTATTTCTGGGGACTATTTAAATAAGTCGGAGGAATCGTAAAGTGCTAACGTGTAGCAAAAAAATTCTTAATAAATATCTTTTTTGTTCTTTTTTATTTTTTGCTGTTAGTATTTTTATAAATTCTTTAATAGTTGTAGCCGCAACGCCTAAGATTGTAAAAGTAGTTCATAAAAAAGATTCTGTAAATGTAAAAAATCAACAAAAAAAGATTATGAAACGCCTACAAAGAGTTGAAAAGAAAATAAAAAAACGATCGGGGTCTAAATATGAACAGTAATTTAAATATTCAGGCATTTAAAGATTGGTTTACTTTGATTGTGGCTCTAATTGCCACAATTGCTGGCGTGATTTTTTGGGTACAAACAATTAATGAACCAAAATTTAAAGATATTGAGCGTGAAATAGAGGTCCTCAGAGAGGATATCTCGGTTATTCGCACAAACAATAGTGAGATTCTAAGAATTGTTGGGCGCCTTGAAGGCAAATTAGAAAAATTATAGCCATCTAGAGTTCCAATTAAAAACAAGTCCATGCACTCCGATGCATGTGCAATAAAATATTTTACACACGGATGCAATAGTGTTGATGGTGATCTTGAAAAGTGCTTTCAAGATAAAAAATAAAATTGCCAAAAGCAGAAATATGCTAGCAGTATTATAAAAATATTTCATTTTTTCCTCCATTTACAATATACTAACAAAATATTCATAGTAAAAATTTTAAAACTATTTACTTTGAGGTAAAATATGAATTTTGATCAAGTCGGTGTTGTTAATGATGATTTACAATCAAAAATTTGGCAAAATAAATCTTTAAATCCAAAAATACGCAAAAAGCTTATTGAAATTGCTGAAGATTTTTTTAATAGTTTAGACCTCAAGAATGGAATCATTGAAGATATTACATTCACAGGCTCGATAGCTAACTACAATTACACAAAGTATTCAGACATAGACTTGCATTTAATAGTCGACTTCTCAGATATCAATGATAACTATGATTTAGTTAGAGATTTTTTTAGTGCAAAGACAACATTGTGGAACAATAAGCATAATATTAAAATTTTTGGCTTTGAAGTTGAAATTTACGTCCAACATAACGAAGAAGAGCACCACTCAACAGGTGTTTATTCAATTCTAAAAGATAGTTGGATTGCAGAGCCGGTTAAGTTAGCACCGGAATACTATAAATTTGATATGGACATGGTAAAAAGAAAGGCAATGTCATTTGTTGATATGATAGAGCGTGTTGAGGATATGTTTGACGTCAAAAAATTCAAACAAACACATGAAATTGCTTCTAAATTAACAAAAAAGATTAAAAAATTTCGTCAATCTGGACTTGAAGACAAAGGTGAGTATTCAAACGAGAATCTAGCCTTTAAATTTCTAAGAAACAACAAATATATTGACCTCTTACATAAACTAAAGACAGATTCTTATGATAGAATGATGTCATTAGACGGTAAATACCATAGAAAATTCAAAATATTCTTAAATCAAGACGTAAATGAGGAGAAAACTGGATTTTACACCCTTAATGAGATAGAACCAATCCAAAAAAAGTACCTTGCTAGGCATTCTAGAATGAAAAAAAGACTTTTAAAACATGGCATGCAAAAAAATACGCCCCCATATACAAAAAAACCTAATTATAAACGTGGTAAATCGGCACCTGCTGGTTTTGGAGGCGCTTAATGAATAAAATGTTCAAAATAAACGATACAACTGGCAAGTGCGGTGATATTGTAAGGCATGCCTCTGATTTTTTGCCATACGCACAAAAAAAATTAGGATTTAACAAGCCAGTTGGTGTTAATTTTGTATCAGATGTTAAAAATGCTGAAAATCCTTTTGGAAAAACAGCTTATTACGACCCAAATATCTTAGAAATAACAATTTATGTTGATAAACGTCATGTCAAAGATATTTTACGGTCTTTGTCACATGAATTAGTGCACCACACACAAAATTGTAGGGGTGAATTTGATTCAGAGGTATCAACTGGCCCTGGATATGCACAAAAAGACCCTCATATGCGAAATATGGAGGCTGAAGCCTATTTATTAGGTAATGGCCTTATTTTTAGAGATTACGAAGACCAACTCAAGGAGAACAACACTATGATTAAGTCACTTTTACAAGAGGAGGCCCTTGATAAGCTAACAGATATAGCTTTCAAGATGCTACAAGAAAAACAATTGTCGACACCAAAGTATGATGAGAATCCAGCCCTTATAGGAGATCAAGATACGCTTCCAGATAGTTTGCAACAAGCAATTATTAGCAAAGCTGGTGGCGAAACTACTGACGAAGCAGAAATGGAAGAGGGGCATTATTCAGCCGGCAAAAGACACGATGAAAAACTTGAAGAAGGTGATCCTACCAAGCTTGATAGATTTAAAGGCACTGCAAAAGATCTTGAGCCTAAAAAGAAGCCGACTGCAGTTGAAGAAGCTGAAAAAAGGCTAAAAAGAGCTGAAGAAAAGCTTAAAAAAGATCCAGATAATAAAGATCTTAAGGATAGAGTCGATTCAGCAAAAGCCGCTCTCAAAAGAGCCATCGATGGGCTGACAAAAACTAAAAAAATTAAAAAAACTAAAAAAATTAAAAAAACTAATGAAAATCTTAATGAATCTTTTACTTCGAAGAAAGATCAGTTACTTTTCGAAAGATTAGTTAAAAAATGGACTAAATAAGGGGAAATTATATGGGCGGTGCTGCTGGACATATGGCACATCCATTTGATTGCCGTGAGGTAAGAAATGGCCGTGATTTAATTAATTTTTACGTAAAAGCGGTAAATGCTATACCTCTTTACGAAGAAGAATCAAAAGGAAGCTCTGTTTCTGTAAAATTAGACGGTGTTAATACATCTTTTCGTCTTCAGAAAGCAAATAATCCTGCAGGATTCATGTTTGTAATAGATAGAGGCGGAAAAACGCGTGGTACAAAAACAAAATATGATTTTGAAGGTGTGACTCCAGATAATGTGGTGCAAAGATTTGGAGGCAACGAAGGACATGGAATGGTTCAGGTTGTCAACCACATGTCGAAGATATTAAATCATAATTTAATGGAACTAAGACCATATGTTGAGGCTTTGGGTCTTTTTGAGCGCATGGGGCCCGAAGGAGTCTTTTTTGATGCTGAATATTATGCAAATGCAGACGATCCAAAAGGCCCGAACGCAGAAAGAGGTTATAAGCCAGTAAAAAATAATGTTAATTATAAGCAAAATTATATCGCTATTCATAGACTTTCAGAGTTTTATACCGAAACAAAAGAAACTAAAACAGGAAAAACAAAGTCGAGGCGCCTTACAAGAGGTTTCTATTGGGAAACAGTTGCAGAAATTAATGATCTCCTTAAGAAAAAAGATGAATTACTGGCCCAACGCCAAGACACTGTACAGATTGACCAGCTTATTGCTGCAAAAAATAACGAGTTAAAGGCAAAGAAACAAGAACATCAAGAGGTGCTTGATAACCTTGCAAAAGCCATACAAAGACATGCAACTGAACTAGACATGCCATTTAATGTATATACAAAAATTGGTGTTAGGTTTAAAGAAGGTCTTACAAGAGAGATGGTGTTGAGGAGAATTGAGGAAGCTCTCAATATGAGAGTTTCTTACAATTATAAAAAAGTTAATGAGCAAATGAGTGTTGGCCCTGTCAGGATTAATGAACAAACAGGTGAGCTTGAAGGTAGAACACTAAAAGAACTTCTTTTATCAGTAAAAGAAAATCCTGCGCATATTGCTTACTATCCAGATACTCCAGGCTTTACTGCAGATGGTGAATCGGTAAAAGGTAAAATTCGTACTAAAGATGATTATATAAAAGACCCGAAGCAAAGCGCATTTGCCCTTAAAATGTATGAAGACGTTATGGTGAAGGGCCACGAAACTGGAATTGGTCCGTTTGATATAGGTGCTAGCCCTCGTGATGCAGAGGCGATCAACAGTGCAGTCATTCTTTGGCATGCCGTGCGTCATATTGGTAACGCCTTGAAAAAATCTATTATGACCGATGTAGATTTAGGTGTTGAGGGCGGAGATGAGAAGCATGAAGGTATTGTCATACAATCAACAGACATATGTGATGGTATTGCATTTAAATTTACTGGAGAGTTTATTGTAGATAATAGAGGCGGCGGCTTTGGTGTTACACCAAAAGGCGAAGATATACCTTCTGATTCAGCAGAAGCGATGCATGAAAATAAATTTAAATATGGTGAGTTATTGGAAAGTTACGCTATAGAAGCTGCACCTGTTGCAGAACAGCAAAGAAAAGTAGTTGTTCTTATCCCTGGTGGATTTAAGCCACCCACTAATGGTCATTATTCAATGATTAAACAATATGAAAAAAGACCTGATGTTTTAAAAGTTATTGTTGTTACTGGGTTTAAACCTAGAAAAGAGCCTGGCTTAACTGTAACTTATCAACAAAGTAAAGCGATATTTGACATATATGGTGGATTTAGCGATAAAGTAGAGTTTAAAGATCAGGGCAAGTGGCCTACGCCAATGACAACTTGTTATGAATTTATGAATGATCAAAAATTTGTTTCTCAGTTTCCAGGAGTTGTTTTTGCTTTAGGCGCTAGCGATAAAGGAGGCGATAAAGAAAGAATTAAAGGTTTTTACAATCATTTTCAAAATAAACCATCTACGGCAAATGCTGAAGTTGTAGATTACCCACCCGCAAAAGCTTTAGAAGTTGACGGTGAAGCAGCAAGTGCTACAAGAATGAGGCAAGCTTTTGTTAAAGGAGACTGGAAGACTTTTAAAAAACTTATGCCTGATGATAACTTTTATGATGATGTCATCCAGGTGTTAAACAAACAAACCAACTCACAGGAGGTTGTTGCAGAGGGTTTTTTTACGATGAACTACCTATTTTCTTTGGTTGAGCAGGCTGAAAAAGAAGAGTTTACTAATCCTGAGGATATAATTAAAAGTAAAGCAGTTGATATAGTATTAGATCCAAAAATTGTTGGGGCGAATATCTCTGATAATGATTTAGAAAGTATGATTAGTCGGCTATCACTAGACATACAAAAAAAATTAAAGGTGTTAATTAATCAGTACCAAAAATCTGATGAAGAAATTAAAGACAGGGCAATGGCTGTATCTGAGCAATCATCTGTTGCTGGAGGTTCAATGGCATTTTCGCCTGGGAGTAATAAAATGGAAGACACACTACAAGAAAAGCAGTTGAGAAAAATAATCAGACAAGCTATCAGAATTAGGGAGATAAATAAAAAACAAAACCTAATAGATACAAAACTTCAAGAAAACAAATTGAGAAAAGTTGTTAGACATATTATTACAGAAGCAGATATTGATGCCGACACCAAGCCAGCTCCCTATTCTTCAACTCCAATTAACATGTTAGCAGATGCTTTAAGCCAAATTTTACCAATTATTAAATCTGGCTTAAGAAAACTTTCAAAGCCTGAAGAGCGTCAATCATATCGCGCGCATGTATTATCAAAAATGAAATCAACTTTTGGTGGCTTTGAATCATTAGATGCAAGGGCGCTGGGTGCTCTAGGCGAAGGTGATCTTACTGAGCAGGAAAGCGATAATAAAATCAGTATTGAGTTAGATGATCCTGACAGAGTTATGCCATCTGATGGTAAAGAAGATGCGCGCTTTAAAAAAGCAGAAATGTCCCCAGAGGATCAACTTGAAAGTGATTTTGAAGATTTTAAAGAAGAGGGCTTGGATCCTACTGGAGCAAGAGTTGCATTTGAGACAATAAATGATTCAAACATTGAGTCTGTGTTAGCAGATAAAAGAAAAGCATTAGCACAAAATTCAGAGTATGTTGAACAATTTAAAAACTACACTCTATACAATATTGATTTATGGCTAGCATCTTTTGAAGAGGATTTAGCTAGAACACTAGGGCAACAACCAGCATTTACAGGAGTTAGCACTGAAAAGCCTAGCGGTGCACAAGTAGCTGGATCTGCAGAAAAATTTGCTTCTGAAGTACCTATGTCAGCCAAAAGAGATGATAACTTGATAGGTGAAGAAGATGTTGACGTGGATAATAACGAACCGGCAGAAGAGCAAGATGATGAAGACACAACCACCATAGATCTTTCTGTAGATGATACTGCCAAACAAATGTATGATATGTTTGTATAAAGTGTGAATATAATGTGGGAAAGTAAAAGAAGCAGATTCAAAAAGAAAGATCAAGATTACTACAGCATTGCTAATAAGCTTAAGTCCGAAAATAAAATAAATGAGCGTTTTGAAATAATGCTTTCTTGTTTAACTTTAGAAGAAATAATTGCTCTAAGATTAGAATTGGCTGCTAAGTCTGTTAACTATAAATTATACGGAATTAACATATGGTCCTCTTTGCCTGATATTGTTCGGCATGCAGTTTTAAAATACACTTATTCTGCAGCTAGAACAAAAGGTGAAGGAGCAGCATTTTTAGGTCTAGATTTATCTTCTTTCAAAAAACTTCTTAAGAAATATAATGTTACTAATTATTTTGTGAGGGAGTCAGATTAATGCCATATGTTCCAGATTACAAAACAGGATGTGTTTATAAAAAAAACAAAGACGGCGAGCGTGGAGAAAAAGTTGGATGTACGGATCCAAACAAAGAAGCTGTTAAAAAATATTTAGCTGCTCTTTATGCTAACGAAGACGAGACAAATGAAGGCAAAGATCCAAAAAAAGGAACAGGTAAAAAACCAAAAGGATCTGGTCGTCGTTTATACACCGATGAAAATCCAAGTGATACTGTGGGTGTAAGCTTTAAGACTGCATCCGATGTTAAAAAAACTCTTGCAAAGAAGTCTTTAAAATCAAAACCTCACAAAAGACAATCACAGGTTAAGCAACTAATTAAACAAAGAGCATGTGTAGCTGCGGGTAGAGCAAAAGATCCTCAAAAAAAGAAGAACCTTAGAGGAGCATGTGATTACGCAAAAAAAAGAGTTGCGGCATCAAAAAAGAAAACGCAAAGAATGAAAAAAAAGAAAAACGAATCATTAGTTTATAATTTAGAAAAAATATTTTTTGAAGAGATTGAGACTTTATTAAGTGAGAAAAACTTGATTGTAAATGATATGGTTAGTAAAAATATAAATATTGCAGAATCAAAATTAGAAGAAATAATTCAAGAAGAGACTGCTAATGTTTTAATTAAAAAAGCAATCGAAGCGAAAAAAAATGCAGATCGATCATTTGAAGAGGGATATTATGACGCTGCGCGCATATATATAAATTCTGCAATAAATTTGTTGCAAAAGACAATAAAAACTAGTGGTTCGCAAGAAGCTAAAAAATTATTATTACAGTTTAAAATTTTTAAAAATGATCATCGTCTGTAACTACAATAGATAATTTATATAAAAAAACCCTCGGCTGAATCAGCCGAGGGTTTGTTATTATCTAAACAATAACTAAATTATTTCTGTAATTTTGCAATTACTTTCTTAAGATCCTCAATCTGAGTCTGCTGAGCCTTAAGGGCACCAACGAGAAGAGTTGACATTCTTGAGTAATCGATACCACGACCGATACCATTCTTGTCAACAGCACAGATTTCAGGAGCAATTTTAGCAACATCCTGAGCGATAAATCCAATCTCGTTCTTCTTGCCAGTCTTAAGATCATATGAAACTGCTTCGAGCTTCATAACTTTCTCTAGAGGATTATTCATTGGCTGAATGTTAGTCTTCAACTCACGATCAGAATATGTGATAAATGCACGTGCTTTAACATCATGATCAGATTGTAAAGTCAAATCGCCATTCATGCCAATATCACCAACAATACTTGAATCACCATTAACTGCAAATGCACCATTAACAGTTAATGTGTCAGCTGAAGCATCAAAGAATACATTCTTACCCTGAGATTGCCCAAACACAACAAAGTCTTTATTTCCGACTTGTGCCCCGCCACTGTTGTTTGTGCCGACACTTAAAGCTCCTTTCATTGAAAGTGAGCCAGCATCGTCAAACGATGCACCGTCACCACCGTATCCGCTAGCGTGACCAACGTGAAAGCCTCCAACAATAGATGCGGCGCCGGGGAAAGACGAAGTAGTAGAAGATCCACCGATAGTAAGTGTGTTGGCACCTACTGTATCAAAAATAGTCTTGTTACCTGCTGTTTTAAAGTCTAGATCAGTCAAGGCAGTAATAGCCATGTCTTCACCGTCAACCGCTGCAGCAATTGTAGCAGCAGAAATTGAACCGCCAAGAGATGTAGAACTTCCAGCAATAGTAATTGCACTATTGGCCAATTTAGCATTAGCAATGTTTCCAGCCAAGTGGTTGCTGTCGATCGACCCACTGCTGTAGTGCTCCTGATCTAACGCACCGAGGGCAATGTGCTCAGAGTTAACTGCGTTGTCAGCAATATTGTCACCATCAACAGCATCGTTAGCAAGAGCCGCATGCGCAATCTGACCGGCTGCAAGAGTTAAAGTACCTGCAGAAACATCAAGAGTTTTGCCAGCCCCAACAGTAATATTAGAAGTAGCAATGGTTGCTCCGTCAATAGTACCACCGTCAATATCAGGCGTGTTGATATCAGGTGAAGTCAAAGTCTTGTTGGTGAGGGTCTGAGTTGAACTAAGATCGGCAAAGTGAACTTCCGCATCTTTCAAGCCACCCATCCAAGCATCTTCGCTTGAATCCCACAAGAGTGAGCCAGTCTGGTTGGTTGAAGCGTCCTGTACGTAAAGACCAGCGTCGCCTGACGCACCAGCAGTGTTAAGTTCGACAATACGATCACCAATTTGAACTTGTGTTGAGTCAACAGTTGTGGTTGTACCGGCAACTGAAAGATTACCAGCAATAGCCACGGTTGTATTGCTAGCTCCGACAGTAAGTGTATTAGCACCGACAGTATCAAAAATAGTCTTGTTGCCTGCTGTCTTGAAGTCTAGATCAGTCAAGGCAGTGATAGCCATGTCTTCACCATCGACCGCGGCAGCAATTGTAGCAGCAGAAATTGAGCCACCAAGAGACGTAGAGCTTCCAGCAATAGTAATTGCACTGTTAGCTAATTTAGCATTAGCGATTGAGCCGGCTAAGTGGTTACTATCAATTGAGCCAGTGCTGTAATGCTCTTGGTCTAGTGCACCAAGGGCAATGTGCTCAGAGTTAACTGCATTGTCTGCAATTTTGGTACCTTCAACTGCGTCATTAGCTAATTGGGTTGTGTCGACACCACCAGCAGTAATATTAACTGTAATTGTAGTTCCTGTCGCTGAGGTATCCAAGCCTGTGCCACCGGCAACAGTTAACGTCTCGCTACCAAGCAATACGTCAATAGTTCCACTGTCTGTAGTGGCATCCAAGTCAAAAGCTGTTAATTGATCATCAACATATTTTTTTGTTGCTGCATCTTGGTTGTTTGTTGGGTCAGTAACGTTGGTAATGGCGCCTGCTACGCTGAGGGCACCATTGACAGCAAGATCATCACGCATGTGCATGGATCCTGAGCTGTAGTAAATAACACCGTTGACGCTAGTTGGTAAAGCCTCACCAGCTGAGCCCGACATGTCTTGTAAGTCAAGGTAAGTCCTTAACTGGGAAAAGTCTGAAGTAGCCATAAATATTTCCTCCTTAAATTTATTATATAGCAATACTGGTCAGCGCGTGGAGCGCCTACACCAGTCCACTATAAATACTTTTTCAGAGAGCCAAAAGTATTAAAAAAAGCGTTGTACTGCAAGCTAGTGCTAACAATTTTTTATTAAAAGAGTTCGTTATGTTTGTAAGTTCTTGTTTTAACGATATATATTGTTTTTTGTTTTCTTCACTTAAATTATTATTTAATTCTATTATTTTTCTATCTTGTACTTGGTTTTGAAGCTCTATATCATCTTTTAATTCTATAAAACTATAATTTTGGTCTTTAACTGCTTCAACAATAAATGATATTAATTTCATGTATTGGATGCCTTGTGCTTCTTTTCTTTCTTTATCCCAAGATACAATACTTGGTAATATTTTACCCACATCCTCTGCGATAAATCCAAAATCCTCTCGGCCTGTTTTTTTCCACTCAAACGAAACTCCGTCTAATTTATTTAATATATCTATTGAATTTATTAGTGGTTTTATATTTTGTTTGTGTACACGTGAAGAGTAGGATATGTAAGAATTAGCTTTTATAGCACCAGTAGTATCATCATTGTTGGGCAGCGTAATAGCATGTGATATTTCATCGATTGTTGTTCCAACACCCATAAATTTATCAACGACAAGGTTTGACCCGGATATAACAGTGCCCTTAGCTGTAGAGCCAGATATTACTAATATTCCTGTGGCGCCTCCCTCATAAAATATTTTTGAATTTTGATTCGGGCCAAAATTAAAAGCTGCCTCTCTGCCAGTTGATGTAAACTGAACTTCACCACCAATTCTTAATGGTGAAGCGCCCTCTAAAGTTCCAGCTATTTGTATTGTTGAACCTGACAATACTATGCCTTTTGCAGATCCAGAAATTGTAAGAAAATCATCAACTGCTTCATTATATTTTATAAACGTTTCATTATTATCACCAAATATTATTTTTTTATCATCAGCCATTTTAAGATCGCCAACAAACGAGGCAGACGGAAGTGCAATAGTATTTGTATTGTAATTAAATTTAAGATTAGTTGAGCCACTATGCACAGATCCAGATGCGAAGATAATCTGTTGATCATTATCTTGGCCCATATGAAAGGCGCTGGTGGATAAATCTCCAAAAACCACAGATGCAATTGTATCTTCAAATGCTAGTTTTGTCCAAGAGGACCCTGAATATATAATCCAATCATTTGTTTTCCATGTTGCGGTTCCATCAACGTTAAGCACTCCAGAGCCTGTAACTTGCCAATAATTTCCAACAGATGCCGTAAGATTAGAAGACGGGTGGTATCCGCCTCCAGCCGATGAGCCAGTTCTAAATAAAGAAATTATTTGTCCAGATGGCGCATTTGAGACGCCAGAGCCAGATGCTTTATTTGACGTCGCGTCCCAGTAACCTTGAAATCTTGCGGCACCGAGGAAGGCTAAGTGGCCAGTAGACATGATTTTTTCTCCTAAACATGAACTACTATAATTAGATATTTTTTAAATAAAAATTCAGTCTTAGTATGGCAAATGATTATATTTGTGTTATAATATTTTTTCTAAAAGGACAAAAAAATGAATAAAATACAAATATTTTGCGACATGGACGGCGTTTTAGTTAACTTTGAAAAAGGAGCTGTTGATTATATAAACTCTGATCTTCTAGATAATTCTAGGGTGCCTAGTAACCTAAAAGTTGATATAGAAAAATTACGTAAAAAACTATTAAGCCTAGGTAGAAGAGCACAAATTGATATTGCTGATCTAACGCGAGATCCACAAAAAAAAATAATTGAAGTTAGAAACTACATGTACAAAAGAGTTAGTGACGATCATAATTTTTGGGCTGACTTAAAATGGACAAATGACGGCCAAAAATTATGGAGATACATAAAAAACGCGACGCCACAAATAATTATACTTACTGCCCCAATGCCAGGAAAAGGGTGTATAACAGGAAAAAAGGCTTGGATTGAAAAAAAATTAGGGCCTGATATAAATATTATAATAGAAGAGGATAAATTTATATATTCTGGCGATAATAAACTACTTATTGATGATACTTATAGTAAGATTAGGCCGTGGGCTAAAAAAGGTGGTCTAATAATTCATCATAAAAACACAGCCCAAACAATTGAACAATTAAAACTTTTAAGCTTATGAAAAAACTATTTGAAAATTTTCGAAAATTTGTTAATGAAGAAGAGAAGAAACAAGCAACAGAAAAAGATGTTGAAGCTGCAGCCAGAGATTTAATCGGCAAAGAAGGCGGCGCTATTGGTCGCAAAATGTTAAAAACTCCTGATGAACTTAAACCTTTTTTAGATGAGAGAGGTGTTGAGCTTCCAGATGATTTTGATTTAGATGCTTTCATCGATGAATTTATTGAGGGCAGCGAAGATATTGGTGTCCATAGAGACAAAGATATTATTGCAGGCGATGATGAAGAAATAAACATTACAAAAGAAGATATTGCTGAAGGCCTTGAAATATTTTTTGAAGCACAAGAAGAGATGCTTGATGAAAAAAGAAAAAGGTCTAAAAAAAGAACAAAAAAGAAAAGAGCTAAAAAGAAAAAGAAAGGCAAAAGAGATGCTTGTTATTACAAAGTTAAAGCTAGATATAGAGTTTGGCCTTCTGCATATGCATCTGGCGCTCTTGTGAAGTGTCGCAAAAAAGGCGCTAAAAACTGGGGCACGGGCGGCAAGAAAAAGAAAAACGAGTCTTTATCTAAAGAAGATATTGTAATGGAAAAAATCGAGTCTTTTTTAAATGAAAAAGGTGGCAGGTGTCAAAAAGGATACAAAACAGATAGCAAAAGAAAAACTAAAAAAATGTACGGTAAGACGTACAGAAATTGTGTTAAAGCTGAAGAAAAAGAAGTACTAGAGGATGAAATACTCGAAGTAGATATTCAAGGTCTTGAAGAAGCTGAACTTGAAGAAAAGAAAAAACCTAAAAAGAAAAAAAAATCCAAAAAGAAAAAATCTAGCCTATATCACTGGTTCAAGGGTTCAAAATCAAAAGATGGAAAACCAGGATGGGTAAATGTTGTTACAGGCGATTCTTGTGCTAGTGATAAAGAAGGAGAAGGTGTACCAAAGTGTGTATCCTCTGCAAAAAGAGCTAGTATGACACCTGCAGAAAGACGTGCTTCAGCAGCGAGAAAAAGAAGAAAAGATAAGAATCAACAGCAAAAATCTGGTGCTGCTAAGCCTACATATGTTGCGACTGATTCTCCTAGAAAAAAGAAAAAAAAGAGGAAGACAGCATGAAAATCACAAAATCAAAATTAAAACAAATTATTAAAGAAGAACTGGAAAGTGTTTTGAATGAAAATTCAGCGTTGGCGGCCGCCAGGGCAGCTGACGCTTCTGCAGCACCGGATAGAAAAGCTGAAGAACAAAAAATAATTAGTAATGCGAAGCTGGCTGACTATAAACAGCGCGCGTTAATACCGTATTTTAATCGTGAATGGAAGAAGCTTGCGGGTGAATTATCAAGCCGTAGAGTCACACCGCAGGGCCTGGAGCAAAGCGCCGAACAGCTTGTAGATACATTTTATAAACCTTGGGATAATATGCAAAGCAGCCTAGGCCATAGATATAAATTTGTACAAGCATCAAAAAACGAGCTTCTTAATAGTATCTATGCCGTTATCTATAGTAAAGCCCAACCAGGAGGAACAGGAGGCCTCCTCGGGCTCAGCCACGGCAAGTGGCTAGACGATGCGATAGATAAGTCTTATACAATTCTAGGTGGGGTCGGTCACCGTGGTGAAAAGGACGCTAAAGAAGCACGAGTCGTGGTAGCGCGTCAGACGTCTTTTGACCGCAAGTATAATAGAGCGGTTGGTAGGATCGATAAATAATGAAAATTACAAAATCACAATTAAAACAAATTATTAAAGAAGAATTAGAGGCATCTCTCAATGAAGACGGTCACGAAGACGCATCTTCAGCTCGTCGTGCAATGAAAACTATCATTGAAGATGCCGGCCAAATGCTCCAAGCTTTAGAGCAAATGGATGGCCATCTTCCAACCTGGTGGACAAACAAAATGGCTGTTGCGGCAAACAATCTTAATAAGATGAGAGACTACTTATTAGTAGATTCAGATTTAGAGGATGCAGCTGAAAATATTGCAGATCTTAAATTTGCTGATAATATGAGAGATAGAGAAGAAATGGATGCTCAATTGCAACGTGATCGTCAAAAATATGGAGACTGATTAATGAAAATTACAAAATCACAATTAAAACAAATTATCAAAGAAGAGCTGGCGGAAGTCGTTAATCAAGGCGGGCCTTTTAGTCCTGAGGAGGTTCAAAAAATTAGTGGCATGTCAGATTATTTAGGCAACATGCTTGACATGTTAGACCAAAATCCAAGTGATCCAATGACACCATTACGACCTAGTCTTGCAGCTGCTGTTGAAGCTTTGCAAAATTTAAATATTCAAATTAATAGACTGCGTTGATAGAAATAAAAGGAGAATAATTATAATGAAAATTACAAAATCACAATTAAGACAAATTGTTAAAGAAGAGCTGGAAAGTGTTGTTCAAGAGATTGATATTGGTGATGTCAATAAGGCCATGGACGCGAAGAGGCCTGATAGTAGCCAAATATATGTAAGTGTTGTTAACAAATATCTTGGTCAAATGATTGAAGATTTAAAAGAGGCCGGTGTAATGCCGCAAATGCAGCCAACCAGCGCGCATAGCTATCTTACTTTTGATCTTAAATCTATAGCATCTGAAATGGCTCATGAATTACAAGTAGGCTTAACAAAGGGATAAGCTAATGAAAATTAACAAATTAGATTTAAAATCAATTATTCAAGAAGAGCTAGCTAACGTCTTAAGTGAAGGCCATGGTCTTTCAAAAAAAGATTTGAATTATTTAAAAAAATCTATTAAAGACCCAGATCTTAAAGATAAGAAATTAAAAAAAATATTAAGATTTATTGTTAAATCAAATATTCTTAAAGCAAAAACTCAGGATTTATCAAAAAAGAAATGAATATTATAAAATCAAAACTAAAACAAATTATTGAAGAAGAAATACAAAATGTTCTAGAAGAACAATTAGATGAAGATTTGTTGCAAGAGCTTCTAGAAGATCCTCGTGAAAAGGTTGGGTGTAGCGAGTTTTTGCAAAAAGAAGAAGTTGAGCTAGAGGAAAAAAAGAAAAAACGTAAAGGTAAAATGCCTAAGAAATTTTCTGTTAAAAGTGGCGACAAATCAAAATCTGGTGGTTTAACCGCTAAAGGAGTTAAACGTTATAGAAAAGCTAACCCAGGATCAAAATTAAAAACTGCAGTTACTAAAAAACCTAGCAAGCTTAAAAAGGGCGGTAAAGCTGCAAAAAGAAGAAAATCTTTTTGTTCTAGAATGTGCGGAATGAAAAAGAAAAGAACTGGAGCAAAAGGAAAAAGAGATCCTAATAGTAGAATTAATAAAGCTTTAAGAAAATGGAATTGTAACTGCTAATGAAAAAACTATTTGAAAATTTTAGAAGATTTATAAATGAAGAAAAAGCATCTGATGTTTTAAAAAATTGGGAACATGACGATGCTAAAAAGTACTCTGAAGAATTAATCAGCAAATATGGCGAGCCTGATGACGTAACTAGCAATATGCTTTTATGGAATGATAAGATATCTAAATTTACAAAAACATATGTAAGAGATGAATCGATCGAGCACTGCTGTCCTAAGCCACATCGTGATTATGTATACTCAACTATGATCATCGATGTTCCGGAGGATAAAATGCAGCCCATAGCAGAAGCTAGTGAAAGTATTATTGTAGACCAACTTAAAAACGAAGTAACTGCCAGGTGTGCAGATATAGTGGCTAATGCAATTACTTTAGGTTTTGTGCAAAAGCTAGTTAAAGGCGAGATTGACGATAAGAAATCCAAAGAAGAGTATGAGAAACATATTTTACAAGGAATAAAACCAGAATGGTTCAAGGAGAACTAAAATGAAAAAATTATTTGAAAACTTTAGAAATTTTGTTAATGAAGGTGAGTTGACAAAAACTCAGAAAGCTAGGCAAAAAGAACTTAAAGCAAAGAAGAGTTTAACAAGCAAGGAAAAGAAAGAGCTTAAAGCCATCCAACACAAATGAATGAGGGAAGGGCGTCTGAGTTCAGACCTTCAAGAGAGATACGGCATTTCTGATGAAGATGCAGTAGGAGAAGTTTTGTGGCACTCATTAAATGAAAACGGAGAAATTGGTGTTTATGATATGAAATTTGGTAATACTATTGTTCGTGGACTTCTAAGAGAGAATGTCGAAGAAGCTGTTGTTAAAGAACACGGCGATCCTAAGCGCGATGATGATATGAAAGAAGATACTAGACATGGTGTGCAAAATGAAAGTGATGCTGAAAGAGGCAAGAAAGGTTTAAAAAAATAATAACTTATTTGTTTTTATGACACTTACTGCTAGTTATCTTTGGAGGTACCAATCTATGGGGTGACCTTGCTAGCAGCATTGCATCTTTTATGCATCCCGCTTGGAATTATATATTCCAATATATTAGAGTGGGTTTTGCATAAGTATGTATTACATGGTTTAGGAAAAAATAAAAAAAGTAGATGGGCTTCACATTGGCATGGTCATCATCGAAGCTCTCGTAAAAACAATAACTACGATCCAGATTATAGTAAAGGTTTATTTGATCCAGCTGCTAGAGGAGAAATAATAGGTTTGATAGTATTAGGTATTTTTCACTTACCTTTAATACTAGTTACTCCTTTATTTTACATTACTTTAATATATTGTGCAATAAAATATTATATAATACATAAAAAAGCTCATTTAGATCCAGCTTGGTGCAAACAGCACTTACCATGGCACTATGATCATCACATGGGCAAGAACCAAGATGCTAACTGGGGAGTAACCACTGATTGGGTCGATAGAGCGCTAGGCACTAGAGTAGAATATAATAATTCAAATAATTAAATATTAGTTTAAATTATATAATATTTGTTATTATAATATCTTTGTAGTTTGCAAACACTATTACAAGGAGAATATTTTGAGTGTAAATAAACCATGGAAAAATGAAAGCTTTCATAAATCATTTGATTTGGCTGATACAAAAAGAAAAAAGTTATTAAGTATTTGGGAAGGTAATGATTCACATAAGGGCATGCAAGTTAAAGTTAAATTTTTAGCTTCCAAAGATATGTTTGTAGTAAAAACTAGATTGCACCCTGATTTTGATATTAAAAAGGAGAATAAAAAGAATGGGAAAGGTAAGCGAAGAAATAAAAAAAATTCAAATGACGGAAAATTTGACCCTTCCGCAAGTGTTTGAGAAGTATCCTCATTTAGCTAGCCTTCAGTATATGGAAGTGCAAGAAGAGCAGAATCTTACTGAAAAAAAAGATAAGCAATTACAGCTACTACTAGATTGATTACTGGCCCATAGCTCAGTAGGTTAGAGCGCCATTCTTATAAAG
>CEUO01020782.1_pt1 | contig 27123 bp, 32 predicted proteins | sample 531391 | NCBI WGS metagenome assembly CEUO01 (sample SAMEA2622799, study PRJEB7988) | marine metagenome | isolation source: saline water (ENVO:00002010), including
GGGTCCTGAAGGAGAGCTAAATGGTTGAGTGAATTGATTCCTAAGAGAAAGTCCTATATCTTTACCTAAATCTATACCATAATCTACAGCTTCGCCAACCTGATCAGTAGTAATATTTAATCCATAATCAACTTGCTTGAATACGCTTGCTTGATTGTAAATATCTTTACTTAAATTTTCTAATTTCTTGATATGTTCATCTGATGGGACATATTCCCTTCTTCTCTGCTCCTCCTCAGCTTTTTTAATTTGAAGCTGTCTTTTCTCCTCTTCCTCTCTAAGCCTATTTTCTTCTGCCTGATCTGCTTCATATTTTTTGTAAGCATTCATAGCTTTTATATCTTCAATCTTCAAGTCTCCATAGGTATCAATAAATTCCTTATTAATTCTTTCAATCTCTTTCTTTCTTTGAAATGGATTAATTCCTGTAGGAATAGAAGCGATAGCTTCATCTCTTTCTCTAACGCCTGGTCTAGCTTTATAATAATCAGAATCTTTAAAAGAAGGATGACTTTCAACTAACCTATTAAAAGACCACATGTCTTCATCTCTTAAGTAATTATTTTTCCATAATCCTGATTTTTCTGGATCTAGAAAATCTGCTTCCCACTCTTTATTCCTAACATCAAGTTCTTTCTCAGTTTTTATTAGCCATTCTTGCTCTGCTTTTTTATTCGCCTCTACTAAATCCATTTGTTCAGCTAATTTCGTAAGTGAGTCTTCAACCTCCATTTGTTCCTCATGAGCTCTTTTATTTCTAGCAAGCTCCTTTTTATCAGCTTCAGTAGGGACAAAATGCTCATAAAAATCTTGTAATGTATCATCACCCATCATCAGATGGTCTTCAATAGTCCAATCTTCTCTATTTTCAACATTGTAGAGCACTCCTAAAGCAGCATTTATTCTAGCCCTATCGTCATATTCTTTGCCACTTTCTCCACCTGGAACAATTCTTTGTCCAAGACCTTTTAATCCACCTACATTAACCTTATCAATCATTTCTGGGGAATATCTCATCCATTTTTCTATTGCAGCATCGTCCATATCACTAACAAGAGACTTTAATCCTTCTGCAGTGACATTTAATTCGTCACCTGGTTGATAGCCTTGCCATTCATTTAAATCGCTAGCAAGTCTTTCCCAGTCTGCTTCCTCAACAATATTTCCTTGAGCATCTATTTTTCTTGTATAATCTTTAGGCTCGTCTCCTAAAAGCTTAAGAGTATTGCTGAACCTTCCTGTATCAATAGCACTTTGCAATTCAGCAGATGCTTTATCGTAAGCTCCTTTCATAAAATCGGGAATATCGTCTTTTTTAGTAAATAGCGATTGGAATCCAGTATCAGAATCTTGTTGCCCTGTTATCCTGTCATAAAACTTGCTCGTATCTAATCCGCCTCCCGTAGTATATGCAGGCCCTCCCGTAACATTAAACTCAGGAACTAGAGATTCATAAAGTATTCCTCCACCATCTGTAGCCTCTATTAGAGTAGGATCGTCTTTAGATTTTTGCACAACATATTTACCTGCCATGTCTGGATCGTAGTCTGGATTCTTAGTTTGTTTTCTTTCAAAATCTCCTGTGCCGTAAACCCAATCTTTATATTGAGTTAGCTCTTTCCTAACATCATGCTGACCTATCGTTTCATAACCACTATCTCCACCAGGTATTATTCTTTGAAATAAACCTGTAATACCATCTTTTTTTACATCTGCACTAAAATCCTTTCCAGCTTTAAATTGCTTTCTTAGAGTTCCATCTTCTTTGAATAGCATATCTCTTGCAGAATCTTCATATAAAGAAGGATTATCCTTTAGAGCCTTCATATAACTTGCATCTACTTCAATCATATCGCCCTTAGGATTGTTTTTATCTATTCCGTAGTATTTGCCTGTTCTCTCATTATATTCTAAGTCGTTTTTCTTAGCGAATTCATCTAACTCTTTCTTTTCTTTTTTATCCTTAGAGATATCTTGAGCTAAACCAGCTATTTGAGTAATAGCAGCCGTAGCATTACTAAGTTGAGACAAATCGTCTTTTAAATCCGATTGGATTTGATTTTGCCCCTCTTTCCACATTTGTCTTATAGCTTTTAAACTTGCTGCCATTTATTAATCCTTTTTTGTACTTAATTTAACGTACAGTTGCTGACCCTTTATATTAATACTTTTATACATTTTTCCCTTAGACTTATCTGATAAAATATTTTCAGATGGATTGCTTGATACTCTTTTAGTTTTTCCTAACCTATCGTTTCGTATAACTTTAGTTGTATTTAATTTTGATGTATGTCTCATATTTCTTTGCGATCTACTTTTCATTATTTAATTCTCCTATTTCTATAAACAATTGACATATCAGATATTTCTGCCCTAGATTGTACATTACCACTATTTTGTATCCTTATTCTAATATGCTTACCTTTTCTTAATTCAGCAGGCATATTAAAATTATCTTCTCCGACTGAAGTTCCCACTGTGCTAGAGGCAGTTCCAATCAGAAACCAGTTTGTACCTCCATCTAAACTACCCCAAAATCTAAGATTATCTAACTCTTTTCCTCTAACTTGGAGTTTATAGAACTTCTTTTCTCTAGTAATATCGTCAAAATGTATATTTCCTGTCTTTATATCTACTGAAGTAATTAAGTTATAAGTATTTGTGTAGTCTAAAATTTTAATATTTCCTGAAGTATCTCCTCTATAGTAAGTACTCTGCCCATCATTAACTGCCCTACTTAATGGTTGATAATTAGTCATTGGACTTACTTGCACTCCAACCCAACTGTTAGTTTCAAAACTATATACATGAGCAGGACCTCCTCCAGTTTCCCAAACAATAAGCCTAGCTCTATCAGGGAAAAAAGCTATTGAAGGCGTTGCCCCCCAATCAATTGAGGAATATTTCTCAGCTGTTAAAGATGTTACCTCTCTTCCATCATAAAAGAATACACCATATCTATTTACCCAAGCAAGACCTTCTCCTACTTTGCAAACTTGATGATTTTCATCTATTCCATAACCCTCAAATTCACCCTCAGTAAATTCAATATCTTGTGCTACATTTATTATAACAAGCTTATTTGTAGTAAACACAAATAATCTATCTCCAGCAGCCTCCATAACATTTATGCTATCTCCTCCAAATTCCATATCTATATAAGATAAATCAGAGAATCCTGCAGGCCTTCCTATAGCACTTTTCATTATTAAAGACCCGTCAAAAGGCTGAAAACCTCTTACTATAAAGTTTCCACTATTTTTGCGACCTCCACTACTTGTAACACCAGATGCTGTAGTTATGTTCATTATCTCTCCTCGGCCACTGCTTAAATGCTTTACCCCAATAAAATCAAATCTTACCTCAGATGCAACATCTCCATTTTTCATTTCAATACGCATATCAGTATCTGCAGTGGCAGTTACTTCGAGATCCATATCGTGACCTGTTGCATTATCTGAATCAGTGGTATGCAATATTTCAGAATAAACTCCCCCAAAATATACTCTCCAATCACAATCCATTCCTGCAGGCATTTGGCTTATATTTACAGTTATTCTATATCTTTGCCCTGGAATAATAGTATGAATATGGCTATTACTTAACTGGAATCCTTGCCATTCGCCACTAGCTCCATATATAAAATCTATATACGGTTTAGATGCTGTAGCTGTATTAAATGTAGGAGCTGCCCCTGAAGGAGCGTATACAACCCAATTACAGCTATTTTCATCTAAATCATAATTTCTTGCATTGCCTATCATTTGACCTTGACCCTTTGAAGTAAATGCTCCAAGATTTATATCATCTGATATAGTTTCTCTACCAGTTCCTTCTGCGTTTGTAGCCAAATCTGCACTTATAGTTGCATCTGTTTGAAAATACTTATTAAGAGTTGCTGAATTATTAGAAGTAGTCCCCTCTAGCCATACTTGGTCTCCAGCAACAATAGGATTATCTCCTCCTATAAAATCTGTAATTAGGTCAACCTCGTCCCCCATATAGTATTTAATAGCTGTATTTCCTTGCGTCCCAGCTGTATCTTGCGTAAGAACCATATAATATGTAGAGCCAGCCCCTCCTTTTTGATAAACCTGACTGCATCTTATAGTTCCATTATGCCCACTAGAAGACTCTATTCGTTCTTTTAAAGATTCTAATTGCCCTTGAGCAGTTGCATCTTCTTGAAATGCTGTACCTGAAGAAGATCCTGATATGCAATAATAAAACTTAGCAGTACCAGCATAATCTCTTAAAGAAATCCATGTAGATCTTCTGATATTTATAGTACTTCCTGAACCATTTAAACTTACAATTGCGTATGGATGAGTATATGAACCTGCTTGAAGTTCAAAATTATCATGAGATGCATATTCATTTAAACCTCCATAGGCTAAATTAAAATTCCTATAACCTCTTTGTTTTGCGCAATTACCAATATATACCTGTCTTCCTATAACTGCAGAAGTCTTAAATAGAGCATTGCAAGAAGTAGTTCCTTCTGGGTAACCTGATTCAAATGTATAAGTGCTTGTTACTGGAGGGTTTTCAAATGTATGAGTCATGCTCGATGTTACCCAATTCTCCCAATCATCAGAATCGGCCCATCTAACACCTAAATCATAATCATACTCTGCTAATAAAAACTTATCTCCTTTTATACTATTATTCTCATCTAATTCTTGATAATATATCCTACCTGCATCCCCAGAATTTGCAGGTTTATATAGAGTCATATTGTGTTTAGCATTAACTCCGTATAAAAATGAATAAGGAGTTTCGTTTAGCGATGATCCCCCTTGAGGTATATCTCTGTATCTAAAAGGCAAAGACTCTATGCCATTTTTAACAGTAGTTTGAAAAAAGGTATAATTGTTATCAGCCCAATTAAAGTTATCTCCTTGAGGTATAAATCTAATGTCTCTAATTTCTAATCTAGGTATAGCTGTGTTAGTGCCATCTGCTGCGTAAGTAGAGCTATCTATAAGGCTTAAAGTAGCCCCCATTCGACTTACATTGCTTGGATTAAAAGTTGTAGAAGTTTTGGTTGCAGTTTCATACGGCAGTTTAAAAACTCTAAAATTATTTCCCCCTGGTGCCCATATAGCTCCAGCCTTAGATACGGTTTGTGCAGACAACCACCAAGCTCTCACATCATTATAGCTCGAAGTTGAAGAAGGATCAAGATTCATTCCAGTCACATCTCTTCTTGAGGTAACTCCAAAACCTACCCCTAAATCAAAATCCTGTATATCCTTTACTTGAAGCTCTACATATAAATCATGAGCTTCAATATTAGTAAGAGCTTTTCCATATCCTCCTGGAGGATAATTACCATTATTAAGCTCAGTGTCTCCTGGTCTAAAAATAATACCCACTCCATCATCAGCATCGGATCTTTGCCATATAGCTACAGTGTCCAGATCAGTAAGTGCCACAGCAGCGTCACCTGCCTCTACGCTACCTGTAAGACCCATTCCATATCTTTCTCCTCCTTGGGTTCCAGGCCCAAACTTATTTAGGCTTGCCCAATATCCTCCATCACCTGCACCCCCATTAGTAGAACTATCATGAGCCTTATCTGCATCTACCATATCACCAGACCAAAGTGCCTCAAATGGCTTTGGTTTTCTTTGATTCCCGTCATTACTGTTAGCAGCTCCTGTCGGGGCATCGTTCCAATGAGCTCCATTCCATGCAATCGCCCATTGGTCATGATTCGCCATAGACCATTTTATATCATCTGCAGAGGCTGAAGTTCTTCCACATATTATTCCCGTACTCCCATCGTTAAAAGAAGAGCCTACTCCACTAAATATAACAATATGCTCAGAATCATCTATAGAAAATTTTATATCTACACCATTAGATTGATTAACAGGTGTTGCAGGGTTGAATTTGCCAGCAGTAGGCGTTTCAGGTCTATAATCAGTATTATTAGCCCAATTTATATCATGTCCTAGCTTATATATACCATCCTGAAGATAATGCTTTCCATCGTGAATTAAGAGCCTATTTCCAGTAGGGTCATAGCCTGCTTGTCTAGCAGAATTGCTGGTTGGGGCTATAAATTTTTGAAAATGAATTTTACCCAAATCATCAACTTGAGCTTGATTGCATACACTTAACTCGTCCTTCCCTTGTCCATCCATACGAAGATCTGACAGATCTCTATCTATATTAAGGCCTCCTCCAAAACCGTTAAATGTTTTCGACTCTTTAGGCATTAAAGCCTCCTTTATATTGGCGAGAGGTCTTTCTCACAGTTAACTTTCCATAACTGCTTACAGGAAGTGAGAATAAAGGAGGTTCTGTAGAAGACCTCTCCCAATAATTATCTCTAACTATAATACTAGTCTTTAAGTATTGCACCCTTAACAACCTCTTCTATTGAGTCATAAATAGCTATTAATATCTTTTCTTCTGTCTTTTCAGATATAAAAGGCACATCTACATTGTCGTTAAGACTTTTAATGATCTTAGCTTTCATATCATCGTTAAATAAATAATCAGCTACTACTTCTTTAAGATTCATCTTTTTCTCCTTGTTTATTGTCAAATTTTTTCTTTTTACATTTACAGGGTTTTTCAGCTAACATAAACTCTATAAGTCTTCCTTGTTGAAACACTGTAGTTTCTAATTTATCAATTCTATCATCAGCATCATTTGGGTCTTCTACATATTTTAAAACTTTATCTAACTTAAATTTCTTCGATACTGCTCTTACTATTTTTTCCAGTATTATCGCTTTTATCATTTCTTATCCTATGTTCATGTTCAATTGCACAATTAGAAGGGCAAGGATTTTCAGATTCATAATTATCTAAAAAGTGTCCTAACCAAAAAGCTATTACTAATATTACAACGTCCCCATGTTATTTTTCTTCCCATTTACTTAAGTCAAGCATCTGTAAAGGCCTTTCTATTACATGATCCTTGAGTTTATCGTTCTGTATCTGTATTTTAGTTCCACCTTTAACATAAGGTTTCCCATTAGCCATTCCTATATCATAAGCAAAAAATGTTGTCTTCCATAAACCTACTCTAATAACTCTAGCTGGTCTCCCATCTAGTATAACAACATCATCTGTATTTAAATCTTTGCCTAAAAATACTTTTAAGCCTTCTACTACAGTTTCTATAGTAGATTTAAATAATAATAAGGCGACCCCAGAAACAAATAGCCAAACCCAGTTCCCTAGGAATCCTTCTGCTTGTTTTTGTATCTGTTCGTCCATAATTATCCATTTATCGCTTTACCCCATAATGAGGCTTGCCCATTTATTATTTCAACTACTTCTACTGTAAAGTTCCCACCTTTAAACCAATTTACTATAGCAAATGCATGGTTCCAATTTGTCAATTTTCCACCTAGCCAATCTTCATCAGCCTTAATATCTTTTAAACATCCTAAGCTCCAAGAACTAATAGTTCCACCTGCTTTGGTAGCTGTATGCCTTTGAAGATCATGTGTGTGACCATACATAATGCTTTCACCATAATGCTCTAAATGCTTTTGAGAGTGGTATTTAGTTGTATATTTTCCATGCGTAAAGTTTAACTTACCAAGCTTTAGACATTTTTTCCTATTATAAGGATGAAACTTATATCCTCTCTCTTTTAATTTTAAAGCATTCTGAGTCTTGTACTGAGTCAGATAAGGATGTCTTATAACAAACTTATCGAGCCAGACCTCATGATTACCTTGAACAAAGTGCCTTTCTTTAGTGCCAACCTTATCTAAAGCCTCATCAATCCAATCCATTCCTGCATTAACTGACTTAACATCTAAATCTAACAGAGGCATTAAATCCTCCATCGGTTTAGCATTCCTCCCTTTCCAGTAATGAGTGCTAAAATACTCCCACTCTCCAGTATCTCCTAAATCAACATAGATATCTGGTTTTACAATCTCTATTGCCTTGCAAACAATATTAATTGCTTTTTTATCGTGTAAAGGAAAGTGTTTGTCAGGTGTAACAATCGCTGTCTTACCTGCAATACCTTCTTTCGGCATAAAGCCTCCTTATTTCTTTAGCTCGTTCTTTATTTTTATAATCATGTATACCAATGTCGCAAAACCCACTATAATACTAACAAGTTCGGGGAACCAATTGAAAAATCCAATAGTTGATCCCCCTAATCCTACTGCGCTAGTCTTAATAGTATCTTGCATTTTATGGTTTCCATTGTTTTAATGGTGCTTTAGGTATAGATGGTGCTCCAGATCTTACACCTGCTACACCCTTACCTTTCTTTTTCCCTACATGCTTCACACTTTTATGTTTTGAAAGTCCGCCTTTATACCCACCTCTTACTGGAGAAGCTTTAGCTCCAGGCATCTTTACATCGCCTTTGCCAAAAAGCTTTTCTTTTCCAAGATGAATAACTTTAGATACGAAATTTTCTTTTCCCATTCTAGTTACCTCTTTTTAGTTATCCTCGATACGCCATTACTATAGCGCTCGAATTTATTGAATTAAAACATCCATATACTGTTTCACCATCTGGCACAGTTACTGCGCTTCCACCTGAAAGTCCTGTGGTGGAAAAATGATCCCCTGGGTATTCGTCAGGCGTTAATGCTAAAACATTACTTGCTGCATTAATAGCCTTAAAAGCTACCCAATGGTCAATACCTTTACTTGCCGCTGTTACCGTACCAGCGTTTATAATATCAAAACCACCTTGCCCTAAAGCAATATTTGATATTTCATCACCAGTATATGTTCTTATTCCTTTATGAGCCATCTTATCTCCTATGTTCTTGGTCCTATTATAATTTTAACGTAAACTGTTTGAACTGGCGGGGGTTTCCATATAGATATTTGATCAAAATTCCCCCAAAATACCCCCTTTACACACTCAACATAATTAGCATTATTAGTGGTGCTATGTGCATATATACCATTTTTAGCAAAATCATCTCCCTTTTTAACTCCATTTATAGTAGCAACGCTAGCCTGCACATTAGCTTGATCTATTACATAAAATCCTATAGGACCCCAATCATTGCTTCCATCTCCAAATTTTTTTGCAGGAGGAGTATATATTCCTGTCTGCCAATTAATAGGGCTGTCATGACGAAAATCCATCAATTTAGCATTACCTAATTGATTATGCGGAACGTCAGCCATAACAAAACCTACTTGAGCCATATCCAAACCTGTAGCTTCAATCGCTTGATATAAGTGTAATCCTGGTGTTAACTTACTCATTTCAACATATTCCTATTTCCCTGTATTATATAAGGGCCGTATTTTTGTGATCCTCTAAATTTACCTAATTGCATTCTAAATCTATTCATATAGTACTCAAATCTCTCCATATCTCCTTGATCTTCAGCATTTTTAGCCTTAAGATAAAGCACAATAGCATTACTTTGATAATTATTTAAATCTATATCGAAAGACTCATCTTCCATAACTGAAACAGCAGCAGGAGCTACTATATGAGTAAGAGACTTAAAAGCTTCTCTAATAGAAATTGTGAGATCGTTTGAAGAGGTAGTCATCGTAGGATTAGTAACTAGTTCTTCAAATTTACTTCCAACTAAGTCTACTACGTGTTGCTTAGTAACGAATAGCTCATCATCATCCTTATCATAAGTCCAACCGCTATAAAAACTATTATTAGCGACAGTACTATGTCCAGTTATCCATAAATAAGGCTCTGTAGCTGAATTAAATGACTCAAAAAGATTACTGACAGACTCATATTTATAAATTCCACCACCAGCTGTTACATCGACAATCGGCTCTTCGAGAAGTTTGACAGAAATATTAGCTTTGGTAAATGTTTGCAAGCCTCCCTTGGCGCTCGTAATTACATTTGTAGCTTGAACTTTATGAATTCCTGCCCAAGGTCCTGATGCTACATAAAAATATTCACCAACTGGAAAATCTGGGGCGAAATCCTTAAAAGGCTCTATAAATGTAACAAAGCCATCTATTACAGTCCAGCCTATAATACCTACTACGCTTGTATTATTAAGATTAATAGGAGGAATATCGTGCCAAGGGGAGTAAGAATACTCTATCTCTATTCCTTCTGAAACACTTTCAATAGGACTTTTATATCTAGCGTAATCAGTTCTACTTGCATCAGTATTATCTTGCTGAATTAAAGCTATTTTATTACCTTTATTATAGTAAGCATATTTTTTAGATGCCATCTGAATCCTCTATTTCTGGTTCATAAATGCTCCTAGGAATACTTTTATATAAAGAATCTTCATTTTGATGATCTTTTACTCTTATATCTAAGACTTTAATGTAATCCCAAGGTAGCGAATAAAACCTTCTGTCCTTACTAATATCCATCCTAACTCTTTTAACGTGAGTAGGACTCTCTAAAGCTATTTCATCTAAAGCTTCTTTTATATAAGCTATAGCTCGTCCTGTCTGAGTAACACCAGATCTATCCATTATATCTTGAACAGTCATATTAATCTCCTGCTACAAAAACTTCTACATTAACGTGATTAGAGCTAGTTCCACCTGACCCATTACCAGTTGCTAAAGTCAATGCTGAAGAAGCACCAGGTCTTGGTAGAACAATAGCTTCGCCACTAAGTAATTCAGCTATTACATCTGAGCCATGTTTAATTAACAATGATGTTGTAGAATCATCTGCTGCAGAACCGTCTGCAACTAGTGTTCCTAAATGTTTTATAAATACTATATCTGAATCAGCATCATTCGCTATAGCTCCTGCATTAGAGCTATTATTCAACTGATTATATGTTCCATTAGCCCAAGAACCTCCTGTTCCTCCTAGAGCCTCTGTTCCTGTTCCTGTAACAGTACCGCCTCCGCCCAATGTTTTTCTAACATCTTCATGTATAACATCCATAGCATCGTGAAGGCCTGGATCATTGTCTAATGACACTTTTGGCGTTACCGAAACTGCAAATGTTGGTGTATTCTTATTTGCCATTTTTTATTCCCCTTGTTAAGCTTCCTGAGGCTGTCCTGGAGCCATCATTTGAAAAGCTGTTTCGTATTGTTGTTTTAATTCACTTTGTCTTGACTGCATCCAGCCATAATTCAAATTATATCTTTGCAATTTACTATTAAACTCTTGAATAATAGTGTTAGATTCGGCTCCATATTTTTGGACCTCTCCTTGATATTTTGCTAGCTTTGCTTGATTTTCTGAATTAATGTTTTGAGTTTCTGCTGAATATTTTTGCAGATCATTTGTAAAACTTGTTGAAATTTTTGTAAGATTATTATTAAATAGTTGCACCCTATTTTGTAAGTCCGCCTGATGCTTTGCAACATCGTATCCAGTTTCAGCTTGATACTTTTGTAAAGCTTTTCCAACTTTTTGAGCATAATCTTGCCCTCCGTTTGAAACCCTAGCTACCTCAGCTTGAATCTCTTGTGTAAATTGTCCTAGTTCTGTCTGTCTTTTTTGATTCCATACTGCTATGTCTTTATCTAATTTTGTAGAATAACTAATAACTTCTTTTTGTATATTAGCTTGATATTCTTGTAATTCTGCAGAATACTTTTGCATAGAGCTAGCATAATCTTGTATTTGGGCTTGAAGATCTAAAGAAGCTTCTTCTCTATATTCCTGACTCAATAATTGAGCATTAGAAATAATTCTTTGAGTTTCAGCTTGATAGACATTTAAACCGTTCTGCATTACTTGCATTTCATTTTGAATGTCGGATTGATATTTTTGAATTTGAGTATTTCTTTCAATTTGAAACATTTGTATGTCTTTATTTAAATTGTTAGAATACTCTTGAACTTCTTTATTAACGACATTTTGATACTCAGTAATTGAAGTCTGATATTTTTGAATTGCATTTTGATCTACTTGAGACGATAAATTAGCATCTTGCATAGCCTTTTGAACTTCTGATTGATATATAGCTAATTCTTTTTGATACTTATTAACATTGCTTTGAGTTTCTATATTGTAAGCATTTACTTCTTGTAAATGTAATTGCAAATCAGAGCTTACTTCCGCTTGATAACCTTGAATTCTTAAAGATTGCTCTGCCTGATGTTGTTGAACTACTTTTTGAACCTCAGCTTGATATCTTTGAACATCTGAAGCAAACCTTTGAATATTATTAGAATTACCTTCGTTTTCAAATTGAGCATTTTGCTGAGCTATATTTAAATCTTTTTGCAATATAGCATTTGCATTATTCCATCTAGCTACCTCAGCTTGAACTTCATCGTTATGCTGTTGAATTTTAGTTTGGATCTCCTGAACTCTTGCTTGTGACATTTCTGCATCTTCTTCAGTATTTATCCAATCATTTACATCAGAATAATTTAAATCAGGTAGAGGAGGAACTGTAAATGTTGGGTCTGTAATACCTCCTTCATTAATAATTGGAGTATTAAAAACAGGTACCGTAGGAACAGTTATCCCGCTAAAATCCATTGAAAAGTCTAATCCAGATATACTAGCAGTAGTGCTAAAAACAGGCTTAGAAACTTCCGTATAAGTAGGTTCATGACTTTCAACTCTACTAGAAAAATCTACTTTAGAATTAAGCCTATCTAATAAGTCTGGAGCGATAGGCGGCATTGCAGATATCGATAAAGTACCTATGCTTGGTACGCTAGCCATAGAAATTGTTGGGGGTACGTAAACTGGCAAAGCAATTCCAGTAAAAGAAGCTCCAGCTGCACTTATTCCTCCTGACGATATATTTGGAGAAGATGGAGCTACAGGTGCTGTACTTGATATTGAAAATGACCCAATATTAGGTGCGTCTGAATAACTTAATATTGGAGAATTAAATGTAGGAAAACTTCCAACTTCAGTAAAATCTACATTAACATCTCCTAAATCTTGAAGCCCTACAAAAGGCTCTATAGCTCCCATTGTAGGAAGACTTGTGCTAGTTGTAGATAAGCTTATAGTTTCAGGAGCTATAGGCAAGGTTAGTTCAGGCTCTATTTCTTTTGAAGCTAAAACATGACCTAAACATCTAACAGCTGCATATAGCACCACTAAGTAAACTTTGTCTTTTGGGAACCATTTTATCGTTTCTGAATCGTACTGCAACTCTGTTCCATCTCCTTCCTCTGGAACATTATTTATATATAAAATTTTATATTTATTATGACCTGTGCCAGATGGGTCTGGGACCACATGTACATTTGAATTTTGAGTTATAAAATATACAGGACTAAATTTTGAGGCATAATAAATACTGCTTTTATCTTTAACTCTAGACTGTAACTCAGGTGGAATAACCTCACACGCTCTCCAATCATTATTAGTCCCTGTTTCTCTCAATACAGTAATTATTTTAGAAGTGCCTGGGTTAAAGCCATTATCAGTAAGCTCTGCAGTTTCTCTCATAAAAGCAGTGACTTCTCTTGGATTTAATAACACCATTCTTTCGGTAACATCTATTACTCCGTCTTTAAGAAACGCAGTTACCTCGGCAGTGGTAGGATTTGTCCCTGCTACTAAACCTGTTAATCCGTCAATCTGTTGATGAAAATTTAATGCCATATTTTTCCTTAATTAATTACCTACCCCCCTAGAGAAGAACCCATCTTCTTTAGGGAGGTAGGATTTATTATTTTGCTCTAATGAGCGTTGTACTTAGCATTATAAAATGCTGAGCCATCACATACAACTTCACAGAAGTCGCCAGCTGTATCTATAGCTCCAGAAGAGTTAACTGAACTCGATCCAGATTTAAAGATGAACTTAGCATTCCACCCTGCACCAGCATCAGCTGCTGAAGGTAGAGTTACTGTGGCTCCTGCACAAAGGAACACCTTTCCGCTATCACTAGGCTTTAGAGTAACTGAGCCTGATAAGGTTTCCACCATACCACCTGCCCAATTGCCTCTAGAACCATTCTTAACTTGTCCCATAAGTTAGCCTCCTATACTGGTACGTGAGTTAAATTTTCAGATGAAACACTTAAAGTGTCATATCCGTAAATTTTCCACACCAGTGTAGTTGTGCCTGAAGCTACTAAAGTCGCACCATCTACTAATATGTTAGTGTCAGAAGCAGGTATTGCTACTGCAGCACAATTAGTATAAACAGATGCGCCTGCAGCTAAACTAGCTAACGAAGCTGATAGATCAGTTCCGCCAACATCACAAGTTTTAGCTCCAGCGGCCAATGCTACTGAACCATCGTTCTTAACTACGCTAAAAACAGGCATAAAGCCCGCAGGCATATCTACACCAGTATCTAGGTTGTCAGTCAATTCGCCAGTTTCACCAGTAGCTACAACTTTTAATCTAAACTCCAACACCTTTAGTTGGTTATTAGCATCAAGAGCTGCATCCGCTTTGTTTTGTCCATATAAAGGATTAGCCATAACTTATCTCCTTATACCCAAAGGGCGTGTGTTTCAGGACAGCACCATTCCATACCAGCTTCAGTAAGGATTTGGTCTACTCTACGATCGACCCCTGAGTTCTCTAAAGTCTGAACTCCTACGTAGACTCCTGTGTCTCTGTTAATACCATTACCAACCAATGGTCGATAAGCACAATATTTCATATTAATACCTAATATTTTAATATTTGTACCATCTAGGTGAACGTTTCTTGCAACATTCATATCACCATATACGGTTGAAATAGTTGAAATATCTACACCAAACACTTTCTTCTTACCAGCAAAGCCCATATCAGCTCTTAGGTTAGCAGAAGTTTCTAAGTTATTTTGGAAATAACCAGATAATTTGTGTAGCCAATTGTATACTGCTGTTGAACAGAAGAATACAGTAGCACTTGCATTATTATATCTAGGATCTAATAAAGCAGACATATCATCTAAGAAACTGTCTTGTGTTTTAGTTGCTAAATCTAAACTAAATGAGTTACCATAAGTTGAGATAAAGTCTACAGCACCTTCAGTAGTATTAATACCACCAGTAGTAGCTTGTTTACCGAACAATAAAGATTGCTCAATATCCCATTTATGTTCAATTAGTTTTTCTTTCCAGATTCTAGCCCACTCATTACCTTCATACTTAAGAACAGTAGCTCTATCTGTATTATGCATTACTGCAGAAGTTTTCCAGATTTGAGTTTGTCCATTAGAAGTACTCCAAGGTTGATCAGCCCATGTTTCTGGGTAACCAGTACCAACTCCGTGAGCAGAACCTACAACATAAGATCTGTATGGCTCTAAAGACTCAGCAGACTGAGCTACTGTAGTACCTGCAGTTGCAGATGAACCTACAATCGATATAGCGTCCATAAACTCAGCAGCTGCACCTGAACCTCTTACGCAAGTAGCATTAAGTATTGCATAATTAGGTTGAGAAACTAAATCTACTGTGTTTATTCGCCAAAGCGAGTAGTCAGTTGGAGTTCCATTAGTTGTACCAGTTGCGAATTTAATCAACTGACCTGGAACATAAAACTGAGGTTGTGTTCCAGCTACACCAGCACAATATGTTATTGGTTGTCCCATGATGTTTTGCATGTTACCATCTGAGTTGTAATCTGTATACATTTTAAATGTAAACACACTAGAACCAGCAGTAGCTGTATGTGTTGCTGCATCTGGGTTTGAAGCAGGCGCTGCTAATGCAACGTCACTATAAGAATCCATGTAAGCATAACGCTTCATGTAGGACTGTCTTCTTTCAGTAAATTTGAAATTAGGATCGTCCGTAGGTTTTTTGCTGACCATAGAAACAAATCTAAAGAACGGATCTTGTGCCAAGTTTAACTCTGAAACATAATTTCCAAAGTTATACTTACGTCTCAGAGCACCCGTATTGGTTGCTTGAGCCGAAGCTGCTGATCCGTCAAAGTGTTTCCCCTGGCCGCTATAAAGGCTATTGCCTCCTATGATATTACTATCAGCCATTTGTCTATCTCCTTAACGGTTTATATTAAAGCTTGGATAGACTAATAAATTTTATCTACCCAAACAGGTTATCAGTTCCACTGTCAAAACCAAGGATACTTTCGAATACCGAACGGTCTTCTGTTTTAGCTTTTCCTTGACTATTGACTCCGCTAGCAGATGTAGGCATATTACGCACATTTTTCATTTGCTTCATCATATCCTGTTTGGTGTTTGCTGCAACATTTTGCTGTACTTTTCCTTTATTCAGTAAGTAGTGAACATCATCTAAAGTCATAGTATGTTTAGAAGCTTCTTCTTTAAAGGCTGCAAACTCTTGTGGAGTCATATTGTGCCTTTTTATAAAATCAGCCTCGGTTTGCTTCATTTGCTGAGCCCTCTGAATTTGAGCAGCTCTCTGCTTTTCAGCTTGTACCATTTGTCCGACTCTTTGTTGCACTAACTTATCTACATGCGAATTCATAACTTTCGCACTGTCTGATTCAGGATCTGTCATAGCTTCATGTTGGTCAAATAAAAAGTCTTCATCAAGATTCAATTCTTCTTGAACAGACTTAGCGGGAGCCCCGCCATTTTCAAGATACGATCTAACATGGTCTACTAATCCACTATCTTTTTTCATGGCATCTAAAACGGGTACAAATTTTTCAACTTCTCTATACCTGTCTCGCCATCTCACGGCCTCTCTGCTGCTATCAGCATAGCGCTTTTGCCAGTCTGTGCCGTCATTCGACTGTTGTGCCACATTATTGGAGCCATCGTCTTGACTGTGGGTTACCTGTTCGGGGCCACTAAATTGACTTTGGGTTGCCTCAGTGTTTTCACTAATTTGAGGATCTTCAATTCCTCCGTTCACTTCCTGTTCTAAACTAGTAAAGAAGTCATCAGAGCCTGGATTTTCAGGAGTCTCATCAAAAGAGTCTTGACTCATACCTATCTCAGGGTTACTTTTTGCTTCTTGGGAATCGTTCATTTTCCCTCCTTTTTGATATTATTCAATAGCATATATTATTGATTTTCTTGGATACTATCCAAGTCTTTTCTTACATTCTCTGCTTCAAGCCTCATTTTTTCTCTTTCAAGCATTGCTGTGTCTTCCGTTCTAGTAGCGCTTAGAGTGGCTTGATTTTCCATCGTGCCTCTTAGAAGTTTCTGCTTTCCTGCAGTCTCCACATACTCTCTATTCATGCTTGCTTTAACTTTTTCTTTCTCTTTGTTTATCTCAACATCAGCTTGCATAACTTTTCCTTTTATACCAGCTTGAACTAGTTGTCTTGAAAGCGTTTCTATGGTTCCTTCTTTATCTTTTAAAGCTTCTTCCATAGATGCAATTTGACTTTGTAATTGAGAATATAAGCTTTTTCTTTCAACAATTTTTTCTTTATTTCTTAAATCTGTCTCAGCTAATACAGCCACATCATCTATAACTCCCATCTTCATAAGCTCTTTTAACTCTTCTAAATAAGCCCATCTGTTTACAGGGAGAGTTGAGCCTGAAACAATTCTTATGTCAAATTTATAAGACTGTAGATCCATACTCTTTCCTATAGCTTCTCCCATATCATTATATATAGGGATATTAATTTCTTGAGTTTTTCCTTCTTGAATTGCATTAGGCTGAACAATTCTAAATCTTTTGTTAACAGAATAAGTAGCTTGACAGTACTGGATCATTACTTGTCCTAACTGCTTTAAGCTAGGCTCTATAGAAGTATTCATCCATTGTCTAATTCTTCTTGTTCCATATTCATCTAAAGCTAACATTCCTCTATAAGTTTCTGATGCTCCTGCAGAATCTCCCATCATAGAGCTGTAAATACCAGCAAGATATTCCATATCACCTTTTCCTTCTTGAACTATTTGGAAAAAGGCATTAGATAATGGAGCTGGTTGAACAGGAGTAGGAGGAGTAACCCCAGGGCGTATTGGTAGAAGAGCCCCAGGGCTAGAAGAGTATTTCTCCCACATATCTTCATCGATAGAGCCTTCTTCATACATCCATCTTAGGCTACTTCCTAAAGATGCATTATGAACCATTATTTGATGAGCTTTATTAATTTCTTGTTGCTTTCCAATTAAAGGAGCTACAGCACTTAAAGGAAACGGTGTGCCTGTCCATTTATAATGAAGAGGTACTAATGGGTACTCAGTAATAGAGTCTGGAAGAATAATTTCATATAAAATTTTATCTCCCGCCATACAAGTTTGCTTAACTCTAGTTTGATAGAATTGAACCTTGTCAACCATATATTTAGCTAAATCTTGATTTTTAAGAATTAAATCATATTCTTTTTCAGAAACAATAGAGTTTTCTATTTTTGAACCTGCTGCCTGTATTTCGCTCATACATTCCTGTCTGTAAGCTTCTATCTGCTGTTGCATCATTTCTTGAGCTTTTTTCATCTCTAGCTCATGTCTTTCTGGTAGCATTTGACCTGCCTCAAGAGCTTGATCCATTTGCTGTTTTTGTTCCATAAAAGAAACTTGAAGTTCTTGAGCCATCTCTTGAACCATTACATCACATTGCTGTTTCATTTCAGCTAGTTGCTTTTTATCAGGAGGTATTCTATAGAACATACTAATGTATGATACTTTAACCTTTTCATATACTTCAAAAAATTCTAATAAATCTTCCTGCTCTCCATCAGGAGTAATAGCCATACTATTTTGTTCTGTATTGTCATTGTATAAAAATAATTTTTGATCCGTATCCCCACTAGCTCTTTCAGAGTAACTTTTTTGCTGAGATTCATCGCTATTAGCATTCATTATTTTTCTTTTGTGCTCTGGATACATTTGGGATAAATGATGCCTTGATAAAACTTTTCTTATCATTATATAAGAAGCATCTTTAAAAAGCATATTTCTAGATTTTGGATCTACATAAATATCAAAAGGCTCAGGCTGCTGGACAGAAACTTCTCCTAGCCCATTATCTGCATCCTTGTCTACAGTTAATAATAAATAGCCTATACCTTTTGTTATGCAATCGTTTACAGCATTATTGTAAAGTGTTTGTCCATTAGAGTTATGCCAAACATAATCTGTTAAATCTGAAACTACTGCAGCTAAATCACTATCACTTCCTTCAGCTCCAATAGCCTGCCATCTAGGACTATTGTCTGTTGCATAGAAATTTAACATTTCAACAACAGGTAAAATTCTATTAATAGTAAATGTAGGCATACCTTGCTCTTCAAGGCTTTGCTTTTCATCGTTAGTTAATTGGGCATCATGAGCAAACTCGTAACCTTTTTGGTTTACTAGCTCCCATTGTTTTCGTGTCCAATTGTTAGACAGGTTAAATAACTGTCTTAATTCTTCTGCTCTTTTTTTATTTGATTTAGCCATAATCCCCTACTTATCTACGTTATATAATAGATAAAATGTTAAAAAACTTAAAAATACTATCCCTATTATCAAAGTCATTTATTTCAACTCAAAATGTGGAAAGTCGTCGAATCTGTTATCAGCTACTTGGAAGTCCTGGTCCCAGTCTCCTCCCCAGCGAAGTTTAATACCCATTGATCTAGCAATTCCCAGCACGAATCCAGCGAATAAGGTCTGACGCTCTCTGTCCTCCCAATCGATCGGGTAAGGCGTGACATCGACAGCACGACTAGGATTAGTATTATGACGACCCATAGGGAATCTGACTTTTGTTTTTCCTTCTTCGTATAATTTGTTTTGTCTGTATTCATCTCTGTGTCCTTCGAGCACAGAACAATCTACATACTTTATAACTTCATTAAAAACTTTTTGTAAATCTTTATTACATGTCGCTAAGTTAGCTTTACTCTTTTTCCCGAATCTTGGCATATATCCTCCTAAGCTGTAACCCAGCTTTTTGGTTGTCTTTTATTCTTAAACCATCCGTCCTTGCCTTCGTGAAGGCCTTGAGGAGGATGAGCGTATTTACACGCATACGCTAACGCATCTATTGTATCATCATGAGCCATACGTGGCCCAAATGTCATAATTTCTCTATGTAAATCATACTGTGTCTTCTTTATATGAACCTGACCTACAGAAAATCTTTGAGCCATTATCTCCTGAATCCTATCTCTTTTACTCATTCTATTGCCAGGTTTCTCTTCTTTAAATGGAATGATAAATTCATTCCTTCTTCTCATTTCAGCTCTAATAGCCTGAAACACAGGTTTACTCATTGTAGTATCTTCAATTGTAAAGAGCTTAGGATTAAAGAATTTAGCATACTGAAATATATGATCTACTATTCCTTTTTTATCTGTTCCAGGTATTCCAAGAACAGGTAACGTCCTATCTCTTACATAATCTACTACGTATATATTATTGTCGGCAGTTACAGCCACAGCGATAATAACAGAGAAATCCGAATTACGCCTAGCTGAGTCAGTAGCGGGATCCACACCGACATATACATTGCATGGTTTAGGGTCGTCACCGTCAGGTATAACAAATGTAATTCCAGTCTCTTCATCCTTTGTAAACGTCCCGTCCCAATATTTTATATGATCCCTATTAAAGATAGAATCCTCTTCACTCTGAACTTCCATCATATATTCTTGATAGAATTTCTGAGGAGTACCACTATCTTGATAAAATTTCTTCTTTCTTTCCATCTCCTTATGTCCAAACCAAGAAGGCCATAAAGGAGTCCCATCTTCTTGTATAGCTTTATGCGTAACTACTTTCCAGCTATAATCTTCCTTTGTTTTTTTAGAATGTTCGTACCCAGTAAGTATTTTTTGAATAAAAGCATCAAAATGTACAGGAGTACCATTAATCCTTAATCTTCCCGTCTTTGGTTCAAGCGCAGGGAAAACAACAGCCGTGACAAGGTTACTGATTTTGGCACGTGACTCTGGGGTGACAGTATTGTTCTCATCTTCGAAATCATCAAGAACAATGAGATCATAACGTTTATGAAGCTTAGCACCACCACGAATACCAGACAGATTAGACTTAGAAATAAGTTTTGTACCATTTTTAAGCTCGATATCATCTTCTGTCCACTTCCTTCCCTTTAAATCTCCAAAGTAATATTTAATTTTATCATTATACTCTATATGATATTTAATATAATCTAAGTTTGGCACAGATATTTTAGAACTAGCCGCTACCCACCCATAAAACAAAGGTTCATCTGCAAAGCAAAAATCGTGCATTATATTACATTTAGTCAACACAGTCTTGCCATGACCCCTAGGTAGAATTATAGCTACCTGCCTATAATCTAAATTACTCAATATATCAGCTACTTGATAATGAAAGAACGGGGTCTCAGACCTCATAAAGTCATCTGGTAGAAACAACTTACCAAATGCTATTAAATCCTTATGAGCTAACCTTAACTCTTCTTCTGCCTCAGAAACATTTCTGCTGTTATAATTTGCCATTATTGAGGTATTCTAGAATTCAATTCCTTTATTCTTTCATCTCTATCTATCTGCTTATCAAACTCAGTTTTTTTCGAAACATTTATATTATATCGTTTATTATGCTCCTTTAAATCCATTCCTGCAGATTCTAAATTTGCATATTTTTTAATAATGTCTCTGTATTCAACAAAAGCCGCTTGAGTTTTATTTCCCCAAACACCGTCTACATCCAAAACATCATCTTCATACACATACACGTTAAATAAATGCTGAGCCCTTTTTGTCATTTCAGTGTTCTGCGGATCTATAGTAGCATCTATTTGAGAAAGAATTGCATTATTCTCATTCGCCCTTATGTCCATCCTTTCTTGATATTTTATTTGACTATCAGTCCTAGGATCATCCTTTTTTTCCTGTATCCCTGGCTCATCTATATTCTTAACTTCATCAAACACTGCTTTATCTAAATCTTTTGACATTATATATCCTTTAATTGTTCAATTATTTCTCTCTCTGTGCTTGGAGTATCTACCTCCATCCGAGTATTATCTATCTTTGTTGATTCAGTTGGTATATTTCGTGTCTCTTTTGGAACATAAGGCGGCTGATCTATACTTCTTCCTTCAGGCCAACCTGACCCTGGAATTCTTTCTCTTGGAATTTCTTCGCTTGGAATTTCTTCGCTTGGAACACTTTCTCTAGGAGGAATAGGCGCATACTCAGGAGGAAAATCATCTCCTTCAGTTGGCCAATCTCCGCCTTCTACAGGAGGTTTGTATCCAGGTTGATACTGAGGATATCTTTGAGCGTAAACTGATTCAGGTCCAATATCAAGCTTAGCCAGTAGTTCTGGTGGCAAGGATATACCTTCAGCCATAACATATTCGCCAATGGCCTGTCTTGTCTTAGGGCCAATAGTTCCGTCAGGTTTAGCTCCTACTAATCTTTGAAGATACTCTACCCCATGTTTATCAGCAGGGTCTAAAGCTGTTAATTGCTCAATAAATCCTCTTTCTTCAGTTTCGTAATTATTTTCTCTGTCTTTCAATGCTTGAATATGTTGCATCGTCTCTTCTTCATTTCTAGGTTGGACTGTTTCAATATTTCCTCTAACCCTCCAATCCCATTGATGCTTAAGCTCATCTACAACTCTTTCTCCAAAATCTAAAGTTTTTTCACCTACATCTCTTACAAAGCCAAAAACCTTAGCAGGTAAGTCATCTAAATTTGTAGCGTTTTTACCTATCTCATTCGTACCTACTTTAGCTACTTCACGATTTATTCCGCCAATAGCTTCAGCTCCTGTTATAGTAGATGGTTTACCATGAATACCTTTATTATATGGAGTATCATCCCTAGGAATTTCAGGGTTTCCTATAGGTCGTCTAGTTTTCCCTTGTGCCATTTATTTTATCTCCTTAGGCCTTTCAGCCTCCTTTAGTTTATCCTTAGAGAACCCTTGAAAAACAGCACCTGTTAATTGGGTTACCTGAGTTTTATTCTTATCCTCTAAATCCATAATATCAGACAACTTAAACAAAGCTTTTAGCCTTGTATCTTCCTTTTGAGCAGTCTCTGCTATAAGGTTTATATTTCTCAATATACTTGTCTCATTTATACCTAATTCTTCCAATATAGGCTTTAACTCTTCTTTCATAGCTGTTTTCACCCTTGTTGTTTTAATTAATTGCCCAGCACGCATCTGTGCATAGTGCGGGTCATTCGTAGGGAATGCCTTTAGATACGCTGTGCGTGCATCGATACCTGAAGCCAGATACTGGACAAATAATTCCTCCTTACTAGATAGGTTATCTCTATTCTTTACCTGATCATCCCTATCAACGTTCCCACTAATGCTATATATATTAACTCTTTTAGAGGCATCCATAGAGTTCTTTTTAGTAACTAAGAAAGTACCTGTACAAGTACCTACATAGTCAACTTTACGGACTTTACCCTTAGGCTTCATCATACTGCCTCTTCTTAAAATCTGTATCACACATCCATCGTCAGTCTTTACCCAATCACTTATATGACCATCCCTCCAGTCCTCCAGATAACTTATCTCTGGCGGCACTTCCTCGACAGAATCGAAAACAGTGTGATTTATCCTGTTCACCTTATAATGTCTCATCTTAAACTCCGTACCCCGCCAGGGGTTCGGGCGCTACTAACATAGCCCTATTATATATGAATCCATTTTCTCTAATAATTCTCTCAACTCTTCTGATATCTCTACCTCCTCATCATCTACAAGCATACACAGCTTATCTTCATCACTAAAACTTTCAGATAAATGTTCAATCTCTTGGGTCTCTGTATTATATATAATCCTTAATACATATTCTTTCTTCATATAATCTCCAATTAGATAGAAAAAGCCCTGAGAGGGCTTAACCAATTTTTGAACTTTTAACTTCTGAATTTCGCTTTTAGACCAGTAATCTCTCCCATATCCAAACTTATATCAGAGTCTGTTTTATTGACTATTGGGGACAATCCTTAACCTCTATATGAGGTGGCAACCCAACTTCTGATCCTTTACTTGCTTGCGAAGCCATCAAGGATGATATTCTATGTAGAATGCCAATAGCGAAATATAAGGTAACTTTATTATTTAAACCAAGAGGTTTTAAAAATTATAGCATTTTATCGTGTGGTGTTTCCCCAAAGGGGTACCCCTTATCAGGGGTTTTTGACTATCGTTTTTTCGTTATTTTTGATTTTTTGATTTCTTTTTTGAGTATTTATTTGTCATTAAATAGGAGATAAAGTAATGGATAAGTATACTAAGGCCAAGGTGGCCCAACAGTTTAACAGGAATAATGGGATCAGTGTCTCACCTGAGTACAAGAAAAGTACTGAAGATATTGCATTAGCTCATGCTGTAGCAGGTAATATGGATGCGTTCATGTTGATGACTAATACGCTGGCTAAAGTTGATGCAGATAACAATCTATTGCAGATTGTGGCTGAGAATCAGGCTCAAACAGCTGAGCTCAGTGGACTAGTAGCCAAAGTGTTAGGCAAGCTAGATAAGAAGAAGTAGAAGGTTTCTCTGGGTTAGAGGGTGCAGGTGATAGAGCATCCTCTTTCCTGCCTTTTATTGTATTATTTGTTTTGTTTCTTTTGTTATTGTAAGTGCGTGTGTGTGTGATGTATTAAATACCGACTTATACTAAACACACTAAACTAAAAGATAAGGAGAATCTATGCAGTTATTTGTTGAATGCCCTCAATGCAAAGAGGTAGCATGTGTTACTAAAAATAGTTTTACCACTACTATTGATTGTAAATGTGGTACAGTAGAAATGGATACTATGGTTGAAGAAGATAGATTATACCATGTCTACGACAACTTCATGGATAAATACGGTGATACTATGTCGCCTGTATTTACTGATGATGAGGGGAGGTTAAAATGATTACTATTATCCTCTCTGTTGCCCTTGTAGAGCTAATACTTATATTTATTGTTATTAATAAGTATAAGAAAGCTCAAAAGAGGTATTTGTCTTGGAAAGCTGACTATTTCGCACTTAAATCTGTTTTAGACGCAGAGCGTAATAATGCTGATAAGCTACCATTTGATAAAGAATGGGTAGATACATCTTCTTGGGCAAAAGTAAAGATTTAAATTGTTTTTGGGTGTGTGCTGAAGTAGAACCTTACCTTAGCATGCACCTTACCAATTACAACGTTGTTATTATTTGTTGTAGTTTAAAGATTTTGTAAAATTCGTAAGAATTATGTGGTAGTATTGTATCGCATATAAAACACAAGGATAAGCCTAGTAATAGGTGAAAGTCGAAGTCCAATTCAATTAATTAATGGATTATAGGCGCCAGAAATGGTCTACCAATGCAAGCCCTATCGTTACTTGTTCATGCCTTTGTGGCAAACGCTGATGAGGCGTGACTGAGTAATACTTGATGTGGGAGTCGAGTTGAGAATGGTGACATTCAATAGATCAAAAGGGTAGGAATTTAGGCCGCTGTGTGGTGCATAGGTCGTGTTCCATTGTTAAGGTTACTGTCTTATCGAGAGGTAAGAGAGAGTAAGCATGCCTGAAACATCTTATATTTATGTTCACCAGACATTATATGAAGGATGCGAGTGTGGTATTTACTAGTCCAAAAGATTGGTAAGCCGCAACATTGTCGTCTCGCAGCCACCTAACCCTCTAATTAATACTATTAACTAAAAGTAAATAATATGAATAGATAAAAAAGACAAATTGACAATGCGAGGAAGGAGCAAAGGACTCTAAAACTCTACACTTCGGTGAATAGAGTGCATATTGACCTGTCAAGGTTTGTATGTTTAATGGTGAAAGAACTTATTCAGAGCTCGCTACTCTGCTTAGGATTGATTAACTGTTGAGCGACCTGACTCGATAAGTGTGGTAGTCTATAACTACTGAGTTTGGAGAATTACTGTGTGGCAACACATAGTGGACAAAGAAGATAACCAATAAGTCTTCCAAAGGTTCTCTAGTATATAAACATAGTCTCAGTTTATGTACCCAAATAGGGGTTGAATGGTTTTCGACTATTCTAAGACTCGAAAGAGTATTATAGTAGGACGTGGGTTCGATTCCCACCAACTCCACTCATTTTAAACATAAGGAGAAGCATATGAATGTTAAATTCAGGCACTTAGTGTCAAAAGTAATTGTTGAAGGTAATTCACCAGATAGTGTGGTTAAAGAAATACTAGACTGGATGAAAGAAACTAAGCCTATTGTAGTATACAAAGGAGGGAAATAATGGATATACCAATATTTTATGATTTTATATATATAATAAGGTCGTTTGCAGAGATTGTATTAATATATTTTGGAGTTAAAGCCCTTCAGACTTATATGAGGAGGTTATAATGAGTGATATATATAAGATATCTCAAGCATTAGAGGATATGCGAAATTACTATGGATTAAAGCAAATAAAGCATGTCACTCTTAATATGGAAGACCCATCAGATGTTTATATTACATTTGTGTCCAATAAGCCAATCATCTTAGATAAGTTAAAAGCTAAGACTGATGAGTTTAAATATAAATTGAGCCTGTCAATCATGATAGATTCAATTTTCCCAGAGGAATAGATATGATGAAGATAGGCGGTTCGGTTTCATAGGCCTTCCTTTACGTCATATCTTCATTCTTTAGGGGAATAGCTACTCACCTAGCATAGAATAGCAGACTACTAACCTGATCTGCGACCTCACACTCAAATATTCCCCTAATTCATTCAATGGTGAAGCCTACCAGGTAGTATATACAAAAGGCTGGCGGCAGGAAGGAAAAAATTAGAGCTGAGGCGGTAGTAGTGCACACCTAGATATAGTATATACGAAATCTATGTCAACAAGGGAGCTATCGTTACATGTCTCTGCCTGTGAACATAAGTAGCAGGTAGAGGAAATTTAAACTTATGACCAACCGTGGAGGAAGGAGACTTTTTGACCATGGGTAGGGTCTATGTGCTGAGTGTAACTAGATGATTACTGAGTGACTCGAAATAACAGATGCTTACACTAATCACGGCACGGGGACGACACGAAGATCACTCATCGAGTCCACGAAATAACTGTGGTTCGTCCCAGAGATTTAATTAGGAGATAGTCAATGATAAAAATAACCGAAGCTACTCTAAGTAGAATGATTGAATATATGAGAGAGTATATATTTAAACTAACAGGTGATGATGATTCAGATAGAGCAACTCACCCATTAGATATGCCTTTCTTAGATTATTTGATTGAGCTACGAAGCGAGTATAGGAGGAAACAAAAAGATGCCAGTAGATAAGACAACGCTTGATGATTTTGATAGTTTTGAAGATATGATGAAACAGCATAGAGGTGTTGTTAAATCATTGATAGCTAAAGATGGTTATTATAAGAATACCGAAGCTGTTGAGA
>CEUO01019164.1_pt1 | contig 26866 bp, 31 predicted proteins | sample 531391 | NCBI WGS metagenome assembly CEUO01 (sample SAMEA2622799, study PRJEB7988) | marine metagenome | isolation source: saline water (ENVO:00002010), including
TACTAAAATAGGTAATCTTGTTTATGTTACTGCTGCTTTTAATGACGCAAATACTACAGGGGCTGCTGGAGGTATTAGAGTTTCAGGTTTACCTTTCACACCCAGCCCTGCTAACCAGATGACAGGTAATGTAACTTTTCATACTATGGCGACTATTGCTTCTGGGACAGTTAATTTATGTCCATTTTTTCAAGCAAGTGATGTAGCTTTCTACCAATCAAAAACAGCAGCAGCATGGTCAGAAACTCAACATAATGCTGGTTCAGGAAGATATTTATATTTTAGTGGAATATATAAAACTTAGGAAATAATAAAATGGCTATTACAAAAGAAATTGAAATTTTGAAAATTGATTCTAATCCAACTAGTGGTGCAATATCTGTAAGAGTAGATACTATTATTAAAGAAGATGGTGTTGAAATATCAAGAGTTCCACATAGACATTCTATTGTTCCATATTCATCTGTTAAAAATTCTGATGGTAGTTGGACACACACAGATACAGATATAAGTGGAGAAGACGCATCAGTACAGTCAATAGCTAATGCGTTGTGGACAAATACTGTTAAAACAAACTTTAAAGATACTGTAGAAAAAGAAAGTCTAGTTTAAAAAAGGAAGTATAATTTTGATAAAGAAATTTGTACTAGGACTATTGGCTATTTCTTTTACATTGTTTCCAATTCCTATATATGCAACAGATACTGTAACTAATACAACTACTAGCAACACTATAAGCAGTAGTTCTAATACTGTTAGTTCTTCTTCTAATACAGTAAGTAACACAACTGCATCAAATACAGTATCCAGTAATACGACAGGAAGTACAGTAATAGATAAAGCTCCATCTACGGCATCTGCGCCTTCTGTTGTTGTAAATAACTCTGACGTATGTGTATCGGGAATAAGTTCTGCTGTACAGACTTCAGTATTTGGTGCAGCAGTTGGAACTACAGTACGCGATAAAAATTGTGAACGTTTAAAGTTAGCACGTAGTCTGTATGGAATGGGATTAAAAGTGGCTGGTGTAAGCCTTCTGTGCCAAGATGCAAGAGTGTTTGATGCTATGTTTGAGGCAGGTACACCCTGTCCCTACCAAGGTAAGATTGGAACACAAGCTAAACAAGCATGGTTAAAAAATCCAACAGCCTCTCCTAAAGGTACAAAAATTCGTAAAGTAGCACTTAAAAAAGCACAAGCTGAACGAATTGCAAAAGAAGAAGCAGAAGAAAAAAAGCAAGAAAAATTAAATCAACAGGATACAATTTATAATCCTTTTGAAGAGGTTAACGACTAATGAAGTGTTTTCTTTGTATATTTACTATAGCGTTAGGTTCGCTTATGTTGTGTACACCTAATAAAGCAGAAGATCTCACAACTTCAAACCTTGTTCCGGGCATGAGTGATTTTACACGTTCAGGAAGTACGTCTGTAGGACAGGGGCATGGGTGTAGTTCTGGAGAATATTGTACAAGTGGAACAAATGGCGGTGGAGGAACATATACTTCAAATTTTAATGTTCCATTAACTAAAGATGAAGTTAGACAAGGGTTTACTTTAAATAGTGGAATAACAATTGACAGCCACTCTTCAAACAGCAGGTTATCTACGTGTGCAAATGGTGTAATGCAATCAGGAGACTGCCGAGATATATTTAAACTTACTATCACATTAAAAGATGGAAATACTGCAGTAGAAACTTTTGTACATCAAGAAGAATTAAACTGGACAGGGTTAAAAAACTTCAATTATGCAGATACAGTTGCAACAAACAGCTATGGTGTTTTAACAGGAATATTAGAATTATACGGCATAGATGCAGGGTATCCATCTGGATTTTACGGCCCACAGTTTTCTAACCCTAGCCTTACAATAGACTACCAGACAGCGTTGGTGATTGAGGATACAGCAACAGTAATAAATGATGTTATAGAAACCCAAACCCATAATGATATTATGGATGCATCAACGGTAACGACAGATGTTGTTCCTATTTCTACAGTATCAATAACAACTGTTCCTGTACTTGAAACATATACTAGCGTAGCTTCAGTACAACCTGTAGAACCTTCTCCTACTCCTGCTCCTGTTACTATTTCTGCACCAACAAGCACAGCAGAAACCACTGTTGAAACAACAATACAGACACCTGTTATCGAGCCTGTAGCACCTGCAGCACCAACAATTACTCCTGTTGTCCAACAATCTGAAACTCAACAGGCAGAAACTCAACAAGCAGAATCTCAAATAGAAAATACTATAGAACCTACTCCTGAACCTACTTCTCAATCTGTTTCTGAACCCAGCCCTTCTGAACCACAGTCTGCACCTAAAACAGTTTCAAAAGGACGGCCTCAGAAAACAAAAGGAAAAACAGCACGAAAGACTGTTGCTACAACATCTACAACAGCAGTTTCTGTTCCTGTTGTTGTAACTCCAGCAACTGCTGCTCAAACAGTAGTTGACAACATTGCGCCTAGTCAAAAATATGGAAATACGGCCCAGACTGTTACACTTGTTGCAATGGGAATGATCGCTAACAATAAAAGTATATTTAAAGGAACAACTATTCCTGATGTTCCTAATTTTTTTACAAGTTCTACTATTCCTGATGGCCCTAGCATGATTGATCGTATGCAAAATTACCAAGTCTTTGGTCAGTCTAATGGTCTGCACAACGATCTTATAGAAAGTCAGTGGAGTAAATAATGGCTGAAGTAGAGGTTGGCGGCGTAAAATTTAAAGGCGGCAAAATGTTAGCTGTGGTCATGGGCCTGTCTACGTTTGTAGGCGGTTTGTATGGGGCTTTTGAATTTTACAAAGATTATATGGACATGCGTGAAAAGATAGAAAGCTATACGGCCCCCGACCTAAGTGGTTTTGACAAGAAACTAGCTGTAATGAACAAAACAATGAATACAGTAACAAAACAAATGGATGCTGTACGTGTGCGTGTTGGAGAAGTACAGGATATTGTACGAGATACACGTCAAGATGTACGTGCTGATGCTACTAAACTATATGAAGGTATATCCTCTGTAGATCGTAGGTCAAGAGCTTTAGATGCAGAAACACGATCTGCACTACGACAAGCAGAAAAAAATATTCGTGATATTACTGAATCAGCTTCTAGTAGATTTGATGCTAAGATAAATGGTATAGATTCAAAGTTAGATACATTTGAAAAAAGACAAGATAAGAAACTAAGAGATGCACTAAATAATCCTTTACTTAAACGGTAAAAATAACTTGACTTTTAATTAAAAAACAGGTATAATATATATGTCTTCTCCAGATCCAAAACTAATAATAGATACAGCTATTGCAACAGGTATGGTAACAACACCAATATGGTTGCAATGGGTAGAGCAAAGTTTACAACTATTTATGTTAATAGGTGGTTCTATATTATTGATAGCAAGATTGTGGAGTGTTTTTATTAAAAAGAAAGGAACAAAAAAAGATGGATAAAGAATTAAACTCGACACAAGAACTTGTAGATATTTTAGTCAATCAAAGAAATAGTGTATTAGCAGCCAATGCAAATTTAAAAGCTAAGTTAGCTCTTGTCTTAAAAGAAGTAGAAACGTTAAAAAACAAAGAAAAAGCAGAAGATTTATTTTCTGTAGCAAATAGAAAAAACAATGAGGATAATGATTCTGGTTGTTAAACTTTATAGAGTGAAAGAGATATAATGGCGCAATTACCAAATTACCCCGGTCTTGTAAGAGATGCTTCTGGTAGGTTGTCTATGGGGCCACCTACACAAATAGGAGTAGATGAACAGGATAAACCTGTATATGAAACTCAACAAGATGTTTTAGCAAGAGCTTACGAACAAAATTTACAAGCTAATCGCCCTTTAGGGGATCTTGGTGGTGGAGCTACAATAACCAAACAGGAAACAGAAGTTGACGGTAACCCTCTTACAAATTATGTTCTTGGATATAACGCACCTCAACCTGCACCTCAACCTGTTCCGCAACCTGTTACACAACCTGCACCTCAACCTGCTCCGCAACCTGTTACACAACCTACTCTTCCTAGCACTGGCCCTTTTACGGAACCAATGATACGCCCTGCTGAACCTCCGGGTCTTATTACAGATAGAGCAGACTATGATCCAGTAACAGGTCTGTATAGTTTCCCTTCTGATCGTGATATACGAGATTTTTTTCCCTCGCCTACAGATGATCGCAATATGGATAAGCTTACTCCCTTCCAGCGCCCATTAGTAGACCCTGTTTTTGACCAGTTTACAGGGCCTAGAACTAACTTTGAAAAGGCCCCTCCTACAGAAGATCGAAAATATTTTAGACAGGAACTTACACCTGAGTTTAAAGAGTTTTTGACTCAGAGGGGGTATACAGTTAGTCAACTAGAAGGATTGGCTGATGGCCCCGATATAATTTTTAATCCTCAAGGGCAACGAGTTACATTTGGAGCGCAGACCGCTGTTAACCCTAACCCAACAGGCCCTGCCGTTCCTGCACCCCCAATAGGTTTAGAAACAAGAACTATAGGTCAAACTGCGGCACAAGCTGGAGTAGGCTCTGTCCCAACAGACCTTCCTGCAGGTACAGCGATTGATCCTGATGATTTAGTAATAAAAGAAGATGAACTTTTTGCAGAAATACGTTCTGCTGATCCTATCGAGGGTGAAGCTGCTACTCTGCTTACTGCTGCTACAACAGGTTTAGAAATAGCTACTCCTCCAAGAACAAATGCACAAACATATTCTTCTTATGTACAGGAAGGCACACCCGAATATATTGCAGCGCAGGGTCAGCCTTCTTCTGAATCTCTTATTGGTGACATACAAGGAGCAGTATCTCAACAAGCAATAGCTACTGCTGCTACTGAAGAACTCGATGAAAGAGCTACTATTAAGTATCAAATGGATCAGCTATTTGATTCATTTGAAGAAGGTAAACCTCCTCCAGCATGGGCAGCACCTGCTGTACGTAATGCTGGCGCAATGATGGCACAAAGAGGAATGGGCAGATCTTCTATGGCTGCAGCAGCTATTACTCAAGCCATGATGGAATCTGGAATAAGCATAGCAAAAGAAGATGCAAACAAATATGCGACAATTCAAATAGCAAATTTAAGAAATAAGCAGCAGACCGCTTTACAAAATGCCTTGACATTTGCAGCTATGGATAAAGCAAATCTAGATGCGCGAATGACTGCAGCGGTCAATAACGCTCGTGCATTTTTACAAATGGATACTGCAAATTTAAATAATCAACAGCAGTTGAAGACTATTGATTTACAAAGCCAGTTTCAAAAGATGTTTAACGATCAAGCACAGGAAAACGCTTCTAGACAATTTAATGCTAAATCTCAAATGCAAGTAGATCAGTTTTTTTCTGAATTAGAGGTACAAGTGGCAAACGCAAACTCTAGCCGTATGGCAGCTATGAATCAATTTAACGCAGATCAAATCAATGCAGGTAAACGTTATTTTGCAAAAATGAATGATGCTAGAGAAAGATTTAACATTCAAAATGAATCTATTATTCAACAATCCAATGCCTCTTGGAGAAGAAGTATAAATACAGCAAATACTACACAACAAAATGAAGCGAATAGAGTAAATGCTCTTAACCTGTTAGGGTTTACACAAACAGCTATGGATAAGTTGTGGCAAAGATATAGAGATGAAGCAGGGTGGGCTATGCAGATATCTGAAAATGATAAACAAAGAGCGCATAATATTGCTATTCTTGCACAACAACAAACATTTGATGCTAATCAATATGAAAAAGATAGAGATACAGCATTTTATGATAGTTTAGGTTCAACAGTTGTAAATGGTATATTTGGAATATTAGATTAGGAGCATAGATATGGATTATTTTGGTTTTTTTTCAAATTTGTTTGGGGGAGATGATAATAAGAATAATATTGATTTAGAACTGGGGGGAATAAGCGGAGGTTTTTATGCTCCCGGCACTACAGAAGAAGACCTTAGAACTCAAAATGAAGATGGTAATGAAATATTTGATTTTGAGTATGATAATCAAGGTTTTCTTTATACTGAAGATAGTGATTTTAATGACACGAGTATAGGCGATAAAATTAAAAATTATATATTAGGTGAAGATGGTCTTAAATTGAGTAGTGATACAATTGAAGCAATATCAGGTTTTGCTAAAGGCGCAAGATCTGTTACAAAGGGAAGACAAAGACAACAAAGGAGGATGCCTACATCCCCAAGATCAAGATCAGGATCTTTTTCTCCTGCAGGAAGAGCAGCCAGCGGTCAATTTTCAGCGCAAAAAGTTCGTTCTGATAATGTTATTGCATCATTAATTAATCAGTCACAAAGAGGGTCAGATGCTGCGAGATTAATGCAAGATAGACTTTACAGAGAAGCAGCAAGAGAAAGAAATCAAGCTATAATTGAAGCAATAACAGGCGAAGGTAAGCCTGAAGGCCCAAATATAACAGGTAAAGCACCAGCAATATCAATTACAAGCAGAGTTACATAGGATTATATTATGGTAATAGAAGACGAATTACTTGATTCTGATATACAAGCAGAAATTCTTCCCGAAGAAGGTAGTGTAGAAGCGTTAGATATGTTTAACGCACCTCCTCCGGGTCATTCTCTTACAGATGAACCCCAAAAATGGGCATGGGAAAACCCTCCTCAATATACAGATCCTGAAGAAGCTATGTCATGGGTTCTTAGCAAAATAGAAAATCCTCAAGTAGAAGAAAATTTTGTAAGACTTATGGCTTCTGGTGTACCCATAGAGTCAATTACAAATACAATAACTTTTGCAGGTTTTACAGAAGGGTATTGGACACCTGATTTATCAGAAATTCTTAAAATTCCTATTACTGCACATTTTATAGGTCTAGCACAAGAAGCAAATATACCTGCTACAATATTTAATGTTGATCCAAAAACAAAAGAAGAACAAGAGCGTATTTCTGATGAAGACGTTCTTAAAATGATGAAAGAAAATAGGCCAGATATGTACGACAAAGTTATGTATGCTACAGACGTTTTACTTGAAGACTCTGTACAAACAGAAAGCGATGATGAAGTGTCTGTAACTGAAGAGCCAGAAAGTTTTATGGAAATGGAAGAGGAGAGTATTGAAGATGTCTAATTTTACAGCATTTTTAGGAGGTGCCTTACGTGCAGTTGATGAGGGAATTAGTAGAAATAGGCAGTACCAACAGGAACAGGAACGTCTTGAAGAAGAAAGAGATTTTCAAAGAGAACAAGCTCGGTTTAAAGCGGATTTGCAAAGAGAACTTCAACAGCAGCGTAATATTTCTGCGCTAGAGCTTGAAAAGATAAAAGCTACAAATCTCAAGACTCGAAACAAAGCATCTCTATTAGGCGGTGCGATTTTATATTCAAAAGGAGAAACTAGGTCAGAAAGATCAATAAATGCCCTATCTGCATTTGCTCAAAACCGAGAATTAGTACAAGAATACTTAAAAGATGCAGACAAAAGAAGTTTGTTGATAGGCGATGTATCTAAACTAATAGCCAATATTAAAAATGATAAAACTTTTCGTTCTCCCCAAGGGCCTATGTCTACACAGAAACCTAAAATTCCTGTTGTATATGCAAAATTTGCTAACCTATTAAAATTAGACAGCCCACTGTATAATTTATTTAAAAAAGTAGAAATGGGAGTTCTAAATGAATTTGTAAAAGCAGATAAGAATACATTAACTACAGCAGTTAAAAATGGAGACCACGTAGTTAACACCGCACCGCCTAATAAACATAAAGCTGTGAAATTAGCAGCAAATGTGTATGCTTCTACAAGACCTACAAGCATGACTACTGTTATATCTCCTGAAAAAAATATAGCAAACTTAACGTCCCTTATAGGAAGCGATTGGAACCCGGAGCAAGAAAATAATGAAGGAAATAACAAATACTGGTCTGCTGCTAATAGCCCTTTTGTAAAACTTATATCTGGAAAAGCTATACCTGATGATACAATGAAAGAAGAAGCAAGAAAATGGTTATTTAATCGTGAACATGGTTTTGTAGATGAGCAAGGGCGTATTAAAAAAAATGATATCATTAAGCTGGTTAGAATATACGCTAAACAAAATACTACTTTACCCAATAGTACTCCCGGTTACCCTCCTGACCCCCTTACTTATGAGGCATATTTAAAAAATAATTCAACCCAAAGAAAAAAAATAGAAGAGTTAAATAACCAATACCAAGCTGCTGAAAGTGCAAATTTTACATTAACAAGACTTATTGGTGCAGTTAATGAAACAGGAGAAGGATCTGGAATTATTAATAATTTAATAGTTATGAGAGGTGCGCTTCCTAGTTTTATAAAAGGTGCAGCAACACAAATGTTTAATATAGTTACAGCTACTGGCGGAGGGTTTTTTGACCACGGCTCAAAGCTTGTATCGAAAGTTAAAAATATTAAAGAACGCTATATGAAGGCAGAAGAGCTTGCAAAAAAAAGAGTTAGAACCCGATCTGAACAACAGGAAATAGCGGCTGCAAGAAGAGAAGCGTTAGAAATGACACTAGCTTATCAATTAACAGCTATTTTACAGGGTGGAACAGGCGGTAGAACTATATCAGATCAAGACGTATCAAGAACTTTATCAATATTTGGTGGCGATACTATAAACAAAGAACAAAAATTAGCTAAATTAGAATTAGTAAAAGATTTTATTGAAAGGGCATTAACAAGAGGTCAATTTTTTACTCCTAATGCACTAGGGCCAAATGCTAATGCTGGTTTATTTACCAGCTATTTAAAAGTATCAGACCTACTTCAAAATTACAAAGGTGGTAGTGATGGAGTAGTCGATCATTTTGTTAAAACTGTCAATAGAAAATTTCAAGATAAATTTAAAAATCAACCTTTAAATACGGTTTACGGTTCTACTTTTAATACTTACAGCAGACCTTTTCTTTTAGACAGGCTAACAGCAGCAACTGCGCGAGGATTTAATACAATAAATAAATCTGGTGATAAATATAAATATGCGTCGGGTGTAATTAAATATAATAATGTAGCTCTAAACGCATTTATTGAAAGGGATATAAAATTAGAAGCAGGAGATTCTAGAACTTTAGGAATTATCAGAGACAATGATAGACTATATGTTGTAAATGCTCCACTGATTCAAGAATACGTAGCGGCTAGGACTGACGAAGAAAGAGAGAGAATTAGAAAAAATATACGTGGAAAGTTTGCTTTTGATCTTATGAGTGGAGAGACTGTTCCTATAACTTATGGTTTCTCTAGTGAACTAGTTCAAGGAAATAAGCTGCCTAAAATATCATTTGGAAAAAAGGCAGGTGTTAGCAATGAACCTGCTAAAGTTAACACAGACGCAAAAAAATCTAATTCCATAACAGATGGAATTAGAAAATTGTTTACGCAATCATTTGATGCTAGTCAATATGAAAAAGATAGAGATACAGCAATAAATACCACCAACTGAACCAAGGAAAAAATAATGCCAATAACATACTCTCCACAAGAGGTAGAAGATGCAAGAACAAATCAAAATAAAAATCTTGATTTATCTTTGGGTACTGGGTTTAAATCTACTGAAGAACTTTTAAAAAGTGATGTGTCAGAAAGTTTATTAAGAGCAGATAGAGAGCGATTAGAACAAACAGGAGGAGTTACTTCTTTTCCTACAAAGGGAATTTTAACAAGAAGAACAAGAGAAGTAGAAGAAGCCATTAAAGGAGCTTATGGTGAAAGTTTAATAAAAACAACTACAGGTATTCCTTCTGTAACTGATTTGCTCCTTAGTCCTACAGAGAAAATGAATATATCTGCAGGACTATACGATCTAGGATCATTTTTTGTTAACAACGTTGCTGCAGTTGTTAATACTGCTCTGCAACCTTTTGGTATGGATATTAATTCTATTTCTGGAAAAGACCCCGAAAAATATTCAAAATATTATGCTGAAATGGTAAAAAAGGCAGAAGACAATGAATATATAAACCCACAACTTGAGGCGTTTCTTAAAACAACATTTAAAATATATTCAGATACACCTGAAATTAGATCTAAATCTAGCTTTGTTAAGGATGTCCTAGACAATTATTCTGATAAAACAGAAGTTATCTCAAGAAGAGAGGCAGAAGCTTTAACAAAGTATATAAGGCCCAATGCAACTATAGTTGAACAAGTTATGCGAACTATTCCAGAAGTAGCTGGATTTACTGCTGCTGGTTTAAAATTTGCATTTAGAAATTCTAAAAATATGGTAAAACAAGTTGATGATGCTTTAGAATTTTTATTTGATAAACAAAAAAAGAAAGGTATCAACACATTAAATGCTACGGAAGACCAGATAAATCAGGCATCAAGATATCTGGCAGAAAAAAAGGTATATTCTTTTCTTGGTAGTTTTAGGGGGCCACTTAGAGCGCAGAGGCTATATAGAAATGCACAACAAAAAAGGTGGTTGGACAATAAGTCATATGATTTATTAAGAAGCACATCTCCATTAGATAAAAAAGTTGACTATTTAAGAAAAAGAAAAAAGGTTGCTAGAGATAGATTTAAAGATAATCAAATGTTCCAAAGAGAACAACGTGCTTTAACTATTGCGAGACAAAGAAGAATAAACGCAATGCCAAAAGAATTAATAGCTATTCCTCTTACAGAGGTTGGTGCAGCGATAGGGGCAAATATAGGGGAAAGAATATATGGCAATGAAGTAGGGGCGTTATTTGGCGCACTCGGAGGAGGTTTTAGTTCTTTAGTTTTATTTGAAGGAGCATTAAAACTTGGAAAACGAGGAATACAACAAGCGTCTACTCTCTTTGCAGATTTAGGGCAAACAATAGGAAAACTTTCTGATGACCAAGTTGAGAGAATGGTTGCAAGTGGTAAAATACCAGCAGGTGCGCTGACAGGACTTAGTAAAGAAGCAAGAAAAGCTGCAGAAGACTTTGCCTTTTTCATAAGGAGTTTACCTGAAGACCAAAGGGCGGCTGTATATGGTCAAATAAAATATGTTGGTGAAATAAGATCTGATTTATCTGCGGCTGGAGTAAATGAGGAACTACTTAAAACTACCATAGACAAGGCTACTGGACTTGTACCTCTTATGATAATGAGAGAAACTTTAGCAAATGCAGGAACAACAAATCAATCTTTATCTAAAGATTTTTCTAAATTAAGTAAAACGTTAATAGATACGTTAAACAATGAAGATCTTATGATAGAACAGATAAAAGGATTTAGAACTCTTATAGATACTCTATCAAGCTCTGCAGAAAAGGCAGGTGTTAAAAGTGAAAAGCTTAACACGTTTGTAACAGCCATGAGAAGTTTTACCGAAACTGAGACAACTGCAATTTCACAAGGTCGAGCAAACATCGACGAAACTATTAATGATATTATGCGTATAATTGCTGATCCTAGTATAAATCCCGATGAAAATGCGTCGGAAAAAATTATTGAACTTATAGAAAGAATTATGAGTAGTAATTTTATGAAAAGAAAAGGGGCAGAAGCAGGAAGAGAAGAATTAGAAACAGGTGTAAGAGGATTTGGTGAACAAGCAAAAGAATTAGTTCAACAAGTAAGAAAAGGTGATGTTGAAGCTGAAAGCGATGTAAAAACTTTATTAGCACAATATTTTAAACCTGAACAATACCAAATAGACGCTGAAAATGCAGGAAGAAACTTTGCTAGGGCAGCGCAAAAGAAACAGGCAACTTTTCACCGCGATGGAAGCGAAAAATTTACAGCCCTACAAGATAAAGACGTAAGATTGGATATTACAGATTGGCTTCAAGGTTTGTACGCAACAGCAGGTGAAGCTGGAGAAGTTTACAGTAAAACTATAGTTAAAGGTCGCACAGGAAAATTAAGGGCAAGACTTGGTTCTACCATTACTCCTAATGCGTTTATTTTACAAGCGTTTGCAAATGTAGAAGCTACAACTAATATAGGACAAGTATTAAGGGCCAATCCAAGTTTTAGAAAAGATTTGCTTGCTGAAATGAAAGAACTAGACTCTAAACTTTTTGAAGAGATTGACGCAGAAGGGCCACCCCTCAACACGTTTAATGTTTTTAAACGATTTTTTCAAAGGGCTAGGGGAGATGACGAAATAATAACTGATTTTGATGTATTAATTTTATTAAAAGAATTTTCAAAAGATATAAATGAAAATGCATCAAACGCACTAAAAGTAACAGTAAAACCAATAGATATACAACGTATGTCTTCTTCTTTTTTAAGATCTTCAGCATCAACAACTGATGGAACACAATCATTTAAATTAGGAACTTTGGCAGAATCATTAATAAAAAAATTTAAAATAGATGCAGATAAAAATTTAGAAGAGTCAGTAAGAGAACAAATAAAAGAGGCAAAAGATTATTGGTTAAACAATGTTGTTGCTCGGTATAAAAATAAAGAAGTAAATCCTATTGGATATGATCTTTCAAAAATTTTTGCCAAAGATTTTGTAAAGGAACCTGTAAAATGGTTAAATTCAAATAAACTTTTTGAAGGAACCTCTCAAGATGCAGCGGATATAATTAAATCTATCAAAAGAACTTTCGGAGAATACACAGGTAGAGATACATTAGGAGAAGCTATATACGAGATAAGAGATGAAGAATCACTTGAGCAAGTAAGAGTTTTGATACAAAGTCTTTTATATAGGCACATTGGAGATCAACCAGCCATACAACAAGCTGCTCGACTTGCAAAAAAAGAAGGGGCTGTAGAAAGAACGGTTGAAGAGGGAAGAAAAAGATTACGAGGAAATATAGTTCCTAAAATAATAAATAGCCCATCTATAAAAATTTTAGAAAGTGAAGGCTTTATTGATTTAGAACATCTTACTAACTATAACCGAAATATTGAAAGATACATAGGAAGAGGTAGCCTTAGAAAGAGGAGAATTGAAAATCTTAATAAGGAAATTAAAATTTCTAAATCAAAAAACAATACTCTATTTAATAATAGACAAAAGGCTTTAGAAGCTGCAATAGATTATACTGGTCTAGGAGGGGCCAGTAGAAAAGCAGAAAGTTTTGAAGGGTTTTTAAAATTTTTTGTAGAGGACGATTTAGCTTCTACTAGAGTAGAGGGAGTCATACCCAATATAGCAAAAGCTTTAAATATATCAGAAAAAGAAGCTGGAGATCTATTCTCTGATATTACTATAGAAGCACTTTCTAAAGCTTCATACGGAGAGTTTGTAGATACTTCTACAGCAGGAGAAGTAATAAGAAATTTCGACTACGAGAAGTTGTTTAAATTAGTTGTTGAAAATAAGGAAGTCTTAGAAAAAATTACAGGGGAAAAATATAACACTATAAAAAGAATGGCTGAGTATCTCAGAGTAATAAACAGAGATCCAAAAAACGCCCTATTACCAGCGGCAGGAAAATATACAGTTCCAAGAGGGCTATCAGTAGAGTCACTGTTATCTCGTGCTTACAGCATATCTCGTGGAATAATTAGTCCGAAATACGTGGCAACAGAAGTTGCCTTACTTGGTCTTAGAAAGAAAAAAGCACAAGCACTTTCTGAAATATTGCAAAATCCAAAAGTAACAGACGCAGTAATTGCCATACTTGAAAGTGATGGAGCCGAATTAAGAAAATACAGATCGAATATTTTTACTACTCTCATAAATGGTTTAGCATACCATGAAAGAATAGAACAAAAGGAAAAAACAGACCGACAAATGAAAGATTTAGAAAAAGCAAGACTTAAATAAAAATAGGTGAAACATGGCCCGACAAAAAAAATTACAAAAAGATAGTAAATACTCTGAACTAGACCTTGATGGGGATGGAGTGGTTAGTGATACAGAATTAGCCGCTATGGAAGCAATAGAAAATGCAGAGAAAATGGATGCCCAACGTCGCATGGCATGGTTATCCCTTATCGTTATGATAGTCTTTACTGCTGTTGTATTTCTTCCTATCTTTCCTGACTCAAGAATAACTGCACTTGGATCACTCTTTGCAACTTTTTATATAGGAATGGCAGGAGTTGTGGGAGCTTACATGGGTATGACTGCCTATATGTCAAAAGGTAAGTAGCATGTTAAAAGTATACATGTTAATTATGGTTTTAGGATTTGTAGGATCTGTCGCTTATGGTGGATATTATTACTATAAGGATACTCAAGAACGTATTGACATACTTACAAAGAACAATGCTAAGTTAGAAACAGCAAAACAACAACAAGACCATACTATTAAAACTATGGTAAAAGATAGAAAAAAATTTGAAAAACTAAATAGAGGGCTTCACAATAAGCTAGAGATAGCTAATAAGTATAGAAACAAATTGATAGGCGCACTTAGAAAACATGACCTGACAAGGTTAAGTCAACAGAAACCCGATTTAGTAGAAAAGAAGATAAACAATGGCACTAAGAAATTACTTAATAGCCTTGAGCGTATTACCACTCCTGATTCTAAATAGTGGCTGTACCTTTTGGAAAAAAACTAAAGAACTAAAAGTAAGCACGATAGAAGTACAGAGAAAGATTCCTGTACAATCACGCCCTCGTCCTGTCGATATGACAGACATACAGTTCTATGTAGTTACAGAAGAAAACTTTGAAAAATTTAAAACAAAATATCAAAAAGATGTAGGAAGCTTTTTATTCTACGCAATAAGTGTAAGAGATTATGAAAATCTTGCGCTTAATATGTCTGAGATCAAAAGATACATAGAACAACAAAAACAAATCATAATATACTACGAAAAAGCTATAAATAACGAAAACGCCAAGTAATTTAAAAAAAAACAGGGCCATACAGCCCTGTAGAGTATCTATCTCTTATGTCTTGGCACCCTTACCCTACAAAAGAACCACTTTCTTCTGTATGGGCCTTCTACCCCACCTAGCGTCGATATCGCTATTTTTTAGGTAGAAAGTAGCTTTCTAATCTCATCATACTGAAAATTACTATAGTCTCGCAAGTGATCGCACAGCGAGGCTATTTTTTTTGTCTGTTCGTAATCTTCATTCCACTCATCAAATGCGTTTATTACATCATGTGATGATGGTGGGCCTTGCCAATCTACAACAAGTTCTCCATTTGTATTTAAACTGACTTTGAATTGATATAAAAGTGCTATGTTGTTTTTACTACTCATTACTCTAGTTCCCTGATAGGTATATTATAACAGTCTGCTCTAAAAATAAAACTGTTATCTGGATCAACATCTCCTTTTTTATGAAAGGTTGCTATGTCGTAAAACCTCTCTCTATGTATTTTTCCTAAGTACCACGCTTTGCTCATATTATTAAGAACTCTTGTAAAAGCATAGTAGTTACATTTTTGCTTGGTGTTATAGTTTGCAACAGAACAAGAATAATAATCTTTAGGTGCTGAAGAGACACGTTTAGTCTTTACATCTACTGTGTCATAATTACGTAACAGTATATCATAATCGTATGTATCCATAACCTCACCGTTAAGTATATCTGCGGTTACATACTCTCCTACAAAACCTGCTATAGATCCATCACCTTGCATGATAGAGTTATTTATTACACCCATCTTTATTGCTCTTGATTTTGATAGCTCTATTACTTTAGGATCTACAGAAACTTCTATCATGATACTATATCCACTATTTCACAAGCACCTGCTGTACACGCCAACTCTTGTGCAGAAGTTGTCATATCTACGCTTTCCCATTCAGATAATTTACTCCAATCAACATTCTTTGGCATTTTTCTAAGAAGTTCTCTGTATTCAGTCTCAGAGCAATCTTGATAGGGTGCCTGTTGATAAGTATGTTCGCTAAAAGGTAAAAAAGATACACCACTCATGTACTCAAAGTGTTTGTATACCCACGCTCCTACATCAATCCATTCATGTTCTTTGACAGAGATTGTTACAGATGGTTTATGTTCGCACCAATGTTTCTGATATATAAGCCATAGCTCTAGTTGCTCAATAGCAGACATATCTGTGCGAAATACTGCGCCCCTACCTACCTTCATAGGAAATGAAAATACAGAGGTATGGTCTGGTTTCATAACGTCATTCTCTACAGGAAAACCGCACTCTGTCATCATCTTTGTTAGAGGATCTTTCTTATCTCCTCTTACTGTGCGTATATAAAAAGGATTATGTCTTGCGTGAATACCAGAGGCGGCATCCGTAAGCTGACTAACAGTGCCTGATGGTTTGACACAAGTTACAGCCGCTGATTGGGGTATGCCAATCTTCTTTGCCCACTCTTTATTTGTATCTACTGCTACCTCTTTTAACGTTTCTAAAAGTTCGCCAAGTTCAGCGCGATTTAAATACTTGCCATTTGTATGCGAACAATCCATTATTCCTGTAAGAGAAACACCAAGGAGTCTTTCTTCTTCACAGTTCTTCTTCCATGTTTTAGATACGTATTTAAAATTAGTTAACGTTGACTGCAAAGTTCCAAGAATAGAGGCCATTCGCACTTTATCTTTTAAAGACGCAGGGCTATCATCAGATCTCACAACAACTTCAGATAGATTACAAAACTCACGATCTCTTAATATAATCTCTGAGCATGGATTAGTACCAAACTCCCATCCCTTTGTTTCTCTGCGACCATTGTTATTTGCCATTCTTATTGCAGACTCACGATTAAATATACCACGCTCACCAGACTTGGAATCATAGAGAGCTTTCCACTCGTCCATAAAAATACCTATATCTGGCTTCTCTGTATAACAAGCAGAGTTATTTGCCAAGGCTCTTTGTGGATTAGCTTCCCACCATTGCCCAGCTTTTGCATGGCGCATACGGTCATCAGATAGATTGGATAAGCTAATCAATGCAGACCTACGTACACCACCGACTACAACGATCTCCCCTATCTTACACACAATATCGTGACACTCTATAGAATTAAGTTTACGCCCTGCGGCACCTTGAAATATCTGTACACAAAATTCAAACAAAGACTCCAATGGCTCTGGCCCAGAAGCTCTACCGCCAAAAACTTTAAGAGGCGCACCTGCTGGACGTACCTTTGACATATCCCACTTAGGTATTTGCCCCACATATAGCATACCTATAAGTTCCTTTAGTGCTTTTGCCCAGCCCATTTTGCTATCAGGTACAGGTATAACAGAATCAGAATGATGAAACTCTTCTGCTACTTCTGGTAGCTTGGAAACAAACTGCCGTTCTACACTAAAACCAACACCAGTTCCATTCATAAGTATATATAAGACCTCATCAAAAGCTTGAACACGATCAATAGCCACATAAGAACAGTTGTAACCTGCTATGTTCTCTCGCTTGAGAGCTTCTCCAGCAGACATTAAACACCGCATAGAGGGCATTACTTTTAATGATAATACGGCCTCTTCAAGTTCTTTTAGTGTTTTACTCGGAATATTATAGTCATGTAATTCTTTTAAATGTTCTTCAAAAAAAGTAAAATATCTTCCTACTGTTTCGGGCCATGTTTCTCTACGCTCTTCCTCATTTAACCAACGTGAGTAACGTGACAGATGTATAAACTCTTGATACAAAGTAGGTAAATAATTATTAGCCATTTTTTACTTCCCCCTCATTATAATGTAGTGCTAATATTAATTGAGCATAGTGAATAGCTTTTTCTACGTCTTTACGACCTTCTCCCTTTGCTCTGTGTCTAGTAATGTACTTAATAACATTACCCTCAAAATAATCTAAATCATTTGCGTGAATGTATTCTACAGGTTGTATGGAACATTTCTTATAGTGATCTCCCCCAACTTGACTTTCTAAAGTTTTGTTTTTCTCTTCTCTCATTCTTCTCACTATGTACGTATCTCTATCTTCTCGCTCAAGATAATGGTAATCGTTTGGCATTTAATTATCCTTACTAAATTTTACACTCACTACATTGTCCGATATATTTTTAACATTAAAATCTTCTTCTTCTTCTTCAAAATACGCAAGACTTTCTACTATTGCTTCATGCCCATAGTTTACAACTTCATCATATTTATTGTCAAGTAAGTACATCAAGCCATGAAGAAGAACGTGCGCCCCTGTTACGTCTTCGCTATCTGTTGTGTCGTACATTCGTAAAGACACGTTGTCATCATCTTTGGCATGAAGAACTATATACAGCCTATCTTCTGCAAGTTGCATTGATTCCATAGCGATATTTCTTTGTTCGTCTTCAAACAGGGGTACTATTTTGTTTTCATCATCTTCCATTAAACCATTCCTTTCGTATTGCTCTCTCTGACCATTCAAAACCGTTTTTAACGGCCCAATCAGCGTAAGTAGTTTTAGAACCTTTATAAATTTTTTGGTTGGCATTTTGAAAAAGAAATTTTACCTCTAAATCTGGGTGTTGCTCTTTTATTAAAGTATGTTTTACTCTGTCTGATCTAAAAAGTCTTCCCTTAACTTCAATGTAAAAATTATTATCAGGAACATAAAAATCTGGAATATACACTTTAGGTTTTGGTTGATAGGGTATCTTATCTGGTTCATATGTAAAGTCTATATTTCTATCGTATAAAGCTCTCGCTATTTCTGCTTCAAATCTTGAACGATAACGCATGACTTACAAAGTCTTTCTTTGCTAATGATTTTGAAATAATTTTTTCTATTTCTTTTCTATATATATTACTGACATCCGAATACATTCCATGTAATATAACATTAAAAGAGTGCATAGGAAACACAACAAGTTTATTCTCCAATATAAGCGAACTAAATTTAGCCAAACAATTATTGAACTCTATAGAAGGTTCAACGTCGCCTTGACCAAGTTTAAATTTATCCAAAGACCAGTTTCCATTTTCAGACATATTATGTCTATAGACTATAGGCACACCGTTATGTTTATCTCTTAGTCTAAGAGTAGCAACATTGTTGTTATCTCGACGTATTGAATCAAAGTATACAAAATAAGCACTATCATTTTGTTCAATATCAAATTCAGATATTCTATCTGTTAAATACAATGGCATATTATAGATCCGATGTTATGTAGTCTGAGTACCAAGCGTGGGCCTTGGAGTCTTCTCGTATGGAAGGCTTTCTTTCATAAGACGATTTAGGCCAGCAATGTTTTCTGTAACCACAATAGGAACAGTTTTTAGGCAGAAGTTTGTTTCCTGTAGTTATTTGTTGCCCTTGTTTTTTAACAACTTCAACTGTATCCTTAAAACATTTTTTAAATGGTTTTTTATCTAACAACTTATACAAATTACTTTTTGCTAGATCAAGAGCTTCCTGTTTATCTTTGTCTGTAATGTCAGGTGTTTCGCATACAGACCATTCACCTGTAGCTTTATTTATCGCTATCCATCCCCCAAAAGGACTGCCAGACGCTTCCGAGTAAAGATACCCTTGCATTATATACCCAAAAGGATCATCCTCTTTTATTTTTGTATACCCACCAAAGCTACTAAACTTTGTGTTAAATGCGGCAGGTGATGCAGTTTTAATATCATAAACTTTACCATCAATCTTCACATCATAAGTGCCAGTTACTTTATCAAACTTTTTTCCATCCTTACTAAATTTAATATTTACAGACTCTTGTTCACTTTCTATGTTAACACCAGCAGACTTCATAATCGCTATAGCTAACGCTTCAAGCAAGTCTCCCATGAGAAACTTCATAAGCAGAGTATAATCTACTTCTTCCTCTGCATCAGAGTTTATGTCCATCTGTTGTTGGCACAAAGGCTTGCCCAACGCAGACATACGTATTCTTTTTACATTCTCTTGATTAAATTGTTTTTCAAGTGCTTGACCGCACGACTCTTTAAATTCATGTATGAGTTCGGGGGAAATCCCTTTAGACTTCCCCCTTGCCGCAGACTCAAGAAATATCTTTACTTGATTTAAAAGTAAAGACACTAGGCAACTTCCAAACTGTCACTAACATCAAATTCAGAAGAAGTTAATTTATCTTTTAAATGCTCCTTATGTTGTGAAACAATACGATCATTATACTTCTTAATATCTTCCATAATCGTATTGATACGCCCAACATCATCATCATTAAGAGGCAAAGTTTCTATGTCTTCAAGTTCTGGTGTAAAATAAGTTACTGAACCCATCTTATTACGCTTGGTCTTAATTTCAATAACTCTTGAAAACATTATAGTCTTTTGTCCAAGTTTACCTATGTAATTCCATATAGGTTGAAAAGCAGAGCCACGCACAGACCATACAAAAGGTGTACCACTCATGTCCTGTTCTTGACCTTCAATAGTTTTTGCAGTTCCGCTATGCACATAGCCATAAACTATTTGTGTACATTTAATCGCTTTTTGTGCCGCTAGTAAACTAGAGTCTTTAGGTAAAGCATCGACTTCCTGTGCAGAAAGTTTGCCACACTTGTTTCCCCCCTTTGAGTCAGGAAAGTCATCCTTCAGCGATGGCTTCATCACTGTTCTTGGACTTTCTTTGGGGTTCTCTGCATTAAACGCATCGTAAGCAAAATACCTTGCATATAAACGCACAAGAGGATCTTTATCAAAGTAATAGTCAACGCCATCAACACGTAACCTGATGTTACCTTTTGGTAAACGCTCACCTTCATCATTTTCTGCCATCTGTTCAATGGCAAGCCTAGGTATACCTGCGTTTACTGGTTTACCCAAACCTACTTGGCCCATCATGGCAGCAAGATTTTCTGTGCTTATACTATTTAAATCTTCAACAGTTGTTAAGTTTGTATCAGTCATAGGTTTTTAAATCTCCTTCAGATTTAACCAATCATAGCCTATTTTTAATTCTATGTCAATAGGCATATCAAAATCAATTAAATAACGTTTAGAACATTCATCTTTAATTGATAACATAGAATCTCTTAGTAGCTGTATTATTTCATCTTTTTCTTTTGGATGAACATCAACAACAATAGAGTCGTGAACCGTATTTATAACAACACTTTTATAATTGTCAAGTTTTTTATGTAGATTAATTAATGAAAGAGGAAGAATATCCGCAGTAGCAAACCCCTGTACAGGATAGTTTTTGATAGCTGTTGCACCTGTTGCAACACCAAACCTGTTAAACTTTGCGTTAGGAAAGCTGTATTCTCTCCCAGATGGAAGAGTTACTTTTTTCTTATTTACTGCTTCTCTTTGTAATCTTTCATGCCATGAGGTAACACCGCTGTATTTAGTTTTAAAGGCATCGTAGTAACGCATCTCCTGCCTTGTTCCCTTCGTTCCACCGTACAAAGGTTTAAACGTATGTGATTTGGCTGACTGTCTGTCAACCCCCATGATATTGGCAGTATAAGAATGAACATCAATTCCATTTTTTACATCCTCATATATTTGTTCGTCACCTGATAAAAATCCTGCAACTCTAAACTCTAGTTGTCTGTAGTCTCCTTCTAAAATATAACCACCATCAAAACGAGACACAATAGCTTCTCTCGCAGGAAATGTAGAGCCTCTAGGCATATTTTGAAAGTTAGGTGCGCGAGAACTAAGCCTACCTGTAGAAGTAACACACTGCATAAATTGAGGATGAATAAAACATTCTTCATCTTGATAAGTTTCAAGAGACTCAACAAAAGTATTTAAGTATGTGCGAACTTGTGAGTACCTTACATACTTATCTATAAACTCTTTTGCAATTCCTTCTTGATAAGGAAGTAAACTCATCAAAGTCTGCTTATCTGTTTTAAAACCTGCAGAGGCAACATCATGTTGATCCCTTGGAACAACTTTCAAACCTGCTGGTTGCTGTAACGTATCATATAGAACACCTTTACCGCCACACTTCTTGCAAGTTTTCTGTACTTTACTAAGGACACCTGATTTTGTGTAAGACCGTATCTTTCCTTTTCCCCCACAGTGGTCGCAAGGTTTTCCTCTTGTTTTACGCTGTACAGGCGCAAGGTTCTTTACAATGTCAACAAATATTCTACGTGACATTCTTCTACGAAACTTCTGGCGTTTTGTATTACCATTAACTTCCCAACCTAAATTAAATGCTTCTTTCCATGCCTTTTTATCTGTAACTTTTCTGGAATATACAAGTAGACTTCTATCATCAGGGCTTTCTAAGTTTATAGGTGTGTCTCCCATAACTTCCTCAATGATTTTTTGTAGATCATGTTCAAGAGTTGCCCATTCTTTTTGGTATGCAATCTTAATCTTTTGTAGATTTTCATTAGATATTTTAATGCCCCTTCTCTCTACATCCGTAAGAACATTTGTAAGCTCATTACTTAGAGTAAGTGTAGACATCAAGCCCAACTCGCTATCAGGTTTAATATTATTAAGATGATAGTCTTTCCAAGAAAAATTAAAACTTTTTAGTTGGTGTTCTGCAAGTAGCTTGGCTATCTCAACATCATTTGAGCCATACTCTTCTACAATCTCTGGGGGTATGTCCTCAAACGAAACATCTTTAGATATATATTCATCTAATATATGTGCGTTCTTTTCCTGTATGCCTCTGCGCTTACAACACTCAGCAAGAGATAGGGGAAGTTTTTTACTTCTAAGAAGAACGTACTCAGAAACCATAGTGCAGTATAGCTTTTTGCTGTACTTAAAACCGCACTCTCTTAGCCACGTTAAGTCGAACTTAATGTTGTGGCCCACAAGAATGTCAGTCTTATCAAGAGCGTTTTGTAAAACCTCATGCCCATCAGAAAAATAAGGTGCAGAGTTGTGATTAAAAAATAGATAATGGTTTTCTATCTTATGGGGGCCAAAAGGCGGCTCCATATTCCACAGTTGGAAACCTACAGATACAAGCTGTTGCCCAAAGAAAGGTGAGGAAACTGTGCCTATATCCGTTTTTGAAAAAGAGGTTTCTACATCAAGAAAACAAACTGTAGTCATTCGTATAACACCCTTTCTCTATCCATGTACATAACTATAGAACCATGCCAGCCATTTATCTTGTTCTTAGATATTTTAATTGTTCTATAGCTCTCTTCTTCAGCAATACCTATACCTACTATAATATCAGCTTCTCCTGCTTTTCCTGTACGTGAACTATCTAACATAGAATAGTCTATCTCTGATCTTCCATGTGCTTCGTAGTTCGCTTGTGATACAGCCCATACAGCTACGTTATTTCTCTTGGCAATCTCTCTGGCACGACAGTACAACTCTTTCAACCTCTCATCACCACGTGAGAACTCTGCATCTATACGCACTTTGTCAAGCTGGTCAATGAATACTATATCAACTTCGTTACGAGTTGTAAACTCCTCTATCTCCTGTATGGAAGTCCCTACAGAATCAAGCATATATAGGTTAGGTCTAATTTCGTTTACAAACTTGTTCTTAACTTCATTCATACTTTCTTTTGCTTCAGCAGGGCTTTTTCTCATATAAGAAAGAACTATTCTAGTTTTTACAACTTTAGCTATTTCTTCATTAGCCCAATAAGCAACTTTGTAACCTTTGCTTATGTAGTTTGCGGCAAGCCAAGCACAAAACGTTGTCTTACCAGCTTCTGGTCTTGCAAATATTATACCAAGGTTTCCTCTGTTTATACCATGCACACTAGGCTGTATCCTAGGAGGAAAATCAAACTCAGGCTTTTCGTTAACATATTTTAATAGATCCTCAATGTCATCATCGACAACCTTATACGTTTCAGATATTCTTGTATCATTTTCATTAAGTTCGTTTATGTTACGTAACAAGCCGCCTATATCTTTTTTATTACCTAAATAAATTTCTAATGCATCTTCTCCAATAGATTTAGCTTTTGTTCTTTTCCAAAAAGAATGTATAACATCTAGAGCTACATCATCACCTATGTTTATTTTATCAAGAGAAACTATATCTCTTTCTACTTTTTTTCTGGCTGTATCAGTTAACGTAGGATACTTTTCCCTATGAACAGCTAGAACTTCTTCTGTTGTTATATCTCGTGCGTAATCCTTATGGCATTGACCTATTACTTCAAGTATAGTTACTACCTCTTTAGGAAAGTTACTTTTTTTTAAGAGGTGCGCTATCTTGTTGTATGTTTCATTGTTTAAAGATAATTTAAGTATTTGTTTTTCAATCATCGAGTTTTAAAACTCCTTTTATGTTGTTTTCAATTTTTAAGTCTCTTTCTAAGACTATGACATTAACGTTATTTATATTCCATTTCAATTTATTTATAAGTGATATGCTTTTCATTGTAGCATCTTTGTCTAAAGCTACAGAAACTTTGTCAAACTTATCACATAATATCTGTTCCGCTTCTTCTGTTAAATGAGTACCTAACAACGCTACACCTGTTACGTAATGTGATATAGCTGTTGCAGAAGCACAATCTTCTACTACTACAGCGTGTTTACATTTGGTATTTCCGCATATGTAAGGCATACGACTACTACCATATCTGTACCATTTAGGTGTAGAAGCGTTATCTAATGCTCTACCTGCGGCATCTATAACCTCATTTCTACTATTTTTGATAACAAATACTGCCCTATTTTTTTGATAATCATATCTTATGTCTGCTGAATTGTTTTGATAAGCGAACAAACAGTTATTATTATTAAGATAATTGACAAGTTCAATGGGGAAGTCATTACCTCTCCAATATCTCTGTAAAACTTTCTTAGCCTGTGGCGAATAACTATTCCCCCTAGAATTTTTATAATCAGTAGTTTCATTATCATAAGTCTTAGAAAATGATTCAGAAGATATATCATTCTTATATGTACCCTTTACGTTACAAGATGCTTTAAAACAATTAAACTTAGTAACATCACCAAAATTAGTAATAGATAAACTATTTATACCATTACATATAGGACAATCTATTCTAATAGATTCTTCTTTATTAATATTAATAGTATTAATATAAGATATTATATTATTATTCATAGTTTATAAAAACCTTTGTTTCGGGCTGATAAACCAACCTTGTATCACACAAGAAAAATTACGTCAAGATATTTTTTTTGTTGACAACTATTTTTTTATGCCCTATAGTCGATTTCTGTTTTTAACAATCCAAGAAGTCCTCTGGCCCATGAATATATTTTACTTATCTTCTAACCCAGTTATAGCGGCAAACTATCACTGTGACAAACACGTTGTAAAGATGATTCTCGAATCAGCACAAATGTTGTCTACCGCATGGCGGTGTCAAAAAGAAGCAGAACAAGATTTCTTCTCTCAAAAACTTGATGAATTAGGTGTGTATAAAATTGCACACAAAAACCATCCCTCGTGCATATGGGCTAGAGAAAGCGGCCCTAATTATAAGTGGCTCTACAGTTTGTTTTGTAGTTTATGTGTCGAGTATCGTGTAAGATACGAAAAGGTACACGCCTCTGAAAAACTCCTTGGCTTTCTTGCAAATATTCCAAAAAAAATAGATGGTGTCGGAGGGTTCACGCCGCCACCTCAATGTATGCCCGATCAATATAAACAAGATGATACTGTAGGTGCTTATCGGGCCTTTTACATCGGAGAAAAATCTGGTTTTGCCAGATGGAACTACTCTAAAAAACCAGAATGGATGGAAAACAACTAATGCACAAATTTAGACATACACCAAATACTAAAAAAGTTGTAAAAGAATTAATTTTACAAGGGCTTAGTTCTAGGGAAGTTGCTAAACAAGCTAATAAAATTTGTAAAAACGAATTACAGGCTTTTCTTACTAGAAATTCTGTGTTAGGATTAAAAGAAAGAATGGGGCTATGTAAAAAAAGCAATAGGGAATATGCGCCTAGAAAACACTCTAATAAATATGATAAATCTCTTGCGTATGAAGAGAAACCAGATTTTATAAATCATGAAGAATCTCGTAAACATAGATTAACAGAAGCATTAAAAAAATATTCACACGTATAGGTTTATTATGGAAAACACACATCAAAAAGGTTTACTATCTAAAATTTCTGTAATGAAACATTATACTCAACAAGGTTGGTATGTGTATAATGAGACAATGGGAACAGGCCCTATTGATATTGTTATTGTAAATCCTAACACTGGTGAGGTAAGATTTATAGATGTTAAAACCATGTCATTTAGATCGCAAACTGCAAAGCAACCTAATACAATGATTAATAGGTCTACATCTGATTTACAAAAGAAACTAGGTGTACAACTTGTATATTATAATACTGAAACAGGTGATGTTAAAGATTAAGGAGTTGACAATGAAAAGAAAAATAGAAGAATTGAAAGAAATTTTAGAAGAGTTAACTACTTTGTATTACAAAGCCGAAAAATTAAACCCAGATTGCGCTAGTATAATCAGTACAGCAGAAGATGTTGTGACAGACACAATTAAATTTTATAATAAAGAGAAGGTAACTTTACTTTCAAAGAAAGATTTTGATGTAAATTTCAAAATACTATTGGATTTTATGTTGGATTACGGACACTGCGGTTCTTTACCAAACATGGATGAGGATGATGGGACAGGAAAACCCTGTAATGGTTTAGCAGCTTATCTGGCTGCTGTTCGATTAGCAGGAGCAGACGTAGAGCCTCACCCAATATTATCTCATGCCGAAGTTTATACTGGAGATGGGACAAGTTACTGGAGAAAAGAGGACTGACCAATGAGTTTATATATTCAATTACGAGATGAATTATTATCTTCTGAAGAAGAACTTACTGTTCGTCAATATTGGATTAAAGCAGACTGTATTGAACTCCAAGAAAGTGGTTTTACTTATCTTGACACAAAGTCTGGTGAATGGGAACATATTATTCAAAAAGATAACAAGTTTTATTTGTATCCTAGTATGTTTGAGGACAAACCCTATTCTGATGATTTAGGATATGATTTTCTATGGGTTAGAGACAGGTTAATGGAAGGGTGTAAACTTGATTAAAGCCTTGGCAGCGGCTCCCGACCATTCCTTTAAATAGGGTGGCGTGAGTGGCTCCCGACTACTCCTTTAAATAGGGTGGCGTGAAGAAA
>CEUO01026914.1_pt1 | contig 26865 bp, 25 predicted proteins | sample 531391 | NCBI WGS metagenome assembly CEUO01 (sample SAMEA2622799, study PRJEB7988) | marine metagenome | isolation source: saline water (ENVO:00002010), including
TCCTGATTTCCAATCTGACCCTGTACCCCATCTACAAAAAGTTTTTCGTTTGCCGGGTTGCCCTAATTAGTACTCTTAATTACACTAGGGGTGGTGGTCGGGAATAGATAGTACTTAGTATTAGTATAGTTAGTACTAGTAAGTACTTATAGATTAGAGAAGATAAATAGGTACTTATTAGAGTAGTACTAAGATTAGTGTAATCTAGAGTACTTATTTAGAGTTGTTGCTTCGGTGACCAGTAGTTAGTGTGGTAACTGGAGGTTACCGCCATGAATCTTGATTACGCTCTTGAGGCTCGCGAAGCTTTGCGTTTAGTCTCATTGTTTGAGAAGTACTTCTACGAGATGAACTTTTACTGTGAGGCGACTTACGAAGTTGACGGTGTTTGGTTCCGTTGGAGTCCTCGGGTCAAGCAGATCCAATATCGTGAGAGTCTTGATGACGAGTGGATTCACGTTGCTCGGGTGTTCAAGATGGAGACTCCGGCTTTGATGTTGATGAATGTAGAGCACCTGTTCGCAGCATGTGTGCTTGAGCAGAATCGTGTTGCAACACTTCTTAAAGATGCCACTGGCGCGGGTAATGCTTTTGCTGATACACTCGCTTCAAAGCTCAAGGAAGGGAACACCGATGCCAGGAACCTCTGACGCCATTGCGATTACTACAGAAGACATCCAGTACGACACTATGACGCCTGAAGATGCGTACAAGACTGTGCAGGCTGCAATGAAGAAAGGCCAAGAGGCACTTGATGCTGTGCCAAAGAACATTAAGAAGATGGCTCAGGAGTACTCAGAGGGTGACTTGGTCAAAACAGACTTTGATGCTTACGGAGGTATGTAATGGCTACACCGGATCAAGAGGCTTACGAGCAGTTCACTAAGGCTTTGCGCCAGGGTCAAGCTGGACTTGATGCTTTGCCAGAAGACGTGAAGAAAAAAGCAAAGCGCGAGGCTGAGCGTTCTCTTGAGAAGGAAGACAGGTTTAGCTCTTACGAGCCTATTCCTGGTATGACGCCTACTGGCTATGAGGGTCCAGAGGACTCTTTTGAGACAAAGCCAATGAGCGAGTTGAAGAAAGACCGCTCAGAGTCTGAAGGGTTCGACCCAATCCCTGGTATTGCTCCTCCTAAAGAGCCAGGACCATCAAAGGAGTTTATGGGTCGTGAGGAGTACAAGGGCTTCCGTGCCCCTGCTGGCATGAGTGATGAGCAGATGAAGGCATGGAAGGAGGGTGTAGATGACCGCCTTCTTGAAAAAGAAGATCGTCTTCGTGAGCGTATTGAGTCCGCCAGCCCACAAGATCAAGTAAAAGACTTGATTCGCCGCGCCACAGAAGGAGACATGGAAGCCATTAAGGATATCGGCTATTTTGGCCTCAATGTTGGGTCTATGGTTGGTCCTCAGCAAGCTGCTGCTGATTTGGGTGTTGCCGCTATGGATGCCGCTGAAGGAGACTACTCTGGCGCTGCTGTTTCTGTCGCTGCCGCAGCACTGCCAGTTGTTTCTTCGGGAATGCTAAAAGCTGCAATCAAGAATGTAGAAGCAACCAAACTAATCGATATGATCCCAACAGATAAACAACGTATGGATCACTACGACTACATTGGTCTTCTTGGCATTTCTGGAGTAGACGATACCCTCAAAGGAATGTCAGATGACGCTATTGCAAAAGCATACAGTGAGATTCTTAACGGCGAAAAGATCATTAAGCGGTCCTCTAAAGACCCAGAAAACATCTACAAAAATGATGCTCTTGCCAAATCTAAAGCCATCAAAGAGCAACTACTCTTTGAGATGAGAAAGAGAGCTAGTGGGTCGTCAGAGAAAGCTAAGAAGTTTACTTCTGTAATCTCTGGGGGACGCATGGGTGGTGGTCGAGAAGGTGTCGAGCTAAGAAAGCGCCTTGTCGAATCTTACGACAAAGAGTTTGATAAGCTTACATCTTCCGACAAGGCAAATCGTTAGTTTTTGTAGCCGCCCTTTGGGCCAAGCTTACCCTTTTCCTTCATTGAGTAAGCAATAGCAACGGCTTGGTCCTTGGGCTTACCCTCACGGACCAGCTTGGCAATCTTCATCGACAATGCTTTCTTGTCGGACTTTGCCACATCAATAGCCCTTCTTCTTAGGCTTTGAGTATGAACCCTTGCGCGCCTTGTCTGCGAGGCCCTTGGTCATCTTCTTTTTGTCGCTTCCGTACTTCATGCGATACCTTTCGTTAATCCGTGGCTGGTTGATGTTTCACCTTTTTCAAGGCCCTTTCGTTTCTTGGCTGTGCCTGCCGCGTATTGAGCAGAACTAATCTTTTTGTGCTGTGCGTCAGGCAAGAGAACCTCGCCAGTAGCGTCTGGCCCTTGAGTGCTGGGCTTACCAGATCGAGTGCGCCAGTTACCCTTGGTCCATTTAACCAAAGACTCTTGTGTTTTTTTAAGGTTCATGTGTAACCTCCGCCCTTTGCCTTGTATTCTCTTGCAAGAGCTTGTGCCTTTCGGGCTGACCACTTGCCCTTTCTTCCGTACTTACTGCCAGCAAGAAGACGCTTGAAGATGCCCTTCCTGAGCGCGGGCTTTGTGTAGTTGCCAGCTTCGTTGACTTTGCTTTCAGATTTCTCGGCCATTACCATTTTACCTTGTTTGCCCAGTATGCGGCACTCATCACGCCCTTGGCAATGTTCTTGCGGTGACGCGCCTTGAAGCTCTTACGCTTCTTCCTCATGCGGTCAGATTCGCCGGATTTTGGCTTGCCAGCCGTCTTCGCGCCTTGCTCGCCAAAACGGATTGTTTTTACTTTGCAACCCTTCTTGGCGACGACAATATGACTCTTCTTCGGATGGTTTGGTGTCCGCTTTGGCTTGTTGACGCCCTTGACGCCAGCAGCCTTTACGCGAGACGCGACCTTCTTGGAGAAGTTTTTTCCACAACTTGAAGCCATCAGTAATCTTTTCTACCTACAGGATTTGGTGGTGTTGCAAGAGCAGTACCAATGCCAGCAGCCCTAGAAGCTTCTGAACCTGCCTTCATTGCAGCCAGATCACTGGCAAGGCCAGTGCCAGCACTAACGGCGGCGGCACCAACAGGACCACCAACCATTGCGCCAAGACCAGCGCCAATAGCTTTCAATGCGCCCGACAAAATACCAAAACCCTTGGCTTTACCCTCGGCCTTCTTTTTCTTGTCAATCATTCGCGCTACCTGCCCAGGCTTTCGCACCTGAGCAGACATTGCGCGACCGAACTCTTGTCGGGACGTAGAGCTATTGTTGTACCGGTTCATCTCGGATCACATAGCTGATATTGCAAAAACCATATTCTTTACCATCACAAATAATATTTGCTGGACGACCAGAAGCACACTTGAGAGTCAGTTGCTTGAATGCATGGTCAATCTGACGCTCATTCTTAAACTGTAGTTGTACGTTTCCAGAAGGAGTAGCAATAAACAAGTCGAAGGTTTTTGCGGCAGGGGGGCGACCACGAGTAGGCTTTGGTGCGGCCTTCTCGGGTGTTGAATCCTTTACTTCTTCAGCCTTGACTGAAACGGTTGCTGTCTTTTTTGCACGTGGCATATCTACCTCTTGTGTGTTTTATTCAACAAATAAACCATGATATTTATTTGTGTAGTACTTATACTCGCTGTAACAGTAAGTTACAAGATGACTGGAGTTGAAGATGGAAGAAGAAAAGAAGACGATCGATCCACGGTTTTCGCTTCAAAGCTACGACGGAATCTTGCATGTGTGCGAAGACATCTTGAAGAACTTCCGAAGTGGAATCATTGAAAAGGGCGACGTTAGCGCAATGATGAGCATTGTGACTGTGTCTCGACAAACGCTTTCAGACAAAAAGAAGTGGGATAGGCCAAAGAACCCTGCTGTTGAAGAAGTAGAAAATGTAAGCACTATGCTTACGTCTACCGGTCCCTTCAATATTGTAACTAATCGTGGGGTTCAGTGAGCGTATTATTGCCAAACCAAGATGGTTTTTGGGATCCAGAACAGTACTGCCACTTAAACAAAGTAAGGGCCAAGAGCGGCGCGCTGGTGCCATTTAAGCTTTGGGACCATCAGAGACTTCTCGCAGCAGCGGTAAACCAATGCTACGCGGACAATAAATGGTTGGTGCATGTAAAGCCGCGACAGGAGGGAAGCAGCACCTTCTTTACTTGTGTTGCTACTCAGCACGCAATGTTCAGACGTGGTTGCCGCGTTGGATTGTTGGCTCACAAAAAGCAAATGGCCAAGAACCTTTCCGAGATGGCTGTTCGTTTTCACCGGCACATGCCTGATACGCTCAAGCCCAAAAAGACTACTGGCCTAAAAAGAACACTAGAGTTTCCAGAACTCGATAGCAGAATGGTCGTGGCATCAGTAAACGACGAAGAACCTCTACGTGGTGAAACTGTTCAGGTTCTTATGGCCACTGAGATTTCTGCGTGGTCTGAAGTAGCTGGTCCAGATGCATGGACATCTGCACTAAACGCTGTACCAAGCAATGGTGGGTTCGTTATTGCAGAGTCTACTCCGAGGTACCACGGCGACCAACTACACGAAATATGCATGGACTCGGAAAACCCACACAGCAAGTGGATGAAGGTTTTCATTCCTTGGACCATGATTAATGAGTACTCTGTGACTCCACCGCCAATGTGGAAGCCGGATGCGCTGATTAGAGATTATGCTGACGCAAATGGACTTACAGCAGCACAAGCCTTCTGGATGCAAACAGAAGGACTTCAAAAGTGCCGAAACAACTTAGATAAGTTCCGAGCAGAGTACCCAGTCAATGAGCTTGACTGTTGGGTCATGGCTGGAGAGTCAATCTTTAATACAAAAAGATTGATGGAGATGATGGATCTAGTCGATCGAGGTACCGGCTTAAACGTAGAAGCAGAACCGTATGTACAGTTTTCTGAGCCTAAAGACAGCAATAGGTATTTAATATTCTGCGACCCTGCTGGCTCATGGTCTTCAAGAGATATGTTTGGTGTTCAGATTATTGACATTGATAACTGTGAGCAAGTTGCAGAGTTTCTGGGACACAGTGAAGCATTTAAGATGTCCGACATGATTATGAAGTGGTCGGCTGAATACAACAATGCTCGTGTATATGTTGAGGCAAACGGTGTTGGTGAGGCCCTTATTTCACACTTGATGGCTGCTGGCTTCCGGCACTTGTACCATAGGAAGGCAAGCTCATCGTATAAAGGTTCAAGCTCTAGAGTCCCTGGTTGGTACTCAACAGCAAAAAGCAAAGCACAAGCAATCTCGTTTCTTCAAGAGATTATTGATGATGGTTCATTGACTATGCATTCTGTCAGGGGAATCCGTCAGCTTATCAACTATCGAGGTCAATGGGACAAGCTCTCTAGAGATAGTCAGGGCGGTCACTATGACCTTGCAGCAGCAATGGCTGGGGCAGCTTGGGCATGGCGTATTGAAATCGGTGCTAAGTGGGAAAATCGCAAGCTATCAGATAAAGAGATAGCTAATAAAAACTGGAGAAGATTGATGAGGAAAATCGACAAAGCCTCTACAATGTCTTCTAATAGCCCTTGGGGTACCCATAGATGAGCTACGATTACGAAGACACCAAACAGATGTCTAAAGAAGAAAAGAGGGTACGTAAGCTTACTACTCTTATTTCTCAGACTGAAGACAACTTTAAAAAGTACCGAGCAGAAGAGCTTATTCGCAACCTAGCTTACTACCGTGGTGAGTTTTGGTCTGGAGACGGCTACTCAGTGGGCACTGCGCAGGATACTGCACGGCATTACTCGGCGGTTCAAAATGAAGTCTTTCCGATTGTTGATACGATTGCGTCTTCTTTGGCAATGGATCTTCCGCAAGTTGAAGCGATTGATCAAAGGGAAAACTCGTACAAAACACCATCACGGGCCCAAGATTCGACTTTTGCCGGAAAGCGTATTGCGGCTGCACTAAACTACTTTGCAGAAGAAGACTCTCTAGATGAGAGCCTTCGCGAGCTTATTCTGCACGCACTCATTTTTGATATGAGTGTAATCAAGGTCATGTGGTCTTCCGACCTTGGTCGTCCAATCTGGCGCACAAAGCTTCCATGGGAAGTTCACTTTGACCCCAACGCCAAGCGCCCTGAAGACGCAATGTGGTGCTTTGAGCGTTTTGTTATTCACATGGAAGACCTTAAGTCTCGCATTGAAAAGGGTATTTACTCTAAGCCAGAAAAGACAATCAAAGGCGACACGTACCCTAGAAGCTTGGTCTACAACCAAATGAAAGACGAAGCAGAGATTAAGCTTCGTGATGCTGGACTTAAAGAGTACGTTTCACTTGTTGAGTTTTGGGACTTCAAGCACAATAGGTTGTACCACCTTCACCCAGACACAAGCCAAATCTTGATGGAGTCTAAGATTCCTTATGGAAGACCCTACGAAGTCTTGGTATTTCATCCTGGGATTGGCCGCATTCGTGGGATCTCTGATGTTAGTCTGGTTGCTCCTGTACAAAGAGACATCAATGAACTTGTAAGTGCGAGACGAGAAGTGGTCGCAAGACTGCCTCGCCGCATGTTGATTGATTCAAAGCTGTTTAGGTCTGATGATGAGTTTGAGCGATTCAAGAACGCAAAGACTTGGGAGCCTACTCTGGTCCAAGGCCCACCAGACGGAACGATTGATCAGCACATTTTTGTTAGCCCAGAAATGCCAACGACATTTGACTTCAACCAACATCTGGCACAGTCGGTTGATTCTATTCGCTGGCTTCCTGGCATGGGCGACTACCAACAAGGACAAGTAAGGAACATTCGCACCGCTGCTGAAGCAAACATGATTCGAGCAGCTATCGAGGGTCGCTTGTCTATTCGGTCGCGAAAGGTTGTTCGGGTTGTGACAACTATGTTCAGGAAGGCGCTTGATTCACTGAAGTGGGCAATCGTTCATGAAGATGTATCTGGAATCAACTTTGATCGTATTTCAGATTTTGTTCAGTACGATGTAGAGCCTTCTACATTCAAGCAAGAGATTGTAGAAAAGTCTCCAAAGTTTAGACTTTTGCCATTCAGTCCACTCATGGAAGACAAGATTGCGCGAAGAGCACACTTGGTCGATCTACTTATGCCGCTGTCTTCTGGTGGTCCCATGTCAGAAGCAATAGACCAAGAAGAGCTTGTTAGAGAGATTGTTGACTCCTTCGGATTTAGGCCGTCGCTTGTAAAAGGTGACGCAGTAGAAGTAGAGTCGTTACAAGAAGGTGCAGAGGTTGACTCTGCGTCAGCTATTGAAGATATAGCAGCAATTGGCGCACCAATGCCAGGTATGCCTGTAATCCCCAATATGCCTGGAATGGGCGAGTCTTAGGAGACACAATGAAGATGAACTTTCACGATATGGCCAAGAAAGCGCATGGCGGAGATAAAGAAGCCATGAGTCTTCTTATTATTGAGGCTCCAAGCGGAATGATGGGGGCAAAGTCTCCAGAAGAATTTGCAGAGATGCTTGCTTCCGATGAGTCAATGGCAGAAAAGATGGGTGGCATGGACCACTTCTCTAAGGACTCATACAATGCATACGAAAATGAAGAAAAGCACGAGCACTCTTCAGATGATTATCCAGACGATCACCACGCAACAATGAAGCAAATGGCAGCAGAAATGTACAAGGCTTCAAAGCATCACATGAAGCTGGCCGATAAGCTTATGGAGATGTGCAAAGAAATGTACGGTGATTCTGATTCAAAAAAATCAGAACGTAGCGAATACTGATATGCCAATGTTTATGTACGAGTGCAGGTCGTGCGGAAACAAGTTTGAAGAACTATTCCTTTCTCCAGGAGCAGATACTTCTAAAGCTGATTGCCACTTTTGTGATGCTACGGCAGACAAGTGTGGCGTTCAAAGATTTACTCATGTCGGTCCAGTATTTGAAGGATTGCATGACTACTCTGTTGCCTTTGGCAAAGAGGTCAAGTCGTACAAGGACATCAAAAAGATCGAAGATGAGAACCAGTGGAGTCGGGTTGAGCCGGGTTCACAGGCACACAAAGACTACATCTATTCAAGCAAGCAAGAGATGTTTGAAATGGGCGAGGCGTACAACGAGGGAAGCCACGTTGGCCTTGCAAACCATATTCATAAGAAAGAAATGCTGGATTCAACCGGTTGGTCAGAAACTAAATATCACAAATGGAAAGCCGCATCAGATCAAGCTGAAAACGATGCACGATCTGGGAAGGTGGACATCTCACAAAAAGCGACTGCTAGGCCAGCCGCAAAGTAGGAAATATGCCCGCACAATACACATCTGAGCAACTCGCAGCCATGCCTCTTGAAGATCTTGAAGCGCTTGTAATGCAAGAGTCAGCAAATCTTGAGCGTCTTCTTGCTGGAGATGGGATGGCAGAAACGCTTCCCGCTGCTCCCATTTCAGAAGAGTCAATGATGGCACCAGCACCAGCCACAGAAATGGAAGAAGAGGTTGGAGATGTTGCGGTATCTGCGGTGATGGACCCAGAAGTTCCTCTGGATATGTTGTCCCCTGATCTCATTCAAGCAGCAACAACCGCCTTGGTTGAGGCTGGATTGATGGATCGAGCGACAAACCAAATGTCTCCTGATCTTATTCAGGTACTACAAGGTGTGGCTGATATGCAGTCACCCGGAATCTACAACCTAAACAATGACGCAGATTTGATGGAGTTCGTCAATGGAATTGCAACCGGAATCATCCCTATCGGAACAGCAGGCTCAAGTGCAGGGCCAAGCATCCCTGGACCAGCAGCCCCCCCAATCCCAGGACTTTAGTTCTGATGGTAGCTCTGGCGAAGACTCAACCCAGGTTACAGGTACAGAAGAGTCGCCTGAAAACGCTGTACTTGGGTCGGCAGAACAAGACCCAGAACTTCTCACTAGTCCCCAAGAGGGAACGCCGGATGCTCAAGATGAGCAACATGGCTCAAATGAGAATGTATCTCAAGAGACTCCACAAGTAAGCTTTGATAGCTTTAATGACATTAATGTCGCCTCTATGCCTGAGCAGGTTCAAGCATACGTAAAGCCAATCATGAGTCTTGTTGCTCAAGAAGTGGCAACAATGAAGGCAGAGAAAGAGTCTTTTGAAAGCGCACGAAAAGAGTTTGTTGACCTCATCGATGCAATGGAGTCTTCTGGCTACGAAGTAAAGCCACTACAGCTTCGCATTGATGAGCAAAATGATTTCATCAACTCAATGTCTTCAGACATGATTGATACTGCATGGCAGGCGTTTACTGCGACAAATCCTGAATACGAAAACATTCCAGACAATGCTCGTGATTTGTTCGCCAAGGAGCTTGAGTCCTTGTACGAAAAGTACGATGGCAACACTGTCCTTGATCGAATGAATGATGCGTATTCATATTCTTTGTGGAAAACAGGTATTGACAAAAACAGCCTGAAGAGTCAGAAGTATGGTAATGTTCAACCTAAACAAAATGAACAACCTAAACAAACGAAGACTTCAGATGAATCTGCAAGCAAACAAGCCCTCATCGCTGACGGACGGATTGCAACAAGTGCTCCGGTTCGAAGCGTCAACGAACTTGATTGGTCTGAAGTTTTAGACCGACACGCACACCTTTTGGACAGATAACCCCTCTCTTAGGAGAACAAAATGGCTCTTTTGGAGTACGCAACCCTGACAGTCCCAGACGTCGTAAAGAAGTCTGTGATTTCCTTCTACAACCGTGATCCGCTGCTCAAGGCCCTTCAGTCTCGTATGCAGGTCAAGCGTTCCGGTGGTTCTCAAGTTCGCGTTGTTCGCGTGAAGTCTGGCCACTCGGATGTCGTTGAGATCAACGAGACCAACCTCTCTGTGCCACTGGCCAAGCGCGAGACTCTTAGCGCCATGACTGGTGACTGGGCAAAGTACATCAAGCCCATCATCCTTCCGCACATCGATCGTGATCGCATGAGCAGCAAGGAAGAGGTCAAGCGTTTCGTTCAAGATGAGTCAAACGCAGCAATGCAGGCTCTTCGCAACGATGTCACTCGTCAGATTTACCTTGGTAATGTTTCAAACCTTCTTGGTCTTGCAACTCTGAACGGTGCTCGCGTTTCCGGTACGGCTTCTGGTTTCACCAACGGTGCTCTTCAGTTCCAAAGCCCCCTTGCCCAGGCAACTGAGGGTCTTACGTACCTGAACGAAACTCGCGTCGAAGATACTACAAACTTCGTTGACAACTGGTTCAACCAGTTTGAGACATGCACAATGGGTACTGACTTCCTGTCAGCCGCTGAGCGACTCAAGATTACTGCTGATACATACGCAGAGGACGAAGAGGGAATCTCCCTTGCTGTTCTTGGTATTGCAGATCACGTTCTGGTTGGCGATGAGGTTCGCACAACTGGTGTCACAAGTGGTCCTCAGCTTATGTACACGGTTGGTGACATTACCTCTGGTAAGGCAAACCCAACTGTTCACATTGTAAACGGCGTTCAGTACCACGCTAACCGTTGGATGACGGCTAACTCTGTTGTTGGTTCTGGTGGAGCAACGGTACAAAACCCTGTGTACCTGATGAACCCCAACACCATCCAGTACTGGGTCAACGCAAACAACGACTTCCGGGTGACCAAGTTCTCTGATCACCTTGAGACTTCAAATGTTGATGCTGACGTTGGTTACATCATACTTGAGATTCAGTTGGCTGTGACAAACCCAATGGCAAACGGCGCAATCGCTGCTTCTGCTGTTAGTTCAACTACTGCTTAAATCATAGCCCCCTTCGGGGGGCGTTCTTTTCGAGGTTTATCATGCCCGTACCTGATAAGGTTTATCTCTCAACTCCTTCGGATACTTACACTAGCGCCATTGGCGTTACCGGTGAGATCCGAGAGCACATCCACCCAACATACGGAAAGCAGTACTACCGGATGGTGAAGAACACTAGTGGTTCTGATATTGCTGCAAATCTTGTTGTCGTATTTGCTTCTGGCTCTAGCGTAAACGTTGCGCTTTCTGCTGGAGATGCTCCCAGCCATACTGTTGCTGGAGTTACTCAAAACATTATTCCAAACGGTAGCTTCGGCTGGGTTTGTTGTGGTGGCGACTGCAAGGTAACAGCGGCTGCTGATACTGCTGCAAATGCTTCTCTTGTAGCTACTGGGTCAGCCGGAAAGGTTGATGACCCGGCGATTTCATCAGTAGCCAAGGCTGCTGCTGTTATCGGTGTTGGACCGAACATTATCGACATTTCTGTTGAGCCTACCGGAATCATTCGGCTTTCTGGCTTGATGTAAGTCTACTTGTAGACTGCCAATATCCCCTAAGAGTGGTATGCTCTTGGGGGATTCTTTTTTATAGGTGTTGTTATGAACTTGTCTGACCTTAGAGAAGCCATCCGCGTAAAGACTGGGTACCCCGAGCGTGGTGAAACTGGATCTAGACGCCTAAACAACGTGATTAATCAATCACTCCGAACTCTTTGGGGAGAGATTCCTGAAGTGTTGTTGCGTACAGAAGAGCGCCTTGAGCTTGAGCCTCCACGCAAGTTTACGGTTGTCTTGGACTCAACAGATAAGAAATCGTTTGTTGTTTCTACTGGTGAGACGCCATTTAGCACTAGTGAGATTAGCCAGAAGATCTTGTCTGGTCGTTGGTTCGAGTGGCAGTACAACGGCAAGTGGTATCAGCGACGAATCTCAGAGGTATTCATTGATCTTGATGATGCAAAGCGTGTTGTCGCGGTAACTGAACCAGTGCCAACAGAAATCGCCAGCACATCTACTGCAATGACTGCGTACATCTATACATATGAGTACCCGTATGACGCAGACATTCAATCAATCCGTCGTATTGTAAAGAATCCAGAGACTAATCCTAGAGATGTGCCGCTTTCTGTTATCGGCGCAGAAATGACTGGAGCCAAGATTGGAACCGGTTGGCAGTCTCAAGGCGATATTCAATACTTCTCTCGTGGAGACTTTTATCAACAAGAGGCTCCGCACTATAAGCCTCAAGCGTCACGACTTTCCGGCCATCAGGCAGATAAAGATCAGTGGGGTTTTGACGGCACAACAGGAGCAGAAAACAGAGAGTTTGGTCCTGCTGGAGAGTTTAGCTACCGTGTTTGCCATGTATGGGGACGGCTTCCACCAACAATGGGGCAAATCGATGGAGCCGTCTCTACTGTTGGCGCGTCTTCTTTTGGCCCAGACATTGCGTACCCGTTTTATATTTCGTCTCCATCAAAGCCATCAGACAAAGTCTCATGCAACTGGGGTGAGCCTGCAATCAAGCTAGTCACTCCTGACATTGATTACATCTATGGGTTTGGTCAGGATGCAGATCTTAGGTCATCTGGTAGATCTGGTGTAGAAAAGTGGATCTTTCGGGCGCGGCACAGCACAAGCCTTCTGGATGCAGAAGGAAGCGGAAGCCTTTACAAAGGTGAAATGGAAGACGATGGTGTGTACTACTTGTGGCAAGTAGTGGACGGATCGACAAAAGAAGTTGTGGACCGGGGAGACTTTGACCCAGTTGCTCGTAAGTATCAGTTGAAAGATTTCATGGGCCACTACCACATTCGTTTTGATAAGCGGCCAACGGCCAAGGATCAGATTCTGATGTCATGCATCAAGCGGCCACCAACGCTTGGCTACGATACAGACAGTCCAAACCTTCCGCCAGAGTGCTATGCCTGCATTATTGAACTTGCCTGCTCATACCTTGTTGGTGATCGAGACGGGGACATTAAGCGTAAGAGCATGTACTACGATGCCCACCTGATTGAGCTTCAAAAGCTTAAGAGAATGTACACATTCTCTGGTCATGAAAGGCCAACTTTTGGAAATGGCATCAAAACAACTAGTTACTTTAGGACTGGAGACTACCCCGTAACGGAGACCACCTAATGTCATGGCCTGAATACAAAGGTAAAACCATTGGTTTTGCTAAGGTAATGGGCCAGTTGCCCGTATCTGATGGCAGTGTAGCCTATGAAATTATGAACTTTCATGGAACCAAAGCAGGGTTCCTTGAGAACAAGTTTAAAATCTTGCCTTTGATTCCTGATGAGTGGAACACTGATTCTGAAAAGACGGAAGCTGGTACTTTCGACACAGCAAAACAGCCTAGTGAGCTTAGAAACGTACTTGGAATGAAGTACGCAGAGTGGGAAGGAGAGGTTCCAGAGCTTTTGTTTCTGACCAGCGATGGGGCCTTTAGGTTTAGTCCAGCAAACAGAACTGGCGGAATGTCATACGGCTCTAGTTTTTATGATGATGATTCATCAAATGGACTGCTTGAGCAGTTTTACTACACATCAGAAAACATAAAGGTATCGGTAAAACCGCAATCAGAAATAATGTTTCCACCACAAATGGAAACCATTGGAAACAGGATCTACTTTACATTCTGTGATGGTGGTGGCGCTTATGTGTGGGACGGAATCCGAGTAAAAAGCTTTGGTTACTCAACTACACCATCTACAATCAGCGCGATTGGCCCTAGGCCAGACAACAGTGGAGTAAAGGGTGGATGGTCAAACGGCTCTGGTTTTTCTGACCCAGGTCGTATTGGGACGCTGAACTACAACCTGACAAATGTAATCTCAGACAACGTTGTCACGACAGGCGGTATTGAGGCTGGCTTGTACTACTATGCCCTTGTCTATGAAAATGAAGAGGGCGCTTATTCAGAGACATCTCAAAAAAGCAGTCGAGTAACCATTCAGTTTCACGTAGGTAAAGAGCCAGCAGACGTTGAAAAGTTTCGCAGAAGGTTCTTCCTGAACGACATACCAAAAGGCCCTGACGGAACTAAAGCTCGAATACTTTTGAGAACCATGAACCTTGCATCGCTTCCTCCTGGAGAGGTTGGCAATCTTAGGTTTTTGCATCGCATACCAAACAACCTGACAACTCAATACATCGATGACATTCCAGACTCAGAGCTTGGTTCAGAGTGGAACAGTCGTCGAAATGTTCCTGTCGGGTTCTACTTCATGAAGCCTTTTAATGGCTCAATGTTCTTATTGCGTACAGATGACTACCCTTCTCGCGTTTGGTGGAGCGAGCAAGGGCCAGACGGTTCGATTCCAGAAAGCTTCCATGTTGGGCACTGGAGAGACGTGTTTCCAGAGACAGGAGCCATCACTGGTGCTCTTCCGATTAGCATTGGCGGAAGCCAGTCAATGTTGATTTTTAAGGAAAACGCGACTCATTTTGTCGGTGGCGTTTACGCTGAGCCAGGGACAGAGGGCTGGAAGTTCGGAACAATAAGCACTATTGCTGGTTGCTCTGGTCCAAGCCTAAGCCAAGCATCTCCTAATGGTCAGATCGTTTGGTATGGAAACGGAACGTTCTGGATGCTCAACACATCTAAAGATGGTGGCGTTTTAGATATTGGCGCAACTATTCGTAAAAAGCTGTCCGAAGTAAATGACAACTACGCTCGGTTTGGTTGCTCTTGGGTAGACAAGGAAACAAAAGAAATGGTCTTTTGTCTTCCATCTGAAGATAGCACTACCCCTGATCTTCAGTTTGTATGGGACTACGTCAACAAGGGTTGGCGTATGCGTAAAGACCTTAAGGTTGTTGCTGCTGAGCAGATCGACGACATGACCCTTATTGCGGGTTCTTGGAAAGGTCGAAAAGCAGATGGACCAGTAGCAAGAGACAAGGACGCTGGGTTCTTGTCTCTTAAAACAGTCTGGGTGTACCGTAGAGGGTCTCCACTCTATGACCCAGGGTCAGACCTCTCTTGCACGTATACAAGCGGCTGGATGAGCTTTTCTGACTTCGGACCATCGTTCCACCTTTCTCAGCGTGCAGCGGACTCTGTATTTACGATGCAAGAACGCTCTGCTCGTATAGCGACAGTAAAAACATTTGCTGATTGGAACTTTGATAATGCAGTGGCTTCAGACCTTGAAGTGTCTCTAGTTCACCCAGAAAACGATGACATCTCTGTATACGGAAGTTCACTGAGCACCGCTGAGATTGAGACAAGTAACGGAGTCCAAGGGTCATACACTTCTGAGACAAGTCTTTATAGGGACACCAGAACGTATACCCACAGGCTTCCCATTGATATTCCATCATGCACTGTATTTAGTTTGTCTCTAAACGCTTCATGCATTGATGACCCGATGGCGATCATTAGTATTGATGCGTTTGGCCCCATTAGCAGCGCAGCAGCGTCTAGATCACCAGCACTATACGAGAAGTAAATGCCTTTGTTTAAGCCGTTTGGGAACTTCGCAAATGAAGTAATCGATCCAGAAAAACTTTCTGATGAGTGGAAGCAAGCAAAGAAAGTCGTTGATTCTGCTGGTTCGTGGCAGTTCAACTCTAATCCTGTAAGCGGACTTACATATTCAAGCCTTGCTGAAAACGGCGCAGGCGTTCGCACACACCAAAAACAAAGGTATGGCTTTGCTGGTGCTGGAACATCCATGGTTGATGACGTTCACAATATGGACGGAGTAAACCTAAAAAAAGAAGGGTCAGCTTGGTTAATACCCTACATGAGGGGCTTTAAGGAGGTCTGGGACGGAGACCTTGCTATCGAGTGGACCTCGGACACACCAGAGCTTGTTCTTATTGGGTACTCGTGTTGGGCGTACAGATTGTCTTCAAAAGACGAAAGAGACAACAACCTTGGGTACTACTCAGAAAGAGACCCAGACGCGACCCTAAAGTTCGTAACGTATGGTCTTGGAGACGACGGAGTGGACCGTGGATTCTATTTTCCAGCAGGTGTTCATGTAAGAACACAGATTGGAATGATGGTTGACGGAGCGGTTGTCGATGGCTCTGGCCCAGGAACAAACGTAGCCACCAATGGCCCAGAAAGCGTAGTTGGTGCAGGCTCAAGAGAGAAAGGAATCGTCACATCAAGTACGTCTACTCAGATACTCAGAGCAGGAACACATCGTGTATCTATAGTTGCTGGACAAGGACCGGCGAGCAAAACGAGCAACTCTGATTACTACGAAGGTGTAGACATGAAGTACTACTTGGATGACTACGGTGACTCTACACCAAACTACGGGGTCGCCATCTTAAATGCCAGAGTATTTGTGGTGCGCTTTCCACGCGGAAAGATGCTGGGAGCATAGTAATGGACAAGCCAAAATCAACAGAGGAAACAACTCAAAATAGTATTTCTAGAATGCAGTCAGAGGTGCAGTCTGCAACAATACTAGAAAGAAAGCAGTTGAGCAGAAGCGCATTTACTGGCGATACGATTAATGATTCTATTATTTATTGCTCTAGAAGTTGCTCTACAAACGAAACGGTAGAAGGTGAGTTCCTGTCTAAGTATCTTCCTTTTCCAGAAACAAAGCCCGGAGGTTACTGGGGTTCAGATCCAGCATCTACAGATGGCGTAACTGAGTCACACGATTCTATTTGGCACAGAGAAAACAGAAGAAACTGGGATCTTATTAAAAGCTGCTCAAGCAAGCAGTTTGCTTTGGCCTCAAGTGATGCGGTTACCCACAAAGTTGATATCTCTGCATCTGGCGCATATGATTGGGGTGGGTCTGGAGAGTACTACGAAGAAGGCGTAGAAGCCTTGTACAAAAAGTTTGGCCAGTATCTTTTTAAGATTCCAAACAATGGCAATGGATACAATATTTTGTTTAGTGCTGATGTGTCTGTTGGGCATTGCACTACAAATAAAAGTCCAGACAAGTGCGACATTGTTTCCTGGCACTCAGGAAGTCGCTTTTGGACAAGCGTTGTGTATTTCTTGCTACCAAACAAAAACTCTAAAAGAGTCCTCTGCTGGTCACCTGGGCACATGCTTGGTGCATCTGCACGGGTAAAGTCAGACAAGATTAATCAAACCAAGAGGGCTATAAACATTACGCACTCTTACACTGATTTGGTTTCAATCAATGACATCTTTATCCAAAGGCTGTGCAAAGCCCAGGGCATTGACTACACAGCCAGAAACATGAAGCTTGACGGCTATTCGTCGTTTGGATGGGGAATGGTTGGGGGCATCGATAGATGGGATCGTGTAGATGCCCTATCAACCGGAACACTAGCTGTTCCTGAAAGCAGGTATGTAGAAAACTTTGACTTTGGTGAAGACCCACACCCAAACAAAGGACAGCGTGTCCAGATTTTTGGTGGAAACTCGTCCTTCATTGCGTTCAAAGATAGGCTGAATGATACCAAAAGCTTAGACAACCACTTTACAGAGTAGCAATATGGCTCGGTTTCAAAGAACATTTACGCCTTCTAGCAGCGATGTAGACGTAGATGAGATCTATGATTTTTGTCTGTATAGTCCGACCAAGTTTATTGATGACACTGGGGCTACAGAGCACACATTTGAAGCTTTGAATGGTGGCCTGACTGGAGAAAATACATCATCAATAGCTGGCTCAGTAAAGTCAGAGCATTTTCGCAGTGGCACATTTGCTAGAGGGTACCACTATGGATTTACGTTTCCAGAGCGTTACAACGAAGCACAGTTTACTGTTGATACAGATTCTTTTGATGTCCTATACAGCCCTCAAAATAGAGGACTAATAAACAGGCCAAAAGATAAGCTGTTTACGCAGTCGTATGGAATGTGCGCGAACCTATTTATCCCCTGGGACGCGGTTGTATACATCAATTACCACGCATTTTTTGACCCGACTTTGTTTCAAGAGGACAACATAAACACTCTTGGCGAAGACTGGGAGCTTATTGGCGACATGTCTCATCATCGATTGTACGTTGATGGCGTTTACCAAGAGGGGACAGAAACAAAATGTCCACCCTCAAGAGATGACGCACAACCATCAGAAACCGCAAACAGGTGGCACTCTAAGACAAAGGTCGTACATGTTGGCCGTGGTTACCACAACTTTGAAGTAATGATCTATCTTCTGCTTCAAGATCATGGCGCAAAACCAGACTTTTCTAGAAAGATTGCTGCTCTTTGTGGTGGACTAAACATTGTTGCCATAAAGTCTGGAGCAGAAAAAAACTTTGGAATCGACGAGTGGTATGGTGTCAAAACAGACGACCTTGTACACTTTGAACTTTTTTAGGTGATGTGATGGCTGACGAAAAAAAGAAAGCAGAGGCAGCAGATGTACTTTCTGGCGGTCAAAAGACTGCCGCTGCACTAAAGATTGGGACACAATCTGCGCTCGCTGGCCTAAAGGCTCTGGTAAGACACCGTGAAGCCAAGCGTTTGCAGAAGCGCTTAGAGGCAGATCGTGCTGCATTGCGAGCACCGGTGCTTACAGACAAGGCTCTTGCTGAAGCCAAGGCCGCTGAAGACGCGATTGTGCGCCAAGAAAAGGCCAAGCAAGCAAGAGGTGGTGGTCAGTCTGGTGTTGATGCTGACCGAATGAAGGCTGCACGAGACTTTGCTTTGAAGAAGACAGCACAGCGATTGACTGCCCGCCAAGCGGGAGTCCTTGGTCAAAGGAAGCAGATTGCTGAGGGTGCCGCTAAGGCTGCGGAACAGTTGAGCCAAACCCGACTTGCCCGCGACATGGGCCTTATCCAGGATGCATCTAAGATTCTGTCAGATGAGGACACCATTAAAATGCTTGGTGAGGCCGGAAAGCGTAAGCGTCCAAAGAAGACCAAAGAGATTGAACAAGCAGCAACTATCGCAGAGAGTGGAACTCTTGGCGTAATGGGAGACGCATAATGGCTGAGATTCGACCATCACAGGGGCGTGAGCCATACACTGGCGCAAACATTCTAGGTGCTGGCATTGCTGGATTTAGAACACCAGAAGGCACCGGTCTTTCTCCAGAAGCTGAGCAGATGCTCAAGGAAGCGTACCTTAGACAACTGGCAGCAATCGCAAAGCTTGAGCAGGAACTCGCGATTCAGTCAGTAACTAGCTACGCAAATATTATTACGTCTGCACAGCAAGCCGCCGCTCAAGCTGTATCAGCAGTAGCGAATCTTGCTCGTACTGGGCAGATGAATAATCAAATGGTCAGTCAAGCATTGCTGGCAATCAATGGAGTAAAGCAAGGCATCATAGATGAGTTTTCTCCAAGGTATGAAGCCAAGTCGTCTGCATTCATTAAGCAGCAAGGATTCTCTCTTGAAGAACAGGCCGTAACTGCAATAACCAATACGATTAATGAGCTAAGGGAACGAGGAACTCCTCCTGACCAAGTTGCTGCGGCTATTCAGCAGCAGATGGCTAAAGTCTCGCAGGATGGGTACTCAAATGTAGTTGGACCAAAACTAAGAGAGCTTCAGTCAATGGGCGCAGATGTTGTGACCCTAGTTGACACCAAAAAGCTTGCTCGCGGCGCTCAACTAGACGCCCTGTCTAATGCATATGATATCGCTATTAGGGGCCTTGACCCTACAGGTAATTGGGATCAAAAGCTTCGCGCTCGACTTTCTGACCCATCACTAAAGACCGGGATTGTAGGACAATCAGCCTTAAATGGAATCAGGGACAGAGAGTATCGAGATTTTGAAACCACTTCTGCGGAACTAGATGCTGCTGAGCGCATTCGGATACAAGGCTCAGACAGAAAAAGAGCACTGGAAAAAACGATTCTAGGTATGTCTGTAGGCATACCAAAAGAGATTGCACAAAACTTCACTAGACTCGCAAGCATGTCTGCTGAGCTTTCAGCAAAGGGTCCAGAAGAGTTCGCTAAGTCTCTTCAAGAGATGCCAGCACCGTTGTCGGTGCAGATGACAAAGCAACGTCTTGAAAACCAGCTTGAGCAGCTAGACAATCCGACAGACCCCTTGTCACAAGCCGTTGCAAGATACGCAGCAGCAATCCCCCGATTCGATACCTACATGGCAGCAATGGGCTTTAAGAGCCCATATAAGGCCGTCAGGTACATGATGGACCATCCAAGTGAGCGGATGGAGTATGTAAAGCTAGTAAAGAGCCTTTACGACTCAGGTCAAGACGATCAACTAGACAGACCACAAGCCATTCAAGAGCGTCTTCGAGTGGCTGGTTCATCAGAAAAAGATTCTCTTCTTAGAACAACAAACCTTACACGACCACTAGAGCGTCTGTTTGGTGTGGCGATTAACCGCCCACCTGCCGCAAGGTACTTCAGTGGAAACAACACCGTAGATCAGCTTGAAAATGCAATAGAGTCTCTTCGAGCTATTGGTGTTCGAGAGTTTGAGCAAACTCTTGATGATGCTGATCGTGAGGCCATTGAAAGCATCGCAGTTGAGTCTGACGAAGACCTTACTCCGAAGGAAAGAACAGCATTCGACACCTTTGCTGCAAGTGTTCCAAAGGAGCGCAGGCAAAAGGTTATCTCCGCTGCTGAAAGGTACCTTGAGCGCATTACTGGTGAAGAACGACTGAAGCCCGGTGAAAAAGAAAAAGAGGGCATCTACGCTCTTCCTGGGTTTGAGCCACTCCCACCAAAGCTTGCCGTCGAAGAAGAACCAGAGCCTGTTGCCGCACCAACGGCTGCGCAAAGATTTACCGGTAGGGGCATTGGGTTTGGTGGCGACCCAGATTTGTACCAAAGGAACCTTGAGGAAGCGCGAAGAGAAAGGGAAGCCGCTGATGCTGCCGCTATGAGCGCCCAACAACCACCTGCACGAACAGTGGTTCAACAAAGAACTACACCAGGGCCTAAGCCTTCTATGAGTTTACCTCCTGAAGGTTCTCCACCAGGAACATACGATGCGCAAGGACGGCCAATACCAGACCCTAGAAATCGAGCCATTGCAGATAAAGGCGATGATACAGCCGCAAAAAGATTTAAAAACATGATTGGTAACTAGGGATAGAGCGTAAATACTGATGGCCAAACAACCTGACTCAATGGCGCTCTCAACAGAGTCTGCCCCGGCGACAGAAGCATCTGCAAAACAAGACGTTGTAGACTTTGGTGGTTTTGAGCTATCCGTTAGCGCACCACCGCCTACTCCTGAACTTGATTTGAGCGCTGAGCCTGAACCAGCAAAAGATGACGATAGCTGGTTTGGGTCATTGTTCGATGATGATGACGAAAACGAAGTAGAAAAGCAGCTTGAACGGGCAAGGCAGCTTCCGTCACAAGAGCAGTTTAAGACCGCTTGGCGTCATTCAAAGAAGGCTAGGGATCCCATTGCTGCACAGGTTTTGGCAGCCGACACATACAGCACAAAGCCTGTAGATATTGAGGGTGTAGAAGAAGAGAGCGGCCTTGTACCAATCAAAGAGCAGGGCATCCTAGACTACACCATTGATAAGACCGTAAAGGCTGGCGGGATGGTGCTGGGTGGCCTTGAGTATGGTGACGTACCAAGAAGCGAAGCCTGGATTAATATATATAAGGGCTCTGCAAAGCTTCCTGATACAGGAACATTCTATGGAGACATCCTCGCTGACCTGACCGGAAAGGGACTGAGTGGGTACAGGCTCGTAAAGGACATCTTTGAGGGTTCAAAGTTTGAGTCTGAGGAGTCAAAAGACCAGTACTATAAAGACCTTGAGGATCTTGGAAAGAACATCTACTCAGCTTTTGCTGATGAAAAGCTTCTCAAGAAGGCCCTAGACACCAAGGGCTACTTTATTGACCGACCAGATTATGGACCACTAAGCGGTGGTAATGCGACTGGAGAAGATCTAGTAAACATTGCCTTCCCTATCGACACCATGAAGCGTTTGAAGAACAACGCTCCAAGGAAGCTTAAGCCAACGTCAACTTCTTACGTTGTTGATGTACTTGCAAACCCAATCTCTAGGGCTGGCTTTGGTTTGGCCATGGAGGTTGTCGCTGACCCACTTTGGTTTGTTGGTCCAGCAAAGGCAACACAGCTTGTTTCTGTCGGGAACAAGACATACAACCTTGGATCTAAGGGACAGCGTGCTGCTTCTGTTCTTGAGCGGTACTCGGGCGTTACTGGCAGCGGTGTGCTGCAACAAAAGCGTGTTGTAAAAGCGATTATCGGTGACGCTGATGAAGCCATCAAGGTTCGTGCAGACATGCTTGAAGTGGCAGACAATGCCGCAATGGAAGCCATCGCATCACAGAACAAGGCTCAGAAGTTTGCAAGCATGAAGAAGCTTGTAGATGCTGGCAAATCTGCACAAGATGCAGTTTCAGTTTTGAGGAAGCAGCTTAATGATGAGGTCGAAGAGCTTCTAAAGTTGTCACAAAAGTACTCTGACCCGGCTGCTGGGTTCCATGCAAAAGCCGACTACGCAAAGATTACAAACACTATAAATGCAGTAAAGAAAGACATAGATCTTCTCTCTTCTGTTCCAGACCAAGCTAAGCTTAGCAAGATGTTGGCCACGAAAGAGGCCCATTATTTGAACACGGCTTCAGCACACAAGGGTGCCGAGTCTACTCTTAGAGAGTTTGTTGACCTTGTTGGCATTACAAACCCCAAGAAACTTGGCGTTGTAGAGAAGAGTAAGATTCCAATCTTTGGAACAATCAACTTCTCAGACCAGACGTACACCTTTGGTACTGGCTCTCAGATTGAACAGGTCGGCAAGAAGATCAACCAGCTTCTGGGCGACGATAGCATCATCATTTCAAAAGTAGGAGACATCAAAACTTTTGCTGATGACATGAGTCCGTCTACAATCTCATCAACACTTAACGCTGCGCGGGCATTGGGTGTTGATTCTAAAGAGGCACTTTCGGAAGGTCAGCAACTTTTTAAGTTGTTGTACGACACAGGAAACGCGGTTGGGCAAGTTCCCCGTTTTATCTACGATAGTTTCGCCAAGATTCTAGGAACACGTCGTCTACAGCCATACTTTGCGTCTCAGCACATCAAAGACAACATGAGCTACTACGGCACACAGGGTGCGTATAGCGTTGGATTGTCGGCAACAAATAGCAACTTGGTGCGCATTCAAAGGCTTCGACCAGAGCTTTGGGAGAACTACCAAAACTCAGTAGAGAATCACGCAAAGCAAATCGCCGCACTTCATACATTTGCCAGAAGGGAAATAGGCGTTCTATACAAGCTTGCTGGCGGTAAAGATGGCAAGGGTGGCGCACTTGCTGAGTGGAAGAACTCCATTGAAACACGAGAAATACCGCTACTTGAACAGGAAATCTCTGCCCTAGTCCAAGACATCTCTAAGTCGTCAGATCCGTCTCAAATCAGGGCAATGAAGAGAGAGCTTCGATACAAGAGATCTGTTCTTGAGGAAAGGCAACAGGTTCTTTCTGATGACTACACAGTCATTGACTTTGTAAATGAAGCTGCACACGCCGTTGAAACTGGTGCAGGCAAGATTCAAGAGAACCCATGGCTTAAGCCAGCTATTGAAAAGTGGGCATCTGTTCGAGATGAGATTGTTTCTTCAACTGGGAAAACTGCTGATGAAGTAGACCAAGCCCTCGTCGCAATGCTTCGGTTCTTTTCTGGAAATGAAGAGGCCGCAGCGGCAACAGCAAGGCGGATGTTGGTTCTTGACCAAACAACGCGAGGTGTAAAGCCAGAACAGCAAGTTCGTTCAAACATTGAACTCATTAATGCTGCAAGAAAAATCAAGCTTACTAGCATGGATGAGCTTCTCAATGAGCTAGACCCAAACAAGCTTACTGAGATTGTATATAGAACGCTTGATATTGATGAGAAGATGCCCTTTGGAGAAGAAAGGGCCCAAGCTATTTACAATGCTGTTCTGAAGGCCGTAGACGGCGACGAGGACATTGCAGATGAGCTTCTGATGTATGCCGCAGGAGCATACGGAGGAACGCCAGAAGAGGCACTTAGGCTCTTTGCAATGGACGTTAGCGGTGACCTCAAGCGGGTTGCAGAACAAGCAGGCTCTTCTCCGTCTATTCTTAGTGCTGATGACCTGAAGATGATTCACCAGGGAGGGGCTCACCCAAGGCGCTGGGAGAAGCACCCAGAAATAGACATTGTCCCACCTGATTTGACCATAGAAGAGTTTGTATCTGTATCGAAGAATCAGCCCATAGAATATGGTGCTGTATATGATGCTGAAAACGGCCTCCAGGTTGCTTCAGCAAAGGGAACCAAGGATGGCGTAAACATCCACAAGAACATCAATAAAGATTTTCTTGATGAGCTTGTTTCAAAGGGTACGGCAGTCTCCGTACACAACCACCCCAGCACATCAATATTCTCTGGAGAGTACCTCGAAACCATTGGTGACGACGTTCTTGACTCTGCAAACTATTTCCACCACGAAAGCAAGACACATGGCGTCTTTAGCTTCAAGGATTTGGTTGCAGGCATTGCTCTGAATGAGCAGAAGATGATTGTCGTAAACCCGGATGGTTCATTGTGGGTGCTTGAAAGACCAGCAAATGGGTGGATTGATACGGTTCCCCCGGAACTTACAAAGTACCAAGAGAGACTCCGACACCTGACCATTGATAGCGGCCTCCATCTTTACCTTGAAAAGCTTGATGAAAAGGTTTTGAGTGAGACATACTTTGAAATGCAGCCCACCATTAGGTGGTTTGAAGGCCAAATATCAGACCTCAAAGATGCGCTAAGCAGTGGTGCGATAGACAAAAAGAGGTATGATCAGCTTCTGAAACGGACAAAGGAAAGCGGTGCTCAGTTTGTTCTAAGCAAAGCACAAGAGCTTCTAAACAATAAAATCTTGGATGAGTTGGAGGATACCTTTGGAACAAGACCTTATCGAACAGTTGCTCCAGGCAGATATTCGTCGTCGGGACCGGTACGCAGACTTCAACAAGAAGATTCTTTTAAGTCTGAAAGAAGCCTCCTCAAAAGAAGGCTCCGCTCGTCAATCGAAGACAAAAAGGTCCAGACAAAAGCGGCGCTAGAAGAGATCAGAAACTTCCGTCTTGGTATTACAAAGCCAGAAGACTTTGTATTCAACTCACATGATATTGGAAGAAAGATACTCGTAGAGAAGGTCGCTGCTAAGCGGCGAATCGAAGAGACCCTGTTCCGCAAGTTTAACTATGAAGACCTTAATGAGATCCCAGATGATGCTCAGGACTTTGTGCAAGACTTGGTTGGATGGATTGAGTCTGACTATCCTCTTGGCGTTCCTGTTGATACGGCTGCAAAGAAGGCCAGAACAACGGCAGAATGGCGTAATGAGAAGCTTGATGCATTGGGTTTGGAGGACTGGTCTGTTGATGAGATCGACAAGCTGAAAGATGATTTCATTTCCATTAGAAACATGGATGCTTCTGTTGCTGATAGATTCGAGCAACTCACAGGAATCCAAAAAAGGCTTGGGTCTCGTAGGGTTGATCAGACGCTACAAAAGCAAGAACTAAAAAAGCGTGCCCGCAAGCTTCGTAAGCAACGCATTGACACGTCTGTCCGTCAGCTTGTGGATGGTGCTCCAGACTTTGACACAGCAAAAAGCCGTGTTCGAGAGATGCTGGATGAGGCAATGGACCTCCCGCCAGGAGACATCTACACAAAGCTCAAGGATGATCTAGCAGAGTCGTTTACAAAGAACTCTTACAACACCAAGATCAAGACGGGTGAAGCTGCTGAGAGGGCAAAGGTTCGTGGCAGGACATTGCTTGAAGAAGAGTTCGAGAAAATGTCCAAGCAGCTTAAGGAAGAGATTCCAAAGCTAAAGATTCCAAATGTAGACCCCAAAAAAGAAGCCCTTGGCGTTGCCTTGAAGGACTGGGAAATCGATGTCTACAACAAGTTCAAGGATGTCTTTTCAACGCTAGATGAAAAGGATGCGTTTCTGGTGGCCTACGGTGCCCTTGCAGACACTCCAAAGATTCCAAAGATGACTGACCAGTACATTGGAATCCAAGAGCGGTACAAGAGCCTTATTGGCCAACGATTGGGTGAGATTCCAGAGGAGCTTCGCCCGATTCGTGATGCTTTGAAGTCACTAGTAAAGCACTACGAAGACTTGTATGAGAAGTACGGCATGAATCTGGTCAAGAGCCCCGAAGAAATGATGCGATTCTGGGGCGTTATTGACTATGTTCCGCACAAAAAGCTGCTCCCCGCAGATATGCGCCCAGGAGAGCGCCCCCTGTCTACAGAGTACATGGGGAACCTGTCGAGTCTGGCGTCTTCTATATCTAGAGACATGCCACAGAAGAAGCGAAGGCTTATTTCTGGGACAATAGCAGAGATAAATGCGTCTGGTGGCAGCACAAGAATGGGCATTAGCCCCACAAACTTGATGATTAACTACGGTCGTGCAGCAAAGTCTATTGCTGGTCAGGACTTTATGTTGTCGATGATTGCAGGCGGCGTGCTGAAGCCGATTAGCTCAAAGCCTGTATACGACAATATGCTTGAAAAGCTTGCGACAAAGTACAATCTCGTCGGAGATGTTCCTTTAGAGGACATTCCTCCCAATGCTCTTGATGTTTTGGTAAGAGAGAAGGCAAGCAAGCGTGAGCTTGAGGCGCTTGATGCTGCTCTTGAGCGTGTAACTGACGATCTCGTACCAATGATTCCAGCCTATGAGAGGGCAGCAGAAATGGGCTACGTCCCGCTGTTCGATAGGGCAGTCAAGAGTCTTAGCAACGACATCATAGTCAACGGCAGTCGAAGTGATTGGGCTGGCATGATTGATGAAGACATTCTCAGGCAGTTTGAAGAGATTGCTTCGTACCCTCAAAAGATGAGAGAGGACCAGTTTGCGAAGTACATCCGAGAAACGCCATCAGTCAGGGCAGCAGATGAAATCATTGCTCTTCTTGGCAAAATCAAGATGGATGACTTCAATAAGGGTCGTGAGCTTTATGACCCAGTCACTGCATACAATGCTTTCTTGCAGGAAGAAAAGCTGAAAAAGGGACTGCTGCTCTCTAAGAGAGGCAAGAGTCCTGAAGATATTGCAAGCACGCTCATCAACGAGTCTGAAAAGCTTTCTTTGTCCGCTTGGTCACGAGTAGCAAAGGAAATGAACGCTCGTTCATCAGAGTTGAAAAGCAGCCTGACCGTAAAAGACCCAGCAGCATTGAAGGCGTTCTATTCAGAGGG
>CEUO01041935.1_pt1 | contig 26532 bp, 17 predicted proteins | sample 531391 | NCBI WGS metagenome assembly CEUO01 (sample SAMEA2622799, study PRJEB7988) | marine metagenome | isolation source: saline water (ENVO:00002010), including
CCCTTCACGGGTACTTACAGACTCTGACTATGTTAAATTCTTTTTATTTCATATACTTGTTATCTCCATTTAATTATTGTTATCTTCAACTTCCACCATAATTTAGGTACCGTTGGGGAAAATGGACTTTTCATAGACGAGGATTTACTATTGCAACAGCATTTGCAACAGCATATTTATAGACGAGGAATAGACGAGAGAATAAAAAAATATAAAAAATGGTATAATGATGGCAGGTGTGCGTAAGGGTGGCTGGTACGCAGATGTATGTGTGTGTGCGTAAGGGAAAAACTTTACTCAACGGCATCGGCTTTGAGCGAACGCCCAAGATGGGGGGTGGGTTTATATATATGTACTAACCATCCATTTTTTTTACGATTTTGAAACTTTAGCTTGAAAGGGGGAGAGGGGCGTGGGGAATACGTGGTGATGTATGCTATACTATTAGAGAACTTACATTACGCCCCTCATATATTATTTTTTAATACATATGAATCTTTGTACTTGGTGAGTGTTTTTTTGGGTTAAGGATAGAGACTTCCTACCCCTAGCTAATGCTAAGGTGCGTCCTATCCCTTTGTACTCGGAGCCGTGTATGAGCTTTGGATATATATATCAATACAGTAATATATACGGGTAACTTTATTTAAACTCTGTATAGTCCTTATGCTCGCTTTTTTACCTTCGACTCGCTAGCTGCTTTGCATAACCCCTTCTTGTGACAGCTTTGTTTTGTAAGACCAAGAAGTATTTAACCAACCATCTTACCCTTAAATATAAAACATTCCTTTATTTATTACAATTTTTTTATTATATTATTTGATGGAAGTTAAGTGCCGAAACAAAGTGTTTGACGTTTATGATGTGGATGAATGTAGTGATTTAAACATAGACTACCAAGAAGATTGGAGAAACGCAGAAAAAGGCGATTGGATACTTACTTCGGATGATAAAGTCCTTCAAGTTTTAAATAGGCGAGTAGAGAATAAGAAGACCCATAAAAAGCCAGTTATATATATAAGGACTGGGTATGGTGAGGTTCCTACCTATAAATCTTCTATATTTGCACGTAAATGTAATGATTGGCACTGGGACAATGGTCACAGGTATGATTTACTTAAAGATGTTAAGCCTACGTTAAAACAAAGTATGTTTGTTAATAGGTTGATTGATATAGCAGATTTAGGTGATGATGGTATGTGGAGCTATGAAAGCGTGGTTCGTGCATATCAGTCTGTATATAGAGATAATAACCCAACAACATCATTACAGCGAGGATTACATATTTTAAGAAAAAAATCGGTAAAGGAACATATGAGTAAATTAATGAAAGATAGATTTGATGATATAGGTGCAGATGATGACTATATCGCAATTAAGTATAAGAATTTTATTGAAAATGAAAAAATATCTGCAGGTGTAAGATTGAATGCTTTAAATAAGGTAACTGAGTTAAGAGGTCACTTTAATAAAGAAGTGCAGCAGATTGAAGGTCAGACTATATACGCATTATCTGACACTGATAAAAAGGTACTTAAAGCTGCATCCATAAAAATTTCTGATAAACAAATAGAACAATTTCTAGAGAATGGAGAATTAAATGGCATTAGTAAAGACGAAGATACCAACGGTAAGCACCTTAAAAATAAAACTAGACACAAAAAAAAGAGAAATAGAACTAAGGGGCGAGAAGTACAAGGTGACTGAAGATGTCACTAAGGTTGTAGAACTCTTAATGACCGAAATTAACGTCTTAACTGCCTTATTTGAAAATATGAACGAGTTTAGTGAGATAGGTCAATCTTGAAAGTAACCCCAGCACAGAAGAAAGCACTGTTAAAAAGGATGTATTTAGACTTTTTTTTCTTTGCTAAATTTATTTTTGGTGACGAAACTCAACCAATGAACTATCACGTTAGAAGTGAAAGTCCAGATTTCCATAGAAAAGTAGTAAATACTTTGATGAAGTTAGAATCTGGCAAAAAATTAGCTGTTGTTGCTCCCAGAGGGCACGCCAAGACAACACTTGTTTCTTTACTTTACCCACTACACCGAATTTTATTCGGGGAAGAGAGATTTATTTTGCTAATTTCGGAATCTGAGATGCAGTCTAAGTATTTATTAGAAGCTATAGGTGACGAAATCGAATATAATGAAAAATTACAATATTTTTTCGGTGACAGGATGGGCGATGTGTGGGGAAAGGAAGAAAAAGAGATAATTACGGGTTTCCACCCCGATGGGAGTCCATCTGGTACCTGCAAAATAATGGTTCGTGGTACTGGACAGAAGGTTAGGGGACTTAAATATAACGCATATAGACCAACATTGACAATAATCGATGATGGTGAGGGTGATGGTAACACTGGAACGCAATTACAGAGAGATAAATTTAGAAGATGGATAGATACGTCAGTTGTTCCTGGTTCAGATGATGGAAAAGTAGTGTTTGTAGGAACAATTGTAGACGAAGATTCGTATTTAAACAATGTAGCTGGAACAAAAGCCTATAATAGGGATGGAATCAGAACAGCAAAAGGCTGGGATTCACTATTTTTTCAGTCTATATTACAAGATGTAGAGATAGGACAGTATATTGCATCTGGAAAGGAAATATTAGATGAAAATGATGAACCTAAAGTTCTTTGGAGAGACAGAAGACCATATCAATGGCTTAAATCAAGACAAGAAGAAGCAAGGTCAAAGGGAGATGTCGGCTATTTTTTCCAAGAATACCAAAATGTCCCTATGGATGACTCTTTTCGTGTCTTTAAGCGTGATGATATCCAGCATTATTCTGGTTATTATAGCAGGCGTAATGGAATTGATTATATGTGTATTAAAGATGGGGAGGAATCTAAAGAGATTCCTGTTAACACGTTCATAGGTGTTGACCCAGCGTCTTCTGAAAATATTAAAGCTAATTATACTGTTGTTATGGTTATTGCAGTTGATAGCGATTTTAATATATATGTGGTAGATTACTACAGAGGGCAGGTCTCTCCTATGGATGGAGCAGATAGAATATTCGCTATGTGCGATATGTATAACCCTAAAGCTGTAAATATAGAAGAAACTGGTCACGTTATGCTAGCAGATTATATGTATAAGGTCTCTAAGAAGACTGGTAGATTTTTAAATATTAACCCTAAAAAAGCTATTCAGAAGAAATTTTATAGAATAAAGCAATTGCAGCCAATGTTTGCATCTAAGTCGGTATTTCTTAAAGATGAACACTTTGAATTAGAACAAGAATTATTAGCCTTTAAGGAAGATGGAACTATGACGAAAGATACATTAGATGCTTTAAGGTGGGCTACAGACGATTTATATAAACCTAGGGTTGAAAAAGATAAAAAAGGTGAATGGAGAAGACCTAAACAAGCCTTTACAACTGATTGGCAAACAGGTCAAATTTTCAATGCATAAAGTTTTTTATAGGAATTACGATTTTATTAACATAATATACGAACAAGATAAATGATAAAATTAAAGAAATTTAAATTAGAACCCATAGACGCAGGAGATGTAAGAGCAGAGTACATCAAGTATGATAGTGCGTCTGAAGAGTATCGTTATCAAATGGCTGAAGATGAGGAGTTTTACTTAGGGAAACAACTAACTGAAGCACAGAAACAATATTTATTGAGTGTTGGGCAGCCTGCAGAAGCTAATAATAAAATAAGACCTGCAGTAGAACAAGTTTTGTCTAATATAGCTTCAAGTAGTCCAGAATGGGATATCACTCCTGTAGGCAAGATGGATGGTCCTTTGTCATCTATATACAATGAGTTAATGGATAATGTTTGGCATAACTCAGATGGGGACGTTCAATTTAGAAAAGTATGTAAAGACTTCATTGTTAAGGGTTTGAGTTACTTTTTCATATATCCAGATTGGAATGAAGACAAGGGTCTTGGAGGTATAAGATTTAGGAGATTTGCCCCCGAAAGTGTGTATGTAGACCCTAATTGTACAAATCCAGATTTTTCAGATGCTACATCTATTATTTACTCAGATGTGCATACAAAAGAAAGTTTAAAGGTAGCTTTTCCAGATATAGCAGATGAAATAGATGATACTGCAGAAGAACACGATTTAAATATAGTTTCTACAGGTAAGTACTCAAAAGATGATATGATTAGAAGAACTGATGTTCCAAATGACCATCAGCCTAGAGTTAGAAAATATATAAGATTTGCAAAGGTAGCAATACCATACGTTATAATAACCGATATGACAACAGGTTATAATGAGATGTTGAGTTCTGCTCAATATAAAAATTTCGTAAAAGATAAGAATTATAAGAAGTTAGTTAAAGAAGGTATGATAATGGAGAAGTTAGCTTATAGGACACATATAAGAGAAACTTGCATTATCGGAGATATACTCTACTATGATGATGTTTTACCTATTTCCAATTATCCTATTGTACCTGCAACTAACGAACACGTAGGAACACCATTTCCAGCAGGAGATGTTAGACACGCTAAGTCTCCACAGAGAATGTTAAATAGAACAGAAGCTCTATTAATAGCTCATACCAATGCAACAACTAATTTTAAATTGGTTATAGAGGATGGAGCTATAGAGCCAGAGGAATTAAGTAAATGGAATATACCTAATGCAGTTATTACTGCTAACCCAGGAGCGATTAGAGAAGGGAAAATTAAAGAATTTGCACCACCTGCTGTATCTTCTCAGCTATATACAGAAAAACAGCGTTACGAACTTGATATTGAACAGGTCTTTGGTGCTTATAAGTACTTGCAGGGGTATGGTCCAGATGCTCCAGGTACTGTTGGAGAAGCTCAAATCTTAGATGAAGCAGTAGCTAGAAAGCAAAACTGGAAAGTATTACCTATATATGATATGTTATCAAAGGCAGGGGAGGTTGTAGTTGAATGGATACCTCACGTATATAACCAACAGAGGGTATTTAGAATAGCTACAGAAGAAGGACAGAAGATAGAGGTTACAGCTAATATGCCTCAACCAGATGCTAGGACTGGAGAGATAAGCAGAATGTATGATTTAGTCTCAAGTACAGTAGATATTAGGGTTGTTGTTGGCTCAACTAGAGCTAAAAACCCCGAAGCAAAATTACAAAAAGATTTAGCCTTATTAAATGTTGGCATTTTTGATAAAACTCAAGTTATTATGAATATGCAAACTGATGTAGATAAAATGGGATTACTACAAAGGCACAGTGAAATAGCAGAATTATCTAGTGCATTACAACAAGCACAAGAACAAATTAAAAAATTATCTGGTGACCTACAAACCAGAGAGAGAGAATTGTTCCATAGCAATATGAGAGCAGAGATATCTGAGGCAACTAAACCTGTTGCAAAAGCACAGGCAGAATTAAAAGCCTCACAAAAGGTAGAAAGCGAAAAACAGAGGTTGGAAACTAAAAGAGTGCAAAATAGTTTGGCGAACCTTGAACAAACGGTTAACTCAAATACAGGAGCCTCTTCGTAGAAGGGTAACTCCATAAGAAAGGAGCATCGGAATGTCCAAAAAAGAAAAAACCACTGAAACACCAAAGGGTGATAACCTTGTTGATGTATTAAATGATTTTAATACAGGGGAAGGCTCACAAGATAAAACTGAGGTTGCTGAAAGTGAAGAGGAGAAGAAGGTTGATAATACTGAAGTAGAGGAAAATAAGTCTGAGGAAAAGGGAGAAAAGAAATCTTGGCTCATCAATAATAAATTTTCAAATGATGAGGAGGGTGCGAAAAAGCTAGCAACTGCTTATAAAGAACTTCAAAGTATGAGAGATAAAGAAAATGCATCTCCAGACAGAGAACGTTTTGAAAAGTTTAAGCAACTAGATAAAATAATAAAACAGAATCCGTCCGTAGCTCACGCTATGCAAGATGAACTTGAAAGATTAGCTAATAATCAGAATAGTGCTCCAGAAAAACCAGAAGACTATGATATCCTAGATGAAGGTATAGAAGGTACAGAATCATATAAATGGCGACAAGCCTATGATAAGTATCTAGTTGATATGGGAAGAAATGCTGCAAAAGAGGAAGTCGATGCTTTACGGCACGAAATGGCTCAAAAGCAAGCAGCCCAAGCTAGAATACTTAAATTGCGAGAAAAAGGATTATCTGATGATGATATAAAAGATTATCATACATTTATGACTGACAAGAAAAATCTTAACGATGACACTCTTGTTGATGTCTGGAAAATTCTAACTGGCAAAAAAGATATGGCAACTTCCAATCAAGAAACTCCTGTTAGTAATGCTGAACCAAAAAGAGTAACTGCTGCTGCTGTTACTGGAACTGCTCCAGAGCAGTTAAAACCAGAAACTAAAGCTAAAGAAGAATTTTGGGACGGTATTATGAAATCTGCACGTAAAGTATAGATAACATAAAATAACGGAGGTATAAAATGGCAAATCCATATACTTATGGTACTGGTACTGCAGGTCAGTTTACTGATGCTACGCAACGCCAGATACTAGAGTTGGGTGATAAGATTCATTTTTATAATCCAGATATGACTCCTTTATTGACTATAGGTGGACGTGTTGGGACAAATGTGACACCTGTACCGATATTTGAGTGGATGGAAGATGAATGGTTTATCCAACAAACAGTTTCATTACCAGGAACTGCATTAAAAAATGCAGTGACTGCAGGACATAATGACACTGGTGTAATTTTAAGATGCGACAGACAATCCCAAGTAGAAATGTTTGAAGTTGGTGCTGTATATAGTTTAGATGGCACTACTATGCACGCTTCTAATGGTTGGGAGTGGGCAGCAGGAACAGACGCTCCTCTATTAATGTGTGTTGCAATAGGTAAAGCGTGTGACACATCAGTTGGTGCAGTAGGTGGAGCTGCAGACCCAAGTGACCTAGATGTAAGATTCATTGGTGGCGATACAGCTGCTCCTACTTTCACTTATGAGCATAGAACTACTACTCAAGTGTGTTTAGAGGCAAATGGAACATCTGGAAACATAGTGTTAACTCACATAGGTAATGCTGGTGAATTTTCAACTCTTGGAAGAGCTGGATATTCTGTAGATTCTAATGATTTAGTGGATAACGAAACTGCAACTATAACAGGTACTGGACAAGGCTGGAATGAGGGTGCTGCAATCGGACAACAAACAAGTAAAAAAGTAAGACGTTTAAAGAATTGTACTCAAATCTTTAGAGAGCCTTATACAATTACTGGTACAATGATGAACTCTTCACATTATGGTGGAGATGAACTATCTAGATTGCAAGCTAGAAAATTAGCTAAGATTAAGTCTGATATCGAATGGGCTATGCTTACTAATGGAGACATTGACTTAGATGATGATAAAGAAAATCCTAAAAGGACTTTTGCAGGTTTTGGATTAAATAAAGCTGCAGGAAAAGGTGTAATCAAATCTAACGATGGTAGAACTAATACTAATTGCCAGTGGACTGTTTCTAGTGGACTTGACAATTTAGATGCTGTTTGTGAGTATATCTTTAGAGATTTACTTGCTGGCAGTATGTCTAAAACTGTGTTTTGTTCAAATAAGTTTTTGAAAAACTTAGTTATCAAAACTAGAGATGAAAGTTCAACTCAACTTAATGCTTCATTAGGTGAAGGTGCTACTAGTGGTTTAAGAGTTATGAAACACTTAGGTCCAGTAGGAGAACTTAACTTTATTGCACATCCATTCTTGAATAATGGAACATTAGAAGACTATGCTTTATCTGTAGATATGGCTAACTTCGAGTGGAGACCATTATCTGGAAGAGATATGCAGTTAAGGTCTGATGTCGTTAAAGATGGTAGAGATGGTAGAACTGATGAATGGTTACTAGAAGGTGGCTGTGAAATCAGAAATGAACAATCTCACGCTATCATAAAAATGGTATAATAGTAAACAGATAGATAATATTAAAGGGGAGGTTGTCGGAGCTTCCCCTTTAATAAAACATTAATCAAATAAGAGGGAAATATGCAAGAGAGAAAAGAAGAGCTTATTAAAGAATATAATGAGTTAACGACACAAATATCTGAATTAACACAACAAAGGTTAAGGATATTGGGGAAATTAGAATTGATTGAAGAGTTAGAAGAACCTAAGAAGGAGAAGAAATAATGCCAAGAGGAAAAGGAACCTATGGTTCAAAAAAGGGAAGACCAAAGAAAAAAAAGAAATACAAAAAGAAAAAGTGACCAAAGAAAAAATAGGTCAGTTTGACCAGGAGATATAAATGAGATACCAAGATGCTTATGAAATAATAAGAGGTGCATTAAGAAATGCTGAGACAGGACTTCCTTTAACAGGTAGTTTTTTATCTAATTTCTTTGATAGACACGTAAAGGATATAGGGCTTAGAGTTGTCAGAGATAGAAGGAGTTTTAATTTAACTTTAAATGGCACTGGTCCCTATATGATTAGTGAAGATGATTTTACAGATAGGATATATAAGATAGAAACCACTCAAGGAGACGATAAAGTTTTAGTTCCATTTGTCCCAGAGGCATCTTTGCATACTGGAGTATCTACAGATAATGTTTCTCATATAGGATATTATACTTCTCATCTTGCTAGTAAGAGTGGAACTATAACTGGTGCAACATCAGCATCCCCTTGTGTTATAACCTCTGCTAATAGTCTAGTCGTAGGAGATTATGTTATTATATCAGAAATGACTGGAACTGGAATAGCAGGTGAAATACATCCATTAAATAATAAGAGGCATAAAGTTACAGCAGCAGATGAGACCACATTTACTATAAGTACAAGCACAGTTGGAATGGCTTCATATAGTACAAATGGTGGAGTTTGGACTCAAGATTCTTGGTCTATTAACTTTACTAAGTCTCCAGAGGGAACTACAACAGTATATTATTATGCTAAACCTAGAGATAAGAATAGCGATAAGAGTATGATAGATTTACCAGATTCATTAATGTCTGCTCCTATATATAGATGTATTGCTGAACTATTAAACTTAAATGGTAATTTACAATTAGGTTCTGGCTATATAGGATTAGCAGAGAAATTAGAAAAAGATTATTTACAATTAACAGCAACTAAAAAGTCTAAGCCTTATCTACTTAGTCAACCGTTGCAAGAGTTTTTATAGGAGTAATATATGGCGACAACGATAAAGGTTCAAGTAGAAGATTTGATAGGCACTTTAGGAGATGATGTTCTCCTTACGGATTCTGCTCAAGCTACTTTAAATGAAATAGTTAATGTAACTCCAGAAGAAGGATTAAGTTTTTTCTTAGCTAAAAGTTCTGCAATAGAATCAGCTACTGCAACGCAAGTTGAATATAGGAAAAATATGTCAGTATGGAGAAATGGAATAGAGTGTATTAAGGTTGATAAAGGTATGGAAACTAGAATAAATGATACTAGTAGTATATTTTATCCTACAAATGATAACCCTGTATATATATTAGATAGTACAGGTGTTACTATAAAACCAGACCCAAATGACAGTGGTAGTGGAGCTGCTTATATTTACTCTGTTACAGTCCCTACTTTAAATGCTACTAGTGCTACTTGGAATACTGGTTTACCAGATGGGGCTGAAAGATTAGTTATATATGGAGCTGCTGCAAAATGTTTGCAAAAAAAACTTTCAGACGCTAGAACATCTTTTACTATGCCTCCTGCTTCACCTAATTTAGACATAGCTCCATCTTCATTGACGTTAGAATCTCCTCCAACAATTCCTTCTATAACGGAGAATACTTTATCGTTTACGCAAAGTCCACCTTTATATACAAAACCAATATTTAATCCACCTGTATTCCCAACTATAAGTGCTTTGAATTTACCTAGCCCTCCAGTAGTTCCATCTACTTCTTCTCAATCGGTCACAATAACAGGAACGGCACCGATATATACTGGTCCAGTTGTTGCTCCAGATTTTAGTGATTTAGATAATTGGATAGATGTAGAAGAAGATGATATTATGGCTAATGTTAGAATTAATGCAATCAATGCTAGATTGTCTGAATATGGCAATAAAATGCAAGATGCGTTAAATTATTTCAATAAAGAGAATGCTGAATATCAAGCTATATTACAAAAAAATATACAAGATGCACAATTTGATGATGCAGAAGAAGCTAGAAAACTTCAGAAATATCAATTAGAAATATCTAATTATCAAGCAGAAGTAGATTCTAAGGTTAAAGATTGGCAATTAACTGAATATACAAAGAAAATAGATGAGTATACACAGGAATACGCAAATGGGTTACAAAAATATGCTAATGATATGCAAAATGAATTAAATCTCTTTAATGCTAATTTAAATGAATACCAAACAGAATTTCAACGTTCAGCAAAGAATGCAGATATATCTAGTCAAAATGACCAAATTAAATTAGAAAAGTTTTCTCAAGACTTAGCTAAATATCAGTCAAAAGCAGGTAATGATATACAAGAGTTTCAATCTCAGATAGATAGAGTTTCTAGAAAAAATGCAGACAAAATAAATAAGTATCAATCAGATTTGCAAAAATATCAATCAGAGTTACAGAAGAATCAAAATGAACATCAACAAATATTACAAGAAATTTCTACTTTATCTGGGATATATCAACAGGGATTACAATTATATATTCAAGGTAGTGTAGGACAAGCACTCGGAAAGGAGGAGTAAATGGCAAGTAATCACAAGGTTCAATTTTCAGTCAGCTTAACACCAACAGTAGTTAACGATGCAGACCAATCAGTTTCAACAACAGCATTAGATGGAGAAATAAGAAAGTCTCTTGGAGGTTCTGGAGTTGTAGGAGATATAGATGGGTTAACTATGTTAGCAGATGGAGATGAAGTTTTAGGTTGGGCAGCAGGAGTCCCTACATATTTGAGTAGTAATGGTGGGACTGGAGTTGCTACAATAGAGTGTACAGATGCAAATAATATAGTATTTATTAAAAATACAGGTTATTTATATGGAGACGCTACTACTTTATCAGATAAACTTACAAGAAGTGGTAATTGGACAACAAATGACGCTGTAGAAGTAACTTTAACAAATGTAGGTGGAGTAACTTTAGCAACACTATACCCAGGAGAGGCAGTTGTATTCCCTAGAGCAAAAAGCGATGCAATATTTTTTGTATCTTCTTTAGCTGGCAGTAAAAATATAGCTGTAGAATGGGCAATAGTTCAAGATGGTACGTAATAAGGAGAGTTAATGCCAAAAGAAGTATTAAAAATAGAAGATTTTAGTGGAGGATTAAATACATATTCATCTCAAAGGGATATAGAAGATAACCAACTAGTTAAAGCAGATAATATAGATGTAAGTAGTGTTGGAATTTTAAAATCTGGTCCAACAATGACGAACGCTTTTACTTTCACAGACGATACTTCGGTTCATAATATTTCTGGAGTTCCAAATCCAGGGAACGGTATATTTCAATACTCGCACGACTATTCTGCTCCAGGAGGTCAAAATTTCAGAGTAAATAAAAATACAGGATTTGATACTGCTAGTAATTGGACTCTTGGCTCAGATATGACTATAGATACAGGAGCTAGTTTTTCTGGGATGCTTGTTTACGCTCCGTCTGGAGCTGGGAATAGTACTTTAACAGCAGATAAGAGTGCAGGACATACAAATGCTACTGCAGGTTATCTACGTAATAGTGTTACATATGCTTTTGATTATGTAATAAGAAATGTTTCCGATGATTCACATTTTACATCTTTAACATTAGTTGCAAGTGGTGGAATAAATGCAACTGACTTAGTTTTAACTGGGGATGATATAAAAGAGGGTCATCATATAAAAACATTTACTTCTGCTTCTGATATGGAATCTGCAGATTTAGATATTAAAATAAAATTCACTGTATCTGATGCTGTAACAATAGAATGTGATAAGTTTTATATTTACCCATCAATAATAGCACAAAGGGCAAATTACATATATATATTAGATGCATCTAGTACAGGAACTTTTGATTATTATAATCCAAATAGTCATACTGACGTACTCCCTTGGGAAAATGGAGCAACAGCCCCAATAGGTGAAGGTGAAGATTTAGCGTTTGGAGGGAGTGGAACTAATCCTTCAGCAACTTACAGTGTCGCAGATGGTAATTTAAGAATATCGGATACTAATTTTAGCAATAATAACCTTCCTTTATGGAGAGGATATGTTGATAGAGCTTTACTAGGAGACTCAAATTCAAATCCAGAATCAGATATGGGTAAAAGACCTGGATTTTATAATTACAATTCTATTTTAGCTGCACCTACGAATGGAGATAGTGCATCTTGGTTTGCATCTGGTGGTGGAACGCCAACTATGGATGGTCAAGGAGACCAACTTGGTCTTTCTGTTAACCTTGAAACATTTGATGCAGTTGAAATGATAGCTGGTTTAAATCCAAATTCATCAGCTAACGGACTTAGTAATTCTGCATATGACACTAGTGGGAATTATGGTGGTGGAAATGCTAATTCTGGGTTATCTGGTGGAGCAGGGGTATATGATGCTGTAGACGGAGTACAATCTGGCACAGTAGACTATACTTTAGGAGAAAATATAGCAGAGGGTGGCTCTTCAATAACTGGACACGATTCAGATGAGGGATATTATTTGTATCCTAAAGCATATACTGAAATTGACTCAGATGATGTTGGGGCTTCTACTAGCTATTCTGCCCCAGGTGGAACAATACCAGCTCCTTCTATAATGCCTTTTGTTATGGGGAATATGGCTTTTAGAATAAATTGGATGAACGGAGATGCTTTAGAATTTGAGTATAAAGGTTTTGGACAAAATGCAGGAACTTGGTCTAAAAGTGCTTATACTAATGATGATGGAGATATATATTTTCAAATAGCTATTATTGCAGATGATGAAACTCAAGACGATTACAATCAAGTTAGAAGTATGGTAGAAGCACAACATAACAATTCTGACCATACTGGATATGGTGCTTGGTGGTTTGGAAGAAAAATCCCAGCTGCTCACGCAAGTGATGGGCAATGGCATTTAGCTCGCTTTTATACAAATTATGGAATAGATGCAGAGGGAAATGATAACCACGTATATATACATTCACAATTTCCATATAATGGAGATTTTAATGCCTATAATGATTATATAGACCATACAAGTAGGGCTAGAGGTGTATGGGCTTCCTTTACTGGTATAGGTAAAGGGTTTAAATTAGCTGTAACAGCACTAGCTGAGGGGATAACAAATTCTGCTTCTGGAGCAGATGATTATTCGCCAACTAGTAATGATGAATGCCTTCAAGGGCTTAGAACTCACGATGCGACTAATGGAGCTGGAAGTGGAGCACATATTGGCTTTAGAAATTTTAGAATAAAAAGAGGACCATTGTCTCAAGGTTCTGGAGAAGTTGGTGATTTGATTGGTCAGTATACTTTTTATTATAGTTGGCTATACGATGAAGCAAAATCAGAAAGTGGATTAAAAAGATTTAATTCAGATAAGGTAAAGATATATAAACATTCAAATTTTAGATTTAAAGTTTATGCAGAAAGAGACGAACAGAGCAATAGAAGAATAACTGGAGCAAGAATTTATTTTCAAAAAGATGAAGAAGTTGACAAATATATGCTTTGTGATGTTGATATGAATAAAGGAACTAAAAAGGCAGGAGATGTTGAATATGCTACCTGGAACAGTAATTCTACTTGGGGGAATTATAAAACAAATTCAGATTGGATTTATTTTGGTGGAGATGAAGGAAAAGATTTTAGCTCATCATATGTTACCCATCAAACTAATTTGGGTACAACAGATGATTTTGTGCACTATAGATGGAAATCATCTACCGTTATAAATAGAAGGATGTATTTAGGGAATATAGCTAAGATAGATGAATCTGGAAACATTGTAGAAACTTATGGTGATAGAATGGTTAAGTCTTTAGCAAATCAGTATGACGCATATCCAGAGAATAATTTTATAGACGTAGCTGTTCAAGATGGAGATGATATCACTCACTTAGAATCATATGCTGAAAGGATTTTGCAGTTTAAAAGAAATTCTTTATATATTATAAATGTATCTGGAGCAGTTGAATTTCTAGAAGGACAATACGCATATTTGGGAGTATCTCATCCAACACAAGTATGTAAAAGTGAGTTGGGTGTTTTTTGGGTTAATAATAAAGGCTTACATCTTTATGATGGGCAAAAAATACACGACTTAACAGACGGAAGAATATCTTCAGAAGATTTTATTACTGATGAATTAAATAACGTTCCAAGTATAATTTATAATCCTGTGGCTAAAAAATTAATTATATCAAGCAGGACAAAAGCAGGTACTGGTGGTACTGATTATGGAGATGGTTGGATATTTTGCTTAAAAACGTTTTCTTTTGTTAAGTTAAAAGGAATGTTTCCAAATACGACAGCTGCAATGACAAACTTTATTTTAACCGAAACGGGTGATGTTGTTTATGCTGTGGGGACGACTTGGTATAAAATATTAGACACCCCAGATAACACAGTTATAAGTTCTACTAATAAGGAATTTGAAATACAAACAAAAGATTATGACTTTGGAGATGCAGCTGTTTTGAAAAAAATACATAAAATATATGTAACATACAAAATGCCGACTAATGATTCGGAAATATTGATAAAAGGAGCAAAAAATGGTAGCAATACATTTACAGATGTTTCTTTTACTTCTGTTCAAAATTACCATTCGGTTAATGGATTTGAAGATTCAACTGGGTGGGCAACAGCTATAATAAAACCATCATCTTCATTATCTTGCTATTCCTTACAATTAAAAATATATGCAAGTGACAAAGATGCATCTAATATAGAGAAGTTTGAAATAAATGATATGTCCATTATATATAGAAAGAAGACGGTTAAGTAATGGCTAAAAGTTCATTTAAAAAATTTTCAAAAACGGTTTTAAAGCATAATGTCGGGGCTGCAGCAAGAGTTGTACGTGTATTAGAACAGAAAAAAGATACTAAAGTTGTTGTTGATAAAGGTTCTCCAAAGAGTTTTGAAGGTAATGATGGGGATATACAAATAAGGGAATTGGCAAATAAAGGTGTTTTTTTATTTTCAAAATATAATGGAAGTTGGGTTCAAACAAAACTAGATAATGGGTCAGAATCTTTTAATCCACTTATATATTCAAATACTGCTTCTGGAGATATACTTGTATATGATTATAAAAAAGGTTTATTTGTATCTAGGACTGTAGGTGGGGATATTTCTATGGACGATACTGGAAATCTTAAATTAAGAAAGGGTATTATCTCATCTTATCATTTACCTAATAACATTATAACTGAAAACCTAATAAATCATTCTTCTATTTCTAGTAATCATATAAAAAACAATTCTATAAAATACAGTCATATAGATTGTTATAGTGATACAAAAGCTGTAGCAACAAATACCATTACTGCTATTGCTGGGTCTTCTTTAAATGTAGGTGGTGCCAAGGCAACTGCAGAAGTCACTGTAACTTCTCCATCTGGAGGAACTGCTGCCACAGGAAGTATTACATTAAATACAGAAAAAGTATCAGAAGGTTCTAAGATTACAATAGATGATGGTATCGATGAAGCAAAAGTATTTGAATTTTGCAATACAGAAACAATTAACACTATAAAGGTAGCAATAAGTAATAATAGAGAAACAACAATGGAGAATTTAAAGGTAGCTATTAACACATATACCGATATTACAGCTACAAGAAGTGGAAAAGTTATAAATTTGACACATAAAATATTTGGACCAGAAGGTAATAACTCTATTACGCAAAATAAATCAGAATTTACTTTAGTTGGTATGACTAGTGGGGTTGCAGGGGAATATTTTGAATTACCTACAATTGGCAATGGAAAGCCTCCTATTAGGGTAAATTACAGACCAACTACTAGTAGTAATAATGCAAAAGCAAGAATAAATGTAGAGTCAACAGCAAGAAAAAATTCTTTTGTAAAACTTGGAGCAGATGCAACTGGCACTGCTGCAAATACTGTTGCATCTTTAAATAAAAGTGGATTTAATACATCTAATTCTTCTGGGGTTATAACTCTTGAAGCTGGTACAGCAGGAACTTCTGGCAATGGGACTATTATTGATGGAGGTTCGCACATATCAGTTGGAGCTAGCTTTACTGGTGGAACAGATGCTACTGAAAAGTATTTGTATTTATATCACCCTATAGATTACGATGAATCGGTAGAAGGGAGTGCTTATACTGACCTGTACCATAGAGTTATTTTTGGGTTTAATATTGGAGGAACCCATCAAGCTGCCGAAGTGACTTCTTCTTCTACGCATCATTCTACATATATAAGAATTGAAGGTTTAACTACCTCTAGTACAGCACAAGATGTATCTGATAAAATAGTTTCAGAAATAAATGCTTATACATATAATGACGTTACTCAATTTACAGCATCAAATGGTTCATCTGTAAATATAACTATTGGTGTTAAAAAACCAGGATATACTCCAGATATAAACGCAGGGACATCTGGAATGACAGTTGGTATGTCTGCTAAAGGAGGTGTTGTAGAAGAACATATAGGGTCATATAAACTTGAAAATAAAACTCAAGGAGATATGCACTTTAAAACTGCAGGTTCATTAAAATTAGAATCAATAGGTTCAGTTAATATGTCAAATATTACAGAAGTTGGAAGCGATACAGATAAATTCCTTATGTCTGATGGAGGGGATATTAAATATGTTACAGGAGCTAATTTAAAAACATATATAGGAGCAGGAGATATTTCTTTTGATGGTTCTACTGCTAATGGAGTGTGTACTTATAAAGATGCTGATGAAGTTACCGTAGAAAGTACATTAACTTATTCTGCACAACTATTAACACTTTCTGGAGGAGATACAAAGATTACAGCGTCAAATGCAGGAGATGGATACGATTTAACATTAGCAGCTGGGACTGCTGGTTCTGGAGTAAATAATCACGGAGGAAATATTTTATTAGAAGCTGGAACATCTACAGGTGCTGCTGATGGTGGATATCTTTCATTCTCGACATCTGAAGTAGATGGTGTATCTGGCAGCTCTTCAAGAGCTAGAGAAACTGTTTTTTTTGTGGGTCCATTAGGTAGTATTATTTTAAATGATGCAGATGGATATCCTGGAGAATATAAAACTTATAATAGAAATACAGGTACCACTTATGCAACATTAAAATCTAGTGGTTTATACAGCAATACTAGCCTATCTGTTGATGGAGGCGATGGTTCTGTCACTATTGATGATGATGGACATACTTATGCTACATTTACAAAGTCAGACTCATCTTTAAAATTACACGAAGCAGGAACAGATGCTTCTGGTGAGTATTTTAAAATAGCTTGTGGGGTAGGTGGGTCAACGGATATGACAACAACTTCTTCTATTTTGCCTACTGGACATTTAACTATTAATCCATATGGAAAACTCTCATTAAATGGTCAGGGAGTAGGAAATAATGCAGGAGTATTTTGCGAAACTCTGGTTCGTATAAAAGAAGTTGGGTCTTCTGCAACCAATTTAGCTGGTTATGGACAACTATGGACGAAAGACAGAACTCCTAACGAGTTATGGTTTACTAATGATGCAGGAACAGATATACAAATTACGCAAGGTTCAACTAGAGCAGGGATACATCCTATAATAAGTTCAATGGTTTTTAGATAAGGGAAAATAAATGGCAAATGTAAATTTATTCACAGGAACATCAATATACGCAGGTAATGCAGGCTGGAATCTATCAGCCACAGTAACAGATACACTACTTACTGTCGATGCTGACAAATTAGTTAAAATAAATGCTATAATTTGTGCTAATGTTGATGGTACTAATGCAGCTGATTTAACCCTTTTTATAGATGGTTTAGGTTCTGGAGCTACAGGAGTTACTACAACAGGAGCAGATGCTGTTGTATATTTAGCTAGAACAGTATCAGTTCCTGCTGATGCAACTTTAGTCGTATTAGATTCTCCTATATACTTAATGGAAGGAGATATACTAAAAGGTGGAGCAAGTGCTGCTGGTGATTTAGATTTATTTATATCTTATGAGGTATTTGACGATGCCTAAGTTTAATGGAGGAATAATACATCCTAGTGCTAGATATAGAACTCAGACTTCTGCTCAGTCAAGAGGTGTATATACTATGCAGGAACAATATTTACATAGAGCGAATGATAATTGGCATAGCCCTATTTTAATCTATCCAGATATTAATGGGCAAAGAATCCCTGTTAGTATAATAACGGTTGCAGTATCGAGTGCTGATGATGCAAGTGATTATAGTGTGTACCACGCTGAATTTGATGGTGCATTAGCTGTAAAAACAACAGGAAGGATATATTTAGCTATTAAATTAACGGCAAATACTTCTTATTGGAATGACTTTTGTATAGGAGCTGTTCAAGTTTCCTATGATGATTATTCTACTATAGCACAAAGTTGGAGTTTTGATACATTATCTGATTATACTGCGTGGCAATATGCTACTGTAACAGGTATGGGTGATGCTTCAGATAGTGGTTATGAAAGTTATTCAGATATTATTGCTGCACCTAGCCAAAGTTGGGCTGCTTGTATTAATGGTTCTTCAAATGGAAGAATATCAAGAGCATCATCAACAGGCTCAACATCGACAGGTGCTGCAGATGGTATTCCAGACCAAGGCTCAGCAGTAATAGATAGTGGAACAACTGCTATTTCTCAATCATCGGGTGATTTTTTTATGTACACAGAATCTTCTGGAAATCCCAATTCATCTTATAAGGATAAATGGTGGTGGGTTAGAAGTCCAGAGTTCACTCTTGCTGAAGATGATACTGATATAGCGATTGCATATCACGCAGCTGCTCCTTCTGGTAATGGAATGACAGATGCTGCAGATGAACCTTTATTTAGGTGGTTTTGGGCATAATGGTAGCTGTTAAAGATATAATAATTAATTTATCAGTTGAAGATAATAGAAGTAAAGCAATATTGGACTTTAGTCCTATTGCTAATATAGTTAAAGGAGATAGTATTTATTTATCAGTAAAAGAATCTAATATAGGTTTAACTGTAGAAACAGATACATCTTTATCAGCGTGGTTAGATTGGATTGTTTCAAATTACAATTTACTATCTGATTCAGATGCATCCTTAGAAAGAGATGGTTCAAATATTATTATATTAGGAAGTAATTCTGATGATTTAGAGTTAAATTTAGATTTAGGTCAAGTTAATTAAACAAGAATAGGATTAATTATGGGAAGAGTTGGAGACAAAAGTGTATCATCGTTAATAAGGGCATATGGAGATGTGAACCCTGCAAAAGTAGTTAGTCAAAGTGCTAATATTTTAAAATATGAAAAAGAGAAAATGAGAGAAGAGGAAGAGGAGACTAGAGCTAAATATAATATGGGAGGTATGTTTTTAGGTGAAACATTTGATACTTTAAAGGACTTTAGAGAAGCTCAACAAGGAGGCTTTGAAGGTGGTTTCTTTAATTTTATATTTAATCCAGAAAAAGGAGCTGATGCTCAAGCTGAAGGTAAAAAGAAAATAGAGGATTTGGAAAACAAGTTAGAAAAAGACCCAAATAATATAGATTTACAAGCTGAATATTCTAATGCTACCTCTTTATTTCCAGAAGCTCAAAAGAAAAGATTTGCAAACAGATTAGAAAAGGATATGGAAATGTCTGGTTTATTAGGAATAGATGTAAATGAGTGGAGGTCTATGAGTAGGAAGGATAAACGAATAGCTAAGAGAGAGTATAGGCAAGATAAAAGAAATGAAAGAAGAGAGGATAGAAGAGATAGGAGACGTGAAAGAAAGACAGATAAGATTGAAAGAAAACATTTTCCAGAAGGATTTGATTCAAAAATACCTGTAGGATTAGATGATGAAGCATTTGATATGAATATAGATGATTCTGGATTCTATAAAGATAACTTAGAAACATTTGATGTTGATATTCCAGAAAAGCCTGTAAAAATAAACTTAGATAATCCATTGATTCAAGATAAAGATTTGATTGAAGACGAAAAGAAAATAACTACAGATATACTTACAGAACCAGATTTAAGCACTATCCAAGAATCTACAGGTGGAAATATTGACGATAACATTATAAATGATACAACGAATAAACAAAGAGTAGATAGAACATTTGAACTTCTAGAATCTGGAGAATCTAATCAAGAAAACTTTCTTGGACCAGGAAACCAAGAAGGAATAAATGAAAATATATTACAAGGACAAGATGTCCCCTCTTTCTTAGGAGAGCCAAATCCCAATAAAGACTCTATGAATATATTTGATGCTTATCCTATAGATAGTACTATTGTAGGACTAGATGAAAGAGGTTCTACTATGGACTATAAATATGGAGTAGATGATATTAACTCTGGTAGTGGGGCTTTACCAATGCCAACTGCCATAGATATGAACCCTGAAAGTGGTGCTTTACCAATGCCAAATAATATAGATAATGAAATTTCAATAACTCCATTTGAAAGTTTTGATAACACTATTCCATCGGACACTGTAGGAGATGTTATTAATAGTGAAGATTTTAGTGTTGATGAGTTAACTAATTTGTTTATGGAAGGGTACAATCAAGATATGACAAATATTGGCAGTGGTGGTGGAGAAACATCATCGGGAGGTGGTGGTAGGATGGAAGGTGGAGATTGGGCTGGAGTTGCAGCTTCTATAGGCTCATTGCTTGGAAATCAAGGTGATGAGGATATGTCAAGCCAAGAAAAGCTCGTGTCTCAATTGCCAAATTTGATTAAATTATTCACAAGTTTCGGAGGATAGGAGGAAATTATGATAGAAATAGAAATTATAGAATTAGGGTTTATGCCATTAATGGGAGGATGGATAGGAACTGCCATAAGCGTTGGAGCAAGTTTATTTGGTGGGATGAGTGCCAGACGTAAAGCTAGAAGAAGAAAAAGGAAAATGGAAGCTGCTATTGATGATAAGAAAGATTTATTGAAAGAACAAATTCCAGGTATAGAAAATTATTACAACAATCTTGATGATATGCTTGTAGCAGATTTCGATGTTGATTTAAGCCGAGGTATAGAAGATTTTGCTACTGGAGTTTTTAATTTTCAAAGTCAAGGAGATGATTTGATATCAGCAGGAAAAGGTCTTATAAGTGGAGTAACTGCTAAAAAAATAAGCGATACAAAGGATACACTAGGAAGAGATACGAGCAGGAATATTGATGACTTATTTGCGAATTACGATAAAACATCCTTACAGTTATCAAATGCACGTAACAAAGAATTAACAGCTATAGATATGGCACTAGAAGATTTAGATATACAACTAGCAAGTTTAGGATAGGAGAGTACAATGGGTTTAAAAACAGAAGACTGGGTAGGCATTATGGGTAGTATTGGTACTATAATGGAACAAAAAAGAAAAGAGAGGATGGATTATTTAAATCAACCATTAGTCAAAGTCTGGAACGAAGAGACGGGGCAATCAGAATATGTAAGAAAGAATAATGCTATAGGGATGCCAACAGAAGACCCTAATGCAGCTGTAAATGATTTTGATAGTAATATAGAATCTTTAAGAATATTATATCCAGGTGCATTTGATGATGATGCAAACGCTAAAGTAGAATCACTTAGAGGGACTGTAAAAGATGCTGAAGATGTAGAAATAGCAACAACATATTTCACTAATTTAACACAACCGACTGATGATAAAGGGATAACTCAAGCACAATTTCATACAGATTACGTAAATACTAATAAATTTATTAGGAATTTAAGGACAGATGAAAGTAAAAAGGAAACTTCAGTAAAAAATTATAAGAAAAGTCTGAATAAGGCTGACCCTAATCATACAGTAGATACAGGGAGTAAAGCTATTAAAGGGGGCTATGACACTGACTTAATTTTATTTTCTGGATTTGAATGGAACCCAGAAGAGGACTTTAAGAAAAATGGTTCTATGTATGGAGATACATATAAACTTGCTAAAGAAAAATATAAAAATTACAAGGAATATGGAATTAGGTTTAAAGCAGAAAAAGAAAAGAAATACAAAATAGAACACGAAAAACCAGTGTTTAAATATTAGGAGTAGTAGATGAGCGAACAAAATATACTGTCAGTATACAAGCAATTATCTGAACACTATCAAATGCCAGAGTTTGAACAGTTCAAGAATGATATTTCCTCTGATGATAATAAACTTAAATCTGTTCATAGTAAATTAGACTCTATATACTCAAAAGTCCCATCATATGAACAGTTCAGCAATGATATGAGTATCTTAGATGATAGTAATAACCTTCCACCAAAATCAGACTCTAATGATATAAATACTTCTGATGGAAAAATTAATGCAGTAAACAATCCTAAAAAGATTCCTCTAACTTCGGACGATATGGTAAAAGACCCTAATGTAGATGCTACTGATTTATTAGATAAAAAATTACAAGAAGAGAGGGAAGAAGAAGAGTTCTCAAAATGGTATAGTGAAATGTCTGATTTAACTGGATTAGACCCAGACCCAGACCATCCAGACCATAAATATGATTATAGGGCAGCATTTAAAGCAGGTGTTAAGCCAGAAGAAATTAACGGAGAGCTTAAAAGTAGTGATTGGGGATTATTCCAAATAAATGACAAATACTGGAAAGATAACCCTAATGGACCTTCGTATAAAGATGATGTAGATGCTAATATTAATATGGCTAAAAAGATATATAATGCTACTGGATTTGATAGTTGGGTTACATATAAAGATTATCATAGAAATATTAAAAAGGGAGAGCAACCTAAAGGTGGAGCTGCAGAATATGGAAAGGCTTACGAAACTTTAAGCACCTTATACGCTCAAAATCCACAAGAGTTCCTTAATAATCCAGAACTTGTTGTAAATGCTATGAACTCTTTATCCCAAAGTAACAATTTTACAGCCGATAACTATAATAAGGTATTTAACGCATTTTATACTGGGAAGGATGATACTGCACCTAAAGACCAAAAAGATGCTGATATTGCTGCAAATAAGCTCATTACATCACTATCCGTTGTACACGCTGAATCCTTTGGTAATCCTAATGCTAAAAATGATAATTATGATAAGGTTTGGAAATGGGATTCTCAATTTAAACAAGATGACCATCCAGAAAGATATGTAGTTCAAAATATAGATGGAGAAGATTGGTTTTTAGACTCTAAAGATGAAAAAGGCTACAAGATTTCCCATATGGAAGATGTTTTAACGAAAGAATATGGATTATCTGAAGATGAAATATCTAACTGGAAAACAACCTTATTGGAATCTGGACCTCTAGAAGCTGATGAAGTATTAAAATCTATTGTTAGTGATAAACTTATGCCAGAAAGAGAATATAGCAAGAGTTTATGGTCTCTTTTGAAGGATAGTGGGAATGTTTTTGAAACACTCGCTATGTCAGTAGTAGGATTTGGAAGATATGCACTTTGGGAAGGTGTCCCAGCTTGGGCTGCACAGGCTAAGACTGGCGTAGACCTTTGGGAAACTGGTCACGTAAGGACTCTTGAGAAATTTATGGAAGAAGAAGTTTTTAAGAAAGATGGTCCTCCTCAGCCAGAAACTTATGCTGCAGAGCTTCTATTGATTGCAGCTGGAAAACCTATGGAATGGTATGAAAAATATGGAGTTGGACCTCTTTCTGAAACTGTAGATAAAAATACTGAAGGCACTTTATGGGGTAATGCTACAAGTGGGACATTGAGAGCGTTGCCTTTTTTGCTTATGGCTAAAGGAAGGTATAATAGATACCAATATGCTAAAACTGGAGTTAATCCTAGTCTTTGGAGTAAAGCTACAAAGAATTATGATGTTATTTTTGATAAAGCATTTCCAGAAGTTACTGTTAATTTTGGTAGATTTTCTAAAGTATTAGAGTCCTTACCAAAGGCAGAGCAAATGGCATTTGTATCAAAATTAGCCGAATCTTTCAATATGTCAAAATCTAAGGTTTTAAGAAATATAAATAAAGGAAATGAAATAAAGGTAAACTGGGGAAAATATATAAAAACATATGATAAGCCTTGGATGCAAAAAGTAAAAGCTAAATTAGGCATTAAAAGTGATGCACATTTTGGAGCTAGAATAGGTCACAAAGCTAGAGTTAAAGTTAGAGATAATGGTATTGTTGTTGGAGATGATGTTATTATCCCCAAGTATAAAGATGCTTCAGCAGCTGTTAGAGCTAGGGTAAGTAAAACTAAAGCTAATACTGCTGTTGTTGACAACGCTTTACAAAGAAATGGTATTTCTGGTATTGAAAAAGTTTCATCTACAATCAAAGGACAAAAACCTGCTCAGCCAGTTGGTCCAATTCCAGTTACAACACCAGAGTTGACTCCAGAAGAGTTAGTAACTATTCCAATTAAAGCAAATACATTATTAGGTATATCAAAAGAATTAGAGGTTCCTTCTATTATTTATCACGGTAGTGGTGGCAAGGTTACTCCCCTTAATTTAACAGGGCAAGAAAGAGTTTTGTTTGGTGGCGATAATCCTATGGCTCTTATTGAACAACTTAAAGGACAAGGTGTTAAGGGTGCTGATAAGATAAAAACTTGGGAAGATGCTAATAAATTTATATCAGAAACATATAAAAACGATTACGACTTAATACAATTTAATAATTCATCAAGACCACAACTTGGAAATGAATATTTACAGACAAGTTCTGGGAAATCCTTTGCAGCTGAAGAAGCACACGCAGAGGTATATGCTAAATCTACAGGAAGAAAAGAGAAATATAAAGAGCCCGTTAAAACTGAGCCTGTTAAGACTGAGCCTGTGAAAACTAATCCTAATGAGGACGGTTTGATGAAGGATAACTTTGGGGATATCGCTCACCCAGATTGGGATGCACAATTAGCTTTAGTAAGGAAAGCCTTTGGTAAAGAGTTTAAGAAGTATGGTGTTACGGAAAATGAACTATATGAAACAATGCTTCAGACTGATAGTAGGCAATCAATACAAAAAGAGCTTAGGAAGTTATTTGAAAGTAAGGGGATGCCTCAAGCTGATATACAAGGAGATTTAATACCTAAATTGTTAGATACTATATTTACTAATAAACAAATTAAGAAAGCTAAACCTACTAAGCCCGAGTCTATTAAAACTGAGCCTAAAATTAGTTTAGAAAAAGCAGCAGAAAAGGCAGCTAAGGCTGATATAGAACAAATTCAACCAACTAAAACAGAGCCTATTAAAACAGAGACTGTTAAGACAGAACCTGTTAAAACAGAACCAGTTAATGCTGAACTTCCAGAAGGGGTTAAACTTGTTAATAATAAGCTAACAATTGTAAAAAGAGTTAATGATAAGAATAAAGGTCCAATACAAGGAATAAAGATAAAAGGCAAGGATTATTTTGCTCAACAATTACCTACTGGCTCTGGTGGTAAATTAGAATGGAGACAGGTTGATTTAGATGGAAATGTTATAGGTGATGTAGTGTTAGGTAAAAATCAGAAGGCAGCTAGAAACAAACTTATTAAAATGTCTAGAGAAGGTCAAGCTAAGAAACCTGCACCTATTAAAAAGGAATTAACAAAAGCTCAAAAAGAAGGTAGGCTTGAAAAGATTAAAGCAAAAGCTAAGATTCAAAAAGAATTAGATAAAGTAGTTCCAGGTAGAGATAAAATCAAACTATATGACAAGAATATTGACATACTTTCTAAGAGAATAAAAAAATTAAAGAGTATGCCACCTTCTAAAGCTAGAGATGCTGCAATAAATAAAGCTCAGCTACAAAAAGATGCTCAGCATACTCATCGTAATAAATATAAAGAAATAATAAAAGAATCTGCGAGCTATTTGGAGTCTGCAATAAAGTCAAAAGTAAGGAAGCAAGATACAATAAAGAGGTTGCAAAATGAAGCAAAGAAAAACCCTAATGATGTAGGTCTTAAGAATGAACTAAATATTCACAAATCAGACTTAGCTAAACTTAATGTTATTTTAAAGGAACTTGCTCCTTATAAAATGGCTTTGAAATATCCAGAAATGGCTATGTATTCTGCTATGGGTCCTTTTCTACCCCCAGGAACAGTAAAATTTGTTAAGCAAGTTTTACAAAGAGCTAAAGCAAGAATAACTTCCAAAAATTTATCTTCAGTAGAAATTAAGAATATATATGATGCTATAACTGGAAAGGATTTAAAAGCATTATACAATCAAGACATCTCGTTAGGGGACCCTAGAAATGTTCATAAGAAAGTATCTGATATACTTACTAAAAATGAAAGAAACAAAAAGCAAAAGATTTTCGAAGCTATGCAAAAATCTAGACCTTGGTACAAAAAATATCCAGAAGAATTAAGAAAAGATGTTGGTGCTGCTATTGAAGGTATAGGAAGAATTGATAAGAAAAAAGATTCCCACCAGGATGTTATGGATAGGTATACAAATAAGCATAGAGATTTTCATAAGGAATACTCTATCTCAATCGAGGAGCAAAGAAGGCTTTTAAATGATGAGTTTACAAAGATGGGTAT
>CEUO01094938.1_pt1 | contig 26133 bp, 16 predicted proteins | sample 531391 | NCBI WGS metagenome assembly CEUO01 (sample SAMEA2622799, study PRJEB7988) | marine metagenome | isolation source: saline water (ENVO:00002010), including
AGAGTGGTTTAATCAAACAAAGACATCTGTCGATTACCCCAAAAACGGAGGTTCTATATCTTATAGTATTACCTTCTTAAATGATGGCAAACAGTTGCCACTTGACGAACAAGCTACCTATGGCCTTAAGAATATGTCAGTATCAATTTCTGATTCTCATCCACATTCAATGGCAAAAAATTACATGGTTCCAAATTTTAAAGAAATTAGACAATATGGAAACCAGACAGAAGTCTCTTCGAGGTCGATTTCAGTAGAGGCTCAAAAAACTAGAACTGATAATTATTTAACAAATCCGCCGAATTTAAATACACAAATAAATTATATGTTGGATACAGCAGTGTTTGAAGCTTTAAATGTACTTTATCAAAAAACTGTAATTATTAAAGAAATTTTTGTTACTGGATTAAATTATACTTTTGATTCCCAAACAGGTAAAATAAGTATGAAGTTTGATTTAAGTTGGACGAGTATAAACTCATCTAGTCATTATCAAATACCAATAAACTCTAGAGATGGAGGTAAAAACATAACCTAATATGCCAGATTATCCTACAATTATAAAATATGATGGAGTACAGGTTTTTTACGGCCAACCTATGCCGTTTTTGACTGTCTCCAATGAGATGATTCATACCTCTAAGCGGTTGGGTCAAGTTTCTAATATAAAATTAGAAGGTCAGCTTACTGGGGCTAATTTTACAGATTGTGTTAACGCATTGGAATCTGTTGCTAATAGTTTTACTGAAAGCTTCAAAACTTTAAGTCTTGAAGACGACGGATCAACATTTGTTTGGAATAATTGCAAAGTTGAATCTTTAAATTTCGATCAAGGTACTTACGCGCAGTTGATTGACTACTCTATAGATTTATCTTCTTATAATAATTTTAGTGGTACTTTCGGAGTATTGGACCCCAAGGATAGTTGGAGTTTTTCTGAACAAAGCGTTACTGACGCTAGGAATGGAACAACTAATTTAACTCATTCTGTTTCTGCTAGAGGATTTATGACCTCTACTAATAACAACGCTTTTGAAAATGCTAAAAATTATGTACAGAGTCTCTCGGGGTGGAATAACCAAGTTACACCGGCATTTATAGGTGGTGGGTCAACAGTATATCCAGTCTTGCTATCTGTAAGTGAAAGTATAGATAGGATTGCTGGAACTTATAGTATAACAGAAAATTACGCTATACAAACTTACGCTTCTTCTAAAGAGCCAATTGTTGTTCATGAAAGTACTTCCTTCGACACAAATGTAGAAAATGACGTTACTACAGTTAACGTTTCATTAACTTGTAGAGGGGGTAAAGATTTTACATTGAGTCAAGTTAGGGATCACGCGCAGAGCTTAAGCTTACATACTTTTGCTGAGAGTGAGAGCGGTATCACTGACCTTTTGCATACCCCCGTATCTACTTCTTTGGATGAAGACGAGGCTAGTAATACTGTCACTGTGAAAGCTACATTTGATAATGATAAACTATTCGTTGTAGATGGAGATACAACGAATCCAACAAGTAACGCTTATCTTGACTCTAATGTGTCAATGGAACGAGATGACTTAACGGGCATAACCACTTTTAATGTAAGCAGTAAAATTATAGGTAGGGGTAGCGCTTTTACAAAATGGCAAAATCAATTTAATTATTTAGAGAATAATGTAGCTAATGTAGACGAGGGGGTTTCTAGAACTGATGATATAATTGGTTCCTTGTGGGATGAAGCCTATCATGTAGCCGTGCAAACGGGAATGGGGGACGTTTTGAATTTTCCGATAAACAAGCGCCCTTCAAACACTTCTATAAATTTGAATGAGTACGCCGGAGAAATAACGGTTAGTGCTTCTTTTAATAATAGTGATGCTATTGGGGAAGTTTTCATGGGTAGCGCTTCGCTTAATTTTGGAGCCGGTGCTTCATATAGGGTTAGTATAACTCCTTCTTTAAGGCAATTTAGACCTAACGCATCCTGCACTGAAAATGGACACTATTTAATATACGATTTAAATTCAAAAAATAGAGAAAAAGTAGACTTTTCTATTTCTGTAAATACAACAGCTTTCGACGCTATCGATTATAGGCAAGCAGATAACCGAGATAGAACCGCGACTCATTTAGCTCAAGGAACTCCCGTCGCGTTAGCTAATACCCTGCTTTCTAGAGTCTCTTCTCGCTGGTTAAATACATCTGATACAAACTTAATGATGGAGTCGGAGTCTCAAGAAAGTAATCCACATACGAAAGATTATTCAGTTAGTAAAACTTTTTCTCAAGATCAGTATAACGTTACGCTTGACGATGGGCTTCAGTATATAGGGGTAAATACCAATGGATAGGAGTTTATTATTAAAAATACTGACCGGGAATAATCAGGTAACTGGTGCAGAAAATTTATCGAGTCATAATAATGTCCCTTCGGCACAGCAAGGTGGTGCTCCTATGCTTGTTGGGTATTACGATTTTAAAAAGTATTCAGGAATATATACTTTTAACGAAAAATATGTTAACCCTACGGGCGAAGCAATAGATGACTCGGGTAATGTTATCTCTGATACTTATCCACTTTATTCTTTATGTAACGTCGATGATATAAATAAGATTTCTGGCTCTGGCTATTTTGATCAACAGTCTATTGTTCAGGTAGGAACAAATTTTCCATATAAGGGGTGGACTTTTATTTTTGATTACGAATCAAAAGATTTTACAGGAAATTATAATATTGGAAGAACTTTAATTTCTAGCATGGATTCGTCTAGCGCTACCTCTGGATTTAATATTGGTATCAATGGCGCGAATAAACCTTATTTTCAATATCCTGATACTGGGAATAATTTAAGAACAATAACTCTACACCAAGTAGAGATGTCAGAAAGAAATACTCTTTCTATTGCTAAAACCACGTCGAGTTTAGTTCAAATGGTGCATCATGACACCCTGTATGATAAAAAAACTACTGGCACATTTACCTTGGAAGACATAACCACTTCCGCTGGGGTAGATAAAACGTATTCTAATAAATTATACATTGGTGATTTTTACAGCTCTTCCGCAGGGTATACTGGGTTTAGCGGATATATGGATCATTTAGTCGTTTACGGGGATTACATGATTGAAAACGCGGTTAATGAAGTAGCAGAAGGCTTTGTTTCTTCCGGGTATCTACCTAAAAGGTTTGAATCCGTAGAAGTGGTAAATAATGCTATAACACAAATAACTCACAGCGTTTCGGGGGTAACTGGACAGGGTATAACTGGATACGCCAACATTGCATCAGGAGCAATCTCTGCTAAGTGCGGCCCAGACATTGTTCTTTATGCACAGTCTGGCTTAACGGGAGATAAAACGGGAGCGGTAGTCACTATCACGCAGGGAACAGAAAAAATTACTGGAACAACTCTCGTAGAAAGAGAGCCTTCTTTACTTCATGATGAAAGCTTACTATTAAGATACGCTAGACCAAATCTGTCTCAACGTTTACATGGTCCAGACTTATCTGAAATTTATAATTATTCGACAATACATTCAGGATTAAACTTAAAAGCTGCTCCTTATATGGGGGTTAAATATTTTGAACTAGAAGAAGCTCACAGAAATCAACCAATTAATTTTTATGTAAATGGATTATATAAAGATTCAGGAATTTTATCGGGCGAAACAACTATAATAAGCGGGGAGTATCACGTAAGTGGAACAAATAAAGAAAAGGTTGTGTTTGAAAATGATATTTCTTATCTTGGCTCCCCTTATTCTAATACATTTGATATTATTACGGGGGAAGTTCATATAACTGGATTTGAATCTGGGGACGTTTCGGTAGATTGGGACTCGATAGAAGAAAGAAACGGCAAAGATGTATATTTAAATGGACTTAAACTTTTTAGCGGTGTTGAATATTATGAAGGAGGTAATGACCACGTATACATTAGAAGAAATGAAATTCTTCCTCAATATAGTGGCCAAGTTGCTTTTGTACCGAGGAAGAGTATGACAGAAATAATAAAAAGTAGCGGCAGCTCCTCTATCGAAGCGCCTTCTTCGGGGTATGTTTCTGAGCAGTACTGGAGAAATGGACAACGCCAAATTAGGCACGATGATTATTTATTAATTTCAGAAAAAAGTTTATTAAATGAGACTGGAACAGTAAAATATAGTAATAGAAATCCTATTTATAATGGAGAAATTAATGGATTTTATTAAAAATGTGTAAAAATTTAAGGAAAAAGGTATAAATGGCTTTAAGGACAATACCACAAATTAAGGTAGGAGCATTTCCTCAGGGGACTTGTTTTAATGCTTATATTTATAATTGTAATGTGAATATAGGTGTTAGCGGGGAACCTACTACTATTACCCTGAATTTAGTAAATGAAGATGGTATTTATAATATAAATAAAGGTAATCTTTCTGCGATTCAGCCATATCTCATCTCAGTTGGAACTATGGTTTTTCAAAGTATGTATTTGACTGCTTTTTCTTACAGTCAGAACGTGGGAGAAAGAACTATAGAGTTAACTTTTACAGATGCTTCTATTATTTTAGATAAAATACAAGTTTTACTTTTAAACAAGGAGGCTTCTCCTTGGAACATGGGAGCTTATAGGGGCACTTGGAATGTTGGAGCTAATAGAATTATAAGAACTTACAACATCCCTATCGTTTGTGGATCAAGTTGCGAAAGAACTGGGTTTCCAGCGTTTAACTCCGCTGGGCTAGCTCAAAATCCATGGTGGAATGGAGAACTAACTAGTGATGGCTTCTCCCCATATAAACTTTTTCCGGGGGAACTTCCGGGAAATAACAGAAGTGGAAAGTCTGTACCATGGGATTTTTTCGCTGATAAAGCTATGGTAACTAACGCAAATATGATTTACGGGGGCTCAATCATTATTGGGGAAGAGCAATTCACAACTTCGCCGTGCGCCGTGCCAGATGTTAAATATACATTTGACGAACTTTTGGCGGTTATGTCTCTTATAGGTCTAAAAGTAGAAGGTCTTCACAATCGGGGTAGACCCCATTTATCGGAAAGATTTACTGGCTCGTTAAGAAAAGTTTTAAGTGAGTGGTGCAATTTATATGGATTTTCTTATGTTTGGGATTTCGGCACAAACATTATTAAAGCTATTGATCTTCACGCCCCACAGACTAACATGGACGCTATACATACCATACTAAATAACTTAGGCGACGACGGTAGTGGTGTTGCGATAACAGATATAAAAAGAACGGCAGATTTAAAGGGAACTTATAACCAAGACTCTATTTCCACTTTTGTTAAACCTGCTTCTCAAAAATCAAACGAAAGAACTTTTCACCAACGCACAGGTTGGATACCACTTACAATTAATAATTTTATTCCTTGGGTAGAAAATTCTGCTCAATGGTATTTAACAACAGGAGGTAGAACAAAAGAAGAATTAATTACATCTGCAATTTTAGCGAAATACAGCCCCGCAGCAAGGACATTATACAACTATTATTTGATGGCGACCAAAACCAATGACTTTCAAAATGGTAGTTCTATATACGGTAAAATATTAGGATTAAACATAAAGGCAAAATTAACTGATGATCAAAAAGCCGATTTGGTTACATACACCATGTCTTTAAAAGAGAAGATGAAGGTACAAGATAAGTATGGAGAAAATGGCGCTTGCTATATTGGCACTTATAGTAAAGAACTAGAAGATAAGTGGATAGCGTGGGAAAAAGAAATCGCTAATTCTATTGGCAAGTATTACTATTTAACAAAGCCCGCTGAAGACACGTTTTTTTGTAGTGGGTTCGAACATATTGTAAAAGAGTTAACAACAAAACCTCAGGCAGAGCTTTATAATAAAGATAATACTTCAAATCTTCCTTTTGAAAAATTATTAAAACATCCGGGGGGTGGCGTTTTGCCAGCAATTGATCCAATGAGTGGGAGAAGCCTTGATCGAGGTTGTTATATACACTCAAGAAATAACGCTTATGGAATAAAAGACGAAGATTTAGATTTACTGTGGTACGACAATGAGGGTCAAGATTTACTAAAAGAATATTTACCGTCTCATCAAGTTTTAGAGGCTCAGGGCAGAATCCTTATGGATGATTTAATTAAAAATTTATTTCCGAATATTTATCCCAAGTTAGAACAAATAGAAGACGAGAAAAAAGTTCCAAACATATTTTTCTTTCCTGTACGCGCCAAGGTGCTGGAAGTCTTTGAGGTTACTGATATTAAAGGAACAAGCGGCCTTGATTGGATTTTAAATAGCGCTCCTGCCTTGCAGCAAGCCGCAATGTTCACTCCTGCCACTGGAAACGTATTAAATAAATACGAATTCCAAACGCCCACAGACACAAAACAAGAAAAGAAATGTAGTTTATGGTGCGACGGTGACATGGTCCAGTTAGCCTGTGAATGTCCGGAGGGAGATTCTTATAATCCTGATTTCGTTGGTTTAACTTGTGTTTATTCTAGGTATCTTAAGGTTAGGGTGGCCGGTTCTCCGGTTGGCATAGCGACTATTCCTTTACCTTCAGAGTACCCTTTCGCTGGATATTGGAGTCTGCGCTCTGCTTATAGAAGGGTACAATCAGCTATTTACCAACATTTTGGAGGCTTGACAAATGCCGGTTTGGGTATGGAGTATAGAGTTAATATTAATGATATTACTCCCGATTTAGATTCAATGGAAGATCAAACTCTCATCGGAGGACCAGTAGAACCGGGTCAAGAATCAGGGCAAATTCCATCCTTCATTCCTGTTCCGGGTTTAACTACTTTACAAAAAGCATCGAATTACCATCAGATGACTCATGCAAAAAGTAGTAGTTTCGGAGCGAAGGAAACGTTGAGTTTTACTATGGCTGGATTAAATTTTTCTGTACTCGGAAATTACATGCAAGTTGAACAAGGATTAAGCTCGTTGTCTATATCTTTAACTGAAAATGGAGTTCAAGCGAATATAGGATTTTCTAGTAAGGAATATCCAGAGGTGTCTGAAGCTATGAAATTTCAAAGAATTGGCCCTAGAATGAATTCGAACGCTTTCTTAAGGACTTTTTAATATGAAAATCACCGGAAAAAAAACTAGGTCTGTAGCAGAAAGAAGCTCTGCGACTTTTTGTGTTTCTGGTAGTATCAATAATGTTACTGGGTCTGGCGTGTTTGGAATTTCTGGGGCAACTCAAAATTTAGAGTTTGGTTTTGTTAGCGGTAAAATATATGATCCAGATAATAAATATTTTGGCTCTTATACTCCAGATCGTAATTTTGCTATTTCTGGCAATTTGTCTGGATCAAAATATGATTATTATATAGCGGATGAAAATTCTAATTTAGTTTTCCAGCCTATAAATTACAAAGGAACTAAAACTGATGAAAAATTAAGAGGATTTTATTTAGATGCTAGCGGGTGCGAGATGGATGTTTCACCTTTTATAAGGGCGGATAGATATCCTTATCATTTTGATTTCCCCACTGAATTTGATTCAGCTTATCCTTTTACTGGAGAATTAATAGCGGAGGGAACTTCTGATACTTTTGAAATTTTTTCTGGATTAGTCAAATCACCTACTGAGTGGGTTCTAACTGGGTTTGATCAGGGGAGGTTAACTTCTTCAAATATAAAATTAGCCAGCACGGGCACGGTCAATTCAAATTTAGATTATATTATAGATTTTGATTTATATACTAATTTTGGAAATTTAAGTAAAACCGTCACGGGTAAAGCTATTACCCCTTCTTCTGCGGGTAATGATTTTACCCTCTCTTCTTCTAATAGTTTTTCTCAAACTGGAAGTCACTGGAATTTATCTAATACATCAACGGGTAATTATCCCTTAGATTACTCTTTGGCTAAAAATGGTACTCCGATTTTGTCAGATAAACCAATACAAATAGAATTAACTAATAATTATAATTCTTCTGGAAACGTAAAAACTGGATATTTGGTAACAGGGGTTCAGTTGAGGGGGAGATATCAAAATGGATTCTTTTTAGATACTCCAACCGTGACTTTTTCATCTAATGACTCTTCAGATGTGCAAGCTTCTGGGGTCGCTAAGATGGCTGACTACATGGTGGCTGATTTCTATTCAGGTACAAGTTCCAATAATGTAATAACTCTAACTGGAATCGTTGTAAAAACTATAACGGGCATAGACATAACAAATAGCGGTAGCTATGTAACCCCAACGGGAATAAAAGTTTCTTTTTCTCACCCTAGCACTACAGAATTTTATCCTAATCCATGCCCTTATTATAAATATACCAGATTACCACTACAGGCGTCGTCGCCGGGGGTAAATTATCAGTTGGGAACTAGTAGAGATTATTGGTATTACGATAGCACTATACCAAATGTGAATTTATATACAGAATTAAGCGGTACAGACCTTTCTTCTGTGGTTTTAGCTAAAAGTGGATCAGGCTTTTATGACAGAAAACTTAGTGGCGTTTGGCAGTTAGTTACAGGCACTGCAACTTCGCAAGAAAAATATGGATTTAATGCTGTCGATGCAGCGTGGGGGTCTGGTTCAGACGAGGTAAATCATATTGACGGAATTCCTGTAACTGGAACTCATGGTCAATATTACGACTCTTCCAAAACGGACGACTCTACATTACAAATACGTTTAAAATGTCACCTACCTAAAAATAAAGTATCTATTACCGAAGAAAATGAACTTCAAATTTCTGGTGATCCAAAATACCAATCAAATTATGCCACGGCAACTGTCCAGCAGGATTTTTATAATCATTACCCAGAACTTAGAAATCTAATATCTACAACTTTATTAGAGGGTGGAGAAGGAACTATAAATCTTTCTTACAGCTTTATTAAGAGTGGTACAACTGGTAGACTCGTTGACGGTTCAACTGTTGGAATTTATCAAGATTTTTCTTATACCTCTCATGGTAGTGAGCCGAGCCTAACGACCTCTCAATTAACGGGGGAAGTCGTCTCTGCATTTTCTGAATGGAAAGGGTTGTTAGAAACCATTTATACTGGGTTAACTATAAATTTTTTAAATAGCGGAGTAGAAAATATAACTTCTGTACCAGTAGTTATAGGAACGAATACTTACGCAATACCTCATCCTGATGATTCTAGTATTGGCGATATTCGCATAGGGATGCTTTCCGGTACTCAATCTGCCTTGGGTTGGGCAATAGTGACTGGGGGACTTTTAAATGTTTCTGGTGATGAAGTTGGGGATATTACAATAGATAACGGCAATAATTGGAGACTCGATAATGATACCGCAAATAATGGAACATGCTACAGTTTCAAATTAGTAACTACTCATGAGATAGGTCATTCGTTAGGATTTGGTCATGATAGAGATAAGTCTGGGATTATGTATTACTCCGCTGGAACTACAGACTCAATCGCAACAAATTACCCCAATGGTTTATCTGGTAGTTATAGGAACCAAGATATGGTAAGAAATTTTTATAGCTACAGTAAAAATCCGGATCATGAAATTTTAAAAACAAAACAAGCTAAAGGGCATAGAGATAAAATGTCAGTTAATCTTTTTATAACCGGCTCAGGCTCCGGGTTAAATCAAATTGTATCTGGAATAACACCCTCTGGATATTCAGTATAGGAGAAATTAAATAATGCCTTTAAATAAAGTTAATATAACTAGTCAAGAATCGCAACAGATGGAAATTTTTGAAATTTGTAACAACATGCTTGGGGTTTATATTACTGGAATGTCTGGAGATGGAGAAATTTTTAAGAAAAAAACGTGGATTTCTAGACCTATAGGTTTGAGGGAGGTTGATTTTCCAACTGGGCAAGGTGGAGTAAAAACTCTTTGGGGAATGGGTTCAGATGGGAACTCTAGGACAGGCATTACTGGATATGTAATTGACGGTAAAGAAACTGTTGGTGAAAAATCCGGAGTAACAGAAAAACTTCTGCCCCCCTATGCTGTTGAAGAAAATATTAAAGTTACCAAAAAAATATCGGACGTTTTAGATGTTAGTAATTATGGCACGGGCTGCAAGGATTTATTTCCTTATGGAGCTCCAAGTGTCGAAGCGCCCGTAATGATCACTACAAATCCTAAAATTGGCTCTTACTATGGTTTAACCGCCAAGTACATGGTAGATGAAAATAACGTTGGTAGAACTTGGGGAACTGATCCGTCTGGAGACGGTGGTGGTGGAGGAGTTCCATCGGGGTATGGTGAAAAATGCGTAGCCTTTTGTGAGAATGGAAGTACTACTTCTGGATCAATTTTATTTAAAGCTTATTCTGAGGATGACTGCCCAACGGGTCCGTGTTGTGAAGAAGAAGAAGGAAGTGGTTCAGGTGAAGGTTCGGGCTCTGGTTCAGGTAGTGGTGGGGGAGGCGGCGGTGGACCAATGAATCCCGCGCAAATTAAAGAGGGTCCAGATTTACCCGGTTTTATAGATTTTATTCCACTTTAAACAAATGTCTAACTGCTGTGAAAAAATAGGATATTCATATGAAGGCTCTACTCCAGAAGGATACAGGGCTGGACCGTGTGATCCTTGCGATCAAGACGAATGTGTTCCTTGTTGCAGTTGGGAGTATATACCCGGATATCATTGTGATACCCCAGAGGTATCATGTTGTCCCACTTTAACTGGAGGCATATCCGCTTGGGAAAGGTCGAGATCGCGTGGTTCGTGGCGTAGCCATCATCTTTCGCGTTATCCTGAGTCAGAACAAAATACTGAATTTTGGCTTGATACTTTTGCAATTGATAAGCCATCGAATAAAGTATTGGGTTATGGAGGGTGGGAGAACGGTGGTCTATTCGAAACTACATCAAAAACATCACCCGGAGCGTGGGGTCCAGACACGCCCCGTGGAAAAGTTCAGCGTCTTGACCCTTGGGCAACGGTTAATGCGGGTGGAAGTTGGTATGGGCCGTCTCCGGTTCAATTAAACATGGGAATAATTTCAATACCGGGACCAGAAGGGCCATGGGTTAGTGATTTTGGAAGGTCTGCGGGGCGTTGGTTTAACTATTTCTATGGATTGAAGGCCGCACTTGTTATGACCTTGCACGACTCTATTCGTTGTACAACGGGTCACCCCAATGGAACTGATGGGGGGGTTTATATAGGGACCAAGCCTCTGGGGACCACGCAAGATTGGACAATGGGTAAAACAGACACCCTCGTACCAACGGTAACTCATAAGTTTACCTATTTTACAACGCAGGAAGTCTATTCTGCTCCCACAACCACGGTTGTTGGTCAAACAACAACATTTACTACTCGTAATACTCCAGATGGACAAGGAGGCTTTGTTCCGACTACTGTTACTTCTATAGTAGATACCTACGATGTAACTATAACTCAATGGACAGATGCTTGGGAGACTTATACAGACTTAGGTACGCAATCTGTAATAGCAACTAGAGAAACAACTACACCCAAATTAGAACCAACAGAAACTTATACAATGACTGAAACGTGCCACGGAGGAGACGGCACTACTTTTTGGAATTACTTTTGGGAGCCAGCTATGACCCTAAAAATAGATCAATTTTTCCTTGGGTCTGATGGAGCAGCAACCTCCTATGGGGGGAATTTGGGCGCTTACAACTGGAATGCTTCCCAATGGCTATTTTGTACAAATGGAACAGATTATGTAAGATTGGGCCAAACTGGAGACCAAGGGGATATGCCCGACTGGGAAAATGGTTTTACCAAGGGTTGGCCTTTAAATTCTGGAAACGGATGGCGGTGGGCGTCTGAGGGCTCTTTAAGGGGTAACCTTCGTGATTTATTTTATTCAGATATACCGACTGTGCCCCATATGAGTCACGAAGATTGCAGGACTCTAAATTGGACCCCATCTTTAGAAACCACGACTGTTTCTGGAGCGCCTTGGTATGGTGACGTAGTGGGAACTGGTCGAATGCAAGCTAGTGAATGGCAGTTTTTTCAAGAAGATTTGGGTGGCACTTGGTCCCCATGGTTTAAACCCGGCCCAGTCGGTGGCGGCGGGGCCGGTCTTCCCGGCTTGGTACGCTTTAGCATATCAGGCGTGGATAGCACCTATAGCTGGCCGCCTACAGAAAGATTTGTCGGGGTTGAAGCAAAGCCTCAATTTTTTGGTGATTCGTTATGCCCAGAGGGCGCAACAGAGAGAGAGTGCGCGGCTCTTTATTCAGCTACTTATTGCACTTATACAGGCTCGATCAGTGACACTCGAGGTGGCGTAGATTCAGGTGAAACAAATTTTAGCATGGCATCGCATTCTTGCTGTGAAGAAGGACAATCATACGCTGATGATTATTGCGTTGAAAATTGCGAGAGAAGCGGGATTAACAAAATAGGCTTTCTATCCCAAAAAAGCCAAATGGATGCGATACAAAAATACATAGAAGATAATTTAGGAGCAGGTTATAGACTGGTTGATTATACTGACTTTTTTGATTTAGCACCTGAAAATTCATGCGTAATAAAACAAACCCACAACGGTGGTAGCCTTAATAATAATCTCCAAGACTTTGAGCATTACAATGATCCTGTAGGGTGGGATTCGTATCATGACCCCCAACGCTCATGTAACGGCGCTCAAATCGGCTACACTGTTGGCAACGCCGGTTGTTGGGGATTAAGGAACTGCGGTTGCTGCAACCCTATAACTGGAGCGGGAGTTCACACAACAATGTATCAAACTCAGTTTTCTCAACCAGCTCATGCAACAACCGAGATGAACTATACGACGGCTGGCATGGGAACCATGGTAACGAATCCACAGCAAAGACATCAATGGACCGAGCCTCCGGGGACGCCGACTCTTGTTCATACCGATTATACTCTAATAACCAATTATACCGACGTTGCAAAATTTAAAAATACGAGAGTGACTAAGTTTGATTACGGAACAAAGGGTACTCCCAATCCAGTAGGATTTACGAACACGGACTTGTTTGTTGGGTATACAAAACGTGCAACCGATGCACCTTTAAAAACTTATACTTTACAAGTTTTAACTACACAAGGCATCACGTGGACGGAGACCCCAGTAGAAACAGATACTTGGACATTTACAGAAGGGTTTAATTTGGGGCTTCATGATCCAGTTGAATCTTGGGTTAGGTTTTCTGATTGGTGTTATTTTGAAGGAGGGTGTAATGCTAATCTTGGTAGTGATCCATGGGGATGGGGGGGTACTTCAACAGTTAGTGATACAGAGTGTGTAAAATGTAACGAATACAAGAGTTGGAAACTCGGCAAAAACGAAACGGCTGGCTCAGGCAATGCATATCGACAAGGATTTGGAAATACAGGCAACAATATGAGGCTAATTCCAGAATCTAAAGCTGGCGCAGTTAAAAACTTTTTCAATTACATGCACCAAACTAAAACTTCTATAACGCCTAATTTAACTTGGGTTGACGATCCCGCTTCGTTCTACGGGGTTTCCAAAGAAGATTTTGACCAATCTAGATGTTGCCCCGCTGGAGAAGTTACTGGTTGGCACGGGCAAGAATGTGGAATAAAAGATGGAGAATGTATTAAAACAGGAGAACACTGTTTCAATTTAGGTACAGGTACGGGCGATTTTATAGGGGTGGTTGACGGGCCAATCTGGCATGATGATGTAGGCTTTGATAGCCAAGGAAATGTACAGGGAAATCAGAATTCAAATTATCAATTTAAATATACCTTAATATATACAGAAGATGAAACAACTGAAAAATTAGAAGGTGATACTGATTTAGGTACTGATAGAATTTTAAGTAAAATAAACAAAACTTCTACGGAAAGCGGTAAAGCATATCTTCAATGGTGGATAAAAATAAAAAATGGTTATAGCGCTCCGCACGGCCAAGGATTAGTGAGTTGTCCAAATAATACAGGAGAAAAAGATTCCGAAGGAAAAGGTTGTTGGGCTTTTGGTGAAGCCGTAGGCGCTGGCAGTGGAGGAGGCGGAGGACAAGATAGTAGTTGGGGGCCGGGAGGAATGAGCTATATAGTCGGAATGGCTGGAACCTCTGAGGGAGATTGTATCACCTGTTGTGAAGAAGAGCCTAGTGGCACTGGCTCTGGTTCTGGTTCAAGCTCTGGCTCTGGCTCTGGAAGTGGCACTAGTTCTGGCGGTGCTAGTTGTGATTAGTTTTACTTTTTCTTAATTCTTTCTATTAGCTCAAATACCTTCGGCTTCGGGATATCCTCTATCCCCTCATAAGAGTCAGCGTCGGTTAGTCCCTCTGAAGCTAGCTTGATTTTAATTTGCTTGAAAGTAACATTCTTTTCTTTCATTACATTTTCAAGAAGATACTTAGGGTCTGTTTGGCTAGATTGTGATTCCTCTTCAAAGATTTTTGTATTACCAAGTTCTTCTTGGGCTACAATATTAATCTTTAAAAAATTTCTAACGCAACGGACAAATGCCCTGTTCTCCGCGATTGGGCCAAGAAAAAACTTAGCAAAACTCTGCGTATTCTGTGGAGATGCATCACCAATCGCAGAAAAAGTAACTGGTCTACCTTCTGTTTCGTAATTTGGAATCCAATCTATTGAACATGTAGCTACCACGTAATCAGAAGAAGGACTTGTTACTTCATAGCGAACATTTGTATAACCCCTAATTTGAGCCAGTTCTTTAATTCCACCTAGAAGAATAATTAATTGATGATCTTCTAATTTGGAGACATCTGTTTCTTGAGTCCTTTGTTTATTAGAAACAAGAAACTTTTCTTTTACCATTTTCCTCCAGTTTACTGTGCCGTCTTCATTAAATACGTACTCAATCTTAGGTTGAGTGATAAGACCACTTTCGTCTCTCTCTGTAGAGACTCTTTTCTCTGCTTTTTTCCTAGGCATAATTTAAGTGTATCACGTTTTTGATGTTTAGTCAAGTTTTTTTGATATGTTAAAATAATTTATATCTCTCCAAAAGTCTTTATCATCTACCACAGGCTTGAAGCTCTTGTTGAAGCTTCCTGTGGGGATGTCATTATAGTAGTGGTATAAACTACTGTAGTATTTTTTATTGCTTAATATTCTTTTAGATGATTTGAAGTATAGGTTTTCTAAGTTCTCAACCCCGCAATCTTCTTGTTTTAATAAATCTTGTTTTAACACCAAGCAAAAATCCATATAATGTAATTTTATTTTATCAGCCACCTCTTTATCTAAAAACGTAACGAAACTGCAATGCTCAATCCCCATAGAAAGCAAGTCCTGAATAAATAGATTCTCGTCTTTTGTTTCCTCGTCCCAAATAAATATAAATGAAAGAATTTTTTTCTTGTAAGCTCTTAATAGTTCAGGGTCAATAGGGTTGTTTGTTATAATAGTAAGTTTATTACCTTGTTCTAAATTTTGGTGTAAATTTGCAACATTGTAATTTAAATCCATTCTAATTCTAGCGAGTTCAAATTTCGCATTATAATCCCTTGGCGTAGTGTTTGGGATTATATCTATGTAGTCTTTATTGTACTCTGGCCCTAACCATTCAGTTGAAAAATTATACTCAAGATTTTTACCTAATAACTTTAAAATTTCTTCAGCGATTTTTTCAGGTTTAATTTTATTTATATTTTTATCTGGTTCGTAGTAAGAATAACTAGGCTTCTCACCATCATTAAGTTCTGGAGCTATACATGTAGAATCTTTATCGTCACTCCAATAAGGTCTTTTGTGTTGCGGTAGGACGTGCGAGAAAACAGAAACGACTTTTTTGCCAGACGCGCTAGCTATTTGAGACAAAAAAGAGTCTGCTCCAAAATGCAACATAGACCTTTTAATGATGTAGGCAGATTGAGAATAAGAAGTGATTCCATTTTTAACTAAGCAGTTACCAAACGAAATATCTTTTGCTCCACCTAATTGAATTATGGTGATTCCCATCTCTTTTAGAGGTGGGTGAATTAAGTCGATAACCTCTTGCCAATATTCGTAAAATTTTGATTGATGTTCGGCGCAGTGAAAAGTTATGTATTTGTCAACATCTAAAGGAAAAAATTTATCATATATATAGGGTTTACCTATTTTTGCTCCCGTGTTTAGGGCGTATTTTTCTAAGATATGCATATTTATTAAGCTTTCAAGTCAAAAGCGATGTTGTCTTTTCCATTATGTAAATACTCTAAATTATTATGGATAGATAAATGGGGAGTAAAAGCTATCTCAAAATGCCCCTGATTACTTCCCTGTCCCTCTGTCCAAAAGCAATTGTCCATTACCGCAAAGTAGGGAATTACTTTGTGTACGTAAGGGTTTCCATCTAGTAACTCTTGAAATTTGGGGTCAGTCGCTACGTAAAGATTATAATCTGGATACTGTTCTGACAAAGATTCAAAAAGACTAGTAGAAAGGAAAATGTCATTTGGTCCGTGTGGCGCGACATATAATATTCTCTTACCTCTATCATCTTTATCTAACCAGTTTTCAAAATCTTTGTACTTCTCATTCATTTGATTTTGAGCGGCTGAATTTCTTATATTTTTTTCTATTTTTTCTCTGGTTGTTTTGCCGTGCTTTAATTCGTAGCTTAATTTTTTAATCTCATCATCTTCTTGGTCTACCCAATTCATTTTCAGTATGTTTTGGTATAGGCTAACTAACCAATCTGAATCGTTCTCTATTTGAGGTATTTGGTAGAACGGGTCTACGGGTTCGTCCTCTAATGAGATATCGTCCCAGTTAACAGGACCGAAAGAATCAATTTTTTCCTCTACTTTTTTCCCAACGGAATCCATGGAGTAATTTTTGAGGGTCCACTCTCTAGCTTTTAAACCTTTTGCCTTTCTTTTTTCTTTAGGCATATTAAAAACTTTTTGTAAGTTCTTAGCAATACTTCTAGGGTCTGTGTTTGCTTTAATAAATTCTGTTCCATGTTCTCTGTACTCAGAATATTCTAAAGGTAATGATTCGGCTTCACGCTCACACATCTCTTCTCCGCAGCTATAATTTGTAACTAGCGTAACTAAACCTGCTAGTTTAGCCTCTTGAATTGGATACTCTTGACCACCAGAAGTAAATGGATGGCAGTAGGCGTCCATACAGTTATAAATATCATTTAACTGCCACTCTGAAACTCCATCGTTTACATTACATGTAATTTGAGTTTGCTCTTCTCCGCTGTTGCAAATAGAGCAACTCCTTTCAGGTGAGGTAAATCTATCTATTTGATAATTATTGCATTTTCTACATATATAAGTACAATAAATATCTTCATGGGGGACACCGTATTCCGCTGCTAATTTCATAATGTTCCACCCCTCATTAAAAAATGTATGAAGGAGTAGTCCTGAGTTAGCTTTAGGGTTTCTCTTCTTGAATAAAGAATATCCCTCTAATAGATTTGGGACAGATTTCCTTAGTTGATTGCGAAATACAAAACCAATTAAAAATTTATCTTGAGGAATACTAAATCGATCTCTCATTCTAGATTTAGCATCATCTGGTAATGGGCGAAAATATTTATCTTCTACTGGGCCATGCATTGTTTCTACATGCTCAAGCCCTTTCATCTTATTCATTTCTTTGGTGGCGAAAGAAGACCAAACCCAAAAATTATCAACCTTTTTTCCAGCTTTAATTGCAGTGGGTAAAATTGGTAAGGAGTCTAATGTTGTCCAGAAGACGGAATTAATTTTTTTAAACCACGATCTTCCCATGGCAAAATCAATACCCCATATATCTTGAGCAGCTATGTAAACATCAGGTTTAAATTCTTTAACTATATCATCTAAGTATAAAGTACCATAGTTAACCATCTGTTCTCTTTTCGGGTCTTTGTTTAGCTCCTCTAGTTCTTTTCGTGAATCTGGAAGGGTTCCCTTGCTTATCCAAGGCGTTCTGCTTAGGTTCGGGTTTGCCGTGTGCATAGTGCCGCAGCAATAATGATAAATCTCATATTTATCTGTTTGGTATAAATAAGTTAACAGAGCTTTGGCACATCTGCCAAAGCCCGTCTTAGCCAGAGAGAAATCTGACTGGAATAAAACTTTTATTTTTCTATCCATTACCACATATCTTCATCATCTAATGAGTCTTGGTTTGCTGCTACTGGTTGTGCAGTCTCTTTTTTGGGTGAGGGAGTAGATTTAGGCTTTTGATATTCTACTTGGTTAGAATTAAGAGAATTTTTAATCGCGTCAATAAGACCTTCTCTTAGAACTATCCCCTCACCGAAAGTGAACCCAATAATAAAGCTGGTTTTATTTGTGGAATCTTCTTTATCTTCTTTATTTACAGAGTAGGAGAACCCAATTTGATCCCCGTTCCTTTCGTATGGACCGAAGTTAATTCTCGTGACTTGGTTTTTTGATTGATGGTATCCGCTCCACTTCCTATTGTTTTCTAGAGCATCTACAATCGCTCCAGCCTCCGTAGGGTTTAGCTTGATAATTACCTTTTTAGCGGGGTTATCTTTATTCTTGCTAAATGAGCCCCTTTTACGAGAATCGTCCCAAGAATCTTGTTTAATCATTGATGACATAATTGAGCCATCTTCGGATGTCCAAAACGAACATGCTGATCCAGTTACTTTAGCGTTTGGTTTATAGAATTGTAATCTCATTTTTATATATTAACATGTTTTTGGTTTGTTGTCAAACTATTTTTTGAGGTCTGCGTATTTAATAATCGCTCTATCTTGAATAGAGATAACATCAGCGAAAATAGGCTCGTCCATTTTTGTACCTTTAACTATAACTATCTCACCAGACTTTGGTAGACCACCGTTCATTTCTTTACATTGGTCAAGCTTTTCTTTAAAAATCATAACTCTTACGCTAGCTGTTTCATCGCCAACCATTATCTTCGCGTATCTGTTTCCATTTTTTGAAGTACGCGAGGTTGCGTCCTCTTCGACGCACCCCACAAACACACACCTAGTCCTCTCGGACATATTATTAATGGTTTCTATGTGGGTTAATCCATCCCTCTCTTTTGAGAAAATGTCAAACAGCGTTTTCCCATAGGTGTAGCCTAGTAAGTTTTTTTCGTAGTACCAATTCGTGAAGCTTTCATTGGATTTGTTGTGATTATATATCTCTCTATATTTTTCACATTTCTTGGTAATGGTCTGAATTCTAGACTCTTTAATTAACTCTTTCCCCTTCTCGTTTTTTGTTGAACTTAAGGTTTTAACTACTTTAACTAGGTCATAGTCGTTTGAATCAGCCAAGGGAATCGCTAATTGCCTTTCTCTTTTAGTGAGAATACTCCATAATTGAGCTTCATAGGCGACCTTGGCTCTGGATTGAGAAAACCCCTCCAAAGCCCCCGCTTGAATCAGTGGGCATAGTATACCAATACTTATCCCAGCCTCCTCCGCAGCTTGAAAGATTTCGAACTTATTAGAATATTCATCTTTGAAGTCATTAAGTTTCTCGATAGACTTTTCTGATATTCCTTTAATAGATAATAAACCAAATCTAATCCCATTATCTTCGATACTAAAGTCCATTTTAGATTTTATGATATGGGGCGGTTTAAGCTCTAAATCAAAATGATGAAACTCCTTGTGAATCTTCGAGATTTCAGTAATGGGATCGGGCTCGTGTCGAGTCATTTGCAGGAGACTCATAAAAAACTCTTTAGGGTGTTTGAATTTCAGCCAAATCGTAGCAGCCGCTAAAGCCGCATAGGCAATAGAGTGAGATTTATTAAATGAGTAGTTAGCTGAATCTTCTAGAACAGTCCACAGAATCTCTCCAATTTCTGGCTCTAGTCCATTTTCTGTTATCTTGTCTGTAATTTTTTGCTTCCATTCAGCAACCTCTTCAACTTTTTTCTTGCCAACAATTCTGCGTAAAATTTCCGCTTCGTCAAGAGTAAAGCCTACCTTGTGAGCCATTTGCATCATTTGCTCTTGGTATAGACATACACCACCAGTGGTGGATAAAATCTCATCAAAGAACGGGTGAATATCAGCTTGAGTTCCGGTCTCTACGTATGTGGCGTATTGATCAACAAACGATAAAGCTCCCGGTCTGGCTAGGGCTAGAACTGCGCTAAGTTGCTCTAAATTCTGAGGTCTAACCGTTCTGCAAACTTTATAGTTAGTCTCAGCCTCAATTTGGAAGAGGCCGTGAGGAGTTTTAAGGTCTTGCAACTGTCTGTAAATTTCTAAGTCATTTACATCAATGTCTGATGGTTTGATGCCGATTAGTTTACAAGCTTGGTCTACAACAGAAACACTTCTCAGGCCGAGAATATCTAATTTAACATTGAATTGAGAGACCCAGTTCATATCAAAAGAAGATACAAATGTTGACTTGTCTGAGGTTAGCTCAGTTGGGCAAGCGTCATCCATGCTTTCGTAAGAGATTCCCACGGCAGAGGGGTGAACTCCTTTGTTTTTTATTAAACCTCTTAGCTTGAGGGCTGTATTATAAACCTCATCATTCTCATCGCACCAGCTCCTCAACTCCTCGACTTCATCATATGACTCTTTAAGGTCTTTGACTTGTCCAAATGTTTTGGGGACTAATGCTGAAACTCTGGTCATTTCTGAATCTGAAATTTCGCCAATAATTTTACCGCACTCTTTAACTAAGAGCTTGGTACTGAGAGTATTAAAGGTTAAAATTTTACTAGTTTTCCCTTCGAATTTCTCCTCTAAATATTGTAAAACCTTCTGTCTATTGTAATAACAAATATCTAAATCAACGTCGCACATTAGCGACCCATCTAAATAAGTAACCCCATCAACCACTTGTTTTTTGGCTCGAATTTTTGAAACGAATCTCTCAAAATATAATCCATACTTAACTGGGTCTATTCCTGTTACTCCGATTAGATATAATACAATACTACCCGCCGCAGAGCCACGACCTAATCCAGTGGGAATGTCATTCTTTTTGCAGTAATTAATTACGTCCCAAACTAAGAGTACATAATCAATAAACCCTAAGTCTTTTAGGGTGTCTAATTCGTATTTTACTCTTTCTGCGTATTCTTTATATTCTTTTGAATTCTTTTTTAGTTTTAAATCTTTAAATCCCTCTAAACATAAAGCTCTTAAAAAATCATAATTATTAATATCTTCACTTACTTTAATTTTCCTCTTTTCTTCTTTGGGAATATCAAAGGATGGTAGCCTTACCCCGTTTAAGGGTAAATCTATATAAGAAAAATTATCAGAGAAACTATTTTTCGTCGCCGCCTTTTTTCTTCCTTGGGCGACCCCTTTTTTTACTGGGCGTTTTTTTTGCGCTCTTGCTCCTACTTGTGTTTTTACTTGTTCCATTTTCATCTAAAAGTTCTTTAAGTAGCTCCTCATCAGATGCCAATCTTCTAAAAACTTTAAGTAAAGATTGGCTGGAGCCTTGGTCTTGTAGTCTGTAAAATACATCTGCTGCATCGTGGTCGTTCCCTTTTCTGATAGTTATTAAAAAGTAATCAATTCCTTGCTCTTTAAATTTATCTGTCAGATCATAGACAAAATCCATTGACATATTATATTATATATCATTTTTGATTAAAGTTCAAGCTGCCATTTTAATTTATTCCAAATTTTTAAATTTAACTCTAAATCAACCAGAGCGTCATGTAATTTGTCGTAGTCATGCTCAATATTGAACTCTACGCCCAAGGCCCCCAGACGCGTTTTAAGGCCTCTTTTCTTAACGTGGCACATTCTGTATTGATAAGCTAGAAAATCGCTCTCAGGGTCGTATGGAAGCCCTAATTTAACACCTTTTGCAATACAGTTGGTATCTAAAATTTTAGGCATTAAATGTGACCAATCTTCTCCGTATAATTCGTATAAATCTTTAATTAAATAAATGTCAAATCCTAAAATATTGTGGCCGACAATATGGTCTGCGTTATCTAACCAATCTTTAATTGTTGGGAAAATCTCTTCTGGTTTTAATCCCAGTTTATTTACTTTGCTTTGACTGTATCTGGTTATTCTAGCTGCATCTTCGCTAATCTTTAATTTTGTGTCCCATTTAATTAGGTAGTCTTTTTCGTCAATTTTTTTATCACCTTTAGCTTTGATCATCGATATCTGCCAAGGTAAATTATGACAATTATTTAAACATAAATTTAGCGTTTCACAATCGATAAAAACGAGAGTTTTTTCTTTATTGAATCTTAGTAAATGTTCATCCATGTTATTTATATAGTCTGTGGCTATCTTCGTCTTTATGAAATTTACTTATCTCTATAAGTTTAACATCTGAATCAGTAGCCATAAGTTTATGAGCTTGAGACCTTTCCATTTCCATGCTTTCTCCGCTTTGGCAAGTCATTGTAAACGGGTGGGAGCCGATCTCATCTTTATCTCTTAGCATATCTACTCTAAGGGTTCCCTCTAGAACGTAGAAGGTCTCATGTTTCTCTACATGGTAATGCATTGAAGTAGAGTGTCCTTTTTTTATAAAGAGTATTTTACCGCAGTAATCCTCTTGTAAATTATTAGCAAGCCAGATTTCATGCCCCCAATCTTTAGATACAAATTTAGGGTTAAATGGAACCATATCTTTCCTTCCATGCTTGAAAACTAAATTTATTACTAGTCATGTGTTCTAGGTTTGGTTTATCTAAAGTGCTTCGATTATTAATGCATCTAAAGGTTAGATAAGCTTTGAAATCTTCCTCTTCAGAGTAGAAAACGCTTTTAGCTTCTTGGGTTTTGAATTTATTTAATTTCACATATTTTTCAACTACTTCGCGCATTAGTCCGTCGAAGGGAACTCCGTTATCTTCCAAAAGGAATGTCGGTTTTGTAAATGTAAACTCAGGAACGCAAACCGCACTCATTAAAGTGTTGTTAAACAAAAATGAATCGTAAAAAGGTACAACCAAACTTAGTAATTCATCATCCCAGTAATCTTTTAAGGTCTTGAAATCTATTCTTGGTTGATAATAGAATCCCTCCCTTGCTGCCGAGGTTGAAATCTTAATTAATCTCCTGTATCCCTCTGTGTTTTTACAGAAGATTATATATTTAGAAGTCTTTTTAAGTTGCTCTTCCGACCTTTCTTTCATGTCGGCACATATGTTGATTCTTAATCCAAATATCAATTTTACATCAAGTTCAGATAAATTTTTATAAGCTTGAAGGAACCCTGACATTGAATCTTCCACTAAGAAAACCTCTTTCAATTCATTCTTTTCAGCAATGTCTATAATTGAATCTGGCCCATTCTCCAATAAAGAATCTGACTTTTCTAAGGTTAGAATGCTTCTTCCTAGAGAATAGTGAGATTTAAAAAGTGGTATCATTTGTTTTTGAGTGTCGCTGGTTCCCAAGAAGGGGTAAAAGTATAAACCCCCCTCAAGGGTTCCAGCTTTTTATGAGTAAATCAGTTAAGGTATTTTTTAACCTCTTTATCGTCAGCCTCTCGGAGCTCTGACGCTTTTACGAGTTCTGGTTGATTACTGTGGTGAGTAACCCATACGCTAGAGGTGTTAGCCTTAGAGCGAACCCGCCAAACGTGGCCGCTCTGTTTCTGAGTATATAAACTCCCATTCTTGATATGTTTAATGTTCATGTTAATATAAACTTTAGCACAATTTTGATGCTAGGTCAAGCACTAAAATCCAAAATCGTCGCCTTCTTCGAACTCCTCAGATTGTTGCTGGTGAACAGGGCAACCTTCGTAACGCCTTTTTCCTATCGTTCCTAGGGATGGGTCTAGGTCTTTTTTTTCTTTTGAAGTTTTAATAATATTGAAATCTTCATCTAATAAAATGTAATAATCGTAAGCGAATTTGTGTTCGCAGTGCCACATTGGGTTGCCATCTTTTTTGAGATGGCCGGGATATTTTGCAAACCCACATAGCAAAGGCCCCTTAAACCCCTCTTCTTTTGAAGGGCGAGGATGGAATTTAGCAAAACTATTCTCATCATCTAACCTAGGTTGAGTAAAGTTTTTAACTTTCTCGTATATAAATCCTAACCACTTTTCAAATCCTCTAATTTCGTCCTCCGTAGCTGTAATTTTCATAACTGGCTGCTTCGGGAATTTTAAGAATTGAAATTCAATTTCCGCCTCTTTAATGTCGGGCCAAACTTTTCTAGCTGCTAATATATAAGATAAGGCTTGAATGTTGAATTCTTGTTCGAGTGTTGTGAATTTTTGTTTACTAGTCTTATAATCAACAATTACAACCTTCTTGTCTTTTTTATATTCAATAGGCTTATCCATAAAGCCTAAGATTCTATACTCTGGGTCTTTGCTCTCTAGCAAGAACTCTTTCTCTGGCTCGTTAATTTCACCGCCTTTCTCTCCAAGGAAATCACATTTTAAGGCGACCAAAATCATTTCGTCGCACATTACATAGTTTTCTTCGTTGTAAAACCCAGAACTACGTAGATTTTTTCTTACTAATTCACATACAGAAGGTATACATTCAATCGTATTAGCTTCTAAAATTTGATCTATTTTGTCCCTGTGCCTTGGATTCAATAACACCTCAAGAACTAGGTGGCAAGCGGTCCCTCTCGCTGCTCCGTCGTTAGACGAGCGGGGAAGTTGCATGTGGTAAGTACACCAATATTTCCAGCCGCAAGATTCTAGGGTTTTAATTTTGGATGCTGACAACCTTATTTCTTTAGACATAAATTTTCCTTCCAGTCTTTTATTTCTTCGGTGGGCATTTCCCCAAAGTCTCCCTTGGGTGGTAAGTGAATTTCGATTTGATTAGGATCAAAATATCTACTTAGCCTATTTAAATTCTTTTCAGCCGCTTGATTTCCCGCTCCATCTTGAGTGTTGTCGTTATTAAAGGCTAGAATAATTTTCTGAGCGTCTATCCTCAGGAAGTAGTTTAGTAGACCTAGTCCTATTTGTAGACCAAAAGCCACTGCTGTATTCTTGACTCCAGCTTCCCATAAAGAAAGCATATCCCCTATACTCTCAACAACTATAATCTCTTTCTGTTCTCGTAAGATTTTATTGTTAACCTGCATTGGGTATTTCCATTGTCCTTTATCTCCAATATGTTTCCACTTGGGGCGTTTGGACTCTGGATCATTAATTAAATCTCTTCCGGAGACACCTACTAGATTTTCCTTATAGTCAAAAATAGGAAAAACATATCTATTTTTCATTTTCCCCTCGTGAACTACACCGCCTTTAAAATTGATTAGCGTTTTCTCTGATACACCCCTTTTAATCCAATAGTCATGCTGGGGCATCATTTTATCTAAAGAGGTTTTAGAAAAAACTTTATTCTCTTTTACTACTGGCCTTGCGGTATTGTTGGTGCTTGATATACCATCGGTGTTATCCTTAAGCCACTTTATTGCTTCATCTTCAGATTTAAAATCCAAAGACATCTTAACTAAAGTTTGTAGATTTCCGGTGATGTTTCTACTAAAATCTATAAAGCTACCAGTATCTTTTCTAACACTAAGTACCGTGTTACTACTAGAGTCACGATACAAGGGTTTCATTCGGAAGTTTTTTGAATCTTCCGATATGTTAGTGTATCCAATACTCTGTAATATCTCTTTTATTTCCATTACATTAAGTCTTCTCCGTCATTAGGATTTACTTCTTCTGGGTTGAATCTTTCCCTTTGAGCTTCGATAACGTCGTGTAGCGAACCATCTTCCTCTACGTTAAAATTCCTTACGCTGAAATTCAAGTAGTTGTTCATGTACCTAAAGGAGCCGTCCTCCATGGGTCTGCGAACTAGGTCGTGGTGTCCCATCGCATCTTGGCCTTGAAATCGGGTTTTAAGTGGAATTAATTTATGGGTTCCGAAGTTCTCTCCGTCTGTTGCTATTTCATCTAGTGTTTTTCTTCTGAAGATCGCAACAAAACTAGCGAACCATTGTAGTCTATCAGATAATGAAATTGCAGAGCTGTCATCAGTTAAATCTCCACCTCTCCTGTTGTGGTTTTCACCTGACCTATTCATTTGCATTGCCGTTATCATTGGGGCGTTAATTTCTTCAGATAATTTCTTGAGTTTATCTATTTTATCTCCGATGGCTTGGTGCTCTGCCCAGTTTTGGGCAACTCTTTCTCCGGTTAATTTTATATAATCATAGGAAATAATACAAGGATTTCCCCTTCCTACTGATGACAAGTACCACCTTCTAACTAAGGAGCATATTTGGTCTATGTTTTTATTACCAACGAAAGAATGATAACATTTTAATGATGGGTTTACTTTTTCAAATCTTTTCCTAACTCTAGCGCAAAGTTCCTCGTTCT
>CEUO01084550.1_pt1 | contig 25910 bp, 32 predicted proteins | sample 531391 | NCBI WGS metagenome assembly CEUO01 (sample SAMEA2622799, study PRJEB7988) | marine metagenome | isolation source: saline water (ENVO:00002010), including
TGGACCCAAATGAGGTTCTCTGGGACTGCCACGGCACACCTGTCATGCACTTCAAATACATTGAGCAAATTGCCGTTATTGAGGGCATACAGCTTGATCCACCGGTAATGATCCGAAACGACTTAGGCGACATCTGCATATTAGTTAGCGGAACGCTTGGCGATCACACCGAATGGTCATTTGGTGAGGCATCAAAAGCCAACACCAAAAATGCTTATCCGTTTGCGATGGCTGAAAAACGCGCCAAAGGCCGCGTCATTCTCAAACTCGCAGGGATAGCTGGGCATGTCTACTCAGACAAAGACCTAGTTAACGAAGACTCAAACAAACCTTTCGATGAACTACCAACAGCTGCTTAACAGGAGGATGCTATGAGCAAACGCTATGATCTCGTCCAACCCCGTAAAGGCAAAGACGGGCAAGGCAATGAAAAGACCTATTGGACCAACATCGGTTCCATGTGGTTCAACAGCGACAAGAACAACTTCTCCTTGTCGTTTAATGCCCTTCCAGTTCCTTCTATGAGCCAAAACGGCAATCTGGAAGTGCGTGTCCAGGCTTTCGAGCCAAAGGAGCGTGGTAACGGCCAAGGCCAGCACCAAGCACCGCAGCGTCGTAATAACTACGACGATATTGGCGACACAATGGACGCTGGCTGGCAGTAATCGACGGTTCCCCTCCATTACCGTCGTCACCTGGGCCGTAAGTTTTCAAATTGTCTTACGGCCCCAACTGGGACGTAGGGGGTTTTCTGGCTCCTCACCTAGCCACTACGTCCCTACACGGGGGGGTGTAAAGTCAAGAAGATTGGTATCGATGTCAGGTTTTTTACTCCTAAGCTTGGTCTGACTTGAGCCATTCTTTTAACTCGCAACTGGCTTTGCATCCCCCCCTCTTTTCGGTTCGGAGGGCGTCATGTCATGCGAAACTTGTGGCGGCAAACGCTACATCATTCGGCCTATCGAATTTATTCAACATGAGGTCAAAGAAGAAGTTTGGTGCGAATGGCTGCTTGGTTACAAGCAGGAATCAAAGTCTGTCGTCTCCAAAATCGGCGGATTGGATGCCTGTCCAGACTGCACCAAAGCAAGTGAGGCAGAATATGGTTGATCCCGTAGTCGAGCGCGTAATTCAGAAATTCAAAGATCGCTCTGCCGAAGGCATGAAGCGGTTTGGTGTAACCATGGAAGACAATCCAGAAAAGTTTCACTTCTGGGTCGAGAACGCCCAAGAGGAACTCATGGACGCCATCCTTTATTTAGAAAGGCTCAAAAGCGATGAACATAGTAGATAAAAATTATAAAATCGAAAAAGTTATAGTTCCCCGCAACATAGCAATCGAGTGCCGCACCGCGCTCAACAAAGCTCAGAAACACCTTTCTAAAAAACTTGGATTCCACCTAACACAAAACCAAACAATAACCTATTTGATCAATAACTACGTTGAAGAAAACAGGCTATGAGCATCCCACGGATCTATAGCCTCGACACCATCCATAACGCCATAGGCGGGGATGCCACTGTCAGCATCAAAACACTTAGGGACATCGTGCGCGACCTGGGCTTCCGGAAAGGACGCGCCAAAACAATGGTGTTCAGCAAAGAACAAGCAATGCAAATCAGGGAGATCGTCTTATGCCAACCGTCTACAAGCCCAACCAGCGCCACGGGAACGCCAACTGGATTGTACGAGGACGGATTAACGGCAACCAACATGAGATCGCTGTCGAAGACGCAACAAACAAAAAGACTGCTTTGCGAGGCTGGCATGCGTTCGTCCTCCGAACGGAAAAGGCAAGAACGCGACAAGCCCAAGCCTTATCGTTCAGTGATGGCTTAGATCGTTACACGGTAGCCATGCAGCCCAGCAAACAAGAGCGTCTATTCCATTCCAAACTGAGAAGCTACTTCGGCAAAGTAGATCTCGCTGGCATTACAGCGCATGACGTTATCGAAGCCGCGCAGAAGCTATATCCCCACGCCAAGAACTCCACAAAGAACCGTCAGGTCGTTACGCCCATGTCAGCCGTCTTAAATTGGTGCGCTGATGTATCCGATGGCAAATGGCGTCAAAACATCCGCATCAAGTCATTTAAAGAAGCCAAGCCCGTTCATCGACGTCCGGCCACCAACGTTGAACAGATTTTGTTAGATAACACGACAGGCGATAAGCATCTGCTGTTTGCCATTCTATTTGGTCAGGGGTTTCGGATCACTGAAACACTAGGCATCGAATGGGACAACATCGACATGGATCGCCAGACGATCATTCTTTATGTCGGCAAGGCCAAAGAAGAAAAAATTATCCCAATTGAAGATTACGCTTTTTCGTTGCTGAAAAAGCGTAAAGACAGAACTGGCCGTTTGTTCAGATGGAAAAGTCGCCAAAGCGTCTATGGCTGGCTCAACCCTCTTAAAAAAGAATTAGGTGTTCGTTTCACACCTCACATGGCGCGGCATGAATTTGCCAGCGCTCGTAACGAAGTTGGATCGACGCCCAGCGACCTTAAAGAGGCAAGCAGCTGGACCACGATTCAAAGCGTTGAAAGGTACACGGAAGTTGATCTGAAACAGGCAAAAAAGACGGTAAATCGCGCAAAACGAGGGGGAGAATGAGGGGGAAAAATGGTAAGTCATTGTTTTATATGGGATTGCATCTCCCCTGCTAAGGGAGTAAGGGTTAACGCCCTTCGTGGGTTCGAATCCCACCCTGTCCGCCAAAAACTCCCCGTTTTTAGCCGTTTTCCAGCATTTATTCAAATGCTCGTTTTTCCGTGAACATACCCTAAACATGCCCTCTGCGTACCTCAAAACGAGGGGGAAACGAGGGGGAAGATTATGTGGCGTAAAAAGCCCGGCGAGTCAGAAGCCGAGTTCCGTGACCGCAAGCGCCGTATGGCCGCTGCGATGGCATACAAGGAGAAGAGGATGGCTAAAGAACCTTCACCAGTAGAATACGCATTATTCGATAAAACCAACCGGCGTTGGTATGTGATGTGTGCATCAAAAAGCTGCAACAAAAAAGTCAGCACATCATTCAGCACTGGCGCAAACATGCTGGTAGCAAAATTCAAAAATAAAAGCTGGAAGCATATCAAAGGTCAAAAATGGATATGCCCTAGCTGTCAATCAAAGAAACAATGTGCAACCTCAACGGGAGGAGACCTCGATATGGATAGAGTTGTTCGTCTGCAAGAAAAACACGAAGTCAGCACCGCAAAAGCCAAAGCGGCAAAGCGCCAGGCCATCGCGTTACTTGAAGACGAGTTCGATGTCGATACCGGCACCTATAAAGATGGAAGCTCCGACAAAACAATCGCGGAGCTAGTTGAACTGTCGGAAAGCGCAATCGCCAATTTACGGTCTGACTTGTTTGGTGATATTAGGGAAAAGACCGAAATCGAAAAGCTGCGTGACGATATGTTCAAGCTGCTTGACCGACTAGATAAGTTGGAGAAACAAAGTTGATGCGGATTATTCAAACCAAATACACTGAGCATGGCCCTGTTCAAGTACAGGATCACGGCTCCGCGTTCCTCGTTAGTTACCCAGACAAAAACAACCCCGGCTATCAGCGCGAAAAGACTTTCACCAAAGCCATAGGAGCAGACGCATGGAATCGCGCTCAAGAGTATGCCGCTGAGAAACGCAGGGGGGAGTGATGACAACACAAACTGAAAAAGGCTTCATGTTTGGGCATAAACTAGCCCTCGATGCTCTTGAAGTCGCAGACAAGGACGGCAAAGACTATAAGGCTAGTGATGTGTTTGCAGGAATTTTAGCAACTTTGATGCACGGGATGTATGCAGTAGCTCCAACAGAAGAAGCAGCAGAAGAAATTATTTCGTTCGCTACTGCGACAGCTTTAGAAAATTGGGAAGAAGAAAAAAAGAAAAAACTGGAATAGCCCCCCTTCTAATCCAGTCATAAATTAACTAAGCCGCCGCTCCATCGCAGCACGGATCTGTGTTGCACTTGCAATCCGCACACTGGTAATGCCCATGCACAAACACTTTAGGTTTGTCGCAGCCGCAATGAGGGCAAACCTGTAACGCTACTTCCTGTTCCGGCTCCGGCTTTGATTTATCTTCAAACCATTTTGCGTAAGTCATACTTCTGTTACCTCCCCCCGAAACTCAACAATCCCCGGTTCAACCACATGAACCACTTCCGGCCAGCGCAGTTTGCCTTTCTGGAACGTCAGCACAGCAAACCCTGATCGCCAGTTGCGTGGGTTGTCCTCTGTATAATCACGAAATTGTGGCCCATGTGTGTCCGCAAGCGTCCCTGTGTCTACACCCCACCTTGTTCCATTATAGTCTGCATACGGCGTCACCTTGAGGCTGTGCAGATGCCCCGTAACCATCGTAAGGCCCGACCCCAACGTGTTGTTATGCGCGGCATGGATACCGCCCTTCCATCGATGTTTAATCATCACATTGCCATTAACCATTAGTGACCAACCGTTAAGCCAATTCGGAAAATGGTCCTTTAAATGCAATCCATGTACGTTTGCATATTCGGGAGCAACCTGGGCCAACCGACTTTCAAACCGAGCATCGTGGTTGCCTAGCGTCCAGATAAGCCGTGCTTTCTTTGCCGCTGCTTCGATCTCAGATAGCCGCTCTATGCAAGTCGTGATTTCTTCTTCTACACTAGGACGCGATTCCCAGGCTATAGGCGCATGCCGCGATATAGAAGCGCCATCAAACGCATCTCCGTTCATCACAACCGCTGTTGGCTTGAGCTTCTTTATAAAATAAAGAAACGCTCTGTGTGCCGTCGTTATAACGTCAGGCCAGTAATGTGCATCGCTGCCGACAAGCACAATCCCATCATCAATTGTTAATTGACATCTTTCTGGATGGAAATTTGTTGGGTTATTGCTTGGCGCATAAATAGGTCGGTTTAAAGCTTTCTCTAAACGGTTTCGACGCAAGTAAACAGCGCGTTCGCTTATGCCTAACTCTTTGCTAGCATCAGTAGCACCCATAGTTGCAAAAAGCCGAATAAATTCTTCATCATCACATACTGGTAAAGCCATCCAAGAATAACTCCCGTTCCGCTGCGCGGCGGCGGACAAGACCTTTTAAGATCCTCCCCCCAGCTTTGCGCCATTTTGGAAATTCCTCGGCAGTATCCTCGTACAATCCTCGGTTCAGCTTCATTCTTAGCGTTGAGCGTTGCATAGCCATTGTCCCGCAATTGAACGCCCAGCTTGCAACAGCTGAAAACATATTCGGGGTTAGCTCCGCTGTGATAAGTTTTCTAATTGCTTTTTCAACGTGTCGAACTTCTCGCTTGAGCAACTCTGTGCCTTCGTCTTTCGTAATGCGAGGATGTTCAGCGGTAACAGGAAGGCCGCGCATATCCCAAGTCGCTCCCCAGCCAATCGTCCAGCGTCCTGCTGGGCAGCAGTACGGCGCAGATGACCATCCCTCAAAACGCTTGATGATCCCCAAACCGGCTTCATTTATATGGCCGTCCCACCCTCTAGGGGCGTGAGCGGCAATTAAGGTATCGTGTAAGCTCATTTGCGGTTAAACGTACGCTGACCGAACCAGAAACTTACAATTCCGGCAAATAGAGGGGCCATGCCATCAGCTGCCCATAAAAGAGCAAACATGGCGTTATCGATGTACCCAAATGCCAGCAACAGCACCAATGTAAAATAAGAAAAGAAAACGCAGTATGTAATTACCGGCCTGACTGAAGCCGACAGGTTAATTACCCACTGTGATCCTTTCTTTGTTATTTGAGCATGGGTTTTATGTAGCGTCTCAGTTTCCCGAATATCTGCTTCAACATTCATCATCTGCATTTTCTGGTTGCCTAGCTGGATCTGCATCTCCAGCTGTTTGTCCATCATGCGCAGTTCGTGAGCCTGATCCCGCTTCTCTTCAAAGAAGCCTAATATTTTAGGCAGGAAGGATGTTCCAAACCCAAGAAGCGATGAAATTAGCGTAAGCATCAGACCCCCACTTTTGGTTTATTAATTGGTTTGTATTCCATTGGAGCGCATAACGCTGCCCATTCCAAAAGAGCGCCGTCAGCTTTTAGCTTTTCGTATTTTGCAAACAACGGGCCTTTGGGTGGGCAAGCATCCACTTCGTTAACTGTAGAAGTCACAACCCCCGTGTTTAGCCAAATAATAATGACAAGAACAATTTTCATGTTTCCATCTTTGGATGCTTAGAATTGTGTATATGCATGAGATGCTCTGTCATTTGACGAAGCACTTTAAGCTCTGCTTGCATGGTTGCTAATTCACGGTTCCGCGCTTCAAGCGCCGTCACGCTGTTAATGTCTTTCAAAACGTCAATCTGGCTGGAAAACACCGCTCTCTGTGATTCCGCATCATCCAGCCGTGCGTCAAAATTGCTTTTGTATGTATCAAACGTCTTATGGAATAGCTCCAAATCTTCCATAACCCTTTGAAGGTTCGACTTCACGACAGCGTAACCAGAAGCAAGAGTCGCCAGCATAATAAGACCTTGAATAGCGTGGGATGCTGTTAGTTCCATATCATGTCACTGCTGGACCAGAAGTTGCCGCCCAATAAAGAAACATGCCGATCCCGCCAGCAATGGCCGCAACTATTAAGCCCTTGCCAATCTCAAACAGGATTTGCTTGCGCCGTTCTGCTCGTTCTTCAGCTAAAAGTTTTTCTTTTAACTCCCGCGCCTTTTTCTCAGCGACACGCCTTTCACGTTCTTTTAATATTAGATCCCAGGTCGTTGGCTCATTAGCTGCGTTCGGCCACTTGCGATTGATCTCGTCCTTCAGATCCGCCAGCTGTTGATCTAGCTGCTTCTTTTCAATAATTGCCGCAGCACTTGCTGACATCGACGTTTCGCTGCCATCATCAGCGGCACGTTTTTGAAGTATAGATTTATTTTTCTTGCCGATAGAGCTTCCGGCTTCACGGGATTTGTTTTGATCGTGTTGTTCTTTGGCATGGAACAAGCCATCGATGCCATGAGCGATTTCTTGGACGCCCTTAGCCGACTTAACCAGCGTTTTTGTTGCTGCGATTGCTGCTGCTACTGTGAGAGGGTCCATAAAAACCCCTACGGTTTAGGGTAGTCCGACTTGACTTTGGCAACGTGATCTTTCCACGTTGTCGTGCCGTTAACAGCATCCCAGTATTGCATGTCAAGCTGATCACCAATTGACTTGAAAGCGGCCGCTCGCTGCTCACGATAGGTAACGACGTATTCATACTTCACCACCGCGTTATCAATAAAAGTGTCTAGAGTCGTTGTGCCGTCAGGCACGTCAACCCATTGGAGATCAGGCGCAACCGGAAATTCCTGACCATCCGAAACAATCTGACAAATTCGCGTGCCTTGGATTAATGCCCTCATTTGTACTCCTCCACGATTACAATGCCGCCGCCTCCTGCTCCGCCAGCTAAACCGTTGCCGCCGCCGCTTGCTCCACCGCCAAAACCTGCCGTGCCTGCGGCTTGTGAAGCTGAAACTGAATGCGAGCCGCCGCCAAAAATGCTGTTACCACCGTTGCCGCCGCCGTCACCTCCGCCAGATCGTGCTGAGTTTCCACTGCCACCACCAGTGAAATTTATATTTCCGTTTGACCCTGCGCCGCCTGCGCTACCATCTGGGTCTGTGTTCGAATTGCCAACTGCGCCACCGGTTGCAGAGCAATGAGAACCATAAGACGAAGTGCCGCCAACGCCAGCGGACCCGCCACTAGAGTTCCCAGCCGTGCCGCCTGCACCAACGGTCACTGTTTCAGAGGAAATTGAGGTCACATCGATGACTTTGATAGCCGCACCACCAGCGCCACCGCCTGAACCATTATCGCCCGTGCCGCCGCCACCACCGCCAACGACTGTGACTTTGACCAGCTTGATGCCTGTTGGTTTTGTCCAAGTGCCGCTTGAGGTGAAAACTTGCATAGATGCAAACCCGCCGCCAGCCGCTACGGCTTTAACCAGCCCGCCAGCCCGGCCAACATTGTCTGAAATAATCCCGGTCATCTTGTTTGATCCAGGTAGGAAACAACGACATCGACGTTTGCGGAACTGGCCGTTGCAATGCACAGATGGTCTTCATCGACTAACACGATGCGGTCGTTAAAAACGAATGTTTCGTTTGCACCGATTGCCTGATCTGACAACAGTTCATAATCCGTACCGCCGCCGCCGTCGTCGATGTACATATCAAAGGTTTCAGCAGCGCCTGCCGTTTCGCAGACTACAACTGAAGTGATCACATAGGTGTGACCGTTCACGCCGTTCAAAACGACGCTTTCTGAGTTTGTGACGCCAGCCGTGAGCGAGACGCCGAATACTTCTGATGCCATTTTTTTTTACTCCTTTAGAACCCAAAGACGACCGCTTTGCCGGTCGTTGAAATTGAACTGTTCATCGATCCTTGAACGTCCACAACGCCCGTGCCGTTTGGAGCCAGGGTGATTGCACCATTAGCCGCGTCCGTAATTACAATCGTACCTGAATTGGTGCCGCTGTTACTGCTGATCTTCATATCAAACGCGCCGTTAGAACTAATATGACCGATTTCGCTGCCACCGCCGACGCTCACCAAATCAGTCTTTAGAACAACGTTGCCAGTTCCGTTAGGATTGATGTCTACGTCAGCATTTGACGCACTGGTAATATCACGCCCATTAACATCTAAATCGCCGCCCAATTGTGGTGATGTATCATCTACCAAGTCCGACATATCGCCTGAACCACTAGGGCCAGTATCGCCCTGTGGACCTTGCGAACCTGTTGCTCCTAACGGGCCAGACCTCCGGATCGTCCAATCCGTTTTAGTGCCAGACCCGCCTGTATTTGCCGAAGTCAGCGTCAATGTTGTACCGCTGTAGCTGGCAATTTGGCCGTGCATATAATTGGAAACACCGGAATTGCTGGTTGCGATAACATAATCGCCAGCGACAAAGGCAAGGCCGGATGCCACCGTAAACGCTTTGGAGCCGGTGCCTATGGAAAGTGAAGTTGTTGAACTGGCTCCGCTTAAAGTGGTCGCTGTACCAGACGCCGTTGAAGAGGAGCTTGCTGCGGACGTTGCAGAGCTTGCTGCGGACGTTGCAGAACTTGCAGCCGCGGCTGCTGAACTTGCCGCTTCCGTGGCTTTTGTCGCCGCTGCTTCAATCTCTGCACTTGTCGCCCCTAGCTCTAAGCCAGCATCAGAACTCGCAACCAACACTTTAGGATCAGTGGTTGCGCCATCCGGCCAGTTTAACGAATAGCTTTCAGTTGACGTAAAAGGGCGTGAAACGCTACGCGCCAGTTTCGTCTCCAGCCATTGCATAATGGCAAAAATCTTATCTAACGTTGTATTGAGAGTTGCGATATTGAAGATACCCGCAGCCGGGAAATCATCAGTACGCTCTACAGCTACATCACGTTCAACCGTAACGGTGACGTTTGTTAGCGTAGAGCCATAGGTAATTGTACCGCCCGAAAACCCATCATCTACAGCCGTGCCGCTTATGGTGTAATGCGTGGTAATCGTTTTCAAAACGCCATCGACATACACCTTAATATCGTTCGTGGAGAAATACGGCCACGGGATCGTAAACGGCCCTGTCGAGCCGCCAGATCCTACGGTGTATTGGACGCGAGGTGTTGCGTCAGCGATTGTTATCTGTGCCATGTTGACCTCTATACCGTTTTTTCATCCCCGGTATAATTCACAACAATCAGGGTCGCGTTGTTATTGCGTCCTCGGCAAAATCAAATGCGTTATCCATCCAAAATGTTTGATTTAAGAGCCACGATTTTCGTATAGCGTTTGCGTCCATAGGATCAATGTGTCCGTCAGACAAGCCGCTAATGATATTCGCAAAATTGTCTATTTGACCTACGACAGGACCGCCAAGAGCGCCCAATTTGTCCATACCAGAACGCTCCGTCTGGCTTGCGCCCACCATAGCGCCAATGCCAAACCGGCCATCGCTAATCGTATCAAGGGCTGTATCGACATCGCCTAACCATCCAATAGGCAAGGACCGCTTAACCCCGCCAACAAAGGTGTCTTCCCATTTGGCGGCTTCATAGCCCATTTCATCCTGACGCGCTTTTTCGACAAGCATGCCAATTGCCGCTGTATGCGCCATACCCAGAATAAAGCTGGCATCTTTCATTTGCATGCCCGGGACAAGTACCCGTGAAGTTGCTGCAACCCCAAATGCCTTGAACTGGAACATCATCTGAGCCATTTGCGGCGACATAAATACGTGTTCCGCCGTTTCGGGAATAGACAGCCTTTCGCCTTCAGCCATTTTGGCGCGACGATCAGCTGCGCGTTGCCGAGTAGCTGCGTTTAAACGCTCAAGCCCTCCACCAAATATATTTGGAAGCTCCGTATTACCGGGCGTTACAATCGTCATATTTATTTCTTTGCCGAGTGCTGCCAGATAAGCCTCTTTTGCGCCTTCGTCCGTCCACTTTCCGGCGTTTGCAAGACGTACTCGCCCATCTACAAAGCCATGTGTTTCAAACTGAACGGCAATACGTTCCGCCATATCAGCATCGATGCCGCCTTTTGCCAGCAATGTGTTCTCGAATTTTGTAGAAGGTTCTTGGCGCACACCCATGCGCTTAAAGGCAATTTCGTTCATACGGTTTTCGTAGGCGGCGTATTTAGCCCCATGCCTTGGGTTGCGCGATTCTATGCCTTTGATGGGCAAATGGTCGGCATGAGCCAGTTCGTGTTCAATGACAAACTGCTTAAAATCGTCGTAGGTCTTAAACGCATCGTCAGGCAGCGCGTTGACACCTGGCGCTTTAGGACTTTTCCAGATTTTATTTGCGTATTGCTGCCGCAAAAGATCATTGTCGATGTAAACCGTGTTTTGGTTTCTGTTATAAGACACCGGTTTACCTTTAGCGTTTGGCCCAAAATCAATTTTGGCCTTTGCTGAATTGCGAAGAGGCGCAGCCCATTTGATGCTTTCGTCAATGATCCGCGTTCCAGCCACTAACGATGTCATTGCTTTGACCGAGACATTCCACGGATTGATAAGCGATATATTAAAAAAGGTTTGCGTAAAACTAGCGGCGTTACGCTCAAACTGAGATGTCGCGGCCATGGCTTGGTCAAGATCGGCCATTTGCATAGCTCGCATAGCCGAATACATATCCCAAGCCTCGCCAGCCAACTGTGCGTCTTCTAAGGCCAGCTTTATCCCTGCATTATTAACGATCATCCCTTGGTAAAGATCACCAAACGTCTTCGACAGCCCGTTCTTAATAATAATGTTTCCAAGGTCAGGTAGAGCCGCCAATGCGCCAGTTAAAAGCGTTGTCGCGTTATACATCTTTGCAAGACGAATGCTGCGATGCGTCCATGAGTCGGGATCGTCGGCCATGCCGTAGGTTCCACGCACACGATCTCGCACAACCTTGATGTCATCGATCTCCTGATCTCTTAAACGCTCCAAACGCGCTATTTCGGTTGGCTTGCCTTTTGCTTCTTCAATCCGCGCACCCCATTCTTTTCGGATACGATTTATTTGATCGTACAAATCAATAGAGCCAAACTTTTCGTGTATTTCGACGTCTGATCCCATTCGATGTGCGTAGTATTTTCCAAGCGCAGCAATATCACGCTCCAAAAATTCCTCTAATGCTTCATCTGGGATGTCAGCAAGTGTGCGTTCCCGTAGTGACCGAGCCGGTCCTACAATGTCCTCACGGTTTCGCATTAAGTCGCCAGCAAGACCCACCGCATCTTCATCAGCGTTGTGGGCGTTCTGTTTTAAAATGGCTTTCATCGTTTCCACAGCTTCTTCTTCGCTACGGCCACGCCCCGCTGTCCGGAGAATGTTGAGAAATTTTTCTGGGTTCGCCCTAATCAAATCTTTGTTATAAATCCGGTTAAGGTAGCTGTTTGAAAGAGGGTTGGCTTCAATCTCCTTAATCCGTGCCGTAAGTTTTGTAATTTCTTCCTTTATTTTAAGAACACCAGAAGGATCAGCACCTTCTTCTTTAATTGCCCGATTTGCTTCTTTTAGTCTTTTGTAAGCGTCAAAACGTGCGCGTCGAAGATCAGAAGTTAGCATCCCCATGCTTTTGGCTTTTTCGCCCAGCGGCTTGTAGACCTTGTTATTCCATATATGAGCAACTTCCATCACTTCGGGAACATCATGGACGTAGCCCGTGTCGTCGATCCGCGCCTTAGCGCGTCCAGCCTCACGCATAAACGCTTGGTATTCCAGAGGCTCCCCAAGAGCGTTATTTCCCATGCGTGTAACATACCGGGCATATGCCGCCTCCGACTCGGCAACAGACTGAAACATCGGAGCCATCCACCGAATAGTCCGCAGCCGGTCAGCTGGCAGAAACGAAGCAACGCCAGACATATTTTTTATCTGCAAATAAGGTGATTCCGCCAATTCATAGAGAACCCGACGCGCTGCATTTGATCCCGACGTCGCAATGCGGTTAAGGGGTGACATCCGTAAACGTGTCAACCAATTGTCTTCTGCCGCAGCCTCACCTTCTGGGTCAAAATCTTTTCGCCGGTCACTCACAGGGCGAAAAGTATCAGGATCATTTGGCGCATCTTTTGGAGGGGGTGGTGCATATGGCCCACCATCGCCTTCATCTACCTGACGGTTCCATGGGCCAAACGGTAGCTCATCAATCATATCGTCTAGGCGTTGGAACTCATCGATGTCGCCAGAGTCCATTGCTTTGGCTCTTGCCGCAACAAGGCCATTATAACTATCGTCAGGGACATCAACCGGCTTAACTTTTGCGGTTTTTTCAGCGTCACTTAACGCGTCTGCGGATTCTACAACATTCTCTGTTGTTGCCCCACGCCGCTGACCCATAAGTTTAAGCGATACGCCTCCAAGCACAGCCGTCAAACCGACAGCCAGAGCAGCGTCTTCTATCCGACGATCTGGCTGCATCTCCATCAACGCAATTTCTTCTAAGCCTGTCAGCCCTACTCCTGCTCTGACCGCTCCTGCCGTTCGCGCAACCATCGATAGTGCTGCGCCAGGGTTTTTCAATGTTCCAAGTATGCTTCCTGCCATTGTTGCCAAACCTGATTTGGCACGGTTTTGGCGCTCAAAAATGTCCTTCCGAACAATTCTTGCATAATGTTCTGTGTCGGTAGCAGAGCGGGAGTGCTGGAGTATAAAGTCCCAATAATTTGAGGGTAGGGACAAAAGGTTTGGGTCTTCATATACAAGGTAATCAGGGTCAGGTTGAGCAACGGACCTCAACGCATCTCGCGTTGTCTCCATCCGGCTCATAAAGCCTTTGCCCCTAAGATTGTTGTACACCGTGCCAAAGATATTGCTATCCAGCCAAGAATCGCCAAATGCCGCCATTTGCTCAGATAACGGTGCGCTGCCTAACGCCAGCGTACTTGGACTGCCCTCATAGACCTCTCGACGCGGCACAAACTCACTACGCGGCTGGAAAATACTAGGGTGGCGTCCACCTGTTATTTCAGCTGTAAAGGCGTCTTTCATCGGGAGCCTTTAGGCGGCTTATTGGTCACTTTATAAGGATACCGATCCATATCGGGAAGAAGTGCATCACCAACAGCATCGCCAACCATGTCAACTGTTGCGCGAATGTCTTGAATAGCTTTTGCACCGCCGCGTGGCCCTTTGACCGGCTGGTTCGTCACTTTATAAGGGACCCGATCCATGTCGGGGCGCATAGCACCACCAACAGCATCCCTTGCTTCGCCTAACGCATCACCAAAGAAATCAACTGTCTCACGGATGTCGTCCATCCCTTTTGGGATGCGGAAAGGAAAGCCTTTGCCTTTGCCTTCGGCTTTCACAAATTGGTCAACCATTGTCATTTCTTCAATGGCGTTTCGAAAAGCAGTCTGCAAATTTGCATTGCCGCTCTTCTGCGCATTTCCATACATTTGAAGTGCCGTGTTGGCAAAAAACAACGGTCCACCAGCTTCCATGTGACGCTTAATACTTTCGTATTGGACTTTTGCTTCTTCTGCCTGATGCACAGCTACGTCAGTATCGGTAATGTCTTTTTCAAGAATTTGCACCCACTGGTCATTGCCGCCGCGTGTGTCAGGCTTAAATAAAATGCGGATTCGATCTCCGTCATAATCGCCGCCGTTTTCAATTCGCACACGCCCTTCATTAACGGCATTATTAAAATCTTTGAAAACTACTTTTGGCAGCTGAGTGGCATCCCGCCCCATATAAAAAGGGTCCATCTGGTTCTCAAACCCACCAGCACGAGTAACCATATCTTGCATTACAGATGGAAAGGCAAAAATTAATTGATACCAGGGATAATCACTTAAATCTGTTGGCGGATAGATGCCATATTTGGCAACCATCTTGGACTGCTTTGCGATTTCTTCTCTTGAGTTGCGGATAAGCGACAAAACAAATTTAATCGGATCTTCAACGCCCCACTTTTTTGTCGCATAGCGTTCGTAGGACCAGGCAGTACCCGTAAATCCTTCATGTCCCGCAACCTTAGTGATGCCAATATACGGATGAGTCTTTTTTAATGATTTAAGCGCATCAAAGTCATCAACAGCCCGGCCCTGCAAAAAGCCTTGGGTTTGTTTTTCGCGTTTGGTTAAAACTACTAAATCGGACGTTACTTTTGTTACTGTTGGCGTAACAACCAGATTTGTTGATGCTGCACCAACACCGGGGTCGCCTTCTTCGGCACGACGACCAACTATGGCATCGCCCATTCTGTCTATCCAAGTGGCATCACGCGCCAAAGTTTGAGCGGCGTTCATAACGCTCATCTCATTTGTGCTATTTACGCTTATTCTAATGTTGGCACGAAGACCGACATCTGCGTCGGATGTGCCTTTCATGTTCTGTATTAGCTTCAGTAAGGGGCCATACTTATTATCCTCTTTTCCTTGGGCGATGGCGTCTTTCATCATTACGAGGTTTCGTTTTTCTCTTTCATTGAGGCCAATAATATTTGTCATGCCCGAAAATTTCGCTGGCCCCGCAAAGACTTTGCCATCTTTGCGCTGTATGCCTTGCCACGGAGCAAGATTCTCGTCTTCCAACGAGTCTGCAATTTTAATAACTATAGGAATAAGCTCAGGGTCAGTAACTTCGCCACGGGCGGCGGATATCATTAATGTTTTAAGATCTTCTGGTATTTCACCGCGATATTTGCCGACGCCAATAACCCAATCGGCAACGCCCGGCGCTTTGAGGTTCTTGTGATCCTTAAGCCCAAAACCATTCGCGTCATGCGTAAAAACTGCCGCTTTCTCCGTCGGCGTCATGCCCGTTATAGGGATGCTACGCTCAGTGTTATTGTCAGCTATCGCAATAGCATCGGGCGTCTGCGCGTCTTTGATAGCTTTGAGTATTTCTTTCCGGTTGTTAAAATAGAAAATGTCGGCTTTTTTTGAATACACTAAATGCGTCATATGAATTGGCGAAAGTACACCCGCTCTAATGCCACGAATTATTGTCTGTAAGCGCCGGGGGTCGGTTTTTTTCAGAGTTTTCTGTTGCGCTGAAACGCCTTTAATTATCGCCAAAGCAACCGCATGCTGATCGGCGGCAGTCATTGTATCTTTAATGTCAGATAATTTGGGGAACTGTCCTTTTTCAATTTGCAGTTCCCAATTTCGTCGCGCTTCTGCCGACTTTGACTTGAAATTGGCATCGATGTCTTTCTCAGACGTACCAATCAACCGGTGCATACTTCTGTAACGCGCAACGGTCATTTCGATGCCAGCATCCTTATACATCCGGCGGATTTGTTCTTCGTTAAATAACGAAGGGTCAGGCAAGACCCGTCTAAGGATGTCGGCTTCTTTTGCTGCGTCAGCGATTTTTCGTTCTTGGCGGCGACGGTTATCCCGCGTTATGGCAGAATTAATCATTCTATCTGCCGTAGCAGCCATTGCCTTTTGTTCAGCCGTTGTAACCCCGCTGAAAGGCTTCTTCATAAATTCTTGGACAACTTCGTAAGCGCCCATAATGTTGTTTTTAGCAAGAAGGCCGCGTATTTCGCCTGTCAACGGCCCAGAAATATTGTTCTTGTCTAGCTGATGAAGCGCATCTTGATATTCCTCACCTGTAAGAATGCCATTTTCTTGGGACTGTTCTAAACTGACGCGTAATTCGTCTTCCAAGGTCTGACGCAACCCTGCGTCAAGTTCATTAGCCTCCGGATCAGCCCCCGTTTCGTCTAAACGTTTAAGGTTGTCACGCAACTTATCTTGGTGCGCAATAATCTCGGCTTTATTATCGTCAAACTCTTTCTGTGCAATCACCGCTTGTGCGTAATTGACTAACCCTTGGCGATGCGCTTCAGCCTTTAGCCGCGCATGTCCCTCTAAATCCTTACCGGCATTTGCCACAAGCTGTTCGGCATAAGGACGGAACACTTTTTCAACAAGATCCGCACCCCCATTAGGGTCCAGTTTTATCTGGTTTTGGACATCCGCCGCTTTAGTGGCGAGAGCGTTCTGCATTGCCGCGTCATACGCTTGGCGGGACGCAACTGCGAACGCTTCAATGCCTTTGTTCCCTAAACCTTGGGGTGCCGCCATGCGCGTAAGCATGCCGTCTTCCGACAGAATTACGGAATTAAGGCCAGCCTCTTTGCCTTTCTTCATCGATGCTTCAGCTGACGCCGTATAGAAATCTTTCATCAAGCCAAGCGCACTATCCGCTGTTCGCTGTAGTTGTCGCGCTTGGTCACGAAACTCTTGGCCTCTTGCGCCAAGGTTTGTTTTTATTCGGGTGCGGCCTCTAAACCTGTTTTCAGCCATGTTATTAGTCCATATACCCTTTAACGGCTTTGAATAGATTACGGCCCGTATCTATTCCTCCGGTTATTGAAGCCTGAGAGGCCATTGTCTTTTTAGAGCCAATTTGAAGGCCAGTTGTTCGATTGGCTGAAGCCGCATTAACGCGGATTGCATCAAGCTCTCTTTGTACGGAAGCCTCTTCCCGATCTAACGCAGCCATAAAGGAACGGGACGCATACGTCAGTTTGCCCATTGCCGCTGCCCTCGCTAAACGCGCGTTCTTCTGTATGTAGGCTTCACGAAGCACGTTAGCTTCGTCTAACTGAGCCTGGACACCAGCCAAACGTTGTTCTTCAGCAAACCGTTGCGCGTCCATCTCATAGCCGTATTTCATCATTTGGCCAGAACGGTAGCTAGACAAAGCAGCAAGGCCACCCATAGCTAAACCAAGCCCTTTGGATTTAAATAAAGATGACCCAAACGACTTTGCGCCACTCCACAACGACCCAAAACTAAAGCTACTGCTAGCAGCTGGACCCAAGGAATGAATTGGGTGTATAGTCGCCGTAGCCGATGTTGCGCTTGCGACAGGCGCAGTACCGCCTAACAGGCTTGGCCCGAATGCGTAAGCTCCAAGTCCAACTGCCGCTAACGGCAAAGCAACTTTTGCAACTTTACCCATTACGCCGTGACCTCCAGATACAAGCCGCGCACACCAATGGGTAGCGGAACCGTTTGATTGATTGTGACAGTCGGATCAAGCGCCCAGCCCAGCATAAAAAACTGGTATTCGCCTTCCGCCGCCGTAGGCGCTAAAGAAAAATCCTGATTGGTTTGGGTTAGCACCAACTCATTGCCGCTTAGAGCCATCGTTTGTGTGCCAATCACGCTGGCAACCACCCGGCTAATGCGTTTCTTTTCCCCTACTACAGAACCGACGTTCTTAATGACGGCATCTACCGGCATCGTTTCCAGTTCCATCGTGTAGTTAATGCCCATAGTGATGTTCGACACATATTCGTTTGTCGTAATCACACCGGAGCCGTTTGTAGTGTACTGGCCCACATACTGAGATGAGGTATTGGTCGTTGTCTCAACGGTTGTATTGGGTAGGTGCGCAGCCGTGTAAGCCTTGGCAACCTCAACAACGGTTACGTCATCGACATTACCGGCAAAGCTGCTATCTGCCCGAAACTGCAAATTAGAGCCGGTAGAAGCTGTAATGTACTGGATGTACGTCCCATTGGCGTTTTCAGAGGTTCCTGCGCCATTAGCAACGCGAGGCGTAATCGTTCCAGCCGTAACATTGCTTAACGTGAAACGTACTCGGTAAATCTTGGTATTGGACGTTGATATAGATTGCTCTAAGTCGCTATCTCCAGATTGCGCCCCACTGCACGTTGCAACGCCATTGGCAATCGTCCACCCCGTACCTTTAGTCCAACCTGTATCGGTTGCGTAAGTTCCGTTTGTTTGCAGTTCCGTCGTTGTGCTGACCTGTGACGCCGCATCGACAGTTACATCGTCATCAAATTGTTCCAGCCAGTAAACAGTAGAGCCATTGACCGTGCGCTTGGTTGCACAAAACAGCGATGACCCGGCTTGCGTTATGCTTTCAAAGTCACCGTCAGTATTCCATTGCACCCAACCAGCCAGGTCTTCATTACGCACCGAATGAAAAACAGCAATTGTGCCATCCGTGTCAGACGCAGACCCCGTATTTTCATTTACAAAAAACGCATACTGTTCGGGGCGGGTTTCCGTACCCAGCAATACCGCCGTATCGACGCAGCTGTTAATCAGGTGGTTCGATAGAATGGAAACGGCATTGGAAGTGTAGGCTTGTTCCGTGTCGTTGAACACGAACTCACGGATGACCTTGCCTGTGCGTTGGAGGAACAGCGTAGAGCCATCAAATTTAACCGGGTTGACCTTCTGGCTACAGCCATACGGCGTTTGTGGAATAAAGCGGATATTGGACGGCGTAATAGGGCTTGAGGCGTTTTGCGGAACAAAGACCTCACCTCCATTGGTAAAGATTTGCAAATGCCGTGTTGCCACCATATGGCGGATTTCTGCAATGTTATCCCCGGCTACCGTTGCATCGATGCCTTCTGCGTCTTCGGCCTCACCAACATCAAAATTAGAAAACGCACTAACTTTGGAACCAACAATGGCATCAGGGCGATCTGTTGATCCCGCCATATAAAGGCGCTGATCGTGGAACGTGCCGCAACGGGGATGACCACGCACACTTGAAAACGCTTGTTCGTCCCAATCGGTATTGGCGTTTGTGCTGGCAAGGGTTTCCCGCACTGTCGCCGTAGCCGACGTTGCGCTTGCAACAGCGGTAATCAGAACTTCCTTCTTTCCGATCCGCATAATCGTATTAACGTGACCGGCAACAAATACGTCAGCGCTTGCGGTTACCGTAATGCCTGATCCTGACGTTGCGCTTGGCGTTAACGTGACGCTATCGGCTACAAACTTAAAGTATGGCTGGTAACGAGGCTGGCCGTCTGTGTGTTCTTCAAAATCAAATTCAGCACTGGTAAATGTCGTTGCGCCGGTACGCAGGATTTTTCGCGGCCAAAAGTCTTTGTGAAAGACTATGATCGTGTCACCACTCGCCGTAATTGTAAGCTCTTTCGCTTGAGCCAGCGACCAAGGTTGACTCGTAAGCGTTTGAAGCAGCGTTCCAGAGCTATTGAACACAAGAAGCTTTGTGTTTTGAAAACCCAGGACATAATCTTGGCCCTCCGTAAAAGAATATTCGTGAAGGATTGTCGAAGCGCCCAAGTCAGCCCGATAGATTGTTCCAGGCCGACGTCGCGCACCACCTTGGGCATATAACGCGACATTTCGCGCTTTCTTCCCTGCCTTGAAATACGCTTTCAAATCAGACCGCATGCGCATCAACGGGTCGAGTTCCCCGCTGCTAAACGAAGTTTGCAGAGTGCGCAGATTGCTATTTGCGGCGCTGGACATTAGCGCCTCCGGATATTCGTCAGCGTAGACGTTCTGAGGTTACGCGCCGTTTGCGAGGACGAGTCAGCCCATCGGGCGTTTCTGTATGCCAGTTCAGCAGAATTGGTATAGTGAGTTGCCAATTCGCCTTTCTGCGCAAGTGAACCGGCAAACATTGCAGCCAGGTCAAACATCACCGCTTTCGTAAAATAAGACGGCCAGTAAATGACATCTACTTTGTAGGTGTAGTCTGCCGTAACAACATCATCAGCCGTTGTGTTCGCATAAATCTTGTCTTCATAACGATCATATTGGATGGGCTTATCCATAATCGTTAAGCCGTGCAAAAGCAGGACTTGTGGCGACGTCGGCATTTGGTAAGCCGAGTCCCAACGTGACTCAGGCGTATCTGCCAGCATAATCAGTGTTTGTTGGCCGGTAGCAAAACGCCAGCGCGTACGCGTTAGCGCAGCTTCAACAATTGGCTCGTAAAGGTTTTTTGCGACCTTGGCTTCATTCGACGCTTCATCGAAGGATGCAATCTCGTTTGCGCCGATAAGGTTTAACGCTCTGGATGCAATGGTAACGTCGGTAACAGCCATAAGATGCCTTTACAGAGAAGCAGAAGGGGGAGCGGCCCGAGGATGAAACACCACCCCCCCTTCAAGACCCCTAGTCGGAGTCCGTTTCAGCAACAGCAGTACCGTCTGAGACATCGACAGTAGTGCCATCATTTGAAAGGACAGTGCAGAAACTGGTGGTCGGTGCGTTCGTGTCCGCGACGATAATCATATCGCGCACTTGAAGCATATTCACCGCATCGCCAGTGAAATAGCCGCTGCTGTTGACCGTAGCAATGGCATCAGTGGTCTTGTACAACCACATGCTCCAGCCATTGCAAGTCGACAGCATGCCTAATCCGGAAGCTGAATAAGCCATTATTTGCCTCCTGTTACGCTTCGCTAATGGAGCATTCGATGATGCCATCGGCATCAACAAGAACACTGCCTTGCGACATTTTGTTGACAACAAGCCACGCTTGCTTGCGACCATCCCAGGAAACGTCCTGACTTACATCTTTGCCAATACCGTGACCCATCGAAGTCGTGTGATAGGCAAAGGTTTTGCGGATGTTGGAAGCAACATCGAGGCCAGAGAATGCAAAGAAGAGGAAACCGTGCCACCGCTTTGCGACCATGCCGCCCCTGTAGGGGAGGCCGTCTTCACCAACATAATCGGCGCTGGCAAACTCAGTGATGTCCATCAGATCGGACCAACCGGCATGGGATACGACCCAGAAACGGTTGTTGTCGTCGGGAACATCATTGTTACCAAGCGTTTCAAACGCTGAGTGAACTTTGGCTTTGGTCAGGCCAGCACTACCGTGTGCGATTGTGTTGGAAGTTCCGTCCATAGCCGTCGTAATCAACGAGTCGGTCTTGCGGCCCAAGGCAGCTGCGCCAGCTTGTGCGGCAAGGTTCTTCTCATCGATATTCATCTTCAGCATATCAAGGTCATCGATATACTCAGCTGCGTAGTGGTCGGTCATGGTGCAATCCACGGTTGTGTGGCTTACGTTCATGAGCGGTACGTCGCCATGGCGTGACTTGGTGGAAGCCGTACCTTTCCCATACTTTTGGAAACGTACATCTTCACCTTGAACGGCCACTTTGCGACGGATCGTATTCCGCAGTCGGGTTCCCATGCGCTGATAAGCAACATGCACATCGGACTCAAACTGACGGATAAAGGCTGTTGAGACTGACGTACTCATAACCATTGCTCCGTAAAAAGTTGAACCAAAACTATCGGTTAGACCTTTTTCCGGAGTCGATGCGGTTATGCCTTGCGGGGCCGCGCACCGGATGCAGGGGCCGAATATTCCCCTTTATGGTTTGCCTATGGCAAACTCGGCAATTCACAAAAATTAGGGGTCGGGGTAAAGGCGCGCAAAACCATCGTTTACTTTCTGCACAAAGTCATAATCATAGTGCGCCGGGTCATGGTATTTCGGGTCTTTCTGCATTTCTTTCAGCTGCGCCAAAGAAAGGGCCTGTGTGCCATCGCCGCCATTTGACGGGATAAATGCCGGTTCATTGGCAAGGCCCATAATTTCTTCCAAAGCAACAATGCTTTCAGAAGTCTGAGCAAACGCCTGTAGTGCCTGGTAGGTTTCAGGTGAAAAAGTTTTTTCCGCCCACTTAGCAACATGGTCGGCACGATCTGCCCCATTTTCGCCTAATTTCTCAAGTTCCGCCGCATGGTCAGGCATGGCCCCCATTTGTGCTTCCAGATAAGCCGTTATGCCTTTGTTAAAATCTTCCTGCCCAAAGCCAAGCTCATGCGCGGTTTCCTTCCAGAAATTCAATAAAGGGTCTTCCTCGTTAAACTCATAGGAACCGTCTTCGCCCAACATTTCTTGGATATGGTCAGGCACCGTCAATTCATAATCATTTGCCGTTTCCGGACGATCAGCGACGGATTGCGCTTCGATTTCGGCCATAATCTCGCTGCGCATCTTATCGGAACGAGCGCGGCCTTTTTTCTCAATTTCTGAGTAAGACTTAAAAGCGTCTTCCAAACGCACTTCACCGGTATCCGCATTCCAAAACTTTTCTGGCACAAAATCAGGACGGCTGGCTATTTCCGCCGCGCTACTGGTTTGTGCTTCGCCGCCTTCTGCTGGGGCAGCTGCTTCGCCTTCACTCATCCTCTTCGCTCCTTAATCGCTGTTTCATGCCATTTGTTGATTAAGCCAACGATATATCGCTGACCTTCCAAGTGACGCAGATGTGCGTCGGATACCTCCGGCCCAGCTGCGACGTTCGTTGTAATAGACCGTAGGTAATCGATGACCTTATGGCCGCACTCCGGCTTAAAGGTTTCATCGAACACCTCTAAGATCATCTTGTGGGCCGTCTGAGATCGCTTGATCCCGTCTGGCCCCATTGCACCCTCGGATTTTTGAGCCATTACGCCTTCTTTTTTAACAGTGTCTTCTTTTTCTTCTTCTTACGCATTTTCGCTATTGTGGCTTTTGAAGGACGCCCGACTTGGCTCCCATAAGTACCTTTGCCATATGCCATCACATACCTCCTGTCGGTGGGGGCGGACCTTGCGGGTTCTGCCCAGCTACTGTTGCTTGAGTTTCGGCAATAGCCTGGGCTAACGCCGCCTGTTCTTGCTCATCTCGGATTAAGCTCTCTGGTACGCCAATCTGCTGGCCGGTGTAGACCGCCGCTTGTTCGGCCTTGACGACCATGTTGGTCATCTGTGGGCCAAACCCGCCATTTAACAATTCGAGCCAACGGGCAACCCGTGCCACGTTCTCGTTGTTCTGCGCTTGGGCTAGGGGGCTAACATTGATAATTTTGACTTCACGCCCGTTAACTCGCGGCAGTTCGATCTTGCCCTGCTTTTTGAGGATATGGACAACACGGCGCAAAAGTGGGGTAACGAGTTCGGTATGGAGCCTCCCGTAGGCACTTCCAATCGTCCTCGCAAGGTCGGCCATGCGCTCGTTTACTTCCGTAGCCGACATGGGTGTTTTCTCTGGGCGTCCGAGCGTTTCGTTAAATAACGCTTTCCGAATATTCTGGCGCATTTCCTGTAACAGAAACTGGCCTGCATCAAAGCGTCCGGGCGGAACAAGCGGCTCCAGACCCCTGGCACCCATCGCTCTTGGGATCACAGTGCCGGGAACAAGCTCTATAGTATCAGGATTGATAATGCCGTCATCATCGGCCTGCCACATGCCCGTGATCGACATGGCAGCGTTTTCCATGCCCAAACGCACAACCTCATTTAAGGTGCGCACATCGGCAAGTGCATTGATAAGCGGACCACGGCCATAAGTTTCACCAGCGGTCTTCGACCAGCGGAAGGGTATCCACGGATTAGACCCGTCACCCACAAACTCGCCCTCAACCAGTATGGTTTTGGGATCTTGGATGACGACAGCAAACTCATGGCGCTCACTGTTTTTATAAGCCCAATCGCGCCAAACGCATTCTACGACTTTAAATTGATGTTCGGGGTCGTTTGCGCCTTGGGACTTAATATCTTCGGGGATCTTGGCTTTCGGCCAGATCGTCACAATGTCACGAAGTTTGAGCATCCTCGCCCGATAAACACCGTTTACATCGCCCCAAGGGCCAGATTCTAAGACCACCTCTCTCTGAGGAGTCATTGTGAACCGTATGGGCTTCTCTGAGTCCCCTTCTTCAACAAGCATGCACCCTGTGCCTACCGCAAGGTCTAAATAGCCCTCATGAAGCTCCTGGTTCATGTTAGACTGCTGGAGTGTTTCCCAGACGTACATACAAACGTCTTCAAGCGCCTTTGAGACTTTCGAGTGTTCTTCTTTGGGGATTTCAGATCCCGCCTCAAATTCAAACCACCGGGCGAAAGAAGGCGTCAAACCGGACTGCATGCGGGATGCAAATTCGTCTACCGCATGCACCGTACTCGAATCGTAGATTTCATCGGTACGAGATTGACCAGAAGCACTATCGTAGAAGCCAACACGACGCGGGAACGCAAAATTGTAGCAATCTTCCCAAATCGACACCCAATTCATTCGCTCATCTTCGGCTTTCGCAAACCGATGGAGGATTTTATCAACCTTATCCGCCAAGAGTGTCACCATAGCCCGAACCGGTATTTTGTTCGGAAAGCAAAGAGCGGCGACCACGACGATTACGCGCCTGCTGCGCTTTTTCCTCTTCTTCACGCGCCTCCATTTTTTTACGGTCTTCTTCAGCCCGTGCTATGGCGTCAAGTTCCGCTTGCGATGGTCCTGGCGGAGGGGGTGGCTTGGGGGGTGACAGAAAACCCATGTGATGCCTCTGAAGGTTCAATTGGAATTTCTTTGAACCTCGTTTCAGCGCCATTTTTTTGCAATTCACAAAAAAGCTGATACGGCGTTGCCAGGAATAAATCTACCCCCAAAAGGTGTGATATTTGGGACACACAGCTTAAAAATATGCGAGACTTACGGATCGGGCGCTGCTGCACCGGCATGCACAGCACCGGACCCTCACTAATTGCTCTGTTTATGAACGCCCCAATGACCGGCTTTGGGACTGCACGAATGACACAGTTGTACCACGCTGGATCGAAGACTAACCAGACATCGGCATCAGGGTCGAATGTAAATGCCCAACAATGCCGGAACCCAGGCTTTAAAATTTTTTGCACTAAATTTGGGCGTTTAACGTCGCAGAACGCAACGTGCCATTCTTTAAGGTGCAAATCAGAGACGGGACGCATGGCCCCGCTTTTTGGCAAACGGGTTCCACTTAGTCTTGGCAATGAACGGCTTCACCGTGTGCGCACCCCGTGTGATGTTGCGCCCTTCCCCGCCGCCGATGACGGCATACTGCAGGGCATCGTGAACGTGGCTGAATTTGTTTTTATTGGGCCGGTCATCGTATTTTTCTCCGGTGACTTGCATGCGGCGGTAGTGATAGCCGCCAAGAAAGCCTGTCACCAAAGAAGGACATTGTTTCTTATCGATCAGGAACCCCGGCGCTCCATCCACCATGCGGCTGAGTAAAGAATTTACAGCCTCAACACGCACAACCGGATCGTTACTCGGAGCCGGTCTAGCCGATACACCATTCGCTCTAAGAATTTCAAAAGGGGTTGTTTCATCAGTCTGTGCGCGGAAGTCGCCACTCGGATCGCCATAGATTTCAAAATCCATGCCCGCAAAGTGTTCAGCCATATGCCGTCGCAGCACTTCAGCAAAACGTATCGCCCCCATATCCGCAGCAACAATTTCAGATAAACAAAACCAACGACCATTTGGCAGCTTCTGGAGGAAAACCGCAGCTGGCGTAAGGCCGAAATCAATCCCAACGAAAACTGGTAAGGGGGCAACGTGGATAGGTTCTTTTGAGACATGAGTTTTCTCCGTGAATCCTTGATAAACGGGTTTTCCATCCTCAATCGAACCGAGCCGGTTCAGTACGTAGACATCAATCCACGATTTGCTCTTTCCTTGAATCATATTTGGATAATAAGTGGGCGGCAGATTCTTGATGTTTTCGGCTTCGGTATTGATCTCGTAGCCTTCAAGGTCGCCAGTTTCGTTTTTAATTTCCTTCATGCCGCCGGGCTGGGTAAAGAACTCCCAGTTGTCGGGTTTAACGAGCATCAATTGGTCTTCGGCCGTCATGTGGTCCGGCGGCGGCGCATCGC
>CEUO01012487.1_pt1 | contig 25779 bp, 18 predicted proteins | sample 531391 | NCBI WGS metagenome assembly CEUO01 (sample SAMEA2622799, study PRJEB7988) | marine metagenome | isolation source: saline water (ENVO:00002010), including
ATTGCTCACCATCTAATCAGGAATACCTACCGCAAGATTGGCTACATCGCCTTAGAGGAATCCATTGAGCGAACAGCCAACTCCATCATAGGACTGGAGATGAACAAGCTCCTTCACCTTGAGCCCATCAAGGTGGATGAAGATTACAAGACAGCCTTTAAGGAGACTGTGGGTAACGGACGTATGTTCTTCTACGACCACTGGGGTTCCCTTGAATCAGAGAACCTACTGAACCACATACGCTACATGGCTAAAGCTCTGGGCGTTGAGTATATTGTCCTAGACCACCTTTCCATTGTTGTCAGTGGTATAGACAGTGGAGACGAAAGGCGGCTCATCGACAACACGATGACCAAGCTACGTGGACTAGTTGAGGAGTGTAAGCTTGGGTTGGTATTGGTTAGTCACCTCAAGCGTCCTGACGGGCGAGGCCATGAGAACGGAGCAGAGACCACACTAGCTCAGCTAAGAGGTAGCGCGGCTATAGCTCAGTTGTCCGACTGCGTTGTTGGGCTAGAGCGTGACCAGCAAGACCCAGAGTCGCGTCATCTAACAAACGTGCGCGTCTTGAAGAACAGGTTCAGTGGAGACACGGGCCTAGCAACCACACTTCGTTATAGCCAAACGACAGGCAGACTGGTAGAAGCGGAGATTACACAAACACAAGAAAGCAGCGATGATGAAGAAACCCCCTCTTTCTAAATGGAATATAATAGCGACTTCCGCTATGACCTCAAAGTCGGACAAGTGGCTGAGCAAGCTCTTGCGAAGATATTTGAAGGAAAAAAAGTTGAAGTTAAACGAGACAGGAAAGCCAAGCTTACTGGGAATGTATTTGTTGAGTATGAATCCAGAGGCAAACCCTCAGGGCTCGCTACTTCGGAAGCAGACTACTGGTGCTTTGTCGTTGAAGAAACTTTCATACTCCTTGCCGCCGAGCGCCTCAAAGAAATTGTCGAGCCCCTTAAAGGTACGGACAAAGAGAGAAGGGGCGGCGATAACAACACATCGGTAGGTGTCCTTATTCGGATAACAGACCTCATCAACACACAACGAAAATGAAGAAACTAATAGTCGATATCGAGACCAACGCCATTAAGGACTGGGAACGATTGACTGACCTACACACCATACACTGCATCTGCATACAGGATGCTGATACCGGGGAGCTGTATTCATACAACAGCCAGACTGAAGGCGCTCTAGAGAGAGCTATGGAAATCATCGGCGCATCCGATACCATTATAGGACACAACGCCATTGGGTTTGATTGGCCTGCTCTAGTGAAGATGGACAAGAACAAAGTCTTGGATGTCTCACCTCCCTTCGTAATAGATACCAAGGTTATGGCTGCTTGTATCTTCCCTGACAGGAAGAGCAATGACTTCAATGACGAGACCTTCCCGCGCAACCTAGCAGGGAGTCACAGCTTGAAAGCTTGGGGCTTACGACTAGGAGTACACAAGGATGACCACGGGGCTACTGAAGATTGGACTGAGTGGAGTCAGGAGATGCAGGACTACTGTGAGCAGGACGTCCGTGTTACTTACGAGCTTTACTCTTACCTTTCCGGTCTTACTCCTAGCAAGAAGATGCTTACCATAGAGCATGAGTTCGCCAAAGCTATCCAAGTTCAGGTGGCTAACGGCTTCCCCTTTGACGAAGACAAAGCTAGAGACCTAGCAGCTACGTTAATGAAGCGTAGGGTAGAGCTTGAGGAAGAGCTACAGGAGTTGTTTGAGCCTACAGTGGTTGAGACCAAGACGCCTATATGGAAGACCCCTGACGGGGAAACATGGAAGACCAAGAAGAGCGCCGTAGAAGCTGGGCACAAGCCGGGGGATATATTTAAGGAAGGGTTCAAGACCAAGTCTATACCATTCAACCCCGGAAGTAGGGACCAGATTGCGGAAAGACTAATGGCAGATGGCTGGAAGCCCAAGGCGTATGAAGGGAAGCGGCCTGAGATTAACGAGGTTGTCCTGAAGGAGATTGGGACACCAGCATCTGACAAGCTACTGGAATACCTACTCGTTCAGAAGAGACTTGGTGCGCTTGCTGAAGGTAAGAATGCTTGGATGGGCATGGTTAAAGACGGGCGCATCCACGGTAACGTAAACACACACGGGACATACTCTGGACGATGCTCTCACTCGAAACCTAACCTAGCCCAAGTTCCCGCTACACGCGCCCCTTACGGGGGAGAATGCCGGGAGCTGTTCAAGGCTCCAGATGGTAAGGTTCTTGTGGGAGCTGATGCTTCAGGAATCGAGCTGCGAGTATTAGCTCACTACCTAGCCCAATGGGACAAAGGGAGTTACGCCAAGACCATTGTTGAGGGAGACATCCATACCGCTAACCAAGAGGCAGCAGGGCTTAGCACCCGTGACGAAAGTAAAAAATTCATCTATATGTGGTTGTATGGTGCTGGTAATAAGGCACTTGGAGAGATTGTGGATGGAGGTGAGCGCGAGGGTAAGGCTCTCAAAGAGCAGTTCCTTCGCAAGATACCAGCCGTAAGAAGCTTGATGGAAACCGTGGAGAGGAGGGTTACCAATGGGGGGACTTTGACTGGGCTTGATGGGCGCATCCTTCCAGCTAGAAAAGCTTTCTCAGCTCTTAACCTACTGTGCCAATCAGCAGCGGCGGTGATTATGAAGCAAGCTCTCATTGAGTTTACCAAGGTAGCTGATGACTATGAGATGCACTGCAATGTCCACGACGAGGTTCAGTTCTCCTGTGACCCTGACCGTGCTGATGAGCTTGGTCAGTTGTTTGTGGACAGCATTAAGAAGGCTGGAGAAACTCTAGGGGTACGATGCCCTCTTGATGGGGAATACAATGTGGGAGCTAACTGGAAGGAGACACACTAATGGAAGACACACTACTAGTAGTTGATGGCGATATGCTGGCCTATCGGGCTGCGTTCGCCAGTGAGTATGAGACCAAGTGGGACGACGACCACTGGACCCTCATGTCCTCTGAGACTGAGATGAAGGCAGAGGTGGACAGGTTTTTTGACAACCTGAGTAAGACGCTAAGGTCAGACAACATTCTACCAGTATTCTCTCCAAGGGAGAATTTTCGTTTAGAATTGTTCCCTGAGTATAAAGCTAACCGAAGAGACAAGCGAAAGCCCTTAGGTCTTCGGTGGTTAGTGGAGTGGATACAATGTACATACAGTGGAGTTACCGCTGAGAACATGGAAGCGGACGACCTAATAGGAATCCTATGCACCAGAAACCCTACAAATACAGTGGCAGTCTCTGGCGACAAGGACTTCGGAACTCTCCCTATTGCTTGGTATAACCCCCTGAAGGACACCAAGAAGATGAGCAGCCCTCAAGATGCCGCTGACTTCCACCTAGTCCAGACACTAGCCGGGGACTCCGCTGACGGTTACATGGGCGTCAAGGGTATAGGAGAGGTGACGGCTAGGAAGCTTCTGGACAAGAAGGGCTACACATGGGAAACCGTGGTGGGAGCCTATGAGAAGGCAGGGATGACCGAGGACGATGCGCTTCTTACAGCGCGTCTGGCCTACATACTACACGACAAGGACTACAACGAGAAGACCAAGGAGATTACCCTCTGGACCCCTAAAAAATAAGGCAAGGTATATATGACACAGGAAAACATTTTTCCTTTTATTCCAAAAGAATTACTCCAAGCTTTAGAGGAGAGATTCCCAAAGCAGGACTTCGGCCCCGGAGAGTCTATACGAGAGTTAGACTACCACTACGGGCAAAGGTCTGTTATAAGGTTTCTCTTTACCAAGATGGAGGAACAGATGGAAAATTCATTAACCTCAATACCAGATATATAAAATGTGTTTAGGCGGCTCTGACCCACCACCACCCCCTCCAGTTCCGACTCCTCCCCCACCTCCTGCGAAGAAGGTCAAAAAGGTAAAGAACCCAGCGCTGAAAAAGCGACAGCAAACTAGACGGAGAGGTGGTATGAAATCCATGACGATTAACAGAACCACTCCTAACATAGGCTCTAGAGGCTCTGGTGCTACTTATTAACCATGAAAGTATACGGAAAAACATTTACCAACCCCGGTACTAGCTCCACTACAGCTATCGATTGGAACGGTGGAACAGGGATGTTCGCAGTTCAAGGTACGTTTGCTGATGCTACTCTTACTCTTCAACATAAGCTAGGAGGAGTTTGGCAGGACATTGGAGCAGACGCGACCCTCACGGAAAGTGGGGCCACTCTGTTCACTACCTCATCTACTCAGTTACAAGTGACTGAGACTGGAGGTACTGGTGCTACTATTACTGTTGTAGTGGAGCCTGTTTACGAGAACAAAGCACTCTAACGATGCCTAAAACCGCTGGCCTTACCAATTCGCTAACCCGTGGGTTGACGCAGGACCTCTTCAAGACGCCTCCGTCTAGCTTCACCAACACTTACGCACTGACGTTTGACGGGACTAATGACTACGCTCAAGCGACTTATGAGATGCCAGCAACGAACAGGACAATTAGTCTTTGGACTTATCGTCCTAATTCTGGAACTAGCGCAATGCTCTTTGATACGAGAGAGAGTGGCGTGACTGGAAACTTTCAGTTTCTTATTACGCAGCGTTCTTCAAGCACTGGAAAGCAGCGGTTTCTTTATTACAACACAAATGGCTACAAGCTTATGTCCGGGTATGATTACCCCACGGAAGCTTGGTATCATATTGTATTCTCCAAATCAGGGACATCCACTACTTGGTATGTCAACGGTTCTGCTGTGTCTACGTTTACTGATGTCAACGATGCCAGCAATGACCAATTCAGAATTGGGGCTAGTAAGACTATTTCTAATGACTATTCCGGTCAGATTGATGAGTTTGCTATATTCGATAAAGCATTGTCTGCTTCCGAAGTTACAACCGCTTACAACGAGGGTATAACCGGAGACCTGACTTCTCTTTCGCCTGTTGTCTGGTGGAGGATGGGGGACGCAACGACACCCGCTGCTGATGGGACAGGTTCACACTCTGGAACTACGTTCGTGCTTGACCAAGCAAACACTACACTTGGAAGTGAAATGGTCATCGCAGACGCATACGTTGCCGATGAGTGGTATGCTTACGCAAACACTACGATGACTTTTGGCGACAACTTTATGCGTTGTGAGCACGATGCAGCCGGAGACAGTAACGGGTGGTTTACTTACCTGCGGACATCTGCATCTGACAATAGCATCCTTACTGCAACCCCTACTACCGACAACTTTTATTTACTCACGTTTGACGTAGAATCAGACGACGCAGATTCCTACGTTTATATGAAGTTGGGAAACGTAGCATCAACAATTTTACAGGGAACCGGGAACGGAACTAAAACTGTCGTCTACAAAAAAGGGTCGTCGGCGCATATGGATTATCTTGAAGGCAGAAACCTCAGTCAAGGCAAGTATATGAAAATCTCCAACGTCTCTGTTAAGCCTATTAACGGGACTACTCTGGAGCTTCTTAATAACACCGCAATCTCAGACTCTAACGTGCCAAGCTAAATGACTTACGTGATTATAGACGCCGACAAGGTTGTTGATATTGATTTCTCTGAAGTCAAAGAAACAAGCGCAGACACCCTTCGCTATTCGTTGGATGGGACCAAGACGTTTGTTAAATTTGAAGGGGACACCCCGTCGTTTTTAGAGGGAGGAGACACACTAAATCACGCTGAAATTTTAGAAGTCCTTTCGGGAGAAGCTTGGACGGACACGGACATTGATAACATATGAACCCTTTATCAGCGGAAGCGCAATACGTCTCTCTTGAGAGCGACAGAAGACCGTTCTTAGACAGAGCTAGAGACTCTGCTAAATTGACGCTACCCTACATAATGCCCGAAGATGGGCATAACGCTCACTCAAGGCTTAATACACCCTTTCAGGGCATTGGAGCAAGAGGAGTCAATAATTTAGCTTCAAAGTTACTACTAGCCTTACTGGCTCCTAATGCCCCATTCTTCCGTCTTAACTTTGACGAAAATGTATTAAGGCAAGAGGGAGCCACCGAAGACATTATTACCGAAATGGAGTCCGCTTTACAGCGGGTCGAAGAGTCGGTAATGGAAGAGGTGAGTAGACAATCTTACAGGGTAGGCATCCATGAAGCTCTCAAGCACCTCATCGTTTCTGGGAATGCTCTTTTGTATTTACCAGAAGATGGGGGCTTGAGGGTCTTTCATTTAGACAGGTTTGTTGTGCAGAGGGACCCTATGGGGAACCCCTTGAAAATAATCACAAAGGAAACTGTTTCCTATAGTACCCTCAGTGAAGAGTTCAAGGTAGCAGCAGGGCTGCATGAAGACGGCGCTCCTGACAAAGACTGCGACCTGTTCACTGCGGTGTGCCTGCACGGGAACGACTGGGTTGTCCATCAAGAGATAAAAGGCACAGTAGTCGAAGGGACTGAGGGAGTGTTCAAAAAAGGAAAGCTCCCTTATATCCCCTTACGATTCTCCAAGATTGACGGGGAAGACTACGGAAGGGGATATGTGGAAGAATACCTTGGCGACCTTATCAGTCTTGAAAAGCTGACGCAGGCTATCGTTGAGGGGTCTGCTGCTGCTGCGAAGGTATTGTTCTTGGTCAATCCCAACGGGACGACCAGAGCAAAGACATTGGCTGAAAGTCCTAACGGGGCCATTACTCAAGGTAATGCAGCTGATGTCTCTGTTCTTCAGTTGGACAAGTTCAACGACTTCCGTATCGCAGCTGAAACAATCACGACCATCAAGGACCGCTTAGGTCACGCCTTCCTCCTCACCTCTGGTGTTGTCAGGGAAGCGGAGCGTGTCACAGCAGAGGAGATTAGGATGCTCACAATGGAGCTAGAATCAGCTCTGGGGGGTCTCTACTCGCTACTCAGTAACGAGCTTCAACTACCTATGGTCAATCGCGTCATGGACGTGATGAGCAAGAAGCAGCAGCTACCCAAGCTGCCTAAAGATTTAGTTAAGCCAGTAATCATAACTGGCATAGAAGCCCTTGGAAGAGGGAATGACCTACAGAAACTAGACCTATTCTTAGCGGGGGCTGCTCAGGTAGTAGGCCCAGAAGCTATTGGTCAGTTCGTTAATGTAGAAGAATACTTTAAGAGGAGAGCTACCAGTCTTGGAATCAAGACTCAGGGGCTCATTAAGACACAAGAACAAATACAACAAGAAATGCAACAAGCACAGATGATGTCTATGGCTGAGAAAGCAGCTCCACAAGGGGCCGCTGCTTTAGGTAACATTGCGCGTGATGCGATGGCTCCCCAAGAGGAAGCCGAAGTAGCAGAGGAGTAATCCAATGGCAGACACATACGAAATCAACGACCCTAGCGAAGAGGAAATCTCTCTTGAAGAACAAGCAAAGAACATTCCAGACGACGACTCAGCAGGCGACCGCCCCGAGTGGTTACCTGAAAAGTTCAAGAGCCCCGAAGATTTGGCAAACGCCTACAACAACCTTGAATCAAAACTTGGCTCAGGTGAAGCGCCTAGCGAAACAGAAGACCTCCCACCTACAGAAGCTGGTAACGAGAGCCAAAGCGGTGAGGGGCAAAAAGCGGCAATCGAAGCTGCTAGTGCTGAATGGCAAGAAAGCGGAGAGCTGAGCGATATGACTTATAGCGCCCTCGCAGAACAGGGGCTGAGTCGTGAGTTGGTTGATTCGTTTATTGAAGGGCAGAAAGCTCTACAGACTTCTGAAGAAGACAGCTTGATGGCTGCTGCTGGAGGTAGAGAAAATTATGCGCGTATCGCTGAGTGGGCCGCTGAATCACTGACAGAGACTCAGCTGGACGCTTATAATAAAGCTCTCGAAACAGGCACTGAGGCGCAAGCTAAACTGGCTATTGACTGGCTTAAGGGTAAATACGACACCGCCAACGGCACTAACCCAGCTCTTATTGCAGGGAAGACTCAAGGGTCTAGCAGTAATCCTTTTGAAAGCAGAGCGCAGATTATCTTGGCAATGTCTGAGAGAGATGCAAACGGTAACAAGAAATACGAAACCGACCCGGCGTATCGCAAAGAGGTTGAGCGTAGATTAGCTATAACCAATATATAAACATGGCCGAAGCACTTACATGGTTTAATGAGAACAAAGGTGAAGTCATTGGTATCCTTACAGGTATCGTGACTGTAGCCAGTCTCATTGCCACTATGACCCCCAACGAGAGCGACAACAAGTGGGTCGCTCGCGCATCTAAAGTGGTGAGCTGGCTCGCCCTGAACATCGGAAAAGCTAAGAGCAAGTAATGGTTAAACTGGTTGTCAGTTTATTGATTCAGTTCCCTAAGCTGGCTGACTTGTTCTTTAAGGTCAGGGATGAATACTTTAAGGCGTATAAAGCTCGCCGCCATAAGCGCAACGATAAGCTTATCAATCGTTGGGTGCACGACGACGATTAAGAAGAGTGAAATTCCGCGCTTTATTCAAAAGTTGGAACAGCATTCTTTCTCTCCTGAAGAAAAAGAAACAATCGCTGAAATCCTCCGATACGCCAACGACCTTGAGTCCCGGTGATATTGTTGGTATTTGTGTTGGTCACTCTAGACCTAACGACGCAGGAGCGCTCAGCGTGACTGGGGTAAATGAATGGCTCTACAACGTGCGCTTAGGGGCGCTCTTAAAAAAGCACCTGTATGAAGAGGGTGTCTCGTCTATTTTGTATGACGAGTATGAAGGCAGCAGCTACGGAAGCGCCATGCGCTGGATAGCGCACAAGATGGCAGAGGACAAAGTCACCTTGGCTATAGAGCTGCATTTTAACTCAGCATCCCCTACAGCATCAGGCTGTGAGATGCTTTACTACCACAGCTCAGCACAAGGGAAACGCCTAGCTACAATGCTTCAGAGAGAAGTTATTGTAGAATACAACACGAAGAATAGGGGCATTAAGCCCATGCAAAGATTTTCGCGGGGTGGAGGCTTCTTGGTAAAAACCAAGTGCCCTGCCGTGATATGTGAGCCTTTCTTTGGCTCTAATGAACGAGAGTGGAGAATGTTCTCTACTTCCCGCAGCCTTCTAGCGCGAGCATACGCTAGAGGTATAAAGAATTTCCTGTCGATTAGTAGCGAATTAGTAGCCTAAGTGCCCGAAAGGATAACACTAGAGAGCGAACGGCGTGAACGGAACGACTTGAAACGGTAAATTAAATTCTAACCCCTTAAAGAAAGGACTATAAACAATGGCTGACGAAGGCATTATTGTACCCTCACGTCTTGGTGCAGACCTCGATGTGAAGAGCACATGGGCGGAACAAAACGCCCTGTTCCTGAAGGTGTTCGCAAACGAGGTCTTGACGACCTTTGAAGAGGCGAACGTGATGAAGGACCTCCACACCATTCGGACTATTTCGAGTGGTAAGACAGCCCAATTCCCCGTAATTGGGACCGCAACCGCTAAGTACCATACTCCCGGTGATGATGTATTTGAAGATGGTGGGGCCACTCCTACCTACAATCAGGTCATCAAGCATACCGAGAAGACCATCAGTATTGATGATGTACTTCTGGCGGCTACTTCCATCGCTAACATCGATGAGCTTAAGAACCACTACGAGGTCAGGTCCGTATATGCGACTGAGCTTGGTCGTGCTCTTGCTAAGCGCTTCGACTTGGCGACCATGAAGACGCTTGCTGCTGCTGCTGAAAGTGCTGCCAATATCGATGGTATTACTCCAGCTGGAACCACCGTAGACGCTAGTACTACTTTGGGAGAAGTATACACAGCTACAGCCGCTCAGATTGTTAAGCTGTTTGGTGCAATCGCACAGAAGATGGACGAAAACGACCTCCCGAAAGAGGGTCGATTTGTTCTTCTTCCTCCAGAGGAGTTCTACGCCCTTCTGGGTGCGGACACTGTGGCGATTAACCGCGACTTCGGTCCCGGCGGTAACGTAGCTTCGGCATCGCTTCCGTCGATTCACGGTCTTAGAATCGTTGTCAGTAATCACCTTGAAGACCTGCGCGGTAATGCTGCTGGAGACCTTGAAAGTGATGATACGTCAGCGACTGGTGGCGCAGCTAACAATCCGTTTGGTGGCACTACTGGCTACAACGGCGACTTGAGCACCCTCAAGTTCCTTGCCGGACACCCGTCCGCAATCGGAACCGTGAAGCTCCTCGACCTCGCCGTGGAATCCGAATACTCAATGTCTAAGCAAGCCACGCTCATGCTGGCTAAGTATGCAATGGGTCACGGAGTCCTGCGGCCTGAGGCTGCTTTCCGTATTGTTGAGTAATCAACCCAATAACCCTTGAGGGGGTCTTCGTAGTTTATTCTGCGGAGGCCCCCTTTTTTTCTTATGGCTCTAACTACAGAACTCGAAAGCGTAAACCAAATGCTTGGGCATATTGGTGAAGCTCCCGTAAACTCCCTAGCCGACACAGCTGCTCTTCCTATTTCGGGAAGTATTGCTTTGACCACGCTACGTGAAATCGCAAAAGAAGTTCAAACTGAGGAATGGCACTTCAACACGATTAGTAAGTATGAGCCAATTCTTGAGGCAGACGGTAAGCTGCGCCTGCCAGACAACACTTTGTTTGTAGACCCGGTGGATAAGTCAGACGACTACGTCCAAAGGGGGTTGTATTTATATAATCGAAAAGACAAAACCTTTATCTTCACATCCACTGTTGAAGTTGATTTGACCGAGCAGCTGGCATGGGATGACCTCCCAGAACCAGCGAGACGTTATATAACCCTCAGAGCGTCTCGTGTGTTCCAAGGGCGTATTGTTGGTAGTCGTGAGCTTGAATCGCTCATTGCTGCTGATGAGATGCAAGCACGGGCGCGTCTTCAGGAACTTGATTCTCAGTCCTCTGACCGGACCATTTTCGATAGCTCTGATGTCTACTACAGACTGGGAGTTAATCGTAAATACAATGTAATTTCATAAAATGCCTCTGATTAACTCTTCGGTATCTAACCTCATCCAAGGCGTCTCTCAGCAGCCTGATGCGGTACGCTTTCCCGGCCAATGCGCCGAGCAAGAGAACGCCTTGTCGAGCGTTGTGGATGGCTTACAGAAGCGTCCAGCTACTCAGCACGTTGCTACCCTGCTAACTGAAGTTGCTTTAGATGCTAATGCTAAGGTTCACTTTATCGAAAGGGATAATAATGAGCGGTATGTTGTTATTATTAAAGGCACGGAAAATAAGACAATTTCGGCCTATAATCTAACTACAGGAAAACAAACGAGAATAGACCAGAAATACAGAGGACTGGTAAACTCCTTTACAATAACAAACGACGACGCAGGAGCGCCGATTAGCGCTGACATAGAAATAACTACAGAGTGCCCTTTAGTTATAGCCGCCAATGATGATGGAACTACACCCGTGGGAACTTTAAAGGTTGTCAGTGGTGGGTGGACTAGCGCTAAACGCTACAACTTAATGGCAGTGGGGGATGGAGAAGACAGAAATATACTCAAAATAGAGAGCCTAGAAGATGGTATAACACTCTTTGATACGACAAAAGGAGAGCTACAGAGCGTCATAGAATACACTATAACAGGGACGAACTCTGACTTAGTTTTAGATAGCGCTAGTTACCTTACTGATAACAGTGGAGAAGGAGTAGCTACTCTTTCCGTTACTCCTACAGTACCTAAAGACGACCTTAGCTTGCTTACTACTGGGGATGTCACCTATGTACTGAATACGAAAAAACCCGTAAGCAAAGACCCTATATCTAAAACTAGGCCACTAGACAAAAGCGCTTTAGTCTTTATCAAGCAGGGAGACTACGAAAAGAAATACGGAGTGCGTATCAACATAGACGGAGATGCTAATTCTCCCCACGAGCATCACTGGTATTCAGGAGCGTCCCAAAGGAAAGCTGATGATAAATTCTTTAACACAGCTAAGAACGCGCAAGCAGATACTATATTGGAAGGGTTGTTTAGTAATAGCACAGCCACGGTTTATGATGCACACGGCAGCGGCGACTCCGAATCCGAAGCGGTTGGGACTAATAATGGATTAGCGAACCTTAACGCTAATGGGTTCACCGCCGACCTATTAGCTCCACAGATAGGTAAGATAACAGGACCTGACTCACCTAACTGGACAATACATCCGGTAGATAGCATGGGAGGAGAAGGGGTAGGCTTGGTTCATAAGTCAGTCACAGCTCTCACAGACCTCCCAACTGTGGCTCCCCATAGGTATAAAGTAGAAATCGCAGGGGACATAGAGGAGCAAACAGACAATAGGTATGTCCAGTTTCTTACTGCGGGTTCCGATGAAACCACCCCTGATGGAGAAATAGGGCAAGGCAGCTGGTATGAAATCGGAGGGGAGAATATTCCTAACCATTTTAACATTAACACGATGCCCTTGATGCTCAGGAGCACAGCTGAAAATGTGTTTGAGCTTGGGCATATGCCTTTAGATGGGCTACTGGCTGGAGACGATAATACCAACCCAGACCCTTCTTTTGTGGGAAGCGCTATAACTGGGGTATTCTCTTTTAAAGGAAGACTTGGATTTCTTTCTGGGGCTTCAGTTAGTTTAACCGAAGTTAAGTTCGGCTCTTATGATGCTCTTAATGACATCCAGCATTACAACTTCTACAGGACGTCCGTAGCTTCGTTGTTAGATAACGACACAATCGACGTTACGGTTTCTTCAGCTCATGTAGTTAACCTAATGAGTGCAGTTCCTTTTCAGGACAACCTTGTGATGTTCTCTGAATTTGGGCAGTTCGTCTTACGAGGGGGAGACCTTCTTACTATTAAGACTGTATCAGCAAACCCTATTACCGAGTATGAGTGCGACAGCTCCGTTGCTCCAGTATCTCTAGGCTCTTATATTTATTTTCCTTTCAGAAGGGGAAGTTTCACGGGAGTTAGAGAGTTTACCATGACCGTCGATAGGGACGTGTATGACGCTAACGAAGTCACTTCTCACGTTCCTCAGTATATTCCCACGAACTTAGTGGCGATGTCAGGTGCGGCTTCTGAAGAACTACTCGCCCTGACTGATGGTACGGACGTTTACATTTATAAGTATTTCTTCAGCGGTAACGAAAAGATTCTTAGCTCATGGAGTAAGTTTACTATTAGCGGGGGAGGAATTAGGGGCCTATGCTTCGTGGACGCTGACTTGTTTATTGTTCAGGCGGTAAAGGGGCAGACGCATCTGTTGAAGATGCCTTTGGAGAACAAATACAGAGACCCCTCTGGGTTCAACACACACCTAGACCGCAGGGTAGAGCGTGAGTTTAAGGCGGACGCTACTGAGCCGACTATTGTTGTCCCTTATCTCTTAGATGAGGGCGAGACCTTTGAAGTGTATACTAAGGACGGGCTATTACTCCAGAACACTAAGACTACGGTAGATGGTTCCTCCACCCTAATTACTTTTAAAGATGGAGTAGTATCTGGAGGCGTACCCGTGACGCTAAACCTAGCGACATCCGGCCTAACCCCCGCAAGTTTTCCTGCTGGTTCCGAAACAGGACTTGATTCGGACACCGGGCTTTGGACGCAGACGCTAAGCGTAACTAATAACGGTTCAGAAACAGTTCCGTCCTTTAACATTTTTGTTACGGGGCTACCCGCTGGTGTGACGCTGTATAACGCTGATGGAGAATATGGAGGCCGCAGCTTTATAACGAACAATACACCCTTAGCGGCGGGAGCGACCATCGCTGGTCTGACCCTTCAATACTTTCAACCGGACACCTCTGGAGGGTTTACCCCTCAGTTTAGTTTAGGTGTCCCCGGTAATGAAGTGTATGTTGGTATTCCTTACTTAATGAAGTACACCTTTTCAGAGCAATTCTTTGGAGCCCCTTCTGGAGATAAGCTTAGCCCGACAAACGTGGGCAGAAAGCTAATCAGGAATGGAAGCATCTTCTTTACGGATACGTCTCATTTTGTTGTTAAGGTCACTCCAGACCTCAGAGACACTTCAGAAAGCGCATTTAACGCTACTATAGTTCAATCTACAGTAGAGGGCTCTATGCCTCTTGAAACGAATAGCTTCAGGTTCCCTGTATTTACGGACCCTAAAGGAACCACTATAACCATTGAGAACGCCACTGCTGCGCCCTGTAACCTTCAGAGCGCAGAATTTGAGTCTTTTGTGCATCAGCGTTCCAGAAGATATGGATAGCGTTGTTGAGACTACTCCAGAAGGTCACACTATTAGGATGACCACACAGGCTCACATAGATGAGCTTAAAGAGAATCTCAGGGAGATGGATAAGATTGAGGTTGCCTGCTTTAAGAGCAACCCGGAGAACGCGCTTAATAACGCCTTTTTGCACGACGACATCACGATGACGGTGATGACCAAGGACGAGAATGTTATGGCTATATTCGGCTCTGGTAAAACAAAGGAGCCTTATATATGGATGTTAGGTTCTCCTGAAGTGGAGGCTTACTCCAAGGACTTTCTTCGTCATTGTCGTAAGTGGGTGTGGGCTTTGACCGAGCTGTATGGGCAGGTCTCAAACTACATACACTCAGAAAACTTTGTATGCCTCAAGTGGCTTGAATGGTGCGGAGCTACTTTCAGTGAGCCTTTTAGCATCGACGAACAAACCTTTATCAAATTCACTATAACTAAATAACTGATTATGTGTGTAGTATTACCCCCTATGGTTCAGGCAGCGCTGACGATTGCGTCTGGGGTGGCTAATTACGCCTCCCAAGCTCAAGCAGCGAGAGCACAAGAAAAAGCTCAGTATCAAGCGTCCATTAACGAGATGAAGCGGTGGCAGCACGAAGTTAGTGCTGAACGCATAGCGGAAGGGCAAGAAGATACAGCAGATGCTCTTGAAGCTCAGAAAGCCGCACGAGAAGCGCAAGAAGCCATAGGTACAATTATAACAAGCGCCGAAGAGCGTGGGGTTGAGGGTAATGCTACCGGGCTTGCTGTGGCTAACTTCATGCAAGCTAACGCTAACTACCAGACCGCTTTAGACAAGCAAGGGCAGATGAGGAGACTTTCTAGAGAGCACAGAATCAGAGGAGGAGCGCTAGGATATGTACAGAACATGACAAGAATTAACAAACCCATCGACAGACCTAACTTCTTAGGGACAGCGCTGAATACCGCCATGCAGGCGTCTGCTGTATTCCAGAATGCCGAGCTTAGCCAAATGCAGCGTGGCCTATATGCTAGAGAGCGTGGGCTTTGGAACCAGCAGACGGCAAGAGGGATTCAGTCGCGCACGATGGCGAGACAGAGCGCTGGAATAACCGGGGAGACCTTCAATAGGTTCCGCATCCAAGCCGTAAACAGAGCGACAGGAGCAAGATAAAATGGCTAAAAGAACATCCCTAGCAAAGCAACTGGGTCTTTCAGATGACCCCGTGCAGCCGCAAAGTTTCAGTAGAGAGGCTTTTAAGTTATCCCCCGTTCCCGTGCGAGGGGGTGGTTGGTCTACTGCGGTCGCCGCTACACCCACACCGTCTCAAACTAACTTAGGACGTTTGTCTGGTGCTCTTTCTCAAGTGAGTGGTTTGTTAGCTCAAGCGAAAGCTTTTGAGGACAAGAAGCTTGAGATGGAACATAAAGGTCTTCAGATAGACCATCAAACAGCTCTCTCCCAGCTTCAAGGGCAGGCTATGGATGCTCGTATTGGAGAGCTTGCGACCAAGATGGACATGGCCGAGCAGATGACAGCGGAAGCTGCTGAAGCGAACTACTGGGCTAGTTTGTCGTTTGAGGAAAGAGAGCGAGCGGAGCGGGAGCAAGCGGAGTTTGTAGACGAAATAGGTAAAATTAGGACAGACGCTCAGAACGAGATGTTTAAACAGGAGGCTCAAACTCCTGAAGCTAAAAAAGACCCTGTAGTCAAAAACGAAAGAAGAGAGCTGTATAGAGGGGCTCAGGTAGCTAGAGATTTTCCAGCCGCTCTAACCGAGGCTCTACAAGAATGGGCTGAAGGAAGCGGCGAAGAAGGCGTTCAATTTAGACCCAGCGAGGAAGACTATAATGCGTTCGTTATCCAATTTACTGAACGCTACAAAGGGGAACATAACATTGAGCTAGGAAGCACTGCTGACAGAGCTTTTAACGTGGGAACTAGGCGGGTCTTTGAAACTGTAGTCCCAACCGAAAAAGTTAAATTGTTTGCCGCTTTAGAGGGCGAAGTCCTCATAGATGATATCAAGCAGGCGGAACAAACTCTTGGTGATATACTCAGTGCAGGAGGTTCTGTATTGGACGAAGCCGCGCTGGAAGCTCCTTGGTGGAACACCCTTAAAGGAAGGAGTCTTAAACAGAAAGACGCTTTCTTTAAATTGTATGTTGACAACCTTTTAGCGCAATCAGAAGCCAACCCAGCTGCATTAGAAACCGCTAAGTTTCTTCTTCGTCTTCCCGACAAAGACCCAGAGTTTAAATACAGGAGTGACGCTCCTTTCTCTGAGAGTAGTTTGTATCTAACCCAGTTAAATAGAATACTACTCGCAGAAGAGCAGCAGGAGGAAAAGAGAATAGCAAAAGACGGAAAGAAAGCGTCTCGCTTAACGAATCAACTAGCTCCCTTTATTGCGTGGAGCGCAAGAGGGCTTAGTGTCGATGAAAATTCTAGCAGGGCTATAAGCGCTCTTCAGCAGGCCTCTGCGCCTACCTCAGCGCTGTTTAGGAGTGTGTTCCCTACTGAACTCACAGAGCAAAATAAAGTGCTACTAGAGGAAATAGAAGCAGCACCTGAGTATATCCGCTCTGAAGTGGCTCAGTTTATCGCTAATAACTATGCGACTTTTGCTAATAACAAGGAGGGCACTTATGAAGCTCTTCTCAAGCGCCTTACTCCTCAAAACCAACCTGAATATGGTCTCCTACCAAAAGACGGGGGCAGGTATACAGGTAGTGACATTGCAAGGGGCATAAGGGAGGCTGGTATAGAATTATCCCGACAAGCCGCCGAATCTCTTGGCGATTTCGGAGGGGAAGACGGTCCTTACGGAGAGGGAGATGTACCGGATGAGGTGCTGGCTAAGCAGTTTTCCGATAAAAGGCTAAGAGAAGAAGTGTATGGTCCCGCCTTGGCTAACAGAAAAGCAGCAAGCCGCAACGCTGTTGAAAAATATCTAAACGAATACGAAAGCGAACACGGTACTACGCCGGATATGGAGCAGGCAGCGAAAGATTTAATGCCCATACTAAGTGAAATATATGGCAATAGGATGCTCGCTGACATTGCTAGGTATACTGAGCAATCTTTGGAGAGACAGCGGGAAATCGCAGAGATAAGAGCTGCTTCAGTTGAAAAAGAAACCTTAGAAGGGCTACAAAAAGGGCATCGCTCGGTGGTACGCCCTGAGGAGGAATTTGGCGCTAACGAAGGTGCTATACCTTGGTGGGAAAGACAGGACATATATCCTTCCACTATGGCGAATGAACCCTCCTTAGGGGCTCTATTTAAGTCCTTTAACGATAGGGCTATAAAAAGAGTTAAAGAAGGGGCAGACGTTACGCCTACCCAGAAAGCAGAAGAGGCTGACGTATTTCTAGATTCTCTATCTAAGGGGCGCGAAAGATATGAGACCTTAGAAAGAGAAGCCAGAAGAGGTATTATTGATTTATACAAAACAGGGTATGGCGCTGTGACGAACTCTCCACCGCAAATGGGAAGGGAAAACTTCCCCCCAATGAAAGAGTTTTATCCTTTTTACTTTAAGCAGCAAAGAGCTTGGGAGCAAAAGATGGCACATGGAGTAAACATAGAAGACCTGAAAGGCTACATGAGCACCTCTATTGTAAACAACAAGTCTACAGGGCACGTCGTTATTGATACCCAAGAATCTTATTGGAACGAGGCTGCTGACGAACTGTATAGCGAACGCGGTAAGCGCCCCGAAAAGCACCCCAGTGATTGGAAGTGGAAGGGTACTTGGATAGGGTCTCCTACTAAGGGAATAAGACTCCCAGAGGATATTAGAGAAAGAACTACACGCCAGACCGCGCCCTACTTGTATATGGATAACGGAGTGGGCTTGAATAAGCTGAAAATACTTAGACCTCCCATCGTTAATTTACCTCAAAATGTCGTTAAAAGAGACGCTGACGGTAGCATCAAATCCGTAAACGAGAGCGCCTTTATAAAAGCCACTAACTTGAAACCGGAGGGGCTGAAGCAGCTAACGAACTATTACGGCTTTGAGACCCCTAAAGAGTTTATAATGTATCAGTATGACCATCCCATTGCGCGGAGCCAAGTCCTTACCGGCAAAAAACTAGATTTTAAATAAAAAGAATAATGTCAGAATTCCCTACTACAGGCTCTCTCTTTGAAGAAAACCTTAAGAACTCCAGCCCGAATCCTGAAGGAGTAGCAGAGGGTAGCTCAATAATCCCCACAGCGTCTTATAGCAATACAGCTAAAGGAAGCCCTTTGCAGGGGGTAAACGCAGAAAAAAGCGAAGAGCCCCTTGCTTCTGCTGGCTTAGCTGTTCCTCCTACCGAAGAACGCGCAGATAAAACTCAGAGCCCAAGCACTGAAGACGACAAAATTGGTCTTGGGGATGTTGCAGGAGATATGGGCCTATTTGCGCTGAGAGGTGTGGAGGGCTTTGCTGAGAGTGTTGCTGGTTTGTTTGGTTCTAAGTGGGACAGAGAAGACTGGAGCCTCTTTGGGAAATCCAAAACTGTTGTAGGGTCTTTTGGTGAAAACCTTGTCCAATTTGGAATAGGGTTAGTCCCCGGCTTGGGGACCGCAGGATGGGTTTCTAAAGCCGCTAAACTGCATAAAGGAAGTAAGCTCGCCAAGAGGGCAAGTACTCTTCGTAAGGCGCGAGCGCAGAAAAGCCTCGGTCACCAAGCAGCCTTTAGCGGAAAAGTACCAGCGCCTATCGCTCCCTTGGCTAAGGGGAATAGGTCTCTTGATATAAAAACCCTTAAGCGCTTAGCTAAGATGAAGAAGACAGCTAAGACCGCTGCTATTTGGGGTTATGCAGGTGCCGTGTCTGACTTTGTAGCATTCAAAGGGCAAGAAGCGCGCCTGTCGAATCTGCTACAGGGGATGGGTGTTGAGAATGATTTGGTTCAGTATTTAGCGTATGACCCCACACAAGATTCCAGTGAAATGGAAGAACGCCTTAAGAATGTTATTGAAGGCGGTATTGTTGGTACAGCTGTTGGTGGTGTCATTGATATAGCGGGTAGAGCGGGAGCTTTTAAGTTTATTGGAAAGTCTATCGGTAAAATCAGACGCAAGAATCAGCTTGTTCACGAAGGAATGGACGAAGCTGAAGCTATCGAAAAAGCTGAAAGAGAGTTCGTAGAGGCTGTTTCAGATGACCCAGAAATGCTCCGAGAGATGGCGGATTTTGAGGCTCAGATGAAGCACGAACAGTATCTGAGAGATAACGGTGCCCTCCCGGCTCCTGCGCGTCTGGGAGGAGATGAGCTACCATTCGGAGGTAACGAGGACACGCTAGATGTCTGGTATGGTGCGGGTCAAAACAAAGAACTCAGCAACTTAGCTCCTAGACCGTTTACGTATGAAGGAAAGGAATACAAAAGCGTAGAACACGCATACCAGACGCTAAAGTCAGGGCGGTTTGATGACGCTACATACAGTAACCCTGCGTGGAATAGAGGCGGCGTTAAAATAAGAGGAAAGCTACAAGCTGACAAGGAGACTAATGTAGGCTTGATGGAGCGTCTTATTAGGGAGTCTTTCGAGCAGAATCCAGAGGCTTCTCAAGCGCTCCTTAAAACTAAAGGAAAGACTCTTACCCACCTAAGGGACAGAAGCATCTGGAGGGATAAGTTCCCCGAAGCGCTCACCAAGGTGCGCTCAGAGCTTGAAGCTAAGCAGCCTAAAGAAGCGCCTCCAGCTCGTGTTGAGGAGCCCTCAGGCCCCACAATGCACTCTGGAGGAGCCAGTGGGGCTGACACAGTGTTCCAAGAGATGGCAGAGAAGGCAGGAATGAATGTTAAAGCTCATTCGTTTCGAGGACACGCTGCTGGTAACAAGCGGAGAGTGGAGCACACTCCCGAAGAGCTTAAGGAAGCCAACGAGCACCTTAAGAGAGCAAACAAGACTCTTAAGAGGAAATTCCCAGCAGGAAGCGCCTACGTCAACAATCTCCTGAGAAGGAATTATTTTCAGGTTAAGGATGTTGACCAAGTGATTGCTGTGGGGCGGATTGACCGCTTCACCGGGCAAGTGGAAGGAGGCACCGCATGGGCCACTCAAATGGCTATAGATATGGGAGGAAAGAGAGTCTACGTGTTTGATATGAACACTAACCACTGGAATGTATGGGACGGGGCTCAGTGGGTTGACATGGTTGATGATGTACCATTCCCCTCTGTTCCTTCTTTGTCGGAAAGCTTTGCTGGTATTGGTTCTAGGAATCTTACTAAAGAAGGCAAAGAAGCCATTGAGAATCTTTACAAAGACGAAGCCTTTATTAAGAGACGCCAAGAGGCTCTAAAAGAATCTCAAAGAAAAGCTCAGCTTACGTTAAAGTTAGAGGGTGAAGGAGCCCCTAGTAAGATTGTCCCTGTCAGCGACCCGGACGCTATTTCCGTCATGCGCGGCCCTCAGGGAAGGCACATGAATAACACCAAACCCGGAGAACCGGGGTGGTTGGGGAACCCATTCAAATGGAAAGGGAACGGAGGCAAAGGAACGGTGGAAGAATCCATCGCCAAATTTAAGCAAGCCTTCTTGAAGCGTATTGAAGAAGACCCAGCGTTCAAGGCTGAGCTAGAAGGACTCGTTGGGCGAAAGCTTGGTTACTACAAGCCTAAGGCTAAGAAAAGCCACGCTCAGGTTATTAAGGCGTGGTTGGACGAAGCAGGGGCAAGCCGGAAAGGCATTGACGAGTTCCCTGTAGGCGGTGCGGGAGGAGAAGCTCCCAAGAAACTCCCACTTCCTAAGATAAAGGGTGAGGATGCTACCGTGGACATGGTGGACGACCTAAGCGAGGCAGAACTGAATGAGTTCTTGTCTGAGTTTGGTGACCTAGATATCCCTAGCGTTGCCGGGGCGTTATCGACCAAGAGGCAGATAGCCAAAGACATTATTGAAGCTGGAGAGCACACGGGAGAGGTCATCGCTGATATCGAAAGCTTAGTAACTAAAGTTGTGAGCGAAGCTGGCGACTACTTCCTGTCAGGAGTAGGAGACCAAGCAATTCTCGCAGGAAGAAAGCTTCTTTCTGGGGTGCATAGTAATGAAGGACTAGTTGCGTTAGTTCGTGTTCTTGCGCGTAAAGCGGTCGAGAAACGCCATGATTTGCATGGCCCTTCTAGAAATGCGGAAGAAACATTCGACAGGGTGGAGAAGTCTCTTGTCGAGAAAGACCACTGGGATGTCTTTGACAGGGACCTAGTTCACCAACGCCTAGAGCAGGCTAGAGGTAACGTAGACGCTTTGGAAAGAATCTATGCGGAACAAGACATGATTCACAAGCTCTACACTACTTTAGCTGAAGAGGTTGGAGAGTCGGTTAAGAGAGCCGAGAAAGCGAAGAAGACAAAGGGCACCGTCACTTTTGATATCATGGAAGACGGGGTAGCCAAGCAGGCGGTATACGGTTACGAGGAGTTGCTTACTGAGGTGTATTCAAACCTCGATAAGTTCTTGGCTGTTAAAGAACTGTGGGCTGAGTACGGAACCCACCTTTCGCTGGGGATGCTTCAACGTAAGTTCATCTACGAAGGCACAGGAACAAGGGGCATAACTCGTAGAAAAGACTTAGGGTTCAGGCCCAAGATGAAGGGCGTAGACTATGACCAGTCTATGGAAAGGAGGGCTTATATGCAGGGAGTTAGAGGGTCCAGAAGCCAACGTCAATTCCTAGCGGAACTCAGACAGGCGACTAACGCCTCAGACCTAGAGGCTGCTTTAGGTAAAATAGGTAAAGACTCTAGAAACGGGTTCGCCAGAACTATGGGTTGGTATCTTAACGCTTTGCTCAGTAACCCTGTGACTTGGGGCGTTAACATGGTTGGAAGCGCTATTATGAAAGGCTTTAGAGACTTTGAGGTCATTGCGGGAAGTATGGCGCAGTTCGCGCATACTGGTAATGCTGACCTGCTAAGAACTCGTATTAAAGCCATCTACGACATGGAGTCTTTTATGGAGGCATGGAAGTATTGCGTTATTAGCCTTAAAGAAGGAGAGCCAAGAAGTATCGCTGGGCACACCGCTTATTCGGACAACAGGTTTGAAGATATGAAATCAGGGTGGCACTTCGGAGACGGAGATGACCCCCTGACTAGGGCGGGTAATTGGTTTGGTAATCTTGTATCAGGACCTTCTAGAGTCCTCATGGCTGGTGATGAGTTCTTTAAGCAGTGGAACTACCGCTCATACGTAAAGGCAGATTTAGCTATGGAGGCGCACAGGAGAGGCATAAAGGACCCGTACGAAATAGCCTCTTACGTTAGAGACGCCTTTGAATCACACATGACCAAAGAAGGGCGCATAGCCAATGAGGCCAATGTTTATAAAGAAGCCGCGCAAGCAGCGGACGACAACGGGCTTAGGTTTGGAAAAAGAGCCTCCTTTATTGACGAATACATGGATGAGCACTTTTACGAAAACAACCTGAGACTTGATAACGGCTTTGTTTACCGGACTACAGAGCAGAGAGACTTACTAGTTAACAGAGCCACCGACTGGTCTTTGGTTAACACTTTCACAAACAATCCTTCTCATCCATTTGCTAGGTGGGTTTCTAAAACAGCTATGGCGCACCCTTGGCTCTCGTTCGCTATTCCCTTTGTTAGAACCCCGACAAATATCCTTACGTTCGCCATGAGCAGGGTAATCCCGCTACCCGGATGGCACAAAGCACATCAAGAATTTGATGTTCAGGATGTGCTGGATAAAAGAGGCAGGCCCGGCGGCTATGGCGCTTTGAGTCTTAATCCTAACAGATTTACGGTAGGCAGTGAGCAGGCGATAATGAACACTAATCGTTACGCCAAAGCCGCAAGAGGACAAGACACCGGGATGGAGCTTCCAGCGGACGCTAGGGAAAGATACGAAAATTCAGAGTGGAACGAACCTGTAGTGAAAAGGGAAGAAATACCTTTAAAGAAGGCAGACGGAAGACATCAAGCTCCCGCTTTCATTAGATATGACGAAGGACCTACTGGAACAATCCACATAGACGAAGCTAGAATCAAAGAGATGTATGACCGTAAAGCTTGGAGAGCGGATGGTCCTAACGTGGTTCCGGGGGTAAAGCCCCTAGATGACAAGCACTTCAAAACCCCTAAAGATTTTGAAGACTTTGTTATGGAGCACGAAAAAGCGCATCAGTATCTCAGGCAAAGAAAGCGCGAAAACGAATCAAAGGGTGACTATGAAAACAGAGTAAACCAAGAAGCTTTGAAGCGGCTTGAGTTTAATAAAAATCACGGCTCTGGCTGGCAAAAGCAGCTAAAAGAGCAATACGGTGATATGCCGTTTTCTGAGGCTATGGCGAAAGAGCACCTACACGCGCAAGCGCAAGCTGGTGCGGTAGCCGCAGCTGAGCACCACGGAAGACTGACTACCGCTGCTATGATGACGGCAAGTTCGTTGTACACTATAGAGCTTATTCAGGAACGTATTACAGGTTCCGCGCCAGAATCTAGAGCGGCTAAAGCTGCGTGGGATGCTGCTGGAAAGCAGCCTTGGTCTATTCTAGTTGGTGAAGGAGAAGACGCTAAATGGGTTAGCTACCAAAGAATGGACCCGTTTGCTACTATTATAGGTATATTTGCTGATATCGTACACATGACTCCTGCTTTAGCGGGAGACGACGAAGCGATGGGCATGATTGCGACTGACTCAGAGATAGAAGCCGGTATGCAGGCTATGTCTAAGATAGCCGCAATCATCACAATGACATTCACCAATAACATCACTAACGGGTCTTATGTAGAGGGGCTTTACGAAACTATGGAAACTTTCAGGGACCCTACTAAGGCCCCTGAGTTTCTAGCGAAAATCGCATCTGGGTTCGTTCCTACGGGGCTTACTTGGACAGAAAACCTAGTAGAAAAAGACCCTCAAATTTATGAGGCTCGTAAGTTGCTAGACCATGTGATGAAGAAAGTCCCAACCTATATGCGCCCAGATATGCCTGAGACGCCTGTGACGACGGCTAGGCTGGAACCCAAAAGGAACTGGCTGGGAGAAAAGATAAAGAAGACAGGACCGTTCCTTCCTTCTTTTATTGGTCTTGGTCAGCAAGTTCCCTCTTCAACAGACCCTGTTGACTTAGAGCTTCTTTCTATAGGTAAAGGGTTCTTGCAGAGACCCTCTATATGGAGCGGCGTGTTGGACACTAAGAAGTTCAGAAACACTAACGGAGGTCAGTCAGCGTTCGACAGGCATCAAGAGCTGCTTTCTACTATGAAGCTTGGGGGGAGAACTGCTAGGCAGTCTATTAGGGCGTTAATTGAAAGCTCTAACTACCAAGCTCTTCCCCCGGCTACAGACATGACTATTGGGAAGACGCACCCAAGACAGAGAGCTATAGCTAAAATACTTAATTTCTACTCAGACCAAGCTAAAAACCAAGTGATGGAAGAGTACCCAGAATTGAGACAGGCTTATTACCAAACCTTACAACAATAACCCCAGAAAAAATGGCAGAATCATATACAGAAATCACTCTAGGAGCGGAAGAGTCCGGCACTAATGGGGTGGATAACGTAAACCACGGTCCTTGGACATTCGACTACATCAACACCGGAGACATCGAGGTGCGTGTTAAAGTAGGTTCTACTTGGCACCCAATAGTTGTATCCAGTGTAAATACGACCACGAAAATCGTCACCCTAGCAGCGGCTCCTAATGTAGCCACTTCAGGTGGGGGAGCAGGTGCGTCTGCATCAGACACCCTGCGAATCTACAGGGCCACTTCATTAGCTCCTTTAGTAGACTTCCAAGCAGGCTCGCGAATTGCTGAAGCAGACTTGGACAACGCTTACAGACAAGGTCTATTTGCGGCTCAAGAGGTAGCTGAGGACGCAAATACGACAGGGGAAGCGGCTGCTACAACGCTTACAGCGAATTCGGTTGAATTATCGCATATGACCGACAATTCGGTCGATACTCCTGAGTTAGTAGATGATTCGGTCACAGCGGCTAAGATTGATGATGGAGCTGTTGGAGCAGCGGCGTTGGCTTCTACGTTGGACCTTAGTGGTAAGGCGGTAACCTTGAACGCGACTACATTGAACCTAGCTGGGGCTCAATTTGGGGGTATCCTACCTATTACTAAAGGAGGGACGGGCTTAGCGGCAAAAGCGCCGGGAACTATTCTGGAGTATATTTCAGGTCCTTGTGACGGGCACACTGTGACGAAATCTACTGGTGTTGGGACTCATATATTCCCTAACGCAGCTGCACAAGTGCTCACAGATACGCACGCGACTGTGAGTGGTTCTTTGTTCAATTACACCCCTCCCTCAGGAACTAAATGGGTTTCTTATGAGCTAAACTTCACTATTAGTAGGGACAACACTTTTGTTAATTCCTTTGGTATGTTCAAGTTTTGGCTAGGAGCGGCTGGTGGAACAGATACTGGTTCGTATACTGAAGTTACAAATGCGAAGTTTGGAATAGGTAACTCAAGTCAGCACGGAGACAGGGCCTCTTTTAAATGGGTTATCCCTATTGACAGTGATTATCAATCAGGAGGAGCAGCGTATGGCGCTATTGATTCTTGGGGAGCCAATCGCTGGTTTAAGCTTACGGCTAGGCATTGGGTAAATGGCTCAGACATCCGTAACGTGAAGCTTAATCAGCTGATGCTATGGGACGACGATGCAGCCTCAGGCGGCGGGGGTG
>CEUO01000913.1_pt1 | contig 25614 bp, 5 predicted proteins | sample 531391 | NCBI WGS metagenome assembly CEUO01 (sample SAMEA2622799, study PRJEB7988) | marine metagenome | isolation source: saline water (ENVO:00002010), including
CATGACCGTCTTACTCCAAAAAAACGTGATGATTTAGTACAAAGTGAAATATTTGGAGATTTTGAAGAAGATGAACTTGAATATGACGACCAAACAATGATTATTTGAAACAATAGTTTGTAATCCTTAATAAATAAAAGATAATCGCTGTATTAGTGTGCCGATAGAACGGGTAAGTCAAGGTTTTAAAGATATTAGTATGAGTTTTCAGGCAAATCCCCTGAATAGTGACCTTATTGGGCTTAAAGATGCCAATGCAATTGCTCGTTCTGTTAGAAATATTGTTTTTACTTTACCAGGAGAGAAGTTTTTTAACCAAACTTTTGGTTCAAGAATAACAGAATCTCTTTTTGAGAACATTGACAACATAACATCGACAATAATTGTTGATGAAATACGTCAATCTATCAAAATTTATGAACCAAGAGTAGATGTTGTTAAAGTAGAGGCATCTCCTGACTTCGATAACAACGGTTTTGATGTAATTATAGTATATGACATAGTTGGATCTGAAATTCCAACTCAAGAATTACAATTTGTTTTGCAATCTAGCAGATAAAATGCCATTAGCCAACTTTTCTAACCTTGATTTTGATCAGGTTAAGACAACTTTACAAGATTATCTTAAGTCTAACTCGAATTTTACCGATTATGACTTCGAGGGATCGAACCTTTCTACGATTTTAGACGTTTTAGCATATAATACCTACATTACTTCTTACAATGCTAACATGATCACTAATGAAGTGTTCATTGATACGGCAACTTTAAGGAAAAATATCGTTTCATTAGCAAGAAATATAGGTTATGTACCCCGTCCTAGACAAGCAGCAAGAGCAACTATATCCTTTTTCGTAGATGTAAGTAGTGTGACCCCTTCACCTGCTTCTTTAGTCCTTAAAAAAGGTCCAGTGGCAGCTTCAGTGGGTAATTTTGCTAATCAGTCCTTTGTTTTTTCTATTTTAGATGATATTACAGTTCCTGTAAATAATGGAATTGCAGATTTTAACGATGTCTCGATATATGAAGGAACATTATTAACTCAAACTTACACTTATTCTTCAAGAATACCAAATCAGAAGTTTAATTTACCAAATATTGGTGTAGATACTGATTTAATATCAGTTAGAGTAAAACCAAGTGAAGCTTCTTCGACAGAAACAAAATATAGCACCCAAGATAGTCTTTTTGATGTAAAATCTGACTCAAAAGTTTATTTTTTACAAGAAATTGAAGATGAAAGATATGAAATATTTTTTGGAGATGGAATTTTTGGAAAAGCATTAGAGGATGGTAATTTTGTCACTATTAATTACATAACTTCAAGTGGAGATTCCGCAAATGGTATAGGACAATTCAATTTTGCTGGTAGATTGCAATATACTCGCAATTCTGCAACATATAATGTCACAAGTGGGATATCTTTACTAACAACTGGACTACCTTCTTCTGGAGGAGAGTCAATTGAGTCTGTAGAGTCGGTTAGAAAGTTTGCTCCTCGCATTTATGCTTCTCAAAACAGAGCAGTAACGTCAAATGACTATGAATCTTTAATACCTACAAAAATTTACCCAGAAACAGAGTCAATTTCCGTTTTTGGTGGTGAGGACTTGATTCCACCTCAGTATGGAAAGGTTTTTATTAGTATAAAACCAAAATCAGGTGATTTTCTTCCAAATCTTATAAAAGAACAGATAAAAACCAAATTAAAGAAGTATGCAATATCAGGAATTGTCCCAGAAATCCTTGATTTGAAATATCTTTACATTGAAATCAATTCAAAGGTATATTATGACACAAATAAAACAGTATCTGCAGCATTCGTTTCTAGTGTAGTTCAAAGCAATGCAAATAAATATGCAGAATCATCTGAAATGAACAAATATGGTGCTAGATTCAAATATAGTAAATTTTTATCAATTATTGATAATAGTAATGAATCAATAACATCGAATATTACAACAGTTAATATGAGAAGGGATTTAAGAGCTGTTTTAAATTCTTTTGCTGAATATTCAATTGGTTTTGGTAATGAGTTTCATATTAAGAGTATGAGTGGATATAATATTAAATCATCTGCATTTAGAATGGCTGGAATAACTCAAGATGTTTATATTGGTGACATTCCAAACACAAATAGAATAAATGGATCATTATTTTTCTTTTCTGTTCCTAATATAGCCTCTTCGACTCCAACCATACATAGAAGAAATGTAGGAACAATAAATTATAAAGAAGGAATCATCACTCTCAATCCTGTTAACATACAATCAGGTATGATAAAAGATGGTCAGACCGTTATTGAAATTTCTGCATGTCCTGCTTCTAATGATATTATTGGATTACAGGATCTTTATTTACAACTAGATATTAGTAATAGTATATTTGAAACAGTGGTAGATGAGATTTCTTCAGGATTGGATCCATCTGGTTCTAATTATATTACATCTTCAAGTTATGCTAATGGCACTTTAGTTCGGTCTGGAGGACGTAATGCTAATATAACATCCTCTACTGGTTCATCATCTGGTTCATCATCCACCATTTCTGGTTCATCCTCCTACTAAGATAGAAAAGTTATAAAATGACAGTAAATAGAATTAAGTTTAATAACATCGTTCAAAACCAATTACCTGGTTATGTAAGGAACGAATATCCATTAGTTGCTGAATTTTTAAAGTCATATTATCAAGGACAGGAATATCAAGGCGGTCCAATTGATTTAGCTCAAAATATTGATGATTATATAAAAGTTGATAGTTTAACTAATCTTACTCATTCTGTAGGACTGGGAGTGTCTGTGGGTATCGCTAGTGATACCATAGAAGTGGATATGCAAAATTATCCTACAGGAACTGAAGGGTTTCCTGATTCTTATGGATTGATAAAAATTAATGATGAAATTATTACATATACTGGAATAACCACTTTTGCATTCACTGGTTGTGTTAGAGGATTTAGTGGAATTACTTCTTATAAAAGTTCTCTTAATCCAGAAGAATTGGTATTTGAAACCACAGTAGCTGATGAGCATGATAAGGGAGATACTGTTCAAAATTTAAGCACTTTATTTTTAAAAGAATTTTTATATAAAACTAAGACTCAAATTACACCAGGATTTGAGGGAAGACAATTAGATTCGGATTTAGATCAAAATATCTTTTTAAAACAAACAAAAGATTTTTATTTAAGTAAGGGTACTGATAGAGGGTTTGAGATTTTATTTAAAGCTTTATATAATGAAAATGTAAAAATTATAAGACCTTCTGAATTTCTTTTTACACCATCCAATGCAAACTATAAATTTACAAATGATTTTGTAGTTGAACCAATTGTAGGTGACCCACTTAACTTAGAATTATCAACTTTATATCAAGATGCTTATGGTGATGATATTGAAAAGGCATATGCTCCCATAACTCACGTAGAACCTATTAATGTAAGTGCAGGTACTACATTTTATAGGTTAAGTATAGATGCTGGATATAATAGAGATTCTAGAGTAGATGGTGCAATATACGGTAATTTTTCTGTTCCTGCAAGAACTAAAATAATAGGAAATGTATCAGCAGGTACTACTGTTCTTAATGTAGATTCTACCGTTGGATTTGGTACAACAGGAGAATTGCATTTTAAATATATTGATGGTACTGTTGGAGTAAGTTCTTATACATCTAAAAATTTAACTCAATTTTTTGGTGTAGGAATAGCAAAAACAATTACATCTGCAGAAAATGTTGGTATTAATACATTTGCATATGGAAGATCTTCTGTAGATCAAGATGAAATTATTGAAGTAAGATTGACTTCTGTACTTGAGAGTTTAAAATATAAATCTCATAATAGTGGTTATGAGTCTGGTAATACTATAAAAATTAAAACTTTAGGAATTGGTGATACTGGATTTAAATTTAGTAATTGGTTTTATAATATTGCACCAACTTATAATGTAAAAAACAACACTCTTAAAGATTCTTCTGATTTTACATATCAAATTAATTTGGATGTTGATCATCAATTTAGAGTAGGGGATACTGCAGTTCTTAAAGGTAATGATGGTATAGATTTACCTAAATCTACTGTTTCTCAAATAGTAAATTCAAAATCTTTTATTGTAAAAGGTCAGGGTGAGATTAAAGATTTTTATGAAAATACCCCAGCTGTTTTTACAATTCAAAGAAATATTACATTAAATAATGCAATTAATTTTGAAGAATCTTTAATTTATTCTACCGACGTTCAGAATGTATATAAGGAAAAAAGTAAAGATAAACTTATAGTAGCATCATCATCTCTTCCTTCATATGAAGGACAATCTTTAGGTGTTAATGATGGAGAAATTGTATTTGAAGGTACTTTTAGTGGAGATCAATTTGAAATAATAAATTCATCAACTACTACTCCTTCAGGTGTCCCAGTTTTTGATCATGGATTCTATACTGGAGATGCTGTTTATTATACTCCTCAAATAGTTAATGAAGCTTATGTAGATCCTACTAGCGGAACTAGTTTAGATAATTTTGTTATAAAATCCTCTTTAGCAAAAGAAGGTTTATATTTTGTTCATAGAGTAAATGCTACTACTTTAAAACTTGCCAAAAGTAGGTCTGATATTGATAATTCTAAATTTATAAATCTTGATACTGACAATACTAGGACTGGTATTGTCACTGACAATAAACTTATCCCATATGATTTTCATACTAAAACTTTAAAATCACAAAAATTAATTAGAGAAGTATGTCCACCAGAAAATGATGGATCTACAAATACAACAAATCCTGGTAAAACAGGAATATTGATAAATGGTGTTGAAATTTTAAATTATAAATCATTTGATAAAATTACTTATGGTGAATTAGAAAATATAAGAGTTTTGGGTGGAGGAAGAAACTATGATGTAATTAATCCTCCTTTTTTACATATTAAAGATTCTGTTGGAACAGGAGCTACTGGATTTGTTGCTGTTTCTGGATCTTTAAAAGATATTAGAATTATAGATCCTGGTTTTGATTATCAAGAAACTCCCACTATAAAAATTAGTGGTGGTAATGGTTCAGGTGCTAATGTATCTGTAAATATGCAACAAGTAAGTCATAGTGTTTCTTTTAATTCTAATGACTCTCTTGTTGGACTTGGAACAACAGGAACTTTAGCATCAACAATTGGATTTGGAACATATCATAAATTTAAAAATGCTGAAGAAATAATATATGTAACAAATGGCCAACAAACTGTTGGTGGAATGACAACTAGTTCTACATATTTTGTTTCACATGTAGGAACTGCTGGCACTATTGTAAGATTGCATAAAGATGAAGCGGGTGCTCTTGCTGGAATTAATACAATTACCTTAACTTCTAATGGAGTTGGTAAACAATTTATAAAGTCTCTTAAAACAAAATCAATCATAGAGTCTATTAATATAGTTTCTGGTGGATCTGGGTATCAAAATAAAAAGAGAACTTGTAATCCTGTTGGTATTAACACTGCTTTAGATACTATAAAAATTAAAAATCATGATTATGAATCTGGAGAAATTGTTAGTTATAATTGTGATGGAACTCCAATTTCAGGATTAACTACCTCTACTGATTTTTACATTACTAAAGTTGATGATGATCATTTTAAATTATCAAGTGTGGGAGTGGGAACTACCAATCAAGAGTTTTATTATAATACAAAACAATACAGACCGTTAACATCTACTGGTATAGGCACTCACACTTTCAATTATCAACCTATAACAGCAACGTTAACAGGAAAAGTTGGATTATCTTCAATAGGATCTGAAACTTTTGAGGGTAAAATTCAACCTATAATTAGGGGTGAAATTACTTCAATACATTTATCCGAAAATGGTGTTGGATATGGATCATCAGAAATAATAAATTTTGTTAGAGAACCTGAAGTAACATTATTGGCTGGTAGTGAAGCTCAACTTAGTCCTGTTATTAGTAATGGAAGTGTTGTTGAAGTTATAGTAGAAAATAAAGGTAAAAATTATAATGCTCCTCCTAATTTACAAATTACTGGAGATGGTTCTGGTTTAGTAGTGACACCAGTATTAAAAGTAGTTGATCTTAATGGAAATGTTTCTGCAGTTGGTGTAGGAACCACGACAAAGTATGTTTTAGATTCTGTTAATGTTATTCAAAAAGGAACTGGTTATAGTAAACCAAACACATCTATTTCTGTTGTTGTTCCAGGAGTAGATGTAAAGGTAAAATCTAATATCCAAAAATGGACTGTTAATTTATTTGAAAAGAAATATTTGGGTGATCAAATTGCAAATGATGATGGAATTTTAACAAAAGGATTAAATAAAGACTTTGAACTTCAATACACCCATCTTTATGCTCCTAGAAAATTAAGAGAGTCTGTTTATTCTACAACTCAAGAAGGAAAATCTTTATATGGAGAACCAGATTTAAGAAGACTTAATGGACAAGAAGTAAATTCTGGTAACCATTCTCCAATAATTGGATGGGCATATGATGGAAATCCAATTTATGGTCCATATGGATATATTAAAAAAGATGGTGGAACAGTAGTTCAGATGAAATCTGGATATGTTGAAGAATCTTCAATCAAAGAAAATAGACCATCATTGAGTGTTTTTCCTGGAGGATTTTTTGTTGAAGATTATACTTATAAGCAACTTGATGATGATGCTGTTCTAGATGAAAATAATGGAAGATTTTGTATTACTCCACAATATCCACATGGGACTTATGCATATTTTGCGACTATTAGTGATGGTGGGTCTGAATCTTCTGGTCAATTTAATTCTTATAGACTACCAAAATTCCCATATTTAATAGGTAAGGATTATCATTCACTTCCTAATGAATTTAACTTTAATATATTCTCCAATCAAGATAGTTTTGATTTTAAAGATACTGATTGGTGTAGAAATACTGCTCCTTATAATTTAATTGAAGGTGATACTTCTTATTCATATTTTTCTCTTCCTGATAAATTATCACAAACAGCAGAAATTAAAGGAGTTAAACCAGGAATAGTTGAGAATATAGGAATTATAACAGGTGGAAGTAATTATCAAATTGGAGATAAGGCAATATTTGATAATGATAATACTCGTGGAACTGGAGTGTCTGCGGTTGTTTCTAAAATTTTAGGTAAAGAAGTAAATTCAGTAAGTGTTGCTACTAGTTCGATAAGCAATGTTGAAATATATCCTTCTGATAGAAAAGGATCTTATACGATTCTTGCAGACAATCCTCATAATTGGATTAATAATAATACTATTTCTATCTTAGGTTTATCAACAACTTCATCAAAAATTGAAGGATCTTATATTGCAGGTATTAGTAGCAATAGGTTAATTTTAACTGGTATTGGCACAACAGCAGTTGCAATTGGAACTGATGGATCAACAGGTATTGTCACTCATATTAATGTTGCTGGTGATCTATCTTTTCCAAAAATTAGATCTAATGATATTCTTGGAATTGGAACAGAACAGGTTAAAGTATTAAATGTAGAAGTAAGCAATTCTAGAATAAGAGTTCTTAGAGCAGTTAATGGAGTTACTGGAGTTTCTCACACAATAACTTCAGAAGTTATTGAAGATCCAAGAAAACTTACTATTAGTGCTGGATTTAATTCAACATATGACTTTAGATTAAATAAACAAATATATTTCAATCCAGTAGAATCCGTAGGTTTGGGTACTATATCTGGAGTTGGTATTGGTAGTACAATTGTATTCTCTAATCCTGGAATTGGATTGTCTGAACTTTTTGTGAAGACAAAAGAAATGTATCTTCCAAAACATGGATTGAAAACAGGAGATAAGTTAACATATTCTCCAAATGCTGGTGAAGGTATTAATATTAGACAAGATGGTGCAGCAGGCGCAGCAGCAGGAATAACCACTCTTATTAATGGACAAACTCTTTTTGCTGCAGTTATAACAGAGGACTTAATTGGTATATCCACATGTAGGGTAGGTTTAGGTACTACAGGAACTTTTGTGGGCATTGCAAGCACACAGAGGGACTCTACAACGGTCTTCTTCTCTGGTGTTGGTACTGGTGTATACCATAGTTTTAAGACAAACTATGATGTTATCACTGGAACAATCCAAAAAAATACAGTAACTGTCTCAACTGCACAAACTCATGGTTTGTTGAATAATGAAAATGTTTATATTGATGTAAATCCAGGAGTACCTACTAACTTTACTGTTAAGTATAATGATTACAATAGAAGAATTATAGTTAATCCAAAATCATTTGCAGCTACTGGAGTTAATACTTCAAATAATTCTTTAACTATCACTAATCATGGATTTGAAACTGGAGATAAAATTATTCATACAGCATCTACTCCTGTAGATGGTTTAGATGATAATGGAATTTATTATATTGTAAAAGTAGACAATAATACTTTTAAACTTTCAAAAACATATTATGATTCAACTGATTCAAAACCAGAAATAGTTGGAATTGCTGATACATCTGCAGGAACTATTAATCCAATAAATCCAGCATTGAAAGTATATAAAAATTCTACAGCTATATTTGATCTTTCAGATTCATCTTTGGGATATGTTAATCAATCAACAAATTATCCTGCTTTTAGATTAAATTTCTATAAAGATAAAAACTTTACTCAAATTTGGGATAGTTCATTACAAACAGATACTTTTAATATTACAAGAGCAGGGACAGTTGGGGTGACCACTACTGCCGAACTTAGATTGGATGTTAATGATGATGTTCCTGATGTTTTATATTACACCTTAGATCCTATTTTTGAATCTAATCTTCCACAATTAAAAAAAGAAATTTCTGTAGATCCTGAAATCTTATCTGGAAGTGAATTACAGTTATTTGATAGTTTGTATAATGGTAAACAAAAAATAACTGTAGCTGCTACAAATCAGTTTACATATACTATTTCTCAATATCCAGAAAGAGTTTCTTATGGAACTACATCCAATCTATCATACGAAACAGATAGTCCTACAGCATATGGAGCAATTAAAGAATTTGAAATAAGAACTCCTGGAACAAATTACTACTCTCTTCCTGGAATAACAACAATTACAAGTAATGTTGGAGATAATGCAATTGTTGAGGGACTGAGCACTTCTGTTGGAAGAATCTGTAATACTGGTATTATTGATATCGGGTATGATTTCCCTTCAGACACAACTTTAACTCCTGATGCCATATTGGATCAAATTGTTAAAATTGATTCATATATGTCTCTTGAGTCTGTAGGAGTAAGTTCTTTCGGAAGGGGATATCTTAATGCTCCAGATCTTATAGTTATTGATGGAAAAACTAACAAATTAGTTGATGACGTTGATTTGAGATATACATTAGGAAATTCTAATGTAGAAATTTTAAAAAATACTTTTGGAATTAGTGATTCAACACCAACAATTATTCCAATTCATAATAGTAATGGTGTAGGAATTAGTACCGTAGGATTTAACACTATTACCAAAGACGTAACAGTTACATTAAATCAAGGATTTAGCACTACAACCACTTTCCCATTTGCGAGTGGAGATAATGTTTTAATTGAGGGTATTAGTGTTGGAGTTGGTACAACAGGTAGAGGATACAATTCTGATCAATATGATTACAAACTTTTCACTCTTACTAGTGTTGATGAAAATTATGGTGGAATTGGAACTATTACATATAACTTAAGTGATTATTTTACTAGTGATTTAGCTCCCTCATTAACTCCTGGTTCGTTTGATGTTAATAATTCATCAGGAAGAGTTATTCCTGAAAGAGCATTTCCTATTTTTGATATTAAGTTTAAAAAATCAAATGATTATGTTCATGGAGAAGTCGTTACTGGTTCAATTAGTAGTGCTACTGGAACAGTAGATACTTGGAATCCAAATAGTGGAATACTTAGAATCTCTGGTGCTGATAAGGACTTTATAGTAAATGATCTTATAGAAGGAGAAACTACTAGAACAGAAGGAATAGCATCATCTATTAAATCTTTTGATGCTTATATCAAATTAGGTGCATCTTCTAAAGTGCAAAAAGGATGGGAAACTGATTCTGGATTCTTTAATGCAAATATGCAAAGAGTTCAAGATAGTCTTTACTATCAGAATTTATCATATTCTTTAAGTTCAAGGATTGATTTTGAAACTTGGGATGATCCAGTTTCTACGTTAAATCATACATTGGGATTTAAGAAATTTGCCGATTATCAATTAGAATCAACTGCTTCTGCTAAAGTTGGTGTGACTACTGATCAAATTGATGTTGTTGTTGATGCAGTAGGGTATGGTAATTTAAATTGTGTTCATGATTTTGATATTGTAACCGAAAATTCACTTACTGTAGGTAAAAATATAGTATCTGATGAAATTACATTTACTAGTAGAATTTTGCAAGATTACTCTGAGTCTATAGGTAATAGAGTAGTATCAATAGATGATTTTAGTGGAACTTTTAATAGTAATCCAAGATCTACAAAATTTAGTACTGTTAACACATGGACTTTAGCAGATAGAAGAGCATTAAAATATTTTATTTTAGTAAGAGATAAAAGATTTACTGCTCAAAGACAATTGATGATTGTTGATCTCCTTCATGACGGTTCTCAAGGATATATTAATCAATATGGTAGACTAGAAAGTACTTATGATCAAGGAGATTTTGATTTTGCTATTTCTGGTAGTGAAGGTAAATTAAACTTCTATCCTACAAAATTTACTATTAATGATTATTGGATTTCTAGTCTTTCTTGGAATTTGGATGAATCTGTTTTAAGTACAGCAACAACTTCTATTGGTCCTTCTATTATTGATACTGAAAGTATTACTCTTTCTGTTGGTGTAGGAACTACTACCATAGTGGGAATTGCGAGTACTTATAGATCAGCTAAGGTAATGGTTGAAATTACCCCTGATATTAATCATGATGAGTATGAGTTTACTCAGTTTAATATTGTCCATAATGGTACAGATGTTGAATTATTAGAATATGGTCAATTAACTTCAAATATTAGTATTAATGGTGCTAATGCAACTGATGGGTTTGGTACTTATAGAGGATATATTGATGGGTCTTCATTAAAAGTTGATTTTATTCCAAATGCTGATGTTGGTATAGGAACCACTGGTGCAATTAATACAATCTTAGTTGGTTTGGCAGATTCTACTACTACAGGTATTGGAACTCTTACTTTAAATCATGCTAGTTTACAATCTCAAACAACTGCTATTTCTGCATCTGCCTCTCCTGGAATTACTACCATTGCGGAATTTGATGGTGGTACATATGAAGGTGCGTACTGCTTTATTCAAATAACTGATGCAACAAACCAGCAATTTGAATTCCAAGAATATCTTGTTCTTACTGATTATGTTTCAGGTGATACCACAGAAACATATGATGTTGAATGGGCTTCTGTAACATCTGATGTAGTTAATGCTTCTGCTGGATTGGGTACAATTGGAACTAAGGTATCTGCTGCAGGAACAGTGGCAATTACATACACTCCAAATGCAAATATTGACGTTCAAACAAACGTATTTTCAAATCAATTAAGAATTAATGATGATAGTAAAACTCAAATAGATTTTGAAAATGGAGTTATTGAAACTGGATTTGGTGAATACACTGGAACTGAAAATACTATTTTAAGAGAATTTGGATTATCTCATAGAACAGATCCTATCTTTAGAAAACCTTTTGATGGTAGTGATAGTTCTACAATTGATACTTCAAATGATACAATTAATTTATCCAATCACTTCTTTGTAACTGGTCAACAACTACTTTATAGCAATCCTGGTACTGGATATACTATGTCAGTTGGTATTGCATCTACTAGTTTTGTTGGAATTGGTACTACTGATAAACTTCCTGCAGATGTATTTGCAATTAAGGTTAATGATAATACAATTAAATTGGCAACAAGTGCCGAAAATGCATTAAAAACAGTTCCAACAGCAATAGAATTATCAAGTGTTGGTATAGGAACCTCACATGCTTTTAATGCTATTGGTCAAAATTCAAAAGTTCTAATTTCTTTGGATAATATTATCCAGTCTCCTGTTGTTGCAACAGCAGTGACAACTCATTTGGCTGATCAGGTGTTTACAACATCTGATAATATAGAATTTGCAGGTATTACATCATTCTATGGTGGTGATATAGTTAAAATTGGTAATGAGATAGTAAGATTAGATTCTCTTGGTGTAGCAGGAAATGATAATCTTATCAGAGTTAAGAGACCTTGGATGGGTACTGCTTTAGCTGGATATGGTACAGGAACTTTAGTCACTAAAGTAATTGGTAATTATAATATTGTTGATAATACACTTAATTTTGTAGAAGCACCATATGGAAATGTTCCTTTAAGTACTGATACTAATCCACCTGATTCTAGAGATTGGACAGGTATTGCTACGGGATCTAGTTTTAATGGAAGAATGTTTATGCGTTCTGGAGTGCCAGATACTACAAGTGAGACATATTATAGAAATTATATTTTTGATAGTATTTCTGATCAGTTTACTGGCATAAAATCTGACTTTGTTTTACAATCAGAAGGATCTAATGTTTCAGGTCTTACCACTGATGGAGCTATAGTTCTTGTTAATGATATATTCCAAACTGTTAAAGTTACTAATAGTTCTAATGACTATTTCTTAGAAGAAGATTCTGCGGTTGGAGTCACAACTATTCTGTTTACTGGCACTGGAAGTTCTGTTTCTGGATCACCTGATGTTGGAACTTTACCAATGGGTGGTGTAATTGTCTCTGTTGGATCTAGTGAAGGTTTTGGATATCAACCTTTAGTTGCAGCAGGTGGTACTGTTACAGTATCTGCTGGAGGCACTGTTAAATCTATTAGTATTGGTAATACTGGATCTGGTTATAGAGCAGGTATTCAAACAGTTAATGTTGGTATACAAACTCTAAGTCGTGCTGGTACAAATGTAATTGGAATAGGAACAGCACAAATTACGACTGGTCATATTACAGGAATTGCTATTACTAATACAGATCATCTTTTATATTCACCTAGAAAGATAGCAAATGTTGGATATACTTCAGTAACTGGATTAACTACAGTCACTACACAAACTATTCATAATTTGAATGTTGGAGATGAAGTAAAATTATCAGGAATTGCCTTTACCTGTGATTACTCCCCAGCTCTCGGAATTGCTACCGTAGGTTATGGAACAGCAACTGGTATTATGACTGTCACCACAGTCGGTGCTCATGGATTCTCAACCACTGGTCAAAAGAGTGTTGTAATCTTTAGTGGATTAGGATTTACATGTGCTCTTGATAATGGATCAAGTATTCATTATTATCCAAGAGGTGAGGATAGAGCATATAATACTTCAATTTCAATTGTTGGTACATCTAATACTACAATAACAATTGATGTTGGATACTCTGGTGTAAGTGATCAATCCACCCATCAATTCGTAAGTGCATCAAATAATGCTGTAATTAGTGGAGGAGACTATGATCATAGATTCGTAAGTATTAGTGGTGGTGCTATTACTGATGTATCTTCTGGATTAGGATATACTCCAACAAATGCTACTTATGATGGTCCAAGTGGTATAGTAACATTTACACTAGCATCGCATGGACTTACTACTTCAAACTATGTTTCTGTTGCTCAAAGTAGTTTAGTCTTTAGATGTTCTATGGATGATTATTCATCATTACATCCATATCCTCGTGCAACTGATCCTATTGTTGGTTATGGAAGCACTGCAATCACTGCTGCTACTACAAATACATTCTCTATTAATGTGGGTGTATCAACAATAGTTAATTACAATATTTCTACTGCTGTATACAGTGCTTCATCTGGAATTCTAACAATGACACTTGGTAGTGGTGGTGCTTTACATGGCCTAACAACTGGAACCAGTATAAAACTTTCTACAGAGTCTCTATCATTTAGATGTTCTAAAGACAATTATGCTTCTGTCCATAAGTATCCAAGAAAACCAGATCCTTACTATACAGGAACTAATGTTACTGCTGTTAATAGCACTACCCAATTTGAGGTTAATGTTGGTATATCAACAGTTCTTAGTCATTATGTTGGATTTGGTTCGGTTCAATCTGCAATTATAGCTCCTAGAGTAAGTAATAATTCTGCAAGTCAGTTTGATACTGCTATTAAGGGAAGTGAAGTTTTACGTGTAGTTGATAGTAAGACATTTGAAACTAATACTGGTATATCAACTAGACATCACATTTATGCTAGAGGTGGAGTTGTTAATGGATATAATGAAGTAGTAATTGATGATCCATTATCATATTCTGGTATTGCTTTAACTTATACTTCTTCTTCTAGTGGAGTTGGAACAGGTGCTAAAGCAGATATAGTGGTTGGTCAAGGATCTAGTATAATTACGTTTACTATTACTAATACAGGAAGTGGATATGGTGATGGACAAAGATTAACATTCCCTATTGGGGGAACAACTGGTATTCCAACAGATCCAAGTAAAACCTTTACTGAATCTTATATTGAAATTGAAAGAGTATTTAATGATGAATTTACTGGTTGGTCTCTTGGTCAATTACAAGTTGTTGATAATGTTGAAAGATATATTGATGGAAGCACAGTTGATTTCCCTCTAACTGTTAATGGAGATACTCTTTCAATTCAAGCTAAAAAAGGATCTAAGATTGTTGAGCAAGAATTATTATTAGTCTTTGTTAATAACATTCCTCAAGTTCCTGGAATGGGTTATGAGTTTCCTGGTGGAAGTGTAATAACCTTTACTGAAGCACCTAAAACAGGTGATACAATACAGATTCTTTTCTATAAGGGAACAGGAGATCAGGATGTTGTTGATAGGGAAGTTGCTGAACCAGTTCAACCTGGTGATGAATTGACAATTGATCGTTTCTCTACACAAGCAAGTTGGTTGCAAGAAACTGAAAGAGTTCCTCTTAGTATTGATGGTACAGATAGAGTATCAACTGATCCTTATTATGGACCAGGAAATACTGAAGATCCTAATTTGAAGAGACCTATCACATTATGCAGACAAACTGAAGATAAAATTATTAATGAAATAGAAATAGGAAAAGATAGGGAAATTTATGAACCTGTCATTAATCCATATTCTTATATGATTAAATCTGTAGGAATAGGATCAACCATAGTTTATGTTGAAAGATTAAGACCTTTCTTTGATCCATATGATGAAGTTAATGAAGTTTCACCTACTGCTACAGATTTCTCATTCCAAAAGAAAGTTAAATTTATTTCTCAAGAGAATAAGACTGGTGCTGCTGGTACTGCTTTAGTTTCAGCTGCTGGAACTATTACTTCAGTTATTATTTCTGAAGGAGGAGTTGGATATAGTACTGCTACGGTAAGTTTTGCAAGCACATCTATTGGAGATACAGAAGTTGGTGTAGTTACAACATCTACACGAGCATTTGGAACTCCTATAATTAGTGCCGCAGGAACTATTACTGGAATTGCAATTACAAGTGTTGGTGCTGGATATACTTCATCTAATCCACCAATGGTTCTTATAAGTCCTCCAACATGGTCTGAAGAGGAAAATAAAATTGATACTTATCAAGGTGATTCTGGAATTATTGTTGGATTTGGTACTACAACAACATCTGGAATAGGAACTCAATTAATATTTGATTTGTTTATTCCTCTTACCTCTGATTTAAGAGATTCTAATATTACTGGAACTGCAGTAACTATTAGTGGAATTAATACTGGTGATTTCTTCGTTGTTTCAAATTCAACAGTTGGATCATCTAGCACTTCTATGACTTCTACCGATAATGGTGGAGGAACAATAGGAGTTGGAACTCAATTTGTTGATAATGTTTATGTGGTTAATAAGTATGAAATAGTTCAATCTGCTACGGGTGTTGGTACTACAGGTGTGGGAATAGGCACAACTCATCTTAATAGAGTATTTGTTAATATATCAAATAAATTCTCTTGGGATGGTGATTGGCCAAGTTTCAGTGGAACTGGTATCCATACTGGTAATTATTTTGGTGATTATAGTTGGGGTAAGATTAGTTTAGGATCAAGATCAGAAAGTTCTGCTTACTCAGCTTATACTAGCAAAGGTGTTGGTGGAATTTCTACTGGAGCAATTGTTAGAAGATCTAAAGCTTTAAAATTTAAAAATTTTAAAACCTCAAGTTAATCCTTAATAAATAAAGAAAAAATCTCTGTCCAAATGTCCGCTATTATAACTGACCAGATTAGAATATTAAATGCCAAGAATTTTGTTGCTGGAGTAACTTCTACTACAAACTCATATTATTCATTTATTGGATTGACTAATCCTACGGATATTCAATCTGACTGGGATACCACCCCACCATCTCCTAAAGATAGTTTTTCTGAAGAAAATGGCTATTGGGATACTATGGTTGCTTTGAAAAAAATTGCATCTGGAGATGCAAGGCAAGTTGTTAAAAAAAGAGTTTGGTCTTCAGGTACTACTTATGACATGTATAAGGGTAATTACAGTAGAACCAATACTGCCCCTGTTTCTGGTGCAACTAATTTATATTCTGCTTCTTATTATGTTATAAACAGTGATTATAGAGTTTATGAGTGTTTACAGAATGGTACAGATCCTGATAATCCAAGTGGAAGACCTTCTTTAGATGAACCAACATTTACTGATTTAGAACCAAGAAGTGCTGGTAGTAGTGGAGATAATTATCTATGGAAATATCTTTTTACAATTAAACCTTCAGATATTGTAAAATTTGATTCTACTGATTATATACCAGTTCCTACTGATTGGAGCACTAACACTGATGATGCAGCAGTAAGAGATAATTCTGTAGATGGGTCAATAAAAATTGTACTTGTCACTGATAGGGGTGAAGGTATAGGTCCATCAGGAGGAGCAGAGTATACTAAAGTTCCAATTAAAGGTGATGGATCAGGAGCTGAATGTACTATCATAACAACTAATGATCAACAAATTGACACCATAACCATATCTAAGCAAGGATATGGATATACTTATGGTAATGTTGATTTAGATGCAGGTGGAGTGCCTACTGGAACTACCATACCTACTTTTGAAGTTATCATCCCACCACAAGGTGGACATGGATCAAACATTTATAGGGAATTAGGAGCCTATCAAGTTCTTTTATATTCTAGGATTGAAAATGATAATGAGAACCCAGATTTTATAACTGGTAATCAAATTGCAAGGGTAGGAGTTGTATGCAATCCACAGCAATATAATTCTACGTCTCTTTTAAGTGCTGATAAAGCAAGTGCAGTAAATGCTTTAAGATTAACAGGAACTGGATATAGTTCTGCAACATTTACTGCTGATTCCTTTGTCACACAAACAATTGCTACTGGTTCTACTGCTGTTGGAAGGGTTGTAAGTTATGATTCTACTACAGGGGTATTAAAATACCAACAAGATAGAACTCTTGCTGGATTTAATACAGTTGGAACTGCATTAACAAATCCTACATATGGATATAATTTAAATGCATTTACTGCTTCTCCTGCAAGTGGAGGAAGTGTAGAAATCGTTCCATCTTCAGGATCAACTTTAGAAATTGACACCAATTTTAGTGGTCTATCAACATCAATAAATAATAAGACATATTATCTTGGCCAAACTTTTAGTGATGGTATTGCTAATCCAGAGGTTAAAAAATACTCAGGAAACATTATTTTTGTTGATAATAGACCATCTATTAATAGATCAGCCAACCAAAAAGAAGATATCAAAATAGTATTGCAGTTTTAAACGATGCCACAACAAACGAATTTAAACGTAGCTCCATATTTTGATGATTTTAACTCGTCTAATGATTTTTATCGAGTTTTATTTAAACCTGGATATCCAGTACAAGCTCGAGAATTAACAACTCTTCAATCGATATTACAAAATCAGGTTGAAAAATTTGGACAACACTTCTTTAAAGAAGGAGCTAAAATAATTCCAGGAAATACTACATATAATTCTTTTTATTATGGAGTTCAAATAAACAATAATTATCAAGGAGTACCTGTATCTGCATATGTAGATCAGTTGATTGGTACAAAAATCACAGGACAAACTTCTGGTATATCTGCAGTTGTAGATAAAGTTTTATTAGCTGAAGATTCGGAAAATGATCAACTTACACTTTACATTGGTTATTTAAATTCAAATACATCAAATAATTCTACTTTAACATTTTCTGATGGAGAAGAATTAAAATGTTCACAAAATATTACTTCTGGATTATTAGGAAATACTGTAATTTCTGCTGGAGCTCCATTTGCGACTACTATCTCTAATAATGCAGCAATAACTGGCTCTGCTTTTAGTATTCAAGAAGGTATATATTTTGTTCGTGGTCAATTTTGTAATGTAAATACAGAAACTCTTCTACTTGATCAATATTCAACTATTCCTTCATATAGGGTTGGTCTATTTGTAAATGAAGAAATAATCAATTCTGATATAGATCAAACATTAAATGATAATTCTCAGGGATACAATAATTACTCCGCTCCAGGTGCTGATAGATTAAAATTATCTTTAAGTTTATTTAAAAAATCATTAGACGATTTTGATGATACAAGTTTTGTAGAGTTAGCTACAATAAATGAAGGAGTTATTAGATCTCAAAAATCTACAAAAGGTTCAAGTATATCTCGTGGTGCAGGTTCAGTTACTGCAAGTGGAGGTGGTGGAGCAAGTCCATATTCAGAGAATTTTGATTTAACAGATACTTTAGCTAGAAGAACTTTTGATGAAAGTGGTAATTATGATATTAAACCTTTTGATATTACCGTACTCAATTCTTTAGATAATAAAGTTGGTAATGGTGGTCTATTAAATGCAGGGCAATTTACCCCTTCTGGAGAAACCGCATCAGAAGATGTAATGATTTATAAAGTTTCTCCAGGTAAAGCATATGTAAAAGGATATGAAATTGAAACTATAGATCCCATATTTATTGATGCTGACAAACCAAGGGATGTAAAAAGTTTAGAAAATCAAGCAATAATTTATAATACTGGTCCTACTTTTAAAGTAAATAACGTATATAGAACTCCCACTATAGGTATTGGTAGTACATATGTTCTAAGTTTACGTGACCAAAGAGTTGGTGTAAATTCAGAAACTGCTCCTGGTAGTGAAATTGGTCTTGCTAGAGTTTATGATTTTAGACTTGAATCTGGATCTTATGAAAATTCTAATAAAAATAAGAATCAATGGGATCTTTCTTTATATGATGTAACTCCTTTTACTAATATATCTTTAAATCAATCACTTACTCAATCAATTCCTGCTTATATTGAAGGTAAAAATAGTGGTGCTAAAGGATTTCTTCATAGTGCAATATCTAATGGAACAGCATTAACTGTTTATAATAGTACTGGTACTTTTATTAAAAATGAGCAACTTATTATTAATGGTATTAATAATGGAAGAATTGCTACAGCAATTACTGCACATACAGTATCAGATGTAAGATCGGTATATGGTACTGATGATGGAACATCTGGTATTAATACTTTTAGTGCAAATATAATCCCATCCACTTTATTTGACGTTGGTGTGGGAACTGTTGGTAAAGATGCTGGAGATCAAACAAAAATTCAAAGTAGTAATCCTGATTTTCCAGGAATTACTACAGTAGGAAATCTTCTTCAATGGAGTGATCTTGGTATATCTAATGATCCAATTTTAGCTAGAGTCACTAGTGTATCATCTGACCATGTTACTGTGGTTGGTGTTCAAACTGTATCTGGAATATGTAATGGTGGATTACCCACCACTGCATCTGGTATCACTAGTGTTAGCCCTTTCTTAAATGTTAGTGATTTAAAAGTATTGTCAACAGAATTAGATTCGTCTAGCGATAATACATTATATACACCACTTTCACAACAAAATGTTTCTTCACTTGATTTGAGTAATTCTTCTGTTATTATTAGAAAAACATTTACGGTTAATATTAGTGGTAATCAATTAGAAACTCCTGTTCCTACTTTAGGATCTGATGAGTCTTTCCAACCATTTACAGCTAAAAGATATTCTTTAATAGGTGCTGATGGAATAACTCATGAGTTAACAGCAGATCAGTTTGATTTTGGATCTGGAAATACTTGCCAAATTCGTGGATTAATTGATCCTATTGCTTCTAATAAAGGAGCAACTCTTGTTGCAACAATTAAAAAAGCAAAACCAAAATCAAAAGAAAAAGTAAGAAATAGAGTTAAATCTATAACAATTGATAAGAGTATATTAGTTGGATCTGGTATAGGTACTACTACTCTTAATAATGGTTTAACACATGGTGATTATCCATATGGAACGAGAGTAGAAGATAAAATTATTTCATTAAATGTTCCTGATGTTATATCTGTTCATGGTATATTTGAATCATCAGATACTTCTGCTGCTTCTGCACCACGAGCAACTCTATCTTCAATTGTAACAGAATCAACAACGACAAGTGGATTAATTATTGGAGAAGAACTAGTTGGTCAAACTAGCAATGCTGTTGCAATTGTTGCTGAAAGAATAGATAATTCTACTATTAGTTTCATTTATAAAAATGATGATATTTTTGAAGAGGGTGAAACTCTTAATTTTAAAGAATCTGGAGCTATTGCTGTAATTACAACACTTAATGAAGTTAGTTTTGATATATCACCAAATTATAGTTGGGTGGATGGTCAAGAAGGAACTTTTTATAATTATGCAAGTATTGAAAGAAATTCAAATTCCGATTCTCCTGCAAAACAAATAAAAATATATTATATGAGTGGATCTTATGATTCTAATGATAATGGAGATATTGTGACTGTTAATTCTTATGATCAATTTGATTATTCAACTGAATTAACAACTATTGATGGTAATAGTCAGTCTGATATTATTGATATAAGACCAAGAGTTAATACAATTGCTTCTGTCTCTGAGGGGGATAGATCTCCTTTAGAATTTCTTGGGAGAAGTTTTACTACATCAGGAAATTCTGTTCCAAATATTTTAGCATCTGATGAAACTATTTTGGTAGATTTTTCATTCTATCTTGGAAGAATTGATAGAATTTTCTTAGATAAAGATGGAAATTTTCAAGTTAAGTATGGTGATTCTTCTTTAGATCCTCAACCACCTGTTCCAGTTGATGATGCAATAGAAATAGCTAAAGTCACTTTACCACCTTATTTGTATAATGTTTCTCAAGCATCTTTAGAGTTCTTAAATCATAAGAGATTTAGGATGGTCGATATTAAGAATCTTGAAAATAGAATTAAGAATCTTGAATATTACACCACTCTTTCTCTATTAGAAACTAATACAGCAAACATGTTTGTTGCTGATGCTGATGGATTGAATAGATTTAAGTCAGGATTTTTTGTAGATAACTTTAGTTCTTTTAAAACTCAAGATAGTAGTAATTCTATTAACAATAGTATAGACCGAGAAAATGGGGAATTGCGTCCTAGTCATTTCACTACTTCCACTGATTTAATATTTGGACCAGTAGTAGGAAATGATCCAACTGATGATCTTAATTTCCAATTAATTGATGGAGTTAATGTAAGAAAGAAAAGTGATATTATAACTTTAGATTATTCTGATGTAGAGTGGTTAAAACAATCATTTGCTACTAGAACTGAAAGTGTCACACCTTTTATGATTAGTTTCTGGCAAGGAACTATGGAGTTGACTCCTGCTACTGATACATGGATTGATACTAGAAGAATTGAAGCTAAAATTATTGAAACTGAAGGAAACTTTAGTCAAACAATTAATACATTAAATCGATCTGGTCAAAATGTTGATCCACAGACAGGAATGGCTCCTGTTGTATGGAATGCATGGCAGACTAATTGGTCTGGGCAAACATTCACTAGGATGGTTGGTCCTGTGACTGAAACCAGAACGATGACATCGAACGATAATTGGTGGAGAGGGAGAAATTTAGTCAACGTTCGAGAATTTAGAACTGTACGTCAACAAACAAGAGAGACGTTCCAAACTGGTGTTTCTACTAGATCAGGTACTCAGACACTTGTTAGAGAAGTATTTAATAGAGTTTCTCAAGGTGATAGAGTAGTAAGTAGAGATCTTGTATCCTTTATGAGATCTAGAAATATTGAATTTGTTGCTAAAAAAGTAAAACCATTAACCAAACTTTATGCTTTCTTTGATGGTAAGGATGTTACGAAATACTGTGTACCAAAACTTATTCAAATAAGTATGACATCTGGTACTTTCCAAGTAGGGGAAAGGGTAATAGGTGCAATTAATAGAACTGGACTACAACAACCAAATTCTAGTGGACTTGTAAGAATACCTTCCTCATCACCTTCTATAAGATTTAGAGTTGCTCAATCAAATCATAAGGAAGGTCCATACAATCTTCCTACTAAGGTTTATGCAGAAAATCCTTATAATTACCAATCTTTATCAGCATCTTATTCTTCAACATCAACTGTTTTAAATGTAGATACATTTTCATTAGCTAGTGAAGCACAGGGTCGATATTTTGGATATATTCAAAATGGTATGATATTAAGGGGTGAAAATAGTGGTGCAATTGCTACTATTACTGATGTTAAACTTCTTTCTGATATAGGGGCAACATGTATTGGATCTTTATTCCTCCCAGTTCCAGATCAATTCCACCCAAGATTTGAAACAGGAACAAAACTTCTTACATTAACAAATGATTCTGAAAATAACGAAGATGATGCTACAACAATAGCTAATGAATCATTTACTGCTTCTGGCACTATCGAAACTGTTCAAGAGAATATTCTTTCTGTTAGAAATGCAAGAATTGAGAGAAGAACTACTTCTCAAAGGAGAACTGATGCTGAGAGAACAGTTGGAACTGAAGTTATTACAACCAGTTTTGCATCAGGAAGAAGTGAAAGGGTTATAGCAAGGAGATGGGGAGATCCATTAGCACAATCATTCCAAGTAGAAGATGTTGGTGGTATATTCTTAACTAAAGTAGATCTCTTCTTTAGAACTAGAGATGATATGGATATACCTGTGTTAATCCAAATTAGACCTATGACAGATGGACTTCCATCAGAAAGTGTTGTTCCATTATCTGAAGTTGTCTTAGATCCAAATCAAGTTAACATATCTGCCGATGGTTCTATAGCAACCACAATTTCATTTAAAGCACCAGTTTATTTGGAAGGTGGAAATACTGATTATTGTGTGGTTATAGCATCTGATTCGACTAAGTATAGTGTTTATATTTCAAGAGTTGGTGAGACTGATCTATTAACTGATTCATACATTTCAAATCAACCCTATCTAGGATCTCTGTTTAAGTCTCAAAATGCTTCTACATGGGAACCAAGTCAGTGGGAAGATCTTAAATTTACTCTTTATAGAGCAGAGTTTGAGAGCACTGGTACTGTTGAATTATTCAGTCCAGAATTAAGTGAAGGAAATAATCAAATTGCAGTTCTTCAACCAGATTCTATTGAACTAAGTTCTAGAAAAATAAGAGTTGGTCTTGGAACTACTGTTGGTGATAGTTATGAAATGGGTAATAGATTTGATCAGATGGGAACATTAGCATCAGGAAATCTTGTTGGTGCTGGTGGTTCTGCTGGTGGAATAAACATCACTGCTGCTGGTATTGGTTATACTCCTATTGATGGTAATTATACCTTTAGTAGTGTAAATCTAGTCACAATTACTGGTACTGGAAGAGGAGCAGTTGCTGATATTTACGTTAACAATGGAGTTGCAGCTGCTGCTACAATTACTTCTGGTGGAACAGGTTATTCTGTAGGTGATGTTCTTGGTATTACTACTATTGGTCTTTCTACTGGTGGATCTTCTGGTACTGTTGGAAGAAATGCTAGATTTAGTGTTACTGGTATTGGAATGACTAATGAATTGACCTTTGATAATGTTCAAGGTGAATTTGTTGTAGGAACTGCAAATACTTTATTCTACACAAATAGTTCTGGAATTAGAACAGAATTAAATTGGAGAAATGGTACAGGTGGAGATGTTCAAATATCTTCTATAGATGTTGAATCTGATGGTTTGCATATGAAAGTAAATCATAAAAATCATGGAATGTATTCCACTGAAAATAGAGTTAAAATATCCAATGTACAAACGGATATTAAACCAGGAAAACTTAGTATTGCGTTAGAAACAGGTAATCAGAATTCCTTTAGTGTTTCTGATGGATCAATTTATGAAAACTTTGAAGGTGTGGGTGTTGGCACTACTAATAGAGGTTATGTAAAAATTGGAAATGAGATTATAGAATATAATAATGTAAATGGTAATGTAATTACTATTTCTGAGAGAGGAAGTGATTCTATAAATTATAGTGTTGGAACACCTGTTTATAAGTATGAACTTGGTGGAGTAAGTTTAAAGAGAATAAACACAACTCACGGCATATCAACTTCAACTGCTACTTCACCCACTGGATCAATTTCTTTTGATTCTTATAATATTAAATTGGGTATGACAGGAATTGGAACTATTAATGATGATAGAAGTAATGATGTTGGGTATCCTAAATTGTATTTAAATTCTACTAAATCTGCTGGTGGGTATGAAATTAATGCAACACAGAATATTCCTTTTGAAATTATAACACCTTTAGTTCAAAATATTACTGTCACGGGAACAACTCTTGGGGCTGCAGTAAGAACCGTTTCTGGTTCTAGTATAAGTGGATCTGAAATTCCATTTATTGATGAGGGATATGAATCTATTACTTTGAATGAATCAAATTATCTTGATAGCACTAGAGCAATCTATTCAAAGGTTAATGAGGATGAAAAATTAGATCAACTTGAAGGTAATAAGTCTCTTCAAATGAGATTGACTTTAGCAACAGTAAACTCCAAAGTAAGTCCAGTAATTGATGGTCAAAGAATGAGCACAATTTTGACTAATAATAGGGTTAATGATGTAGTTAGTAATTATGCTACAGATAATAGAGTTAAAACTATTGTCGATGATCCAACTGCTGCTCAATACGTTTCTAAAGAGATTCAATTGGAAAACGGATCATCATCAATTAAAATAATATTGAATGCTCATGTAAATGTGGATGCTGATATTAGAGCATTCTATTCAATTGGAAATAAAACTGGATTTGATCCTATATTTACACCTTTCCCTGGATTTGATAATTTAGATAGTAGAGGTAAAATGATTGCTATTCAAGATAGTAATGGTCAATCCGATTCCTTTGTTCCAAAATCAAATGATAATGAATTTGGTAATAATGCTATATTTAAAGAATATACATTTACTGCTGATCAATTACCAACCTTTAGAAATTATAGGATTAAATTACTCTTAACATCTAAAAATCAAGTTTATGTTCCTAGAGTAAGAGATCTAAGAGTAATGGCATTAGCATAACAATGGAACATTTCAATATTGAAGGTCATCATGATCTTGCTAGAGATCCAAAAACAGGATCAGTTGTTAATATAAATTCTTTGGATTATCAACATTATGTTTCATCTCGTAATGCAAAACAAACAAAAAATGAAAAAGTTGAATCTATGGAAAAAGATCTTGCTAATTTAAAAGGTGAAATTGGTGAAATTAAATCTCTA
>CEUO01071166.1_pt1 | contig 25520 bp, 25 predicted proteins | sample 531391 | NCBI WGS metagenome assembly CEUO01 (sample SAMEA2622799, study PRJEB7988) | marine metagenome | isolation source: saline water (ENVO:00002010), including
TCAAGTGATTTTGTAATTACAACTGGTGTACAAGACAAAGACTTTATTGTTAAAGGTGATGACAATGGTTCACCTATCACAGCATTAACTTTAGATATGTCAGAAGCAGGTGCTGCCACATTCAATAGTTCAATTACTGCCACATCTGGTACCTTTTCAGGTGATTTAATCTTAGAGGGTACTACAGCAGATAGTTTTGAAACTACTTTTAGAGGTGGTAACCCAAGTGCTGATATTACAATTACACTACCTACACAAACAGGTACAGTAGTCGTATCAAACTCAACTGCTGGTAATGATGTAAGAGTAGATAGTTTAGGTATAGCGACAGACGCTTCTGGTACTGCTGGAGAGATTAGAGCAACAAATGATATTACTGCCTTCTTTAGTTCAGACGTTGCATTAAAGGAAAACATAGAAGAAATACCATCTGCCTTAGATATGGTAGATAAAATTAGAGGAGTTTTCTTTGATTGGAAAGATGACTATATAGAAAGTAGAGGCGGCGAAGACGGATACTTTGTAAGAAAACATGATGTAGGTCTTATTGCACAAGAGGTCGAAGAAGTATTACCTGAGATTGTGGGTACTAGAGAAGACGGTATCAAAGCAATCAAGTATGACAGACTTGTACCTTTACTATTACAAGCGATTAAAGAATTAAAAGATAAAATTAAATAATAGGAGATAATTATGGCTGATAATGCACAAGCGAAATCTGAGAGTATTGATGTTGAGAAACTTACATTAAAGGGTAAAATTCACGCTGAACAATATAACAGATTGAAAGCACAAAGAGTTCAACACGAAGTAGAGATTGAAAAGATAGATGTTCTTATCAATTACTATAATGGAACTATAAAAGCAGAAGCTGAAAAGTTTGAAAAAGAAAATAAAGACAAACCCAAAGAAAAGAAATAAATTTATATAAATAGTCCCATAAGGAACAAATATGGCGGCATTAACAAATTTATTGATTGAACAAGGTGCTACTTTTACTAGTACGATATCACTTTTTAACTCAGACGATACAGTATTTGATTTGACAGGTCACACAGCGGCAGGTCAAATTAGAAAATCTTACTCGTCTAGTTCAGCTTCAGCAACTTTCTCTATCTCTTTTAGTACAGATAGAACGGAAGGTCAGATTACACTATCATTAACACCCACACAAACTGCTGCCTTAGATGAGGGAAGATATGTGTATGATATTGAAACAACTGCTAGTGATAGTACAGTTACGAGAGTTTTACAAGGCACAGTTACGGTGAGTCCAAATGTTACTCGCTAATATATTATGTCATAATTTAGGGGTATTATGGCAGTTAAAGCAAAAATAACATCAACAAATAGTGCAGGTCCTCAAAAGGTATCAGTAACGGTACCCGCTATAAGCGGTACAGTAACTAGTGTTACATCATTAGGTTCTTTAACAGACGTAACAGTTAACACTACAAATACAGGTTCTTTCTTACAGATACAATCTGCTGGTGGTAACTTTATATCAACAACACCTGTTGATGACGATACATTCCCTTCATCAACCACTTCATCAACAAGTATACACTCTGGTGAGAGTATTAAAAACTTTATAACTAGTGGTACAGTTTCTTTCTCAAATAAAACAATTAACCTGGGTAATAATACTATTACAGGTTCTCTTTCAGATTTCAATAGTGCTTTATCAGGTGATGATTTCGTTTCATTAACAGGATCAGAAACACTTACAAATAAAACATTTACAAGTCCAACAATTACAACACCAGTTATTGAACAAACAAACGCAACTGGTAATATGACACTTGACGCAGGTGGTGATATTATACTAGACGCTGACGGTGCAGATATTATTTTAAAAGATGGTGGTACTGAGTTTGGTAGATTTAGTCAAAGTTCAGGTGAATTAATAATTAAGTCAGGTAGTTCAGCAACAACTAACATGACAATGAGTGGTGCTAACACCACAATCGCAGGTAACTTAACAGTTACAGGCACTACAACATTTAATGGTGGTACAATTACAATTGGTGACGCTGCCACAGATACAGTTGCCTTTAATGGTACGATTACTGGTAGTTTAACTTTTGAAGGTTCAACAGCAGACAGTTTTGAAACAACATTAAGTCCTGGTAACCCTAGTTCAGATATAACAATTTCATTACCTACAACAGCAGGTACATTACCTGTTACTGCCATGGTTAGTGGTGACGCTACGATGGCAACATCTGGTGCATTAACATTAGCGACAGTCAATAGTAATGTAGGTCAGTTTGGTAGTACAACGGCAATACCAGTTGTAACAGTCAATGCAAAAGGTCTTGTTACTGCCATTTCAACGGCGTCAATTACAACTGCTTTAACAATTGCTGCTGATAGTGGTTCAGATGATAGCGTTGCATTAGCAACTGATACATTAACTTTTACAGGTGATACAGGTATTTCAACAGTTGTATCTAATAATGAAATTACAATTGACTTAGATGATACTGCCGTTACGCCAGGTTCTTATGGTTCTGCTACGGCGATTCCATCATTTACAGTTGACCAACAAGGTAGATTAACTGCTGCTGGCACAGCTAGTGTTGCAACTGTTTTAACAGTAGGTGCAGATAGTGGTTCAAATGATAGTGTCAACTTATTATCAGATACACTAAACTTTGAGGGTGGTAATAATATCACAACCACAGTTTCAAATAATAATATCAAAGTAGATTTAGACGCAAGTCCAAATGTAACAAGTTTAATCTTTGAAGGTTCTACAGCAGATAGTTTTGAGACTACATTAACTGTAGCAGACCCTACAGCAGATCGTACTATAACAATACCTGATGTTTCTGACACATTAGTTGGTGTTGCTGCTACACAGACTTTAACAAATAAAACTTTAACAACACCTACTATTAATAAAATTAATGGTACTAATATTACACTAGACGCTTCAGGTGATATTTCATTAGACGCAGGTGGTAACGATATAAAATTAAAAGATAGTGGTAATATTTTTGGTCAGTTTACAAACAGTTCAGGTGAGTTAGTAATTAAATCAAGTTCAAGTGCCACATCAGCATTAACATTTAGTGGTGCAAATGTAACAGCAGAAGGAAACTTAACAGTAGACGGAAACTTAACTGTATCTGGTACAACAACCACAGTAGATTCCACAACTGTTAGTATTCAAAATGCTTTTGTATTTGAAGGTGCTACTGACGATAGTTTTGAAACAACACTAACTACAGTTGACCCTACAGCAGATAGAACAATATCATTACCAAATGCAAGTGGTACATTAGTATTAGCAGATAGTTCAGACACACTTGAAAATAAAACTTTATCAACACCTGTTATAACAGAAATAGATAGTGGTAGTTCAATAACATTAGACGCAACTACAGACATAGTATTAGACGCTGGTGGTGCTGATGTTATATTAAAAGATGATGGTACTGAATTTGGTAGATTTAGTAACAGTTCAGGTGAGTTAGCAATTAAATCAAGTTCATCTTCTACAACTGCTATTACAATGGCAGGTGCTAATGTTACTATTGCAGGTAATTTAACTGTAACAGGTAATACTGAGGGTGATGGTAATATTACAATTGGTGACGCTGCTACTGATACAGTAACTTTTGGTGGTACAATTCAAGGCAGTTTAGTATTTGAAGGTAGTACAGCAGACAGTTTTGAAACAACTTTAACACCAGGTAACCCAAGTAGTGATATTACACTTACATTACCGTCAACTGCTACAGATACATTAGCAGGTATTGCTTCAGCACAAACACTTACAAACAAAACAATTGCTCTTGGTTCAAATACAGTATCAGGTACTACAGCACAATTTAATACTGCTCTAAGTGATAATGATTTTGCAACATTAGCAGGTTCAGAAACTTTTACAAATAAAACATTAACATCACCAAATTTAACAAACCCAGTAATTACTTCTGGTACTCTTACTTTTGAGGGTAGTACAGCAGATAGTTTTGAAACAGTATTACAAGTAACTGACCCAACTGGTGATAGAACAATCACATTCCAAAATGGTTCTGGTACAGTTGCGTTCTTAACAGATGTAACTGGTGGTGCTACACCTGGTAACTTTACAAGTATCTCACTTGATAATAATATTATATTTGAAGGTGATAATGATAACTCTTTTGAAACAACTGTCGCTGTGGCAGAACCAACAGCAGATCGTACAGTAACAATACAAGACGCTACACACACACTTGTTGGTAGAGATACTACAGATACACTTACAAACAAAAGTATAGATTTAGATAGTAACACACTTACAGGAACTTTTGCAGAATTTAATAGTGCTTTACAATCTGAAAGTTTTGTTGGTCTTGCTGCTTCACAAACTTTAACAAATAAAACATTAACAAGTCCTACACTAACAACACCATCAATGACTACGCCAACTATTACAAGTGGTGGTTTAGTATTTGAGGGTAGCACAGCAGATAGTTTTGAAACTACTTTAACAGTTACAGACCCAACAGCAGATAGAACGATTACAATACCAAATAATACTGGTACACTTGCTTTAACAAGTGATATTACTGGTGGTGGTAGTGCAGGTTCATTTACAACTCTAACATCATCTGGTAATACTACGATTGGTAACGCAACAAGTGATAGTGTTACATTCAATGCTAGAGTAAACAGTAACTTTGTACCTGCTGCTGATGATACACACAGTCTAGGTACTGCTTCATTAAAATGGTCTGCTCTACATGTATCAGGAAGTACAATATTCTTAGGTAATGCAGAATTGCAAGCAAGTGGTACAGTAGTCGTTTTACCACAGGATTCCAAGATAGGAACAAGAAAGATACCTGAAAGTGATCCTAACACAGGTGTTGTAACAAGACGAGTTCCGTTGTTCACACAGGCAGGTGGTCTGTCAACAGCAGCTAAAACTTTTACTATGAAAGCAGGTGGTCGTTCAGATAGAGTATTCAACGATTTCACAAAAGAAGGTAATGTATCTATCACAGCGCAAGAAAGAGCATTATTTTCGTTTTAACATGAAAAGGATATAAATAGTAATATGGCAGATAAAGTTCCAATTCGTACGGTATTTGATAGTGGCGGAAACGCAACTGGATTAGCAGAATTTCAATCAGGTGAAACAGTAGGTTTCGCCCATGGTGGTACAGGTTTATCATCATTAGGTACGGCAGGTCAGTTTTTACAAGTTAACTCTGGTGCTTCTGCCTTAGAATTTACCTCAGACATAAATGTTGCAAGTATATCACCACCATCAGGTAATATAACACTTGATAGTGCTGCTGATATTATCTTAGACGCTGATGGTGCAGATATCACATTAAAAGACGGTGGTACTACTTTTGGTAGTCTAACAAACTCTAGTGGTGAGTTAGTAATCAAATCAGGTTCTACACCTACTACAGCAATCACAATGTCAGGTGCCAATGTTACAGTCGCAGGTAACTTAACTGTATCTGGTACAACCACAACTGTGGATTCAACTACAGTCAATATACAAAACCAATTTGTATTTGAGGGTGGTACAGACGATAGTTTTGAAACAACTTTAACAACTGTAGATCCTACAGCAGATAGAACAGTCTCACTACCAAATGCGACAACAACTTTAGTAGGACAAGATACTACAGATACACTTACAAATAAAACTTTAACAACACCAGTCATTGCAGAAATAGACACAACAGGTGATTTTACTTTAGATAGTGCTGGTGCGATAAACCTAGACGCTGCTAGTGGCGTAATTAATTTTAAAGATGACGGTACAAAAATTGCAGTAATAGAAAACTCTAGTAGTAATCTTGCTATAAGTGCTGATATATCAGATAAAGATATATTATTTAAAGGTAATGATGGTGGTTCTACTATTACAGCATTAACTTTAGATATGTCAGACGCAGGTTCTGCCACATTTAATAATAATGTTTCAGTAGGCGGTAATTTAACAGTTACAGGTACAACTACATTCAATGGCGGTACAATCAATCTTGGTGACGCTGCTACAGACACAGTTGCCTTTAATGGTACAGTTTCAACTGATATCGTATTTGAAGGTTCAAGTGCTGATAGTTTTGAAACAACTTTAAGACCAGGTAACCCAAGTGCTGATATTGTACTTACTTTACCTAGCGATGCTACTACAACATTAGTTGGTCTAACAAACACACAAACATTAACAAACAAAACTTTAACAAGTCCTGTTATCTCAACAATATCAAACTCAGGTACAGTAACAGTACCAACAGGTACAAGAACACTTGTAGCGAGAGATACAACAGACACATTAACAAATAAGACTTTAACAAGTCCAACAATCAATACGCCAACAGTTTCAGGTTTAACTTTATCTGATAGTTCAGTTGTATTTGAAGGTAGTACGGCAGATAGTTTTGAGACTACTTTAACTGTAACTGATCCTACAGCAGATAGAACAATAACATTACCTAACGCAACAGGTACTTTAATTGCACACGGACAATTTAGTGGTGACTTAACAGTTGCTAGTAACGGTGCAGTAACACTCGCTACAGTAAATAGTGATACATCAGCAGTAGGTAGTACAACACAGATACCTGTAATTACTGCTAATGCAAAAGGACTTGTAACATCTATAGGTACTGCTGCCATATCAACTGTATTAACAGTAAGTGCAGATAGCGGATCTAACGATAGTGTAACAGTAGGTACAGACACCTTAAACTTTGAAGGTGGCGATAATTTAACAACAACAGTTTCAAACAATAATATTAAAGTTGACTTGGCGGCAAGTCCTGCTTTAACAAGTATTGTTTTTGAAGGTTCAACAGCAGATAGTTTTGAGACTACTTTAGCAGTAACAGACCCAACTGCTGATAGAACAATCACATTACCTAATAAAACAGGTACTGTGGCAATGACAACAGACACAGCATTCCCGGAATCAACTTTAGCGGCACATCCAGCTGCAAGTGGCAATGTAGATTTAGCAGGTGGTTCAGCACTAACAGCGGCAACAGTTGACGCATTTGGTATTGCAATCGCTGATCTCTTTGACCAAATGGAGCCTAGAGGTAGAGTAGACACGGTTGACCTTGGAAGTGTTGCATAATATAATGATATTAAGTGATAAATAGATATAAATATTAGAATAATTAGGAGAGAATAATGCCAACAACCTTACAATTTAGACGAGGAACAACGTCTCAAAACAATAGTTTTACAGGTTCAGTTGGTGAGGTAAGTGTAGATACTGATTTAGATACTCTTAGAGTCCACGACGGATCAACTGCTGGTGGTTTTGAGATAACAAGAAACACAGCGACACAAACGCTCACTAACAAAACCATTACTAGTCCAACAGTATCAGGTCTGACTTTATCAGACAGCTCTGTAGTGTTTGAAGGTGCAACAGCAGACAGTTTTGAAACAACTGTAACAGCTGAAGACCCAACAGCAGATAGAACAGTTACAATCCCTAACGCAACTACTACACTAGTTGGTAGAGATACAACTGACACTCTTACAAATAAAACACTTACAACTCCAGTCATAACAGAAATAGATAGTGGTTCAACAATCACTTTAGACGCTACTACAGACATAGTATTAGACGCTGACGGTGCTAACATCACAATGAAAGATGGTGGTGCTACAGTATTAGATTTCGTACTTGATGGTTCAACAAGTGTAACACTAGACGCTCCAGGCGATATTATATTAGACGCTGATGGCGGTGATGTCTTATTAAAAGACGCTGGTACTACATTTGGTTCACTAACAAATACAAGTGGTAACTTAATCATCAAATCAGGTACAACGACTGCTTTAACAATGTCAGGTGCTAATGTTACCGTTGCAGGTAACTTAACAGTATCAGGTTCAACTACAACTGTGGATTCAACTACAGTAAGTATTCAAAATGCTTTCGTATTTGAAGGTGCTACAGCAGACAGTTTTGAGACAACTTTAAATACAGTTGACCCAACTGCTGATAGAACAATATCATTACCAAACGCAACTGGTACTGTAGTTCTAAAAGATACAACTGACACACTAACAAACAAAACATTAACTACACCTACAATCGCACAGATTAATAATGCTTCAGGTGCTATCACACTAGACGCTTCTACAGATATTATCTTAGACGCTGACGGTGCAGATATTATCTTAAAAGATGGTGGTACAACTTTCGCTGACTTTACAAATAGTTCAGGTGAATTAGTAATTAAATCAGGTAGTTCTTCAACTACTGCTGCTACATTCGCAGGTTCTAATGTAACATTCGCAGGAACAATTAATAGTGGTTCAATCACATCTTCAGGTCAAGTACAAGGTGCAGTTATCAAAGCAACAAGTTATGTTGAAGCGGGAGATTATGTTGAGTTTGAAGGTTCTTCAGCAGACAGTTTTGAAACAAGATTACAAGTAGTTGACCCAACTGCTGATAGAGTAATTAGTCTTGCAAACGCAGCTGGTACATTACAACCATTTGCTGCTGCTTCTACAGATCAAATTACGGCAACACCAGCAGAGTTAAATGTAACATCTGACGGTGGTACTACAGTAGGTACAACTGCTGTTGCTGATGATGATGGTATCGTAACTAACGATGGCGGTACTATGAGACAAACTAAAGTACAAACTTTCGCAACTTACTTTGCTAGTGAAATCACTAACATGGGTAACTTAGTAGAGAGTGGTACTTTAAATGCAGGTGCTATATCATCAGGTTTTGGTAACATAGATAACGGTTCATCTACATTAAATACTGGTGCTGCTACTGTAACATCTTTAACAAGTACAGGTAACATTGTATTTGAAGGTTCAACAGCAGACAGTTTTGAAACAACTCTTACAGTTACAGACCCTACAGCAGATAGAACAATAACATTACCAAATGTTACTGGTACTGCTATCACATCAGGTAACTTAACAGATATTACAAACTTAGGTATCTTAACAGGTAACATAGTATTTGAAGGATCTACAGATGACGCAAACGAAACTACACTAGCACCAGGTAACCCTGGCAGTGATATAACAATAACTTTACCAGAACAAACAGGTACAGTTGTTGTATCAAACTCAACTGCTGGCAATGATGTTAGAATAGATAGTTTAGGTGTCGCTGCTGACGCTTCAGGTACAGCAGGTGAGATCAGAGCAACAAACGATATTACTGCCTTCTTTAGTTCAGATGTGGCACTCAAGGAAAATATTATAAACATTCCTTCTCCACTTGAAATGTTAAAGAAGATCAACGGTGTATTCTTTGATTGGAAAGATAGTTTCATCAACTCAAAAGGTGGTGAAGACGGATACTTTGTAAGAAAAAGAGATGTTGGAGTTATTGCTCAGGATGTAGAAAAAGTTATGCCAGAAATCGTTGGTACAAGACCAGACGGTATCAAGGCAGTTAAATATGATAGATTAGTTTCAGTATTAATTGAAGCTGTTAAAGAATTAACAGACGAAGTTAACAAACTAAAAAATAAATAGGAGATAGAAGATGGCAACACCAAGTGGACAAATAGGTTTATCTGACGTAAATGACGAGTTAGGTAATAGTTCAGAAGCACAAATAAACATGGGTTCAACACCTGTGAGAAGTTTAGCAGGACAACCTAGTGGTGCCATTTCTATGTCTGACTTACAAGGTAAAACAAATACTTACACATTCACATATCTAGTTGTTGCAGGCGGCGGAGGCGGCGGTGAAAACCAAGGTTCTGGTGCAGGCGCAGGTGGTATGGTAACTGGTTCAATTGAAACGGCACCAGGTAGTAACTTCCCTGCTTCAATAGGTGGTGGTGGTTCACCAAACACAGGTTTTACAAACAAAGGTAATAACGGTTCTGGTTCATCATTCAACGGCATACCAACAACTGGTGGTGGTGCAGGTGGTGCTGAGAACTCATCTCCAGGTAACCCAGGTGGGTCAGGCGGCGGTGGTCGTCAAGGTGCTGGTGGTGGTTCAGGTATTTCAGGACAAGGAAACTCTGGTTCATCAGGTCCCGGTGGGGGCGGCGGTGGCGCTGGAGGCGGTAAATCAAACTCTGCTTCAGGTGTAAGTGGTGGTAACGGTGCAACTTTCCCTGGTGACAGTATCACATATGCAGGAGGCGGCGGTGGTCACCCTGCTAACGGTCCTGGTGGTTCAGGTGGTGGTGGTTCTGGTAGACACAAACCAGATAACTCACCTGCCGGTTCAGGTACTGCCAATAGAGGTGGTGGTGGCGGAGGTATTCGTCATTGGAATGGTGCTGCTGGTTCAGGTGGTTCTGGTAGAGTTGTTATTGCTTACCCAGGTACATCACCAAAAGGTTCAGGTGGTACACAATCTATTGTAGGTAGTAATAGAGTTCACAGTTTTAACAGTCCAGGAACATATACATCATAAGGAGATTAAATGGCACACTTTGCAGAATTAGATAGTAACAACAAAGTTTTAAGAGTAGTCGTAGTAGATAATGCTAATGTACCATCAGACAAACATGTTGATGGCGAAACTTGGTGTGCTAATAATATTCCAGAAGATCCTTCTATCTCATATGTAAATGGTTCTTATCCTGGTGTTTCATGGAAACAAACATCATACAATCACAACTTTAGAAAAAGATTTGCATGTATTGGTGGTAGTTATGACCCAACTAATGATATGTTTACAACAGTTAAACCACATGATGATTGGGTATTAAATACATCTGACGGTGCATATTACGAACCTGTTGCAATACCAACTGTAACAACTTATACTGAGGGTAGTGATAAATTTGAATATTATATCCGTTGGGACCAGGACAATACTAGATGGTTAGCACAGAAAGTATACCAAGACGGTACATCATATTCAAGGAATTATGCTAACGGTGGTGATGACGGCAGACAAACAGTATCTAATCCTTCAGCAGATTTAACAACAGTAAGAGTTTGGGACCCAAGTTCATCTTCTTGGTCTTAATTTTCGTTTCTAATCCAACTACTAGTACATTGAGGTAAACCTAATAAAGGTCTATCATCAAACTTATTTTTTTCAGACATAGGATCATTAGCGTCATTGTAATGAAAGAATACTTGACCACATATCTCGCCTTTAAATTGGTCACGCCAATGTTCTAATTCACAACCACGATACATTAAACAATCACCTGGTTCTAAATCAACTTTGATACCTGGGTTATTTGTACCACCTGTATTATCAACATATATTGACCAAGGTTCGCCACCTAAAAACATTGTAGCAGATATTTGACATGATGGTCTGTCTTTGTGTCTTTTAAGTATATCGCCATGTTTATATAATCTTCCATAAGTATATGTTTCAACAAGTTTAAAATCTATTGCTTTTTCTATTGCTTCTTTTTTTTCTGCAAGTATTGTATCAAAGAATACATCACCATAAGTTGCCCATGTGTCTTTTACAGTAGGGTCGTCCATCCAACCCCAATGTGTACTAAAAGGATTGATTAATTTATTTTGATGTAGAAAAGTAAATACTCTCCTTTTGTTTAATAAGTAACGATACCCTAATTCTGCTACATCAGGACTAATTAAATTTTTTATTACTTGATAGTGTTGTTCTTTAAACATGTTACCTTTCCTCATAAACAAAAAATGTCAAAGTCATTCTTGCGTTGTTTATATCATCACCAAAAGTATTACCTGGCGAATGTGTAATCTTTGAATTATATGCTACTAATCTATTATATCTATTCTCAATATTAGTTTGCATATTTTCTTTATTATATAGTATAGTTCCAGAATGAGGTTTAGGTTTAGGTGTAAGATATATTACGCCTGCCCAATCAGATTGATCTGTATGTCTACTATATTCGTCTGTAGTAGTTGTATCGCCTGTTTGATAGGCAAAATACATTTCTATTTTACCACGATCTAATTTAATTACCTCTAATATATCATTTGCAATAGTATGATAATATTCATCTGGTACATCTGCTCTAAACCCTCTATAAAAAGAGTTATGATCTTTTGTTCTATATGTTGAGTTAAGTGCAATCTCTCTTACATCATCAACATTTTTTAAAAAGTTATCTTTGATCCACATAATCTCTAAAAGATATCCAACCTGTTATAATATATTTTTCTTGTGTTTCTGAGGGTATGCCTCTATGAGTGTGAGTCCAGCCTGCTGGCCAAATAAGTGTGAGACCTTTACGAGGTGCTACTAATCTTCTTTGATAAAAAAATTCAGTCTGACCTTCGTCTGTTACATCATTTAGATAAGTCATAAAGACTAAATGTCTTCTTGCCATCGTTGTATCATGTGGTTGTTTATCGTCTCTTTGCCAGGTGTTCTCATAGTGCCAAATTTTAAAACCACCACCTGGTGGGTAATATTGTATGTTTGGGCATTCTAAGACATCATAATAATATTGATCTTTGTCTGACCATATATAAGTTTCTTTATATTTTTCAATACATACTTTTAAACTATCATAGTAGTATGGTATATTCTTGCCAGCAACATCTATACTATCTTTACTATGTTTATCAACATAACCATGACCTGCTTTGCCTTGTTCTTGTGGTTGTGATTTGTGATGTTCAATAAGTCTATCACATATATTTGGATCTATTAAGTATTCGCCTATAAATGTTGTCATATTATTTTAAAATCATCTAAATCTGTTACTATAAAATTACCTGCTATACTGTATCTCTCAGTATTTGTTTTCATAACTTTGTGAGGTAAACTAGATTTAAATATTAGTATTGTACCTCTATCAACTTCCATTTCAAATGTCTTCATATTAAATATATTATATTTATCATATCTTGGTTTAAATAATTCTTCTTGCCCGAATGATTGAAACTGACAACTCATACCCTTGTCAAGGTATACAACAAAACTATATGTACTATTCATATGATAATGTACTTCGCCTTGTTGACCAGGTAAAAATTTAGTTGACCACATTCTTGTCATCTTTATATCTGATTGATAGTTCATTGCATTATCATTAAATGCTTTTACTTGACTTTCTATTTCTTTTGTCAAATCAGGTAATCTATCACATATCATATCATCTACAGATTGAAAACCATCAGGTTCAATCTTTTTATATTCTAGTTCTTTGATAACTTCTATATCATTATCACTTACATGTATATTTGTAAATGCAAGTGGTTTAGCAAAGAGTGGTTGTATCTTTATTTCAGGCACTATCTATTTCTGCCAATTTCTTTCCGTCTATATCTTTAAACTCTATATTGAATGATATAATTGTTTTAGTCTTATCATTCTGTACAGGTGGTGCTCTGTGTATCATAAATGACGGAAACATTACGATATCACCTTCTTCACAATTTAAATTCATAATCTCATTATTCCATACTTGTGTCTTTGCAGTACCATCAAACTGTAAATAATAAACACCTGTATAATTACGACCATGTATATGCCAACCATGTTTACTATTTTTTTCGTATTGTTGAAACCATATCTCAAATAATTCAAAGTCTTTATAACCTGCTAAGTTACACATACTTAACATTTCAGTCATAAAAGGGTTTAACATTTTTTGTACCCAAGGTCTTTCATAATCATTTGCATTACCCCAATCTGATCTTGTAATATCATCACCAAAGTATTCATCTTTTTGTTTGATAGGTGTAGCAGCTGCAGTAGAGATTAATTCTAATACATTGTTTCTTATCTCTTTGTGTTCTTTTATTTTACCGTAAAAAATCATTTGTAAGGAGGTCCTAAGTTCCACATGACTAAACTATTTCTAGTACCAGACGTAACAGTTGTAACTCTATGAGTAACAAAAGATGGAAAGATACATATAGACCCTTTTGGTTTTATCTCATTGCAAGTAAACTCGCCATGTGGTGTTCTAAATTGTAAATCACCACCCTCATATTCGTGTGGGTGATTTAGTTGTATTGTACACGATAGTTTTCTTATCTTGCCTTGATGTGAAGGGAATGTGTTATCATAAGGTTCTAAATCTTGGTCTTCATGCCAATGATAATATTGATTTAGTTTGTACCTTGTAAATTGTATTTGTTCAGAATAGTCCCAATCAAAGTTCCAACCTGCTTGTCTATTTGCTTCGTGTACATATGGTTGTATCTCCTGATAAATCCAAGGATCACCTAACCAAGATACATGACTTTTTCTGTGCTTTTCGTTTTGTTTTTGTAGTTCTTCGTTTACTTGTAATTCTTCAGCATTTCTGCCACCTGTAGAGGCAATAAACTCTGGCTGGTTTTCAGCATGACGAATGATATCATCACAAACATTTTCAGGTATCACGGATACAAAATAAAAATAGTAATTCTTAATAATCATATAGGTATATATAATGCATAAATAGTATTATTATGGCACAAAATAACCCAATAACTAGTAGAGAAACACTTAAACAATACTGTTTAAGAGCGCTAGGTAAACCAGTAATTGAAATCAATGTTGAAGACGACCAAGTAGAGGACAGAATAGACGAAGCAATACAATACTTTGCTCAGTATCATTATGATGGTTCTGAAAGAATGTATCTTAAATATCAAGTAACAGCAGATGATATTACAAGAGCAAGAGAAAATGAAACTCTATCTACTGTAACAGATACAGCGGACTCTACTGTAACGGCAATTTTCAAAGAGGGTAAAAATTACATACCTATGCCTTCAAATGTAATGTCAGTATTGCAGATATTTCCTTTTACAGACAAAGCGGCATTAAATTTATTTGATGTCAGATATCAACTAAGATTAAATGACTTGTATGATTTTTCATCTACAAGTATTATACATTATGATATGACACTAAGACATTTAGATTTACTTGACCATATCTTAACAGGTGAAAGACCAATAAGATTTAATCAACACAAAAATAGATTGTATATAGATATGGATTGGGCAAATGACGTTGACGCAGGCGACTTTTTGATTATAGAATGCTACCGTAAATTAGACGGTTCTACATTCACAGATTTATTTGATGACATATTTTTAAAGAAATATTTAATTCAATTAATCAAAAAACAATGGGGTACTAACTTATCTAAGTTCCAGGGTGTTGCAATGTTAGGTGGCGTTCAAATGAATGGTGAACAAATATACTCACAAGCACAGGAAGAAATAAACAAACTAGAAGAACAAATACAGTTAAGTTACGAGTTACCACCTAATTACATGACAGGATAATATAAATGAGAAACACTTATTTCTCGCATGGTACTCATTCTGAAAAAACTCTCTATGAAGATTTAATCATAGAGCAATTAAAGATTTACGGACATGAGGTACATTATCTTCCAAGAACAACTGTAACGGAAGATAAAATACTAGGCGAAGAACCAGACGCTAAATATACTGAGGCATATTCTATAGAAATGTATATAGAAGATGTCAATGGTTTTGCAGGTCAAGGTGACCTGATAGGCAAGTTTGGTTTAGAAGTAAGAGACGAATTAACTTTCGTTGTAAGTAGACGTACATTTGAATTATTAGTAGACCAACCATCAAACACAATCGCAATAAACAGACCACGAGAAGGTGACATTATATACATGCCACTATTCAAAAAGTTCTTTCAAATAGACTTTGTTGAAGATGAGGACCCAATGTATCAGATTAATGATCTGCCTATATTTAAACTTAAATGTTCTATGTGGGAATACAGTATGGAAGATGTTTCAACTGGTGTTGCTGAGATTGATGACAAACTAACAAAAGAGAATTTAGACTTATTACAAAATCAAATAACACTAGAAGTAGGTACAACATCTTCAGGTTCATTACTTGCTGAAGTTACATCAGGTAACGTTGAAGCGTTATTGTCAGAAGCAGGTGATTTAATTGTTGACGAAGTTGATGGCGACAATATCATACTGGAAGATGACCCTACATTTGTAGACTATATAGTGTTAGAGGATAGCAACGCAACTAATCTCGCAACTGACTTACCAGGTGCTGATAATATATCTTTTGATGATGAAGCAGGATTAAATGACAATGATGTACAGAATGATATCTTTGACTTCACAGAAAAGAATCCATTTGGTGACCCAAGCGATATATAAGGAGATAAACAATGTTTAAAGACCAACAATACCATGAACTAATCAGAAAGACGATTGTTGCATTTGGTACATTGTTTAATGATTTGTACATATACCGTAGATCAAGTACAGGTAAAGTAACTCAAAAGATGAAAGTACCTCTTGCTTACGGACCTAAACAAAAGTTTATTGCTAGAATAGATCAGGACACGGCAAGGTCTGCTTCTGATCCTAAAACGACAGCATTAACTTTACCAAGAATAGGTTTTGAACTAACTGGTCTTACATATGACCCAAGTAGAAAACTAAACCGTATTCAAAAGTTTAAGAAAGTGAAAGGCGCAGATACTAAAACAATGCAAAATGTTTTTATGCCTGTACCTTATAATGTTTCATTTACACTTTTCACAATGGCGAAAAATAGTGAAGACGCATTACAAATTGTTGAACAAATATTACCAATGTTTCAACCTGACTATACAGTATCTTTAAATGTTATGCCTTCGCTAGATATAGTGAGAGACATACCAATAGTATTAAATGACGTAACATATGAAGATAGTTATGACGGTGGTTTTACTGAAAGACGAGTGTTGATGTATACATTATCATTCACTGCTAAGATGTATCTGTATGGACCTGTTACAAGTACAAAAGTTATCAAACAAGTACAAGTAGACGAATATACAAATACGAATAACTTAACGGCGAAAAGAGAACAAAGATATACAGTAACGCCAAGTCCAACTACTGCTGACGCTGATGATGATTTTGGTTTCAATGAAACTAGATCATTCTTCCAAGACGCTGACGATTATGATCCTGCGTCTGGTACTGATAAAGAGAGTTAACATAATGATTGATAATGAAAAAAGTAGAAGATAAACTAAACGAGTTATTGGACATAACTGAAACAAAGCAAGAGATTGTACAAACAAAACCTGCTGTGCCACGTCCTAATGAAAAAGAGGACATCACCAGCGACTATAAGTACAGCAGGGAAAATCTATATAATCTTGTAGAAAGAGGACAAGACGCTATAGATGGCATACTCACACTTGCAAAAGAAACAGATCATCCAAGAACTTACGAGGTCGCAGGACAATTAATTAAGAATGTGGGAGAAGTAACTGAAAAGTTATTACAGTTACAAGAGAAGATGAAAAAGTTAGGGGAAGAAACAAAGAAAGCACCTAACAAAGTTGAAAATAATCTCTTTGTTGGTAGTACGGCAGAATTGCAGAAACTAATCAAAGAGAAAAAGAATGACAAAGATTAATGAAGAAAGATTATGGGAAACTCCTTTATTTCGTACACATATAGGTCCTGATAAAGAGATACTAGATTATATAATTAGTCATAAAGATGAGATAAGAGATAGTAATGAAGACCCTAACGGTGCATGGGTAAGTAAAACTAATTTAGATTTTCCTGATCTAAAGAATACAATAAAAGAATTAAGTAAAAGTTTGTTTGGTAAGAATGTAACAGATATTACATTTACGAATATGTGGGCAAACATATTGAAAAAAGGTCAGTATCATTTGTTACATAGTCATAATGAGCATACAATGTCAGGTGCATATTACTTACAAGTGCCAGTAAACTCTGGTCAAATATATTTCAAAGACCCACGACCACAAACAAACTCGTGGACACAAAAGTTTATAGATAAAGGTAACATGAGATTTTATAATCCTGTTGCAGGTGATTTGTTCATGTGGCCGAGTTTCTTAGAACATGGCACAACACCACACGATAACTTTGAAGAAAGAATAATGGTAAGTTTTGATTTAAGATTTAACGGACCAGGATACAAATATGGACACAATGGATACAACGGCTAAAAAAGTATTAGTAATGGGTGGTGGTACTGCTGGCTGGCTTACTGCCCTATATCTTACTAAAACATTCCCTCATTTTAATATTACATTGATGGAAAGTAAACCCATTGGCATACTAGGTGCAGGCGAAGGTTCGACACCACATCTAACGGCATTTCTTAGAATGTTAGATGTAGATATAGAAGAATTAATTAAAGAGTGTAAGGGTACAATCAAACAAGGTATATCTTTTGAAAACTGGAATGGCGATGGCGAGAAATACTTTCATCCTTTTCAGGCAATGGGTGAATACAATTCGTTTAGTATAGACAATCTGTTTGGTTATGGTTGTTATGATTATTATTTAAAACATTTAATTCATAGAAAAATGCCTTTGAAAGATCATACTTACTCAACTATACAATCATATAAGAATATTGTTGATACAGATAATATAGATTACTCTTTACATTTTGACGCACACTTACTGGCAAACTATTTACAAAGTATTACTCAGGTTGATAAACATATCTATGATGAAATAAAAAATATACAATATGATGAAAACGGTAACATCATAAAAATCAATGATATAGAATGTGATTTTGTTTTTGATTGTACAGGTTTTCGTAGAGAGTTAATTGGTAAAGAATATGGTAGTAAATGGAAAAGTTATGATTGTCTACCAATTAAGAAAGCAATACCTTTCTTTTTACCTACAGATAATAAACCATATACACAAGCAATCGCAATGAAATACGGTTGGGTGTGGAAGATACCTTTACAACATAGATACGGTGCAGGTTATATATTTGATAGTGATTATATTACGGAAGAACAAGCATTCAATGAAGCAAAAGAAATGTTTCCTGATATAGAGTATACAAGAACGATAGACTTCAACGCAGGTCGTTACGAACAAACTTGGATAAATAATTGTATAGCTGTTGGTCTATCTTCTGGTTTTACAGAACCATTAGAAGCAACATCTATATGGATGGCGACTGAACAACTAAGAACATTAGAAAGTTTTGTTGATGTCATGTTTACAAATGATGAAGATACTAAGAATGAATATAATAAACTAATTGGCAACAACAATGATATAGTCATGGAGTTTTTATACTTCCACTATATGACTAAAAGAAACGATAGTCCTTTCTGGCGAGAGTTCAGACAAAAGAATTGGTTACCTAGTTTTGACGATAAACTAGAAAGTATTAAACAAGGTAATCTAAGATGGTATCATACACATAGTAGTGTAGCAACATCTACTTTTAATTTGTTTTCTTGGTTGCATGTTGCAGAAGGATTAGGTCTTATAGAGAACATGAGTATATCAGGTTACGAAAATTTAAGACCAAGTGTAGAAGAATATGGAAAAAACTTACCTAGGTAACCCTAACTTAAAAGCGGCAAATCAAAAGATACGCTTTACAAAGAAACAAGTAAGAGAGTTTCTTGCCTGTCAGGAGAATCCTGTTTACTTTATAGAAAACTATATTAAGATAGTTACACTAGATACAGGTTTACAACCTTTTAAGATGTATCAGTTTCAAAGAGAAATGGTAGATACATTTCATAATAATCGTTTTAGTATATGTAAATTACCTAGACAGACAGGTAAGTCAACAACAATCATATCTTATCTATTACACTATGCGATATTCAATGCGAATGTAAATATTGCCATACTTGCAAACAAGGCACAGATTGCTAGAGACTTGTTAGGTAGATTACAACTTGCATATGAAAATTTACCCAAGTGGTTACAACAAGGTGTCATAAACTGGAACAAGGGTAGTTTAGAATTAGAAAATGGCAGTAAGATACTGGCAGCTGCGACATCTTCAAGTGCTGTTCGAGGTGGTTCATACAATATAATATTCTTAGATGAGTTCGCATATGTACCTAATAATATTGCAGAACAATTTTTTAGTTCAGTATATCCTACAATATCATCTGGTAAAAGTTCTAAGGTTGTAATAGTATCAACGCCACACGGAATGAATATGTTTTACAAATTATGGAATGACGCACAAAACAAACGAAACAGTTATGTGCCTATTGAAGTGCATTGGTCAGAGGTACCTGGTAGAGACGAAAAGTGGAAAGAAGAAACAATAAAGAACACAAGTGAAAGTCAATTCAGGACTGAGTTTGATTGTGAGTTTCTAGGTAGTGTAGACACACTTATTAGTAGTTCTAAGTTAAGAGTATTATCACATAACACACCCATACAATCTAGCGCAGGTTTAGATGTACACGAAATGCCACAAAAGGGTAGAAGATATGTTATAACAGTTGATGTTGCAAGAGGCACAGTCAATGACTATTCTGCCTTTGTTGTAATAGACGCAACACAAATGCCATACAAAGTAGTTGCAAAGTATAAGAACAATGAAATCAAACCTTTACTTTTTCCACAAGTCATACACAAGATCGCAAAGTCATATAATATGGCAGAGATACTTGTAGAAGTAAATGACATAGGTGGTCAAGTTGCAGATACACTACAGTTTGATTTAGAATACGACAATCTAATTATGGTCAATCAAAGAGGTCGTTCAGGTCAGATTGCAGGTACAGGATTTAGTGGCAAGAAATCACAACTAGGTCTAAGAACAACTAAGGCGACAAAAAAGATAGGTTGTTCAAACTTGAAGACTATGATAGAGTTAGATAAACTGATAGTCAACGATTTTGATATTATTGCAGAATTATCAACATATATTCTCAAAGGTAAAGAGAAATACGAGGCAGAGGAGGGCAGTTCAGACGATTTAGTGACCTGTCTAGTTATGTTTGCCTGGTTATCAAATCAAACATATTTCAAAGAATTGACTGACCAAGATATACGAGCAAGACTTGTAGACGAGACGGAAAGACAAATGGAACAAGACATGGCGCCATTTGGTTTCGTAGATGACGGTATATCAGGTCCTGAAGATGAGAGTTACAAAGACGCTTACGGGACAACATGGTCACCAATAAAGTACAAAAGAGGTTGGTAAATCTTGCATATTATAAATAGAAATGTAATTAACGAATAATTACTTAATTGCAATTAATTAATAAGGAGAAAACAAGATGGCTTTTTTAGTTTCACCTGGTGTTCTCGTAACAGAAAAAGACCTTACTAACGTAGTACCAGCTGTATCATCATCTATTGGTGGTGTGGTTGTTGTTAGTGAGAAAGGTCCAATGGATGAGGTTACTACAATCTCAAGCGAAGATGAATATGTTAGAGTGTTTGGTAAACCAGACGCTTCAACTTTTGAGTATTTTTTTACGGCAGCCAACTTTTTACAATACGGTAACAGTTTAAGGGTAGTAAGAGCAGTCACCGGAAACTTGAACGCAGCTTCAGGCGGTTCAGGTCTCCAGATTAAGAACACGACTGATTACTTAGATAATTATAGCGATGGTTCAGGAACTGTTGGATCTTGGATAGCAAGAGAAGCAGGAACTCATGGCAACAACTTAAAAGTATCTATGTGTACAAATAGCAATGCGTATACAAGTAACGGCGGTGGTTCAAACCTAGTTAATGACGCTTCAGCGGCAATTGGCGATACTTCTATCACAATAGATGATGGTGGTGGAGACAAGATCCAAGTAGGCGACATTATAGAGTTTGGCGATATCTCTGGTAACTTTAACGCAGCTCCTTCAGGACACTATTACAAAGTAACAGCAAACTCATCAGGAACATTAACAATCGCAAGATTTGATCCTGCTACGGGTAAAACAGAAACAGGCGGTCTAAGACACGCTGTAGCTGACAACGCTTTCTTTAGAAGATTTTGGGAATATTATTTCAACTTCTCAGCGGCGCCATCAACTACAGATGATGTTTCAAACGCAGGTGGTTCTAATGACGAGTTACATATAGCAATAGTAGACGAAGATGGCGGCATTTCAGGCACAGCGGGTACTATATTAGAAACATTTGAAGGTTTATCACAAGCGAGCGACGCTAAAAACGCTCAAGGTGATACAAACTATTATGCTGATGTTTTATACAATCAAAGTCAATTCATTTACTGGATGGACCACGAGAGTACATTAGCAAATGCAGGTAGTTCAAAAGTAGGTCAAACATTTGACAATGTAGGCGCACAAGCAATATCAGTATTCAGTTCTAGTTTAGCAGGTGGTACAGACGATAACGTACCAACAAATGCTGAGTTAGCACTAGGATTAGATAAGTTTGGTGACGCAAACACAGTTGAAATAAACTTACTAATGACTGGACCTTCACAAACAAACGCAGACGCAACTGGTGATGTATTAGCAACAAAAGTTATTGACATTGCAGAACAAAGAAAAGATTTGGTAGCGTTTATCTCACCTGCTAGAGCAGATGTAGTAAATGTATCAGATCCTATCGCACAAACTGTAAATGTTAAAGCATTTGCTGATGGTCTACCATCTAGTTCATATGCAGTTATTGATAGTGGTTACAAGTACATGTACGACAAATACAATGGCGTATTTAGATTTGTACCATTAAACGGTGACATTGCAGGTTTATGTGCTAGAACGGATACAGTTGCAGATCCATTCTTCTCACCTGCTGGGTTTACAAGAGGACAAATTAGAGGTGCAGTAAAACTTGCCTTTGATCCTACTCAGACACAAAGAGACGACTTATACAAAGCAAGAGTAAATCCTGTGGTAACATTCCCAGGACAAGGTACTGTATTGTTTGGTGATAAGACGGCTCAGTCTAAACCTAGTGCGTTTGATAGAATTAACGTTAGACGTTTATTCTTAACTTTAGAGAAAGCAATATCAACTGCTGCTAAATTCCAACTCTTTGAGTTCAATGATGAATTTACAAGAGCGAATTTCAGAAACTTGGTAGAACCTTTCCTTAGAGACATACAAGGTAGAAGAGGTATCACAGACTTTAAAGTAATCTGTGATGAAACTAACAATACAGGTGAAGTAATTGATAGAAACGAATTTATCGCAGATATTTTTGTGAAACCAAATCGTTCTATTAACTTCATTAAACTTAACTTCGTTGCTACAAGAACAGGCGTTGCCTTTTCAGAAGTAGCAGGCGCTTAATAGAGAGGAAATAAAAAATGGCAAATGTATCAGACTTTATCTCCAAACTAAAAGGCGGCGGTGCAAGACAAAACCAGTTTAAGGTAACTATGCCTTTTCCTGGATTTGCAGCTGTAGGTGGTGAAACAGAAAACATGGCGTTTCTATGTTCAGCAACTCAGTTACCGTCAAGTGAGTTAGGAGAATTAACTGTAAACTTTAGAGGAAGACCTATATATATGGCAGGTGATAGAACATTCCAAACTTGGACTACAACTATCATCAATGACACATCTTTTGATATCAGAAATGCTATAGAAAGATGGTCAAACGGTATCAATAACCATAGTGATAACGAAGGTTTAAATAACCCTACTGACTATCAAGTGGACGCATTTGTAGACCACTTAGATAGAAATGGTAATATCATTAAGTCTTACACATTTAGAGGTCTTTGGCCGCTAACTGTGGGTACAGTAGACTTAAACTACGACCAGGTAACGGCGTTAGAAACTTTTGAATGTACTTGGAGATACCAATTCTGGGAAAGTAATACTACAACTTAATATGTTGTACTTTATGGCGCTCCTTTGGGGCGCCATAAATAATTGAAAAGGAGAAATGTAGTGGCAGAATTTTTTGGATTTGAAATCAAGCGTAAAGAAACACCTAGTAATAGTCAAACGTTTACGGCGCCAACAGCAGATGATGGCGTACAGACTATTATGGGAGGTGGTCATTATGGCACCTACCTTGATATCGAAGGCAAAGTAAACAACGAGGCAGACTTAATAAGAAGGTATAGAGAGGTTGCAATGCAACCTGAATGTGACCAGGCGATTGAAGATGTTATCAATGAGGGTATAGTCATTGATGATAATAGAGAAACAATACGACTAAACTTACATACAGTACCTTTCTCAACAGCAATCAAAAAACGTATACAAGAAGAATTTAACAATATTCTTTCGTTATTGGAGTTTGAACAAAAAGGACATGACATATTCAGGCGTTGGTATGTTGATGGCAGAATAGTATATCATAAAGTAATAGACCCTAATGATGTTAAAAAAGGTATTACTGAATTAAGATATATTGATCCTAGAAAAATTAAGAAGGTTAGAAAACCTAAAAAGAAAGACAACGAGTTTAGACCTAAAGACCCTAGTAAACCACCACATGTAGAGTTTGAAGAATTTTATATCTACAATGAAAAAGGTGTACAACCAGGTGCAAGTTCGACACAAGGTCTCGCAATTACAAAAGACGCTATAGCGTTTTGCCCTAGTGGTATGGTAGATCAACAAAGAAACATGATACTATCACATTTACACAAGGCAATCAAACCTGTCAATCAGTTAAGAATGATTGAAGACAGTATTGTTATCTATAGAATATCCAGAGCACCTGAGAGAAGAATATTCTACATTGATGTTGGTAACTTACCTAAACAAAAGGCAGAGCAATATCTAAAAGATGTAATGAATAGATACAGAAACAAACTTGTATATGACGCAAGTACAGGTGAGATAAGAGACGATAGACAATACATGTCTATGTTAGAAGACTTTTGGTTACCAAGACGAGAAGGTGGTAGAGGTACTGAGATTACTACACTACCAGGTGGTTCTAACTTAGGTGAAGTAGAAGATATCAAATACTTTCAAAAGAAATTATATAAGTCATTAAATGTGCCTGTATCCAGATTAGAAGCAGAGGGTAGTTTCAATATGGGTAGAGCGACTGAGATTAATAGAGACGAATTAAAATTTAGTAAATTTGTTGATAGACTTAGAACAAGATTTAATGCATTATTCCATGACTTACTGAAAACACAATTAATCTTAAAGGGTGTAATCTCAATAGAAGATTGGGAAAATACTCTAGCAAGAACAATCAGATACAACTATGTAAATGACGGTTACTATGCTGAGATTAAAGAAAGTGAAATGTTTAAAGAAAGAATGGAAATATATCGTAACTTAAAAGATAGTGAAATGATTGGTAACATTTATTCTAAAGAGTGGGCGATGAAAAATATATTAAAGATGACTGACATTGATATTAAAGATGAACAGGATAAAATAGAGAAAGAAAAGGAGGCGGAAGCGCCACCAGAAGGAGAAGATGATGACACAGGACAATTCTAACCCAACAAGAGATATGATTGACGCATTAGAGACAGGCGATAATGTATCTGCTGAGAAATCTTTTAAAGACGCTCTATCTACAAAAGTAGGACAAGAGTTAGACGATAAGAGAAAAGAAGTTGCAGGGACAATTATGTCAAAGGAACTAGAGACGAATGATAACGCTGAGCCAACTGAAATCGACAATTAACGAAAAAGGCGAACACAAACGTTCTTTGGTCTATAAAAAATTAGCGCCTAAAAATAAACAGGCGGTAGATGATGTATATGCTCAACTAGAAAAGTCACCTGGTAGAGTATTAATGAATTTTAGTAAAGTTATGAAAGACGTTACTAAGAAATATAAAGTACAACAAAAAGATATTGAAACCTATTTCAAAAAAGAAACAGGTCTAACCATATAAAGGAGTAGAAAAAATGGCAATAGTAAACGCAAGAAACTTAGTAGATAGCGCAAC
>CEUO01047922.1_pt1 | contig 25514 bp, 37 predicted proteins | sample 531391 | NCBI WGS metagenome assembly CEUO01 (sample SAMEA2622799, study PRJEB7988) | marine metagenome | isolation source: saline water (ENVO:00002010), including
CCTACCCCAATTCAGAACAGTTAGAAACCGAGGTGCGGTCGATTTCGGACAGGTTTGGCCAAATGGCTGATCCTTCAGCGGCTGAGATCAACGTAGCAGTCGAAGTTTTCCGTCGTTTAGATGAAGTCCACCGTCGAGCCGAGCTGGATAACAGATCCCCTTACGAATTGATCGATGAGTTTGAGAAGCAAGTCTATGACACCGCTTATGGCCAAGCTGCCGAGCAAGGTAGACAGCAACAATTGCAAGATTGGACCCAAGCCCAACAACAACAGGGCGTTCAGCAAACGTTACCACTATCTGGGATGTCCACGCCTTTAGCGACTCCTGGTCAGCAGACCCAAATGACGGCCTTGCAACAGATCAGGCAAGGGGCAACACCGACACCACCTGCCCCAGAAACACCAACTGCTGAGTCCATACCGCTAGAAACTGTGCCGTCTGAGGCACAACCTAGTCCATCAGATGTCCCTATTCAGAGCCAAAGACCGACAGAAGAGACAGAGACACAGCCAGAGCAACCTAAGACATTTACCAGAGAATTAGCCGAAATCCAGACTTATGAGGACTGGAAGCGGTTGTATGAACGTGCTTTTGCGGAATCAATGAACTACCCCCCTGACCAAGCAGGCAGTAGAGTATTTAGCGACCAAATGGCCGATCTAGCTGACGCTCACCCTGCTTTCTTAGAACGATTTGAAGCTGAAGCCGAGCAAGAAGCTGGAATCCCACCTGAACAAGTCGAGACACCGACTGAGACAGAAGTACAGCCTGAAGAAGTACAGGCTGAAGACAGTTTAGATTCAGTCAGGATCAAAGGTGTTGCCGCTCTGGTTGAAGTTCTCAGGCAGGGTGGTCAAGCCGCTAATTTACAGACCAAAAAAGGCGGCCAAACACAACTGACACGAATCCTGAACTCAGTTTATGGCCCGAATCGATCTGTGGGTTCGACTGATCGAGCGTCACTGAAAAATGATTTTGATTTGCAAGAAGCGGCTATAGCTCAATTAGTAGCCACGCTCAGAACGCCTCTACTAAGTCGGGCCGTCACCGAAGGCAACCCTGATAAGTTTAAAGAGATCCTTGACCAAGCGAAAGACTTAAAATCAAAAATGGCCACTATCACCAAGGTAAGTGGTGATGCCAAAAGGTTACAGCAATATAGCACCCCAATCGATTATGCCCTGCTGGCGGCTTGGGCTCTAAATCTACAGCCTAACAATTCGGTGCTAGAGCCGAGTGCAGGCACAGGCTTATTAGCCTCATGGGTGATTGGGAGTGAGGCTAACCCTCAAGTGGTGTTAAACGAGCTTGACTCTGGTCGGCATTCGCTATTACAGGACTTACAGCAAAAGAGTCCAGACCGAATCATTAAACTGCTACAGGAAGATGCTCGATTCATTGGCGGCAACCAGCAGTTAGGCGATGAGATGTTTGACCGTATCATTATGAACCCGCCCTTCTCTGCATCACAGCAGAAAAAAGGCAAAAAGCAAGTAAAAGTTGGGCCAGAACATATCTTATCAGCCTTTCAAAGGTTGAAGGTCGGTGGTAGACTGGTGGCGATCATTGGAGCAGGGACTCAGAAAAGCGAAGGGTTCCATTCTGGTGTAGAGGCTAATAGCCCTTATAAAAAGACTTGGAATCAGTTATTAAGTGCTGGTGCTGTGCTGAAAGCGGAAATCGAGGTCGCTGGTGGAGTCTACCACAAAATGGGGACTCGCTATAAGACTCGATTACTGGTAATAGACAAAGTTGATGTCACCCAAGAAAATGTCGATGGTGAGTTGATACGTTTACACGGAGGGCTCACAGCCAAAGTCGAAAACTTAGAAGAAGCAGTGGATGTATTAGCCGAAGGAGGCATCAGAAGTGAACAGCCAGAAGTACAACCAGGAGTCCAAACAGCTCAGAGAACTGAGCAAGCACCCGTTGAACCAAGCGGCTCAGGAACAACTGGACAAACTGACCCCAAGTTATCTGTCGAAAACCCCGATAGAGGATCTGATCGACTTAGCGATAGCAACAGAGTTGCTCAACGAGGAGCTTCTGGGACATATAGCAGGCCGAGTGATCAATCCGAAATTCAGCAGAGAGAGGCTACAGATAGTCGAGAGGTATCTGACCCCAGAAGAGATCCGACAAGCCCCGACAGTAGAAGAAGCAGCGTTGATGATCGCAGATTGTCTACAACTCTACCTGCTGGAGAGGTAAGCCAAGCTGATCAACAGAAACAGGCTAGGCGTGAACGGTTGCAGGCACGTAGGGCTAACAGAAGTCAAAAAATTAAAGATCTAGGACAAAGAGCCAAAGAGTGGGCTGAATCTGACACAGAGCAAATGGCGGCAGGTTTGTTCACAGTTGAACAGCAGAGGCTTGTTAATGACTTAGCCTTTGGGTTTTTTGAAGCAGAAATTTATGATTTTGAAGACTACGCTATTGACTTGTTACAAACCGCAGGCACCAGTCCGAAGATTCAGGAACTAATTCACACTTCATACAACGCCTTGTACGGGATGGTTGATGCAGTTGCTGACAGGGACTCTAAATTTGCGGAAATTCTTGGGCAGATGGCCGATAGGGAACAGCGTAAAGCCTTTGACTTACAAGCTCTGGCTGATGAAGTCGATGAAATGATGGCCGAAGAAGTTGGCATCCAAGAAGCAGATACAACTCCAACTGAAACCACACCTCTCCAAACAACCTCAGTTGTAACCGAAGATCCTCAAATAGATACAACTCCGATTGAGGAACCATCTTCTGTTGTTGATCAGGAAGTTACTGAACCTGAAGATACCAAAGTTTTTAGCCGATTTGTAGCCGCTCCAGTCTCTGGCTATGACAATGCAGCCGATCATCAAACTCTGACTGGGGCTATCATGGATGAATCGGTAATGATGGCATCGACTCCAGCCCCTGAATTAACTTATTCGCCCGTAGGGTTAGAAGAGAATGTTGGTCCTGGCATCAAGGTTAGTGATGACCTATCGATTCGGATGTCATCTCTTCAGCTAGAAACTGTGGCACGTGCAGGTCAAAGTCATCAAATACTGAGACGGCCAAACGAAAATTATGATGAGTACGTAGATTCAGCAGGTAGCACTAGAGTCAACCAAGCAGGGGAAACTGTCGGCTATCGGCAAGGTTTCATGTTCGGGCATGGTACAGGGTCGGGCAAAGGCTTAATCCTGGCTGGAATTATCAAAGACAACTGGAACCAAGGTCGAAAGAAATCGATCTGGATCAGCAAAGGGTCAAAACTGTTCCATGATGCCAAGCGAGATATGGCAGATATTGGGTTGGGCGAAGACAAAGTATTCATGGTGAATGACTGGAACTATAACCAGTCTATCGACAAAACGGAAGGGACTTTGTATGTCTCATACGAAAGCATAATCCAGTCGGCTAAACGGGGACAAGAAACCAAGTTTAGCAATCGGCTAGAACAGATTTTGGATTGGTTGGGTGATGATTTCGACGGGCCAATATTGTTTGACGAAGCTCACAAAATGGGTAACGCTATTGAGGAGCGTAGTGGTGCAAGAGGTACAAAAAAAGCCAGCAAAGCGGCTACTTATTCCCTGAACCTGCAACGGCAAGCCCCAATGGCCAGAGTGGTTTACTCAACTGCGACTGCGGCTACTGAGTTGAAAAACTATATGTATGCTGAACGGTTGGGCATCTGGGGTGATGATGGATACTTTAATGATTCCAGAGAGTTTCGGACTGATTTGGAGCGGCAAGGTTTAGCTGGACTAGAGGTGTTCTGTAAAGACCTGAAAGCTACAGGCCGTTATATGGCGGCCCAGTTATCGTATGATGGGGTTGAATTTGATGAATCGATCCATAATTTAACACCAGAACAGACTGAGTTGTATAACACCTTGGTATCTGGTCTTAGCCAAGTCTATGCCAGTATGAGGGAATCATCCGATAATACCAATAGTCCTTGGGGGCAAGTCAAAGGCCAGTTTTGGGGATGGCACCAGCGGTTAATACGGCAGGTGTTGATGTCGTTCCAAGTGCCAACTATTATCGCACAAGCAGAGCAAGCTCTGGCCGAGGGGAAATCAGTGGTAATGCAACTGGTCAACACTGATGATGCGGCCAATCAACGAGCTTATAACAAAGGACTAGCCGATGGAGTTCCGCTCGACGAGATCGATTTTTCAACCAAAGCGACGGTCATAGATTTCATCGAGAACCAATTCCCTGTCCAGAGATATGAGGAATATGAGGATGATCAGGGTCGGACTCAGACCAGAGCGATGGTCGATAGCCAAGGCAATGACATCTTAGACCCGACGGCAGTAGCGAAACGTGATGAGTTGATCCAAGAGATCAATGACCGATGGCAAATGCCTGAGATGCCGCTAGACCAAATAATCACCCATTTCGGGGTAGATAATGTCTCTGAGATGACGGGTCGGATGATGCGATTCCCCTTTCGGGAAGAAACTGTTGATGGTGAAGTGGTTTACCGAAGAGTAGCCGAAAAAGGGCCAGGGAAATATTCTGATAAGAATTTTGAGGCCGAAGCTGACCTGTTCAACAACGGCCATAAAAAATCCAATTACACTTACCTCGGCCAACAGTCAAAACATCGTCGGATTTTGATTTTCTCTGATGCAGGTGGGACGGGCAAAAGTTATCATGCTGGCAGTCGATTCAATAACCAGCAACAGCGGTTCCACATGGTTTTGCAGCCTGGATGGATCGCTTCTAGTGCTATGCAAGCTCTGGGTCGATCACATCGATCTGGCCAATCCTCTACCCCACAATATGATTTGATGGCCACAAATGTGCCGTCACAAAAACGTTTTTTAGGGGCTATTGCCCATCGATTGTCCAGTCTAGGTGGAGCGTCCAGAGGCCAGCGAGAAACAACTTCTGGCTTGTTTGGTGAAGAGTACGACATCTTTGTTCCTGAAGCTACGCCTGCGATTGTCAACACATTTGAGAAGATCGAGGGTGGTAGGGGTGTGTCCCTGCTCTCAGGGAATTACGGTGATCTGTTGGATTATATGGGCTTAGAAATGAAAGTCCCTGATCAAAGCAGACCTAATGAGAGAGTGATGGAGCTGTACGACACTACTGACCCTGAGAAGCAACGTAAAACATTTTTTAACCGATTGATGAACGTGCCTATCGAACTACAGCACGAAGTCTTTGAAATGTTTATGTCCGAATTGGCTGAAATCAAGCAGCAAACCAGACAGGAAGGTACTGCTGATGAGGGAGTTAGTTCGATTGACGGTGCTAACCCACGCATCGATTATGAAACAGAGATTGGCACCAACTTGCCCAATGTTCGTACCAGTTATGCCGCAATTAAGACTGATGTACCGCTGACGAGGACCAGTCTGACCGCAGTGTTGGGCAGGGAGAACGATCTGCGTTTTGTTCCTGCCCATGAAGGGATTAGTGGGGGGGCAAGAATTAGAGGTGCAGTCGGTGTATTTCGAGATTCGGACGGCAAGTTGCAGTTAGTAGAAGTCACACGGGCTGATGCAGAGGGTGTAGCTTTAAAGATTACTCGCCCTGTCCAAAATCGGGCCGAATACAAAAAAATGAAATCTGCCGACTTTTTCAGCCGATATGCTGCTGACTCTCGCCAAGGACCAGATGCTTACAAAGCGGTTTATAGGTTCATACAGGATCGAGAAGCCGCAAACAATGACGAGCTACAGAACCAAGTGAGAACTGGTTGGCTTGAAGAGCAACAGCAATCTCCTGAGACTGCGGAAATCACCACCCACATGATTATGGGTGCATTTTTACCGATCTGGCAATCGGTTAAAGCCTATATGAACCGCCCTGATATTCGACGAGTAGATTTAGAAGATGGCAGTCGGCTTTTAGGGGTCCAATTGCCGTTAAGTCAATTCAGAGCTATCTTAGAACGGTTGAATATCGCTTCACAGGGAGAGGCTGATGCGGCCAGAGTCTACAACCAAATAATGGAGCAGAACGTTAAGTACCTGTTAGCCAATGGGTCTGGGTTGCGTCGATCAAAAGTTGATGGCGTGGATCGGGTGGAACTGACTTTCGGTGCTGATAGTAAACCGACTTATGGTCAAGACCAAACCCATAAACGTAACGGCCTGCTGATCGAAAGTAAGAACTCCAAGAAAAGGTATTTTGTGCCTACTGATCGAGGGCCAGAAGTGCTAGGCAATCTTTTAGCCCGTAGAGATTTTGGGTTGGTGGGTGATCCGATTGTCCCAGGCAGTGAACAACAAGGCTTGGTTGAAGAAGTTGCTGTAACTAACCCATTAACCGAAGCAGATGTGCCAAGAGTGCCAGATAACCTGCCACCTGAAGTTGAAGCTCTTGCCAACGCCAACGGGAGAGCTATCGAGCATTACGAAGAAGACGCTGGTATCGGCTTGGTCCGAGCCTTGGCTACGAGGGGTGGGAAAATACTTTACCTTCCGTTTAAGGAGAGAACCATCTTTGCCGAGATGTATAACGTTGATGTGAACGATTTTGATAACAGTAAGGCTCAGTTGTTTACTAGCGAAGAATTGCAACGTCTGAAAAATATTGGAACGGCCTTGAAGGAAGCTGAAGACCGTCGGCAACAAGAGATGCCTGACGGTCCGTTTACTGATAACCTTGATACTACCAGTCCTGTCAATAAATGGGATGGCGGTCAAGTTGTAGGGGTCGGCCCCCAAATCAGTAAAGAGTTAGTGGACTTCACGGCTGAAATGATGCAGATGTTCGGCCTTAAAAAACGGGTATTGTTAGGCGATTTTCAAGGATTGGCTGAAGAAAGATCAACAGAAGAAAACAGAGCCAAATACCGTCTCTATGGCGAATATGCTCGGTCTACTGAGTTTATTGGGACTCCGAGTAGTGGTGATGCCAAAGGGTCTAAGGCTTCATTTGGAGTCAACGGTGAAGATTATGTTATTCATCTTAGTCAAGAAACTCTAGGTCAGAAAAGCGTGGTCGAGGTACTGGCCCATGAGATTGGGCATATCTTACATGACCAAAAATTGGATTCGGCTGGACCTGCTGTCAAGGCTGAGATTCGTAATGCTTACCGAGCATGGAGAGCGAAAGTCGTGCCACAGATGAAAGATAAGAAAATAGGTGATGCGGCCCGTCAAGTCTATCCAGCAGCTACTATTGAAGACATTATCACTTCAGGTACTGGCCTAGGGGAGCAAGCTGACCAGTATACGGAAGCACCCGTTGAAGAGGCTTGGCAGAACCAACTCAGCTACCGAGAGTTTGTGGCTAACCAGTTCGCCCGATGGACCACCACCAGCAGTAGACCTCGAAATGTGGTCGAGAAATTCTTTAACAACCTGTTCAAAGAGTTGAAACGACTTTATATACGGGTCGGCCAGATACTAGGCACACCTGCTAACCAAGTCGAACCTAGAATGTCAGAGCTATTTGAGAGTTGGATGGAAGGCATCGATGCCACACCACCACCATCTGGGACCAGGTATATAAATAGATGGCAACAACGGACTGAGACTCTTTATTCTTTGATGCAAGATGCTAAAGACTTTTTCGTGACCAGTGTTTCTTTAGTTCGTGGCACAACCGCCAATTTTAGTACAGCAAACGCTGGCGTTTCAGTTTACAGCCTTACCGATCAAGGGCTGAAGGGGGTTGACCCATCCGAGCGAACAAGCAAATACGGAGATATTTTACAGCAAACATTGCTGTCTGGTAAGAGGCTTGAAGCTAGAGATATTGGTGCTAGTAATCGGCCTGATCATGCCTCTAAACCCTTTAACATCTCAAGCGACATCTTGACGTACAAGTTAGATGGATTTATAGCTGAAGGTAACAACACGGTGAAGTATGCAGTCCTGACTAACCCAGACTTGGGGACTAAGTATTTTGATGGGTTGCTGATCCAGATGACGGAAGAGATGTTGCCTGATGCCGAGTTGGTTTATAAGTTCACTAGCAATGGCCGTGTGTTACACGCTTACGATATGGCTACCCCTGACCCTTACAAGCCAGATACGAGGCCGCCCCAAGGCGATTACAGAGCAGTGTTTGGGTTCAGTCTGGATACAGACTATTGGCGAGAACTGCAACAGGCTGAAGAATCATTAGATCTCAACCAGTTACAGGCCGACGCTGAAGGTAAAGATGTGGTGGAGAACATGCTAGGTCGGATCAATGGCAATACCACTAACCCGAAAACGCCTTGGCATCAGCAAATGCGTCAGAAATGGGATGACATGTGGATGAACCCGATAGCGGTGGAAAACTTTAAATCTATAGCTACCCATCTGCGTGATCTAGGGTTCGGTCGAGTCGTAGACGCATACAACAAGATCAGGGACGAGGGTGACAGGACAGCCTACAACTATATCACTGACGGTCGCAACATCGAACATGAAAGCCTGGTCAAACCCCAACGAATACTGGGCCGTCTCTGGAGCCCGATCAATTGGATCAAAAACGAGGACTTTTCCGCTAGAGTCAAACAGATGGCACAAGAAAAAGGGATTACGCCCAAACAGGCTCATGATCTGTTATCAGAGAATATGGTGGATGTAGCTGAAGGGAAAGCGGATGCTATCGATCCTATAGTCTTAACGGCTGTCAATTGGTGGAAAGAGGCCAGAGCCAGTGTGGAGAACAAGGTAGCTGACATCAATCGACGGAACAAGCAGTACGGCCTGATCGGACCGCCAATCACGGCTACTGGTCGGGTAGAAGAGTTCAAAGCCGCTCTCAGGTCAGGTGGTCAGAAAGTGATCGATCTGATGCGAGAAGAAAATATCGACCTCTCTGAGGAGGCAGGTACTTCCAGTATCAACAGGCAAAACCTCAAATTCCGAGGGGCTAAAATTAGGGTCATTGACGGACAAAAGCGACTAATCTTAGCCATTGAGGATGACACCATCCGTTTCTATGACGAGAAACTGATGCGTGATCCGATCTGGATCTATAAGCAATCGGGTCAAAATAAGGACATCAAATCGGAGTGGATGCCTGAGATCGATGCCTATTTCCCACACATGGTGGATTGGAATGAACATGGCTCTCCTAACGCTGTCTCAGGCCAGAAACGAGCCAAGTGGGCCAACTATTTAGCCGCTTTTGCTGAAGCGAACGGACTGCACATCGATCAGGCAGAACGGATCTTGACCCAGATGCGTGATGATATGGCCTCAAAAACCTACGGCAATTTGGAAATCGAGCGGAAATACAATCAACCTTTCTATTCCAAAGATTTCTTTGCGGTAGCCAGTTCCTTCTTAGCCTCGGCCCATAGACGGTTAGCTGAGATCGAGTATTTTGGTCAGAATAACGAGCAGTTACGAGAGATGATGTACCAGCAACTGAAGCCAGAAGATATGACCTTTAATGTAACTGGCGTTAAGGACGAACTGCGGTTGCGTCGAGCTATCTACAAACTGCGTCAAGCCTTTGGTTTCAATGACGATCTACCTGACATCTCGCTGTTCGCCAGTCAAGACGGTCAGTCCAACCCGTTCTTTGAAGTGGAAGGTGAAGGCGAGAACAGGCGAGTAAAACCTGTCTTGTTTGACCCTGAAGCGGTGGAGTATAGCGACCTCAATAAAGCCGATTGGCAGATCCTGAGACAAGCCAAGATCCTGAACAAGCAGGGCCAAGATAAAGGCAAACTCTATTACCTCAACGTTAGCAAAGAGGGTGAAGAGAATATCTTGCCTTTCGGGCTCAACCAGAAGAAGCTGAAAGCCTACGAAGATGCCAAAAGAATGATCTTCATGCAATTGGGTCATAACCCTGCCACCTTATATGAAAAGGAACTCAACGATTCCTATCGGACCCTGCGGAACCTCTCGGTCTGGTCAAGGATGGGTTATTCTTGGGCGGCTAACTTGGGTCAATCGTACAACACCGTCAGGTGGGTAGGGCTGAAAAATTTTGCTTCGGCTGTGGCTAGTAACTACAAAAAGATGGATGAAGACTGGGCCAAAGCGACAGGTGGAGTGGTAGACGATATGTCGGCTTGGTATTCAGGTGGCGGCTATAGGGCCGATGCGTTGCTAGGCAGGATTACACCGTTCCAAGCTATCGAGAATTTCAACCGTACAATTGCAACTCTGGCAGGTCGGCATCACTTGGTCTGGGCGTTGAAAAAGCTGATCCAAGACATCGATAATAAGACTGCAATGGCTCGGTTCACCGAATTGGGCTTCAAGCCGAAAGAGGTGCTAGAGATCTTGGCTCAGAAATATACTGAAGCTGATGTTGATCAGGTAGCTAGTACGTTCCATAAAAACCAATCGGCTAGGCTGAAACCGCTAGGTGCATTACTATCAAATGGAGCCAAACGGACAGCCGATAAGACCCAACATAAAGTAGATCCCATCGATCTGCCACCCCTGTTCTATCGGACCCCGTTAGGTCGATTGATTACCCAGTTCCTGACTTTCAACCAGAAACAATCCCAGTTTGTCTGGGACAGTTTGAAACGAGATCGGGCTCGGATCGAGCGTGGCGAGTACGGTCGGGTTGGAGGTTCGTTGATCGAGTCTTTGGTAGCCGCTTTCGGGTTCGGATACGCCTCGGTGCTGATGGGTTCTTTCGCCAGAGGGAAGAAGGATGACGAGGATTTGGAATTGTCGATGAGATCGGCAGTCAACAGTATCAACCAAGTAGCCGCATTAGGTGTGCTGTCCAATATTATGGAAACCAGAAAGATCCCTGGTGCAATCTCCAGCATGTTCGCACCTCGGATTGTAGGCATAGCAGGTCAAGTGGTGCAATCGCCTAAACAGGCACTTAAAGCAGTACCTTACGGCCAAACAGTGGTTCGTGGTTACGAAAGGGCGATGGAGGCAATGGAGGCCGAAGAAGGCACTGCATTGGAGCAGATCCGTAGAAGATCAAGACCACCCAGAGCCCAGTCTCCTCAACCTCCTCGACCTCCTTCTTATTAGGCTATGGCTAAGTTTGAAGACTCCAAAACTGAGGTAGATCTACCTGAAGAGGCCAGTACCAATGGTGATCAGGTGCGTAGCCATCTGATCAACCAAGAGATCATCTCGATCATCAAGTACAGGCAGGCTCGGAAATGGCTGATCACTGCCGCTTTGATCGCTTCACAGATGACCATCATCATCTCGATGCTGTTCTGCCTTGCCCGTTCAATTTCAATCGATTCTGAGGCAAAAGAGGTGCTCCTATTAATTATTGGAGGGCTCTCAATGAGTCTAGGAAAAGCCATCGATTTTTGGTTCTCTGGCAGTGAAGATGACGAAAAATACCTGCAATCGGCACAACAAGATGACTGGGAGGGATGAAGATTCATATGACGGAGATATGTCGCAACGGGTGGATCAAGTCCATCATCAGAGTTGGGAGAAATACGCCAGTATCGGATCGGCCAGCACCATCATCTTGCCACTGCTGAGTGAATTTGAAGGGGTGGGAGAGGAAGTGATGATGGGGATTGGAGGGGCTGGACTAGCCTCGGCTTTCGCCATCCTGATGAAAATTGGTCGGGTGACTTCGGCTGTCCAGGGACTGAGAGAAGAACAGGACCAAGTTCACCAAGAAATGGAGAAAGCGGAACGTAAAAAAAGGAAACAGGAACGTGAGCGAAGAAAGCATTCGCAGTTCGCTCACGACCCGATAGGTTGGACAGATGACGAATAATGGCAATGACGTAAATGGCGATGACATAAATGGCTATGACGGCAAGACGGATCATCAAGTGATCATCGAGCTGGAAAAGGAAACAGCTCAACAAGCCAATCAGATCTCGGAATTGACTAATCGGCTAAATCAAACACAGTCTGATAACGAGCAACTGATGAAATTGGCGGGCCAGATTTCTATAATTAAGGTAGTTTTCGCAGGTTGTGTGTTTATACTTAGTTCCACACTACTGCTATCAGCAGCGTCGTGGTTTGTAGCCCCAGAACATTCCGAGTCAGTCGAAAAAACAGTATCTTCGACTCTCAGTTTGGCAGAAAGGGCTCTTTTGGTACTGATAGGAGTGCTTTCCAGTTTGGCATCAGGGCTTTATGGCCAACGGGGGCAAGGTTATAACGGGAGTTAAGTGATGGATGCTCAAGGCATAAACGAACGGTTAATTCGGATCGAGGATAATCTGGCTAAGTTGCAGGTAGCAGTGGCTAAGATCGAACAGAACCAAGCTAATTTTAGTAAACTGGTAACTATCTTCGGAGGCTCAACGGCTACTGCGGTAGTGGGTATCCTGGTCAAGATGTTTCAGAGTTGACTCAGCAGGCAATAAAAAAGGGCCATTCGATCTTATCCGCCAAGATTGTTCGAATAACCCAAAAACTTTTGTTTACCGCAAGCAAGACGGCAGACTTCCTCTGATTAGGGGAATAAAAGGCGGCAACCAAGTCATAATTACCGCCTCGATCTATGCCAAATCAGGAAAGAATTAGCCCCTCTCTAAAATCAAGCATTAAAAAAAAGAGGGACTCTGGTATATTAACCAATCTTGGATTGGTTGACCAGCTAAACGTCTTTGAGCGGTTCGTGGTCCTCGACGATTTGCATAATCGCTTGCTTGTCGTTTCGCACCCTAGCTTTCTTAATACCCAACAGCTTCTGCCAAACCCCTCGACCCAGTTCCTCGATCCGCTGATTCTTATCTGCAATCTGAATAGCCAAGCTGGTCAGATGGGCTTCATGATGGCTCAAACGACGATCCTCAATTTGCTTTTGGGTTTCCAAACGTTCTTTTTCCAAGGCTTGGCTGTTTTCAACAAACTCTAGGCACTTGTCGCTCATCCCTTTCAATTGCTGATCCTTTTCAGCCAACTGGGCTTGTAACTTGACAACCTCTTGTTGCAACTGATAAGTTTCTGTCGGCAAATAGATGTCATAAGGACTAGCATCAGCCGCCATCTCTTCTGGCAACCAGACAATCCTACGCCCCCCATCTTTTTTCGACTCAATTTGCCCCGCCTTGACTCGTCTTTGGACTGTCTTCGGGCTGATTTTTAATGCACGTGCGTACTCAACAGTAGTAACCCACATAAAAACCCCCATACTGGTTCATTTTAAAGTGTCTATAGTAACGGACATTAACGGACATTGGCAACAACTTTCACTGGCAATTAGCTATATTTGTGGTAATGGCTAGTGATTTCTGGCCCTAAGTCTGGGGCAAAGACATCTAAAATCCTGGAGAGGGGGACACCCCTCTCGGTCATTTCTTGGACATAGGATTCCCTGTCGGATTTGACCTTTTCTGGGGTATCTTGCCAATGTTCGCCTGAGACTCGGTTGGTGGGTCTGCGGTAATTGGGTGCAGGTTTGAGTTTCAAGCCAGCGGCTAAGTCAGAGCCAGGGACAATACGTAGGGACCAGAAGCGTTTACAGTCGATGTTTTTACAGGATAGAACAATGCTGGTAGTCCCACTTCTTTTAGCCACATTGTAGCCACTTCTGATCCAGTCTGTACCGCCACAAGTGGGACAAGTTTGGCCATCTAGGTCAGCTTGAAGTTTGATCTGATTAGGTTTTTCTCGCTTGGGGGATTGCTCTGCAATCTCACGCAACGAGTCCAAGCAAACAAACCACTTCCTGCCTCTTTGCTCTTTTCGGACATCAGGATAATACAACCACTTGCGGATGGTAGATTCGGATCGGTTGAGTTGGTGGCTGGCTTGCTTGACTGTGATTAGGTCCATCTGAAACCTCGCATAAAAAATGCCCCTTGCTATACTGAATCGTAAAGCAAGAGGCAAGTTTATTTCCGTATAGACGTAAGGTGTAGACGCTAATCTTTGCTGATTTTGGCTCTGGGGATGGTCAGCGAGAGTCGGAGTTGGGCTCCCTCGACATGTGCACCCCGTTCAAGAGCTTCTCGGATCAACTCGGTGTCGGCTGTCAAGCGAGGCTTCTGCTCGACTTCCTTTTTATATTCGTCGGGGAGCTGAGAAGGGACCAGATCTAACCTTCGTTTGGCTTGGCCTGATTCCTTGTCGAAACTCAATCGACATTTGTGAACGCCAGATTTTGACTCCCATTTCTTCTGACCTGTTCTCAGCATAGCAGTGGCAATATTGTTGGTCAGGTTCTTGATGACGTTATCATCCGTTTTGACACTGGCTTGCAACCGTTTGATCTCGGCTTGTTTGGCCTCGATCTGCATTTGACGGTGCTTGATGTAGATCAAAGTGTTTTCGATTTTGACATCAAAGCTGATATTGATCGACTGGTAATGATCGAACAATTCCATATCTATCTCGCCAGTTTCCTGATCAACCGCTTGGTCGAATAGGTCCAGCATTTCGGTGGTGAGGTCGTACAGGTACATAGATTCTTACTCCTGTTAAAAACAGTTTAACTAATAATAAATTATCGGACGTTTTTTTTAGGTTCTAGTCTCAATAAGCAAAAAACAAATCCAATAATAACGAGGGGTGATTTTGGGTCCAGTCTCAATAAGAGCCGAATAACGTCCGATAAGAGTAATTATCAGACATTATTGGGTCAATTAAAGCCCTATTCTTGGTTAGATTCATCCCAGAGTTGGCCAGCTTGCTGATTAACTGATTCCACCAGATCCCAAAAATCTTGTATAGTGAAATCACCTGTCAATTGATCGCCTTCGACTTCAGCTTCAGAACCTTCTACAATTGAAGATACACTGATGCCGAAAGATGGCCGTTGGTCAAAGGTTAGTTCTGGCAACTCTTCATTATAGAACCAACACAACGCCCCATATTGATCTTTAAGCAAAAACCCAATTGACGGACCACAAGCAATGGCTTTGTACATCGATCTGTAAAATTTATTGTAGGTCAGGGAAGGGTCAATATGATCGATGACTGCTTTGACCGAAAGACTGGGCTTATTTGTGAGTTTAGTCTCTTCTTCCACAAATTCAGGGTCAGAGCAAAACAGATCAAAAGCAAATGGGCCAATCTCCATATCAGAACCAGTCTCACTGACAAACTTGGTATGGAGGGCTACAATTGTTTCCATGTGTGGTTCTAGCCACTCACCAAAAGTTAATTCCGTTCCTAAATCTTCGATGAACTGGTTGGCCATTTCTAAGCGATTGGGCATAGTGTTACTAGGATGTTTGTTGTGCCGATAGTTAGCGATTGCTTGTTGGATGGAACTGATCAGATCGTCCTTTCTGAAAGCCTTCCACTTCCCACCCTTGACTCTTTGCCCTTTCTTAGCTTGAACTATCACAGCCAAGGCTTGGAGTTCCTTCATCCTCAGTTTAGCCAACCGTGAAATATAACGGAAGGGGATCGGTTGTTTATAGCCTTTACCCATGATTCTTCTCCTTGCTTTTCTGCCTAAAATACTCTGAACGGCATTTCTTGCATTTAGAGCTTCGTCCGTTCGGCCTTGATTTGTCGAGGCCAAAACTTGCTTTCCTGAGCCACTTCTGGCAACTGGTACACCAGAGGTTGCCCTTTTGGCGGTTGCGTTTATATAGTTCGAAATCCATGTTGAGGCGAGAGGCAGCGATTCGCCACCTCTGCTCCAGCTCAGGCTTTCTCAGCGGACCTCTCTGTTTAACATTCTTCTTTTTGCTTGGTTTCTGATTCAATAGTTACTCCCTGTAAAAGTTGTCGCACTGCGTTTCGCAGAGCATAGCCAGCGGCTATGTCTTTCTGCTGATGACTGCCAGCCCCAGAACGACTGGTGGCTTGGAGCTTGACTGTGATCTTGAAATCGTCCAAGTCCAACGTGATTTGCTGTTGCTGGCTTTTATAATTAACGACTACATGCCAAATGCCTCGGTTTTGCTCTTGTGTACTACCAACCCGCTTGAGGTTGAAACGCAAAACTTGCTCAAAAGCACCCCTGAACGTGGGGATGCCAGGGGAATGGTTGAGCTTGAGGTGTTCTGGATCACTGTCATTAAAAGATTGGTGCTTCAAGAAATAACTGATGACCCTAGCATCTAGCTCATCAGCTAACTTGAAGTTGTCTTGCGGTTGTGGCATAATGCCTCCTATCTGAAAGTAATTCTCCGTTACTTTTTGATTAAATTGTGTGGGTGCAGATTTCGGTCTGCACCCTTTTTTGTGCTAATCGAGGACTTCCACCTCGACTGGTTCTAGTTCTTCAAAATGAGATGAGTCTTCTAAGATTAAGTTCATCTCCTTGTACAACCATTCCCAATGATTCTTTTTGAGACTGTTTAGCCATTGATCAGCTAGAAATTCGACCAGTATCCCTTTGACATCTTCCCATCCTTTGACCCACCCGAATGCAGGAGGTTTGACATTTTCTAAACCTGAGATGTTTTTTTGGTCGAGTTCTTCCAAAACATCATAAAGATCAAGTCTATGCTCATCTTGGTATTCCTCCATAATTTCAAACTGCTCAGGCGTGAGATGATTGCTCAAATCATCTCGCATATATTCGTATTCGGCTCCCGACCCATCTGGGTCGAAGCAAGGAATTGGAATTGACAGTTTTGGACATTCTTGCCACTGAGACCCGTGTTTGAAAAACCAACCGCTATCCTCAAGGTCGAACAGGACAGTAAGGTGTTCCAGGTCCTGTTGCTCGATATATTTGTGCAGATCAGCTTTGCTGATTGTTACTTTCATAATTCTTCTCCTTTTTTTTATACATCCCGCAATCGGGTAACTTGTCTCAGGCAATATACCTTTCGTAGATTGCAACTTACGCAACATAGGAGAAATAAAAAGCCGATCACACGATTATAATCGGCTGTTGATGGGTAGCTTATATGTCAGAAATGATGTCTCCAGACCTCTCTGATATATAAGTCAGGATCATCGATGTACTTTTGCACCTCCCGTTTTTTGATTCGCTTCGGTTTCTGGCCGTTCCAATCTAATGCTTTGAAGGCTTCATTAGAGTGTTTGCGACTCGTATGCACAGCAATTTCCGAAGTTTGGTAACTTAGTCCGTCTGCGTCAGTCAGTTCAATCATGTATATAATACGATACTGTCGCATCTTTATTCGTCCTCTTCATCCAACGAATAGTCAGGGTATTGATGGCTGACAAACTCTTCTAATGACTCGTAAAGTCGAACAGGAAAGTCTCCCGCCAGCAAGTCTGACCGCCTGCATGGATGTAGATTTTTCTGGGTGTTGGCCCAGACCCAATCTAAAACTTGTGAGCGGACTTCTTTGGAGGCAAAGCGAACAACACTGAAGTTGTAAGGATTGCCGTTTTCATACCTCATTGAACGATCCGATTGTGATCGGACTAATTTCCCGTAAAACGTTTTCATAAGTATCTCCTTGGTTAATAAAAGCCCTACTGGGGGCAATACCATACTGGTTCGATTAAAAAGGGCGGAGATGGTTTCCCGTGATCGTAAAACGATTTCGACTAAGCACCATTTAGTCTCATCAGACGGGGGGCAGTCCGAAGACTGCCCGTTTAAGGTTAGACTAGCTAGTCATTAGCCAGTTCAGCATCTTTCTGGTTCCAGTTTTCCATCCAGAGCGAGACGATTTTCTGACTTTCTTGCTTGTCGTGTCCAAACTCATCCTCCACGTAGGCAGAAGCTCCAAACATGTTGGTGGATCCACTAGCTTGCAGTTGATAGAGATAGGTAAATTCTTGCTTATATTGTTTCATGATTTTGCTCCTGATTATAAGAATGACATTGGACAGATGTAGTCCAATGTCAGGTAAATGTTATTTGGTGGGATCTGAATAAACTACTTTCCAAGCCATTTTTTTGGTAATCACTTGAATTGCTTGCTCAAATCTATCAATCGCACCCTTAGTATAGTGGTCAGGGTTAGTCGTTTTTAAATGCTCAACGTAATCCCTAGTCGCATCGATGCAGGTATCAATAGCATCATAAAGTTCGTGCATTTCTATGGCTTCTTTATTCGGTTGTTGCATTGTTATTCTCCTGGTAGGTTTCGTAAGCATCCTTAACATCCTCAAAATCGATGCTGTAGGCGTAGTAAATTTGGTTTGACTGGCTAGGTCTTACCACTATTGAGTATCCTTCCTTTTCCCAGACCTTCGGAACCTCCTGATCTCCAAATTCTATGAAATATTCATCTGTCAAGATAAATGTTTCTTTCTCTTGGCCAGCCAAAACAACAGGAACGGCAAGTTCCTCGTCTTGCAAATCTTGTCTGATCTGACGATAGCCTAGCTCTATCGCTTCCTTTACATTATTTTTCTGGTAGGTTTCCTCACCGTCTCCTTGCCCGTAAGAAACTTCTTGCCAGCACTTCTTACAGCAAAGAATATTATCAAAATAGGTGGAAAAAGCTCCACAGCAATCGGTGAGCCGAATGCCATCAGAGCTATATTTTTGGTTGTGGTACATCTGCTTAGGAGGAGACACAGCCACATCCCATCCAGCCCCTAGCCACACCATCTTTATAGGCGATTTCTAGGAGTATTTTGACTGCTTGCTTGGCTTCATCACCTAAGCAGATCATGTTGAGTTCCAGCAGTTCGTGCAGAGTCGCTAGGTCAGCTTCGGCATGAACTGGCAGATGCTTATTCAAAGTGTGCAAATGATCCAGAGTTGCCTCAGATAGCGTTGCTCGTTGAGGCTTGGAATCAATAATACTTAGCTTGCTTGCTTCCATTATTCGTCCTCCTGATAAGCTAATCCTTGAAGTGTAGAGGATATCGCAGTGGGGTAGATTTCTTCTCCTATAAAATCAGCACCAAAAAAGTAATTATCACCATCGTCATCGAAGGAATCTACCATCCAGACATAGTGAAAACTTTTGCCCTCATCGAAAGAGACTCGATGAGGCACAAGATTGGCTCCAGTAGTGAAAATTTGCGTGTTCTCATGAACTTCCATTTCATTCTCCATGATTAAATTGTGTGGACTAACAGCCTGCCCAGTAGTTGGGCTTACACCACGACCTCCAGCATCGTTAGTCTTTGTGTGGTATTGACAGGCTTGGAGAGCCTGCCTTTTTATTTTTTTGATTTAGTCTTCTAAGAACTCCTTTACATCATCAATATTAGAAATCACCCACCTAACACAAAAATTAATAATATCTTGTGAATCCCAGTCGCTTGGGAAAATTTCACCATGTTCCTCAATTAATGTATCAAAGTCATCTTTCATCTCATCCTCTCAGTAAAAAGTTTTCTAATTCTTGCTTGGTTACTACCCACTGAGCTTGCAAATTCTGGAGTTGCTCCTCTAAATGCCAGATATATTTGCCTTGATCGGTTTCTGAATTTAGCTTGAGGTAGGCACTGTCAAGCAGTGCCTTATCCTCATCGTCTAAGTAGTTCGGGTTTTCTTCTACAAAGCTAGAGATCGCCTCGCAGACTTTTTCTAATTCTTGCTTGGTTAGTATCATCTAGCTTCCTTCATAGTTGAGAAAAACTTCCGTATCATTGCTTTTCAAAGCCACCATGATCCCAGAATCATTAAATTCATCGTCTCGTTGGGCAAATATCAGGACACCATTATCGAGTTCGATCACGACAGTAGGGGTATCCAAGTATTCGCTTTCTTCAAGGTGGATATTGGCGATCTTTTGGCCCACAATTCCTTGCTTGGCTGTGGCTCTGACTGGCTTCAAAATTGAGTCCATTTTATTCGTCCTCCGTTACTTCATATTCCGTTACTTTATAAACTTTAACTTCTCCGTAGTCATTTTCACTTTCTGGAGTGAAGTCTGAATATGGAATCATTTGCTCACACATCTGTTGAGCTTGATCTTCATTTTCAGCTTCAACTTCAATAATTGAATACATAGCTTCCATCACCATGACTTCAACACAATATGTTTTCATTCTGTACTCCTAAAAAAAGAGGGCAAACTCTCGTCTGCCCTGCTGGTGTTGTTATTCAGTTTCTACATGTCTAGCTAAAACTCCAGTCATTTCAAGGTTGAGATGCTCTTTTGATCTCTCAGTTTCAATGAAAGAGTAGATTAGGTTCCAGTCTTCCTCAATGATTGGATTGCCGTTTTCCACCTCTTGAACGAGATCGTGAACAAGATCAATCAGTTGCAATCTTGTCATTCTGTATTCCATGTGCTTCTCCTAACAACCTTCGTAATAAAGGGACGATTTGTTTAATGCAGTCCCGATGTGCGTGAACTCAAGAAGTTCAGAGGTGCTTAGTTGCTCCTCTGAATCATCTGTCAGATGCAAGATGTCCCAGAGATCATCAGAAGGATCATAAAAAACGACTTTACTACTTCGAGCTATTTCACTAACACTATAGCTAATATTGATAGCATACCCGTCTTGATTGCTTGCCAACTTTTTAAGCTCTTTTAAGCTCGTTACTCGATGGGGTAACTCAAGACCTGAGATTTGACAGATCGGCTTATTCATTATTCTTCTCCTGTTTGTAGTTGTACCAAAGGCAGAGTTGGTCAAGGTATTTGACTGCTCTTTCTGCCTGATCGTGCAATTCATATAAACCCTGAGCAAGAAATTCATTGTTCTGAATTTCTTGCCGTAGGTGGCCTGACGCTCCGTATAAAGCGTCAACCACCTTTTTAGTTAGTCTAGGTTTTTGCATTGTTAGTGTCTGCCTTCTTCAAGATCTTTAAGGTAGGTTGGAGTGCAATCAATTGCATCTCGGTATACCTCGTAAAGGTTTTGAAAATCGCTTTTCGCAATATGCTTATCAATCAGGTAAATCACCTCGTCAATTGGGGATTCTGCTTGATCGCAAATCCAAACCGCTATTGCTTTGATTTGTTCTGATCTAGTCATCATCCCCCCTGCCTTTTAAATCTAAGATTATTTCTCCGTCTTCGCCATAGCTATAATTCCCATTTGACTCGAAAGCCGCAGAATCACTTTTGCCTTCTTCCCATTCTGCAACATCCCAGATAACTTCTCCTTTCTCCTCTGTGGCTTCATATAAGAACTCAGGAGAGGCAAAAAAGCCTTCTCTGTTAGATTCTCTATTATCATCATTGATTAGCTGATGAATAGCATCTTCTAAGCTAGTAGCATCGACAAAGTATTCAGCATCATATTGACAATAACCAGTTACAGTAACTCGATATTGAATTTTTTCTTGTTCACTCATTCGGAAATACCTCTCAATTTCAGATAGTTATTGATCTTGTGTTTCAAGCCGTGAATATTGACAGCGATGTTGGGTTTGTTGGGGCTTTTCAACCCATCGCAAAGCCCACAATCCTGGCATTGCTTTTTTGGGTAAGGACATAAGACCTCACCTTTAAAAAGTGGTTCGTCTTCGGTTTTGATCCGAAAAGTACGCCACTTGTTGTCATTCGCTCGATCATAGCCCGCTGGGGTGTGAACACTGGCCATGCAAACCGATTTCAGGTCTGCATGTTGCTTGTTCCGCCACTGGCTCGTATACCCTACACTTTTATGCTTGGTTAGCATGTCGATATGTCTGGTGTCGGAAGCAGGATCACCCATGCTTCCTAATCGGGTGAGACGATACTTGAGACGTAAATCTAAGTATGCTTTTTGCCCTTTGCTCAGATCATCAATGTGCGGATATTCTTGCTTTTGCACATTTGAAATCCATCGAGGGTCTTCATAGCAAATGCCAGCTTTAGAGGGTTTCAGCTCACACCCTCCGCAAACAGATTCATCAGAACCCGTCTTGATCGCCTCATAGATGGACTCTTGAGGCAGATACAGGGTGTGATTACAATCACCTGTCTTGCGATTGCTTGAATGCAACAATAGCGTTGTTTCTATCTTTGCATGGTTCAATCGACTAGATGTAGGACCTAGAGAAATTCCTTTCAAATTCATATAATTCTCCGTTATTGAATTGATTAAGAAATTGATTAAAATTGTGTTGGGATAATTTCGGTTATCCACGACCTGCATCAAGGTTTCGACTGGGAACCATCCAGTCTCATCAGGTGGAAAATGGGGGGATTTCTCCCCCCCTGTTTGGGCTAATTGTGAAACTGAAGCCAGCAGTCAACATCACTACTGATGGACGCATCAGCTTCTCGAACTTGTGGAGCTTTATTCACAGTTTCTTCATTCCAGTCCACATCGTTATAGACGAAAACGGTATCATGTTCAGGATCTTGGTATTCATCTGGTTCATCTGCTTCTGAAGCCAGTTCAACGGCTTCTTCTGGGGATGATGCCTCTACGGTGTATTCCTCGTAGTTATAGAGCCTGCTACAAAGTGTTACGGTGTACTTCTTTTTGCTTGCCATGTCCTTATTCTCCTTTTGGGTTAAGCCAAACTGTTTGGTAAAAACCGATCCCACCGTCTTCTTCCTGACCGATTATTTCCTCAACCTTTGGGCCTAGGTCTTCGGTTCTCTCTGTGTGAAACCAATCAGATTTATCTGCGAATGTGTGGTCTTCTACAGGATCGCAAAAGTAATCGGGTTCATCTGCTTCATAGGCCAACTCAACCGCTTCTTCTGGTGTGCTGGCCTCTACGGTGTATTCTTCCGTTTTGTGGAGCCTTGTGGTGAGGCTAACGGTGTACTTCTTTTTGCTTGCCATGTCTTATCTCCTGTTGTTTGGGTTAATTGTTTCGCAGATAGAAGAAGATTCGGAGTACATTGACCAATCTTGATAAGACTCGTCAAGTACGATCCCCTCCCAAGTGCTAAAATCATCTAGGAACAATTGAGGGTTCCAGATGTGGTTAAGATATTCAACTGGGCCTAAGTAAAGATCGGTGAGCAGGTAGCTATCAGAATATGTAGCGTGTTCTATCATCTCATCAGTGATTACTTTTGCTTTGACTAAAGCATGATAGTAATCAGAGTGTAGGTGTCCGTCTCCTCGATGGTCGCATTCGAGTTGGTACTGTTCTCCGTCCCTCACGTCAAGACAACGAATTGCATAATTCAAATAGTGATTTGCGTCTCCTTTTGAGCTAGTTCTGTAATCTTCTTGAAGTGCTTTATAATCCGATTCAGTTACCATAATAATTAACTCCAAAAAGGGAGCCTTTGAGACTCCCTTTTGATTGTGGTTAAACGTCTATATTTGGCCTGTCTGCGGTTGTTTCCGCACAGGAGATCAAACCCTCAGAAAGCAGTTGATCGACAACGCCTGATTGAATCTCATGGCGAATTTCTAACTGTCGTTGTCGTTGCCTTTCTTGGTACTCTCGTTCGGCTATCTGCTTCTTTCTCTTGTAGCCCCATCTTTCAACAGCATAGATGCTAATATGCCTTGCGTTTTGGCAGTCGAGATCACCCCACGCATTCTTGTATTTGTGTCCCTTCTTAGGACTGCGAAAACGCATCTTCAACTGATATTTTGATTCTGATCTGACCATATAGTCAGAGAATTTTGAAATCAAGAATCTAGTCAGAAAATTGTTCGGTATTTTTCTAGCTAGATGCTGATAGAAATTCTTTTTAGGCATAAGTAATTCTCCGCTACTTAATATTAAATTGTGTGCATGTTTTAGCCTGCCCAGTAGGGCTTACACTGACGCCTCCAGCAAACATGCGTAGTCAGTATTGGCAGTCCGAAGACTGCCGTTGTTTTATTTGTTATGGCTCTGTTCTATAAAATTCTCTGTCAGTTGAAATACGAGCATTTGAGGATATATTCTTGGGAGTTCCCAATCGTCCCAAAGTGGCGGGAGTCTGATAAAAAAATGAAGATCATCAGAAGTGATGTAATGCCTTGTCCTAGCATCCTTCTGACCTGTGCAGATCTGGGCACAGAAAATTATTTCCATTTCCCCGCCCTGCTCCTCTGCAATCATTTTTAGCTTTGCCATTAAATCATCGATCGTCATATCTATCTCCTAAAATCGAACTTTCCTAAATCTTGGTTCTCGAACATATCTCGATGTAATTGCGAGATTTGTTCTTCGGTCAAGTATCTGTCAAGTACCATCTCAAGGAAAGTGGGGGGATGCCCACTTTCCTCTACCCATTCCCGAATTTCCTCGATTTTGTGGGCCTTTTCAGACCCATACAGTCGAGGTAGTTTTTTGTCAGTTGTCATCATTCTTCTGATTGGCGATTTGGTCTTGAAGGTAGATCAAACAGAACTCTAAGATTTCGCCCTGCTCAGATCGTTTGTCTGCTCTACTGTGTCGCATTTCTTGAATAATCTCATCCATTAATTTAATAATGAAATCAATCCCTTTTTCGTCTGCGAATTGTCTCTTGTCCTTCCATCTCAAACCCCTAAAAAATCTAGGTGTTTGGGACTGATACTCTTTAGACATTTTTATAATCTCCATATAGAAAAAAGGGAAGTCGTGAGACTTCCCAGTTGTGTTAAAAACTCAGAACATCAAATATTATTTTGCCGACCAAAGCCGAAAATAGCAGACCTATAAGTCCTGAATGAGTTTTTCTAGGTTTTAGCCTGCTATTAATTTTCAGTTGTGGCTTGATGATCTGATTTCGAGTAGAAAGAATGTGAGCCAGTTTGCCTCGTTTCAGTAAAAAATTAGCCATTTTGAACACCTCTTAATTGCCGAATTAATCGGTCAGGAAGAAGATAAAAAGTACTAGCTCTTTGATTCGCATCCATGCGTTTGACCAATCTGCTCTTTTCAGATTTCGTCAATTTGTTGAATTGACTTGTCTCGTCTCGAAATAGAACATCATTGTAGCGATCAAATTTGTAGACGTAGCCTCGACCTACCAAAGACGTAATGGCTGGCAGATCACCGCCCCATCTGCCTCTGGTGCAGAGGAATTGCGAACTATTCAAACATCTATATTGAGATTGCATCAAGCAATCTACTAAGCTTCGTTGTCTTGTTCCGATTGTGTTCAGATTGAGTTTAGACATAATGTGCTAACTCACTGCTAAAACGCCATTCGACAAACGATTTTCGGTCTACCTCTATAACCTCCTGATATGGATCATCATCAAGTAAGTTTTCGGCATACAGCCAGTCAACGACTTCACCCATCATTCGAACGTAATAGTTGTCCGATTCAGAAAACAATTCATCAAGCATCTGATTGAAGATTCTCAAAGCAGTAGGGAAATCCCCGAAGCGTTGGAAGTCGCTGTCTTCGTCAGGGAATAGGGTAGGCCCAAAGTAGAGATCGTAATTAAGATATCCACCTATTTCAATCATCTGCTGAAGTTTGGTAGGGTTGTGCTGATCCATCCAAGCCAGACAAGGATATTTGAAATCATCTAACATAAAATAATTCTCCGTTATTTTTTGTTTAATTGTGTGCATTCGGCTGTTCTGCTATTCGCAGATCTTACACTGACACCACCACCGAACACACTGCGTCAGCATTGACAAACTCAGTTGATCGAGTTTGTCATTTTGGAGAATTAAAGCGAGCCTAAATTTCTGTCTAGGATTTGGGCGATGTCGCATCGCAAACCTAGCAATATCAAGGGTTCAGGAGTTCAGAGACTTTCCCTGATTTCCGTCTCGTACTGCCTTGAAAATTTCAAAGATCCCCCCTGCCCCGTGTGGTCAGGGAACAGTAGAATAACACACGCCTCCCGTGTGGTCAAGGAAAATGTTATTTTTTTTTTGACAAGGTTATTTTTTGTGCTAGACTGTAGGACTAATCTGCTCCTAGATGTCTGAGCCCCAGTAGAGGCACAGAATGTGCATAGAGAGCGAATATCAGCGTTTCTGGGGGTAGTCTATGAGTCTATGAGTCT